>WNGP01001629.1_pt1 | contig 35519 bp, 29 predicted proteins | sample 5407671 | NCBI WGS metagenome assembly WNGP01 (sample SAMN13153381, study PRJNA577476) | soil metagenome | isolation source: 40 cm soil or saprolite under Garry oak tree replicate 2 | place: USA:California | collected 2016-06-15 | reverse complement strand
TCGGGTCGACCGACCTGGTGCTGCGGATGATCGAGGCCGGCGCGATCATGCGCGACCTGACCCTGGACAACGCGATCCGGGCGATCCGCGAGGTCAGCCACGACATGACCGGGCGCAGCCGGGTCCGGCTGGCCAACGGGCGCGAGATGAGCGCACTGGACATCCAGTACGAGTACCTGACCCGCGCGCGGGACTTCACCAGCAAGAACGGGCTGGACGCGGTGAGCGAGCGGGTGCTCGAGATGTGGGAGCGGGCGCTCGGCGCGATCGAGACCGGGAACCTGGACAAGATCGCCAGGGAGATCGACTGGGTGACCAAGTACCAGCTGATCGAGCGCTACCGGGCCCGGCACGACCTGCCGCTGTCCTCGCCGCGGGTCGCCCAGCTCGACCTGGCCTACCACGACGTGCACCGCGGCCGCGGCCTGTACTACCTGCTGCAGCGGGCCGGGGCGGTGGAGCGGGCGGCCCGCGACATCGACATCTTCGAGGCCAAATCGGTCCCGCCGCAGACGACCCGGGCCAAGCTGCGCGGCGAGTTCATCCGCCGGGCGCAGGAGAAACGGCGTGACTTCACCGTCGACTGGGTGCATCTCAAGCTGAACGACCAGGCCCAGCGGACGGTGCTGTGCAAGGACCCGTTCCGGTCTGTGGACGAGCGGGTCGAGAAGCTCATCGCAGGCATGTAACCGGGTGTAATCGCGAGCCTGGGAATTCGCTGTAGGACACCTCAAGGCGGGACGCGGTCGCTCGGTCGTGCCAGTAGGCTAGCGAAGCTGACATCCACCACTATCGAGGTTTTCATGCGACGCTTCCTAGCGCTCATCGCCATTCCCCTGCTGGCTTGCCTGGTCCTCGCGGGCTGCGGCTCCTCGAAGTCGACCGCCTCCTCGCCATCCTCGTCCTCCTCCTCGGGCGCGAACACGGCCGTCACCGCGACCGGATCGTTCGACAAGGCGCCGACCGTGGACATCCCGAAGGCCAAGGCGGGCAACAGCCTCACGGTCAGGACGCTCATCCAGGGCACCGGCACCACCCTGACCAAGCAAGACGCCCTGGCCGCGAACTTCGTGCTGTACTTCTGGTCCGGCACGAGTTCCTCCCTGAAGGCTAATACCTACACCAGCAGCCCCACGGTGATCGGCGGGACGATGCTGCCGGGCCTTGAAACCGCGCTGGTCGGCAAGAAGGTGGGCAGCCGCATCCTCGCGGTCATCCCGCCCGCGCAGGGCTACGGCACCTCGGGCAACTCCCAGCTCGGCATCACTGGCAGCACCACGCTGGTGTTCGTCATCGACGTGCTCAAGGCCTACCCCGACACCGAGGGCGCGACGGGCACCCAGGTGTCCAGCGGCGGCGGTACGCTGCCCACCGTCAGCGCCAAGTCGGGCAGCGCGCCCACCGCTAACTTCCCGTCCTCCTCGGCGCCCGGCGCGCTGGTGACCAAGACGCTGGTCAAGGGCAGCGGCCCGAAGGTGGCCAAGGGCGAGTACGTCATCGCGCAGTACGCCGGCTACATCTGGCGGACCAAAAAGGTCTTCGGCTCCTCCTGGTCGCAGGGCTCACCGTTCGGGTTCGTCATCGGCGCGTCGCCCGAGCAGGTCATCCCAGGCTGGGACAAGGGCCTGGAGGGCCAGACCGTGGGCAGCCGGGTCATGCTCTCCATCCCGCCGGCCCAGGGTTACGGCAAGACCGGCGCGTCCCAGGCGGGCATCAAGGGCACCGACACCCTGTTGTTCGTGGTCGACATCCTCGACGCCCTCAAGCAGGGCTGACCCTAGAAATCCCGGAAATCTCACGCAGCAGGCGGCCGGCGTGGCGGCCGGCCGCCGCTGCGGCGAGGAAGTAGGCGAGGTCCTCGTCCAGCCCGCGGCCCATCGTGGACAGCCGCGCCGGGCATGCCCGCAGCGACGCCTCGAGGCCGTCGACGGGCACGGTGACGACGTCGTGCCGTTCGCCCAGCGGGGCGGCCGCGGCCGCCACCCGGTCCCCGAAACCGCCGAACTCTCCGGTTAGTGCGGGCACCACCACGTCGGCCCGGGCCAGCGCGACCCGGCCGTAGGCGGTCAGGCTGTGGTGCGAGACGCCGCGGTGCCGCTCGCGCGGGTCCGCGTCGCTGATCCGTAGCGACGCCACCGGGCGCCCGCCCAGCGCCGCGACGGCGTTGACCGCCTCGCCCGCCGCCACCCCCGAGAACCCCCAGCGGGTCCCGGTGCCGAGGTTGCCGGGACCCTGCGCCACCACCGCGATGTCGGCGCCGAGCACGTGCCGGGCGGCGAGCAGCCCGGTGTGCACGGTCACCGTCTCCAGGTCCCCGCCGAACGACTGCCCGGTGGTCACGGTGGCTGCCAGCCACCCCGCTTCCCTGAGCGTCGCGCAGGTGCGCGAGAACCAGGCCGGGAGGGCACCGCCGTCCTGCATGACGTACACCACCCGGGGCAGCTGGCCGAAAGCCTGGCGGTCAGCCCCGGACCGTTCGGTCCCGGAAAAGACCCCGGCCAGCACGGCCGGGAGAGCCGAGTGCAGGTCGGCCACCACGACGGGCATTCCGCCGATGTCGTCGGCGTCGCGCAGCACGTCGTGGTGCGGCGACCCCTGCTCGTCCGCGCCGAGCACGGTGGCCTGCAGCGGCGAGTAACGGGCCTTGACCAGATGGCCGGCCAGGCCGGAGTCGGGCGGCAGCCGGTCCGGGACCGCGATCACCAGGGCGTAGCCGCCGGTACCCAGGCCCAGGTCGAGCGCCGTGGTGTTGATCAGCACCCGGTCGCCGGGCCTGGGACGACCGGTCAGCGCCGGATAGGCCAGCGCCCGCACCGGCACCCTGTCCCCAGGTGCGCCGTCTCCAGGTGCGCCGTCTCCAGGTGCGCCGTCTACCAGTACGTCGAGCTCGACCGCGCCCGGCCACTCGCGGCGCGTCCCGCTGACCGTGCCGTTCCGCCATGTGATCACCCCGGCACTCTAGCCAGCCAAGGAGGGCCAGCCAAGGAGGGCCAGCCAAGGAGGGCTAGGGGGATGGCAAGGGGTCTGCGGGGAATGGCACGGGGTTCTGGGGGTCGTTCCCCCCGGACTAGCACTGTCTGCGAGACAATAATCTGGAGCCACCAGGAGGGCCACGGAGGGACCATGTCAAAGCGCAAGACTGAGCGGTTGCTCGGCCTTGTGGTCTGCCTGCTCTCCACCACGCGCTACCTCACCGCCGAACAGATCCGCGCGGCCGTGCCCGGCTACCCCGACCAGGACGACCTCTTCAAGCGGATGTTCGAGCGGGACAAGGAGGATCTCCGCGAGCTCGGCGTGCCGCTGGAAACCGGTATCAACCACCCATTCGACGACGACCCCGGCTACCGGATCAGGCAGCAGGCGTACGAGCTTCCCGAACTGCGGCTGGAGGCGGACGAGGCGGCCGTGCTCGGCCTGGCCGCGCGGGTCTGGCGGCGCGCCGAGCTGGCCGGCGCCGCTGCCGGGGCGCTGCTGAAGCTGCGGGCCGCCGGCATCGACGCGAACCTGGACGGCGTCGACGACGACTCGCCGGTGCCGCAGGGCATAGAGCCCAGGCTGGGTACGCCCGAGCCGGCCTTCGGGCCGCTGTGGGAGGCGGTCAGGGACCGCCGGCCGGTCACGTTCAGCTACCGCGCGGCCGGGCGGAGCGACCCGCAGCGGCGCGAGCTGGAGCCGTGGGGCGTGGTGAACCGGCATGGCCGCTGGTACGTGGCCGGCTGGGACCGCGGCCGCAACGCCACCCGGGTGTTCCGGCTCGGCCGGATCGCGGGCCCGGTGAAGTTCTGCGGCCCGTCCGGCCGGGTGACCGTGCCGGAGGGCACCGACGTGCGGGAGCTGGTCCGCGACTGGGACTCCGCGCCCGCCCAGGAGCACGCCGCCCTGCTCAGGGTGCGGGCCGGGGCCGGCGTGGGGCTGCGGCGGCACGCGGTCTCCGTGCGGGCTGACGATTCGGTGCAGGGATGGGACCTGGTCACCACGCGGTTCGCCGACCTGGGCTGGTTCGCCGACTACGCCGCCTCCTTCGGCCCGGACGCGGTCGTCCTGGACCCGCCGGACCTGCGCGAGGCCGTCATCCGCAAGCTCAAGGGAGTGCTCGCGTGAGCGCGCTGGTCACATCGACTGAGCGGCTCCAGCGGCTGCTCGCGCTGGTGCCCTACGTGATGAGCAGGAAGGCGGTGGGCCTGGCCGATACGGCGGCGGCGTTCGGGATCAGCGAGCGCGACCTCGTCGACGACCTGAACCTGCTGTGGTGCGTCGAGCTGCGCGCTCCCGACCCCTACTGCCCGATCGACCTGTCGTACGAGGGCGGCGAGATCGTCGTCAGCCAGGCCGAATCCATGGGCCGGCCGCTGCGGCTGGCCGTCGACGAGGCCAGCGCGCTGCTCGTCGCGCTGCGCATGTTGGCCGAGGTGCCCGGGCTCGAGGACCGGTCGGCGCTGTCCCGGCTGATCGCCAAGCTCGAGGCCGCGGCCGGCGAGGCCGCCTCGGTGAGCGCCCAGGTCGCCGTCCAGGTCGACATCCCCGACGACGGTGCCCAAGGGTACGCCGTGCAGATCCGCGCCGCGCTGTTGGCTAGGCGCCGGGTCCACCTGCGCTACTACGTGCCCGGCCGGGACGAGGCGACCGAGCGCGACGTCGACCCGATGCGGCTGCTCGTGGTGGAGGGACGGCCCTACCTGGAGGGCTGGTGCCTGCGGGCCGAGGGAGTGCGGCTGTTCCGGCTGGACCGGGTGCTCAGCCTCGACGTGCTCGACGTGCCCGCCGCGCCGCCGGCCGAGGCCCAGCCGGTAGACATCGACCAGGGCCTGTTCCGCCCGTCGCCCGGCGACGTGCCGGTCGTGCTCGAGCTGTCCGCGGCCGGACGCTGGGTGGCGGAGTACTATCCGTGCGAGTCGGTGGCGGACCTGGACGACGGCAGGCTGCGGGTGGTGCTGCGCACTCCGGACACCGGCTGGGTGCGGCGGCTGGCGCTGCGGCTCGGCGAGGACGGCCGGGTTATCTCGCCGCTGTCGCTGCTGGCCGAGGTCCGCGAGGCCGCCGCCGCGGCTCTTGCGAATTATGTCGTATTATCGCCAGGTACACGCTATTCGCCTGCGGAAACCGGATCCCGCTAAGGCTGCCGTGTAGACTCTGGCCGAGAAGGACGTCTCCCTGTAATAGAGGACGGACATGGGTGGAATTGGTGACCTGTTCGACAGCCCCTGGAAGATCCTGATCATCGCCGTGGTGATCATCGTGCTGTTCGGGTCTAAGAAGCTGCCTCACGCGGCGCGCTCGCTGGGTCAGTCGATGCGCATCTTGAAGAAAGAAGTGCAGGGCCTGCATGAGGACGACGCCGGCTCTGATAGCCCGAGCGCCCCAACTGCCTCCGGTGCCTCGTCTGCTTTCCCGCCGCCCGCGGCGATTGCCGCCAGCCAGCAGCCTGATCAGCAGCAGGCCCAGATAGACGCACTGCAGCAGCAGATTCGTGACATGCAGCGGGCGGCCACCGTGGATACCCCCCCGGCCAACGCTGGTGTGGCGGCCGAGCCCCAGCGGACCCAGCCCAGCTAGGCCAAGTCCCGAAACCCTTACTGCGGGAAGCGGTCATGGCGAAACTCCCAGGTGCCATCGCGGGTGCCCGTGTCGTCGGCGAGCGCTTCGTGCGCTTGCAGCGCCAGCAGAACCCCGAGGGCCGCATGCCGCTCATGGATCACATCCGCGAGCTGCGCAACCGCGTCGTCAAGATGGCGCTGGGTCTGGTCGCGGGGATGGTCGTCGGGTTCATTTTCTTCAACCCGGTCTGGCACGTCATCGAGCGCCCGATGTGCTCGGCCGTAGTCCGCGGGCACACCGGGTGTGGCACGCTGGGCGTCAACCAGCTTGTCCTGAATGGCCCGCTCGACGCGTTCTACCTGCGGGTGAAAGTCGCCCTCATCGTCGCGGTGATCTTGTCCTCACCGGTCTGGCTCTACCAGATCTGGGCCTTCGTCGCGCCCGGCCTGTACGCCAGGGAGAGGCGCTGGGGCTACATCTTCCTGGGCACGGCCGTCCCGCTGTTCCTGATCGGCAACGTGCTCGCGTACTTGTCGCTCGGGCGCTCCATGCATTTCCTGCTCGGCCTGACGCCTGGCGGCGTGTCGAACCTGATCCAGGTCGATCTGTACATGAGCTTCGTCATGACGATGATGCTGGCCTTCGGGATCGCGTTCGAGTTGCCACTGCTGCTCATCATGCTCAACCTGGCCGGCATCTTGACCCACGAACGGTTCCGCAAGTGGCGGCGGGTACTGCTGTTCGGGGTCTTCCTGATCGCCGGCATGGCCAACCCGAGCCCGGACCCGATCACCATGCTGATCCTCGGCGGGGCCTGCGCCGTCCTGGTCGAGGTGGCCGAGTTCATCGTGTGGTCCAACGACAGGCGCCGGGCCCGGCTGCATCCAGACCCCTACGCGGGCCTGGCCGACGACGAGCTGTCCCCGCTCGACCTGGACGACACCGACACCCACGACGGCAGCCTCAACTAACGCCCGCGACCAGTGATCTCGGCGAGGGCCTAGTCTGGAATCCATGACCCCTCCGGCGGACCGGTACGCCGCGTTCCGCGAACGGCAGTCTGACCCGGAATTCGCGTCCTTCCGCGCGCTCTACGAGTTCGACTTCGACGACTTCCAGGTCGTGGCGTGTGGCGCGCTCAGCGCGGGCAGCGGCGTGCTGGTGGCCGCGCCCACCGGCTCGGGCAAGACGGTGATCGGCGAGTACGCCGTGCACCTGGCGCTGGCCCAGCGCCGCAAGTGCTTCTACACCACGCCCATCAAGGCGCTGTCCAACCAGAAGTACGCCGACCTGGTGCGCCGCTACGACAGCCGCACGGTGGGCCTGCTCACCGGGGACAACAGCATCAACGGCGACGCGCCGGTGGTGGTGATGACCACCGAGGTGCTTCGCAACATGCTGTACACCGGGTCGCTGGCGCTGTCCGGCCTCGGCTACGTCGTGCTCGACGAGGTGCACTACCTGGCCGACCGGTCCCGCGGCGCGGTCTGGGAGGAAGTGATCATCCACCTGCCCGAATCTGTGCGGGTGGTCGCGCTGTCCGCGACGGTGAGCAACGCCGAGGAGTTCGGCGAGTGGCTGGATCAGGTCCGCGGCGGCACGGCGGTCATCGTGGACGAGCACCGGCCGGTGCCGCTGTGGCAGCACGTGCTGGCCGGGAACCGGCTGTACGACCTGTTCATCGACACGGTGCCCACGGCCGGCTCCGCCGGCGAGGGGCACAGCCGGGTCAACCCCGAACTGCTGCGGGTGGCCCAGCGGGACACCTGGATCGAGCGCAAGGCCCCGGGCCGGCCCGGCCGGGGCGGGCGGCGGCCGCGCCGGTTCGCGCCGGCCTACCGGCCCGACGTGATCTCGCGGCTGGACGCCAGCGGGCTGCTGCCCGCGATCACGTTCATCTTCAGCCGGGCGGGCTGCGACGCGGCGGTCGAGCAGTGCCTGGCCGCGGGCCTGCGACTGACCACGCCGGAAGAGGCCGAGGTGATCAAGCAGGTCGCCGAGCGCCGCACCGCGGACATCCCTCCCGAGGACCTGACCGTCCTCGGCTACGGCGAATGGCTGAACGGGCTGCGCCGCGGGATCGCGGCGCACCACGCCGGGATGCTTCCCGCGTTCAAGGAGGTCGTGGAGGAGCTGTTCGCGGCCGGGCTGGTACACGCGGTGTTCGCGACCGAGACGCTCGCCCTCGGCATCAACATGCCGGCCAGGACCGTGGTCATCGAGAAGCTGGACAAGTGGAACGGCGAGGCCCACGCGAACCTGACCGCGGGGGAGTACACCCAGCTGACCGGGCGGGCCGGGCGGCGCGGCATCGACGTCGAGGGCCACGCGGTGGTGCTGTGGCAGCCCGGCATGGATCCCGGCGCGGTGGCCGGCCTGGCCAGCACCCGCACCTACCCGCTCAACTCCAGCTTCCGGCCCTCCTACAACATGGCCGTCAACCTGACCGGCTGGGCCGGGCGGGCCCGCGCCTCCACCCTGCTCGAGTCCTCGTTCGCACAGTTCCAGGCCGACCGCGGCGTCCTCGGGCTGACCCGGCTGGTCCGCCGGAACCGCCAGGCCATGGCGGACCTGGCCGCGTCGATGAGCTGCGACAAAGGTAATTTCGCCGAGTACGCGGAACTGAGAAGGTCATTGACCGAACGAGAGGGTGATCTGTCCCGGGCCCGTGCGAGCTCCCGGCGGGCGGAAGCGGCCAGATCCCTGTCGCTGCTGCGACCGGGGGACATCATCCGGGTGCCGGGCGGCCGCCGCGCCGGCCTCGCGGTGGTCCTGCAGCCCGGCCTGCATCCTGCCCGTGGCGGCAACGGCAACGGCCGGCCGGCCGATCGCGCGGGCCACGGCCCGACTGGCCACGACCGGCCGGCCGGGGGCCGGGCCGGGCCCGGCCGGCCCTCCGCCGGGCCCGCGGGCAACGGCCGGGGCTTCCCGGAGTTCACCGGGCCCGGCCCGCTGGTGCTCACCGAAGGGCGCCAGGTCAAGCGGCTGGCGGTGGCGGACTTCCCGGTGCCGGCCGAGGTGATCGACAAGATACGGATTCCCGGGTCGTTCAGCCCGCGCTCCCCGCAGCAGCGCAGGGACCTCGCGGCCACCATGCGGAACCGGCTGGCCAGTCGGCCGGAGGCCACCCGGCGCCCGGTGCGCGCGGTGGACTGGGAGCGGGCCGCGCCGGCCGCCGCCGACGACATCGCGGACTTGCGGCGGCGGCTTCGGCGCCATCCGTGCCATGACTGCCCGGACCGCGAGGACCACGCCCGGTATGCCGAGCGCCACATGAGGCTGGCGCGCGAGACCGAGGCGCTCGAGCGCAGGGTGGCCGGCCGGTCGCACGTGATCGCCCGTACCTTCGACCGGGTATGCCGCGTCCTGGAGCGCCTCGGCTACCTGGTGGGGGACACCGTTACGCCAGACGGGCAGCGGCTGGGCCGCCTGTACACCGAGCTGGATCTGCTGGCCGCCGAGTGCCTGCGCCGCGGTCTGTGGGACGGCCTGTCTCCGGCCGAACTCGCCGCCTGCGTGTCCGCCCTGTCCTTCGAGTCACGCCAGGCCGACGACGTCCAGCCGCCCCGGCTGCCGAAGGGCCGGGTCCCCGAGGCGCTCGCCGCCACGGTCCGCACCTGGGGCGAGCTCGACCAGCTGGAGAAGGACAACGAGCTGTCGTTCCTGCGCGAGCCCGACCTCGGCTTCGCCTGGGCCGCCTACCGCTGGGCGCGCGGCACGCGGCTGGAAAGCGTCCTGGACGAATCGCCCGACCTCACCCCCGGCGACTTCGTCCGCTCCGTCAAGCAGCTCATCGATCTGCTGGACCAGATCGCCTCCGCCGCCCTCCGCCCGCCCGCCGATGCCCCCGCCGCGGGTGCCCCCGCCGCGGGTGTCCCCGCCGCGGGTGTCCCCGCCGCCGGTATCCCCGCTGGTTCCCCGGCGGACGGCCTGGCCGCGACCGCCCGCGCCGCCATCGACGCGATGCGCCGTGGCGTGATCGCCTACTCGGCCGTCGCAGACTAGCCCGATCGCGCGGCGCTGGCGCGCGTGTACCGGGCGGCCAGCGTGCCCAGGCATTCGGCCAGCTCCGGCGCCGCGGACTCATCGACGGTGAAGTCGGCATCGAGCATCCCCAGGTAGAGGGCGAGCATCTGGGGTGTGTCGGACCCGGCCTCGATCACGCAGCGGTCCGGGCCGTCCGGCTCCACCGTCATCGCGGCGGGCAGCCGGCCGGCGATCTCGCCGGCCGGGGCGTGCACCGTCACCCGGGCCCGGTAGCGCCATGTCGCCGTGGCCAGCCCGCGCGAGAGCCGGCCGATGACCTGCTCGTCGGACAGCTCCCTAGGCGTGAACCGGGGCCCAGCCGGCAGCCGCAGGTCCATCTGGTCCACCCGGAACGTGCGCCAGTCCCGCCTGCCGACATCCCAGGCCAGCAGGTACCAGCGGCGACCCGAGCTGACCAGGCGGTGCGGCTCGGTCAGCCGGACGGTGTCCGCGCCGTCGTGGGCGCGATAGCCGAAGCGCAGTTGTTCATGGTCCCGGCAGGCGGCAGCTATCGCGGTCAGCGTGCCGGCGTCGACCGGGGTGCCCGGTCCCGGCAACGTGACCATCGTGGCGGCGAGCGTACCGACGCGACGGCGCAGCCGGGACGGCAGCAGGCGCTCCAGCTTGGCCAGGGCGCGGACGGAGCTTTCCTCGATCCCCGCCACGGCGCCGGCCGCCGCGGTCCGCAGCCCGATCGTCACCGCGACGACCTCGTCGTCATCAAGCAGCAGCGGTGGCAGCGTGGCTCCCATGCCGAGCCGGTAGCCGCCGCTGACGCCGGGGGCGGCATCCACCGGGTACCCGAGGTTGCGCAACCGCTCGACGTCGTTGCGGACGGTCCGGGTGGTGACGCCGAGCCGTTCGGCTAGCTGCGGGCCGGTCCAGTCCCGCCGGGCCTCCAGCAGCGACAACAGCCGCAAGAGCCGGGCCGAGGTTTCCAGCATGATGACAGTCTGCCTGCTATCGAGGAAAGAATCTTTCCGCATTGGGTTCTAGCGTTCATGACATGACGAACCACGACGAGATCCGCCCCTTCCGCATCGCGATCCCGCAGGCCGACCTGGAGGACCTCCGGTCCCGGCTGGCCCGCACCCGGTGGCCGGCCCGGCCGCGCGTGGACGACTGGAGCCGCGGCGTCCCGGTCGGCTACCTCAGACAGCTCGCCGGGTACTGGGCCACCGGTTTCGACTGGCGCGCGCAGGAGGCCGCGCTGAACCAGTTCCCGCAGTTCACCACGGCGATCGACGAGCAGGCGATCCACTTCTTCCACATCCGCTCGCCCGAGCCGGATGCCCTGCCGCTGATCCTCACCCACGGCTGGCCCAGCTCGCCGGTCGAATTCACCAGGCTGATCGGGCCGCTGACCGATCCCCGCCGCCACGGCGGCGACCCGGCCGACGCGTTCCACGTCGTCCTGCCGTCGCTGCCCGGCTACGGCTTCTCGACACCGATCGGCCCGGCGGGTTTCAGCCTCTTCGGCGTCGCGCGGTCCTGGGCCGAGCTGATGCGCCGTCTCGGCTACGAGCGATACGTGGCGCAGGGCACCGACGTCGGCTCGGGGGTGGCTGGAATGCTGCCGATGGTCGACCCGGAGCACGTGGCCGGCGTTCATCTGTCCGGCACCGGCGCCGCGGCCCCGTTCGGCCCGGCGCTTGAGCTCGACGGGCTCGCCGCGGCCGACCGGGCCCGCGCCGAGCGATTCAACCGGTTCCGCGAGGACGGCCTCGGCTATCTGATCCTGCAGTCCACCCGGCCGCAGACCCTGGCCTACGGGCTCAACGACTCCCCAGCCGGACAACTGGCCTGGATCGCCGAGAAGTTCCGCGAGTGGACCGATCCGGCCGCCACCCTGCCCGAGGAGGCCGTCGACCGGGACCAGTTGCTCACCAACGTCAGCATCTTCTGGTTCACCGGGTCCGGCGCCTCCGCCGCCCACGCCGTATACGAGGGGATGCAGGCCTGGCGGGCGTTCGCCGCGCAGCAGGAGCAGAGCGAGTCCCCGCAGTGGGAGCAGTCCGGCCCGCCGACCGGGGTGGCCGTGTTCGCCGCGGACAGCACGATCCGGAGCCTGATGGATCCGCTCGGCCGGATCGAGCACTGGTCGGAGTACGACCGGGGCGGCCATTTCGCCGCCATGGAAGTCCCGGACCTGCTCACCAGCGACATCCGCGCCTTCTGCCGTCCTCTGCGCTGACGTCCGGGGCGGGGGCCTCGCTGCCCCCGCCCCGACCCGCGCAACATCCCCGCCCCCGACCGCGCAACATCCCCGCCCCGACCCGCGCAACATCCCCGCCCTGCCGTGAACAGCCCATGCCCTGCCCCGCCACATGGATCAACGTTGTCTATACATGTACGCACTGATTGGCATTGGTGTCGATGGACGGATGATCACTAACCTGGAGCCATGTCGCTGACCAGCACTAGTGTCACCGCAAGCCACCCGGGGCAACCGGCGGCGGTCACAGGGACATGCCCGGACGGCCTCGTGCACGCGGTCCGCGCCGAGGTCCGCCGAGGCCTCGGCTGGCAGCACACCGCGGACTGCGTGGCCCGCGCGCTGCGCGCCAGCCTGCCCGACCCGGCGGCGATCCTCCCCGCGTCGCTGCGGCGCGGAGACCCCGCGGGCTACCAAAGCCACCTGCTGTACGCCGAACCCGACGGCACCTTCTCGATCTCGGCTATGGTCTGGCTGCCCGGCCAGCAGACGATGATCCACGACCATGTGGCCTGGTGCGTCACCGGCGTCCTGCAGGGGCGCGAGTACGAGGAGATCTTCGCGCTGGCCGACGGCGGGCGCGCGCTCAGGCTTGCCGCCCGCAACGTGAACCCGGCCGGGGCCGTGAGCGGCTTCGCGCCGCCCGGCGACATCCACCGCGTCCGCAACACCGGTGACACCGTGGCCATCTCCATGCACGTCTACGGCGCCGACATCTCCCTCCTCGGCAACAGCATCCGCCGCGAGTACACCCTCCCGGTCCACCCGTAACCAGCTCCGCCTGCCGCCGCGTTACTGCTGAGGCGCTTGAGCAAGATCCACGGCGTCATCGCGTTATTGCGTGTCGTTACACCCCGTATACGGGGTGTAACGGCACACGATCATGGCCGGCGTCGAGTTGGAGCCGCCGGGCAGGGCTCGTGCCGCCGGACAGGGCTCGTGCCGCCGCCCCAGAGCACGCGCCCGGGCCGTTCGGAGAAAAAGATCTTGAACTCGGAGCTTGCCATGTCGCTTTCATCGATATATCGTTGAACTAACGACAAGGATCGAGAAGCGATCTAGAGAGTTTAAGGAGCATGACAATGCATAGCGAAGCATGGGGGGAACCCCGAGACCCACGGGAACACCGTGGTGGCCACCGCGGCCGTGGCCGCATGCGCGGGGCGCCGTGGCCGGGACCGGTGGGCCCGTTCGAGTTCGGGATGCGCGGCCGGCCGTTCGGGCCGCCGCGGTTCGGTGGCCGGGGGCCGCGGGTCCGGCGCGGTGACGTGCGGGCCGCGATCCTCGACCTGCTGGCCGAGGGGCAGCCGTGGAACGGCTACCAGATCATCCAGGAGATCGGCGCGCGCACCCAGGGCGTCTGGCGGCCGAGCGCGGGCTCGGTGTACCCGGCGCTGCAGCAGCTCGAAGACGAGGCCCTGATCACGGCCGAAGCCGCCGGGGAAGACCGGCGCCGGATGTACACGCTGACCGAGGAAGGCCGGGCGTACGTCACCGAGCACGCTGACGAGCTGCGGGCGTCCTGGGACGCCGTGACCGGCAGCGTCGACGCCGCGGACGTCCAGCTCATGGAGACCATCCGCCAGGTCGCCGTGGCCGTGACGCAGGTCGCCCAGGCCGGCTCGGCGGCCCAGGTCGCCCAGGCCGCCAAGATCCTCACCGACACCCGCCGGGCGCTGTACCGTATCCTCGCGGCAGACGGCGAGGACGCGGGGGAGGACACGCAAGGGTGATTCCGGCTATCTCGGTCAGCGAGCTAACCAAGAGGTACGGCGAGATCGAGGCCGTGCGCGGCATCGACTTCGACGTAGCCGCCGGAGAAACCTTCGGCTTCCTCGGCCCGAACGGGGCGGGCAAGTCCACCACCATCAAGATCCTGTGCACCCTGGCGGACCCGACCTCGGGTACCGCCAGGGTCGCGGGCCACGACGTCACCACCGAGCGGGACACCGTGCGCCGTAACATCGGCCTGGTGTTCCAGGACACTACCGTGGACAACTACCTGACCGGGGAGCAGAACCTGCGCTTCCACGCCGACCTGTACGGGGTGCCCAAGGCGGCGTTCGGGCCGCGGCTGCGCCAGGTCCTGGAGATGGTCGGGCTGTGGGACCGCCGGGGCAGCGTGGTGTCCACCTATTCCGGCGGCATGCAGCGTCGGCTGGAGATCGCCCGCGGTCTGCTGCACGCGCCGCGGGTGCTGTTCCTCGACGAGCCGACGGTGGGGCTCGACCCGCAGACCAGGGTTTCCATCTGGGCGTACATCAACGAGCTGAAGACCCGCGAGGACATCACCATCTTCTTGACCACGCACTACATGGACGAGGCGGAGAACTGCGATCGGATCGCCATCATCGACCACGGGACCATCGTGGCCATCGATACGCCGGAGGCGCTGAAGGCCTCGATCGGCAAGGACCGCGTCCAGATCAGCACCGCGGACGACCAGGCCGCGATCCGCGCGCTGGCGGAGGATTTCGGCCTCGAGGCGGGCGTGCACGAGGGCCTGGTGACGTTCTCGGTGGAGTCGGGTGAGCATTTCGTGCCCCGGCTGTTCGCGCGCCTGCCGGTGGCGATCCAGTCGGTGAGCGTGTCCCGGCCGTCCCTCGACGACGTGTTCATGTCCTATACCGGCAAGACGATCCGCGACGCCGAGGCCTCGGTCGGCGACCGCAACCGCAGGATCGCCTCGCGGTTCGCCAGGAGGTAGCGATGGCAGCACAGGACACGGCCAGCCGGGACGTGCTCGGGACCGGCGAGCCGAACCTCACCGAGATCATCAGGGTCGCCGTCCCCGAGCGCAGCATCCGGGCCGACCTGCGCGCGGTCAGCATCGTCTGGCGCCGCGAGCTGATCAGGTTCCGCAGCGACCGGCTGCGCGCGGTCACCTCCCTGGTGCAGCCGGTGCTCTTCCTGTTCGTGCTGGGCACCGGGCTATCCCGGCTCGCCGCCCGCGGCATGCCGCCCGGCGTGGACTTCAAGACGTTCATCTACCCCGGCGTGCTGGCGATGTCGGTGCTGTTCACGGCGATCTTCTCGGCCGCGTCGATCGTCTGGGACCGGGAGTTCGGCTTCCTGCGCGAGATGCTGGTTGCCCCGGTCCGCCGGTGGGCCATCGTGATCGGGAAGTGCCTGGGCGGCGCGACCGTGGCCACCTTGCAGGGCATCATCTTCCTGGCCCTGGCCGGCGTGGCGCACGTCCCGTACGACCCGGTGCTGCTGCTCACCCTGGTGGGGGAGTTGCTGCTGCTGTCGTTCACGCTGACCGCGTTCGGCGTCATGATGGCGGCCCGGATCAAGCAGATCCAGGCGTTCATGGCGCTCACCCAGATGGTCGTGCTGCCGCTGTTCTTCCTGTCCGGCGCGCTGTACCCGCTGAGCGGGCTGCCGTCCTGGCTGACCGTGCTGACCAGGGTTGATCCGCTCACCTACATCGTCGACCCGATGCGGCACGCGGTGTTCGACCACCTGGCCCTCAGCCCGCAGGCGCTGACCGCGCTCAGCTCCGGTGTCACCTGGGATGGCTGGCTAGTCCCACTGGGACTATCGCTGGCCATGGTCGCCGCCATGGGCCTGGCGATGCTCGGCATAGCCATAGCCGAGTTCCGCAAGACGGAATAGCCGCTATCACATTGCATACAATGCAACGGCATTCAGGCCATTCAATAGTAAGCACCTGCTGATCGTCTCCCAGTTTTGCTCGTCTCTATAACGAAAAGTGACGAACAATCCCCGCCGCGCAACACAACGGCTTCCCGCCCTCTCAGACAAGAAACCTTACGGATTGCGCCCGCACACACCAAAACCCCAACTCGGGGGCCTATATCGCAACTGTAGCGCAAGGCCGTCCGGCCCCGCCAGGGTCACCCCCGTCGTCTCCCCGCGCCGTCCGCCCGCCCCCGCCCCCGCCCCCGCCCTCCGAGAGCCCTCGAGAGCCCTTCGAGAGCCCCCGGCAGTCCTTCGAGAGCCCCCGCCAGTCCTTCGAGAGCCCGCGGTAGCCCTCCAGAGCCCGCGGCGGCCCTCCACCGCCAAGCCGGCACCACCCACGCCCCCGCGCAGCCTCATACTTCAGCCCAGCAATCAAGATCCTTCCGCACCCCCTTGCCGATCTTGACCCTCACCGCCGACGATCTTCAGCGCCCGGGTCATCCCTGGTGCGGCCGGTACCCATCACCTAGCGCCCCAATCGCGGGCCCGCGTCTCGGAGTGCCCCGCACCCCCTAGCCGCCCCTTGCCGGCGGAGAGCCACCCGCACAGACGTGCCCCCTGCCGCCACCCCCCAGAAGAAGCCCCACAGCAACCCGAAGAGACCCAGAAGAATCCCACAGCAACCCGAAGAGGACCCAGAAGAAGCCCACAGCAACCCGAAGAGGACCCAGAAGAAACCCGCAAACGACAGAAGAGGGCCCACGGTGAGCGCCCCCCACCCGAGGGGGCCACGCGGGGGTCCGGGGGGTCGTCCCCCCGGGAAAGCACCGCGAGCCACCGGCGAGGGGCTCAAAAGCCCCGAGCATAGGGCGACGCCGGGTGGCTACGGGGGCAAACCACCCGGCGTCGCGATCATCGGCGTTCCGACGGGGGCCCGGAACGCCGGCAGTGATGCTCCGACGGGGGACCAGAGCATCGATATGAATCGTACACGGAAACACCCCCCAGTGTGTCAAGACCCAATTACAACCAGATCTCGGGACGAGCCTGAGCAGGCCCAATCTTGCCGGATTAGTTATCCCCGGAGCCGGGGCCGAGGGGGCGGCGACCGTTTCCGCCGTTTGCTTCTGAGGGACCGCTGGAGTCGCGGGTGGCGGGCACGTTCGGCTGGTACTCCATGAAGCCGCGGGTGTTGTCCGGCTCCCGGCCGCCGTTGGCGAACACGACGGCGAAATATGGAATGAAGATGGCGCCGACCGCGGGTATCGCGGTGAGCCAGCCGAGGTGATTGATGAACATGAGCACGGCTATTACGAAGCAGAGCGCGCGGATGCCCATCATCAGCAGGTACCTGCGCTGCCGGTAGGCGATGTCCTCGGACAGCGACCGGCGCGCCTGCGTCACCACGTGGACCGATGGCCGATGGCTGGAATGGCTCATCCTCACGGTTCCACGGTATGCCCAGGCGCCAAACCCGGGCCTCCCCCGTCCGGGGGATTCAGCTGGCCTGGCTCACCGAGGACATGTTGAAGCCCTCCACCCGCAACGGCGGCATCGCGGCCCGGTTGAAGTAGTCGCCCCACTCGCGCGGCAGCGTCGCGACGGTCTCTCACCTCGCCGTTCTCCACCAGGTAGACCCCGTCCCTGGTGAGCCCGGTGAGCAGCAGGGTCTGCGGGTCCACCTCGCGGATGTACCACAGGCAGGTGAGCAGCAGCCCGCGCCCGGTCGAGGCGATCATCTGCTCGAGCGTCGGCGCGTCTGCCGCCGAGGTGGCGAAGGTCAGGTTGTCGATGCCGGGCGTGACCGGCACCCCGGCCATCGCGGCCGAATGCCGCGAGGAGACCAGGGCGGCCAGCGACCCGTCGCGGATCCACGAGGTCGCGTGCAGCGGGAGGCCGTTGTCGAACACCGACGAGTCGGGCCCGGACGCGTGCGCGATGACGAACGGCGCGCAGGCCAGCCCCGGCGCCCCCGGGTCACTGGCCAGCGTCACGGGCTGCGGACAGAGCCGCTCCCCGATCCGCGTCCCGCCGCCGGGCTTGCTGAACACCGTGCGCCCTTCCGCTGCCTCCTTCGCCCCGGCCGACCAGTACATGTAGGTGAGCAGGTCGGACACCGCGGTGGGCGGGAGCAGCGTCTCGTACCGCCCGGCGGGCAGCGGCACGGTGCGCTTGGCCCAGTCCAGGCGCTCGGCCAGCCCGGTGTCCAGCCGGGCGATGTCCACGTCGGTGAAGTCGCGGGTGGCCACGCCCGACCAGGCCGAACGAGCCATGTCCGCGGATTTCGCGTTCAGCTCCACCCGCCCGGTCGGCTGGTCGTGCCGCCGCCGCAGCCCGGCCGAGGTACCGAGGAAGGTGCTTTCCATCTGGTGCTCGGCGAACCCGTACAGCTTGCGGCCGACGGCCCCGGCCGCCCGCAGCGTCTCGCCCAGCGCGGTCGCGAAGTCGCGCAGCACGCCGATCTCGGTGAGGCCCGCTGGCGAGTCCCAGCCGGGTTCTCCGTTATTTATCCCGAACGGACCGGGTTGTTCCGCCCCGGCCACCTCTCCCGCGTCCTCGGCGGGGGTGCCCTCGGCGGCCGCGTGCTCGGCCTCGCGGACCACGTCCTCGATCTGGTCGGACCGGACGCCGGCCCGGGACACCACGCCGGCCGCGGCGCCGTCGCCGCGCCGGTCGATGGCGATGACGGTGAGCTGGCGGGAGCGTGCCACGCCGTTGGTGGTGAGCGTGTTGCCTGCCCAGCGCAGGTTGGCGGCCGAAGTCTCCTCGGCGATCACCACGCAGTCGCCGGACCGGGCCGCGGCCAGGGCGCGCTCGACGGTTTCCTGGGGCGAGAGCCCGCTGCCGGCCGTCACGAGGCCCCCTCTTCCGCCGTGTTGAGTATCCGCACACCGCGCATCAGGGCCGCCGGGCAGCCGTGGCTGACCGGGGCGACCTGGCCGGGCTGGCCCTTGCCGCAGTTGAACGCGCCGCCGAGCACGTAGGTCTGCGGGCCGCCGACGGCCTCCATCGAGCCCCAGAAGTCGGTGGTGGTGGCCTGGTAGGCCACATCGCGCAGCTGGCCGTCCAGCCGCCCGTTCTTGATCTTGAAGAAGCGCTGGCCGGTAAACTGGAAGTTGTACCGCTGCATGTCGATCGACCAGCTCTTGTCGCCGAGGATGTAGATCCCGTTCTCGACCCCGGCGATGAGGTCCGCGGTGGACGGGCCGCCGGCCGCGGGCTGCAGCGACACGTTGGCCATCCGCTGCAGCGGCATGTGGCCCGGGCCGTCGGAGAACGCGCAGCCGTTCGACCGGCCGAAGCCCATGAGCTGCGCCATCCGCCGGTCAAGCTGATAGCCGGCCAGGATGCCGCCGCTGATCAGGTCCCAGGACTGCCCGGCCACGCCCTCGTCGTCGTAACCGATGGTGGCCAGGCCGTGCTCGGTGGTGCGGTCGCCGGTGACGTGCATGACACCCGACCCGTACTGCAGGCTGCCGAGCTTGTCCGGGGTGGCGAACGACGTGCCGGCGTAGGCGGCCTCGTAGCCCAGCGCCCGGTCGAGCTCGGTGGCGTGCCCGATCGACTCGTGGATGGTGAGCCACAGGTTGGACGGGTCGATGACCAGGTCGTAGTGGCCCGGCTGCACCGAGGGGGCCCGCAGCTTGGCCGCGAGCAGCTCGGGCAGCTCGGCCAGCTCGGCGGCAAAGTCCCAGCCGCTGCCGGTGAGGAGCTCATAGCCTCGCCCGGCCGGCGGGGCCAGCGTCCGCATGGTGTCGAACCTGCCGTCGTCGGACACGGCGATGGCGGTGAGCGCCGGGTGCAGCCGGACCCGCTGCTGGGTCGCCGTGGTGGCGCCATCGGAGTAGAACTTGCACTCCCTGATCTGCTGCAGTGCGGCGTCCACGTGACTGACGGCGGGGTGCGCGAGCAGGTCGTGGCTCCACTGCGCCAGCAGGCCCACCTTGTCCGCCACGCTGATCGTAAGCGGGTCGACGTCGTAGGCCGACACCCATGCCACCTCGCCGTAGGCGGGTTCGGGGGCCAGGTCGATCGGCTCGGTGTTCATCGCGGCGGCCACCCGGGCGACCTCGACGGCCTGCCGCGCCGCCTGTGCCGCGGCATCCGCGGTGAGGTCGACGGCGGAGGCGAAGCCCCAGGTCCCTTCCACAATCACCCGGACGGCGAGACCGGTGTCGTCGGCGTCGAACAGCGTCTGCGGGTGCCCGTCGGACAGGCCGATCTGCTGGCCCCTGATGCGTTCGGCGCGGAAGTCGGCGTGCTGGGCGCCGAGGCTCCTGGCTTGCGTGAGCGCCGCGTCCGCCAGTTCCCGCAGCGGCAGGGCGGTGAATTCCGGGTCGATCTTGGACTGACGATCATTCACGCGCCGTGAGTCTATGCTAGCTCTGTTGGTCAGGGGGGACGACCCCCCCAGACCCCCCCGCTCCTGGGGGATGCCATCCCCCAGACCCCCCTGGCGGGGGACAAGTCCCCCGGATTGCTGGGGATTCACCACCCTGGAAAGAGGCGAGCGTGGGGCGTTCCGTGCTTGTGACCGGCGGGAACCGCGGTATCGGGCTGGCCATCGCGCGGCGGTTCGCGGCCGACGGCGACAGTGTCACCGTGACCTCCCGTTCCGGCGACTCGGTGGACGGGCTGGCGGTCGTCAAGTGCGACGTGCGCGACGCGGCGTCCGTCGACGCCGCCTTCACGGCGGTGGAAGCGGACCAGGGGCCGGTGGAGGTGCTGGTAGCCAACGCGGGCGTGACCCGCGACACGCTGCTCGCGCTGATGAGCGAGGACGACTTCGCCGAGGTGCTCGACACCAACCTGGTCGGCGCGTACCGGGTGGCCAAGCGGGCGGTGCGCGGCATGATGAAAATGCGCCGCGGGCGCCTCATCTTCATCTCCTCCGTCGTCGGCATGTATGGCTCGGCCGGCCAGGCGAACTACGCCTCGTCCAAGGCCGGGCTGGTCGGCCTGGCCAGGTCGCTGGCGCGCGAGCTCGGCTCGCGCGGGATCACCTCCAACGTGGTGGCGCCCGGGTTCGTGGATAGCGATATGACGGCGAACCTGTCCGAGGAGAGGAAGGCCGGGATCAAGGCGGCCGTGCCGCTCGGCCGGTACGCCGTCGCGGCCGAGGTGGCCGCGGCGGTCGCGTTCCTGGCCGGCCCGGACGCGGGCTACATCACCGGCGCCGTCCTCCCGGTCGACGGCGGCCTCGGGATGGGCCATTGAGGCGTATTTGTCGACCGCCCACAAGCGGCCGCGCGGAACCTGCCCGCTGCGGACCATTTAGCTGAGGGCGCCCAGCAGGGCAAAGTGTGGAGCGTGCTGTTCACCATGGAAGTGAGGCTGTGATGGGAATCCTGGCAGGCAAGCGGATCCTGGTCACCGGGGTCATCACGGACGCCTCGATCGCGTTTCATGTGGCGCGAGTCGCGCAAGCCGAAGGCGCGACCGTGGTGCTGACCGGCTTCGGGCGGCTCAGCCTGGTGGAGCGTATCGCCAGGCGGTTGCCCTCGCCGCCGCCGGTGCTCGAGCTCGACGTGACTAGCGAGGATCACCTGGCCTCGCTGGCCAGCCGGGTGTCCGAGCACGTCGACGGCCTGGACGGGGTGCTGCACGCGATCGCGTACGCGAATCCGGAGGAGGCGCTCGGCGGGAGGTTCCTGAATACCAGGTGGCCCGACGTGGCGACCGCGGTGCAGGTCTCCGCGTATTCGCTGAAGGCGATCACGGTGGCGGCGTTGCCGCTGATGGGCGGCGGCGGGTCGGTAGTGGGCCTCGACTTCGACGCGAGCGTGGCCTGGCCCGGCTACGACTGGATGGGCGTGGCCAAGGCCGCGCTCGAGTCCTGCGCCAGGTACCTGGCCCGCGACCTGGGGCCGAAGGGAGTGCGGGTGAACCTGGTGGCGGCCGGGCCGCTGCGCACCATGGCCGCGAAGTCCATCCCGGGCTTCGACCGGTTCGAGGGCGTGTGGGGGACCCGGGCGCCGCTCGGCTGGAACATCACCGACCCGGGGCCCACCGCGCGGGCCTGCGTGGCGCTGCTTTCCGACTGGTTCCCCGCCACCACCGGCGAGATCGTCCACGTGGACGGCGGCGTGCACGCGGTGGGGGCCTGATGCCCGCCGCCGCAGGCGGCAAGGCCAGCACCGAGTACGTGCTCACCCTTTCCTGCCCGGACCGGGTCGGGATCGTGCACGCGGTCGCGGCCTACCTGCACCAGGGCGGCTGCAACGTCCTCGACAGCCAGCAGTTCGGCGACCGCATCGCCGGGCGGTTCTTCATGCGGGTGCATGTCGAGACGGTGCCCGGCACGCCGACGACCTATGAGTCCCTGTACGGCGGCTTCGCCCCGGTGGCGGCCGAGTTCGGCATGGAGTGGGAACTGCACGACACCGCCGTCCAGCCGCGGGTGCTGATCATGGTGTCCAAGGCCGGGCACTGCCTGAATGACCTGCTGTACCGGCGCGCGGCCGAGTCGCTCCGCATCGACGTCCCGCTGGTGGTCGGCAACCATCCCGACCTGGCGCCGCTCGCCGCGGCGCACGGCGTGCCGTTCGAGCACGTGCCGGCCGGCCCTGACCCGGCTAGCCCTGATCCGGCTAGCCCTGACCTGGCTAGCCATGATCCGGCTAGCCCTGGCTCGGTCGGCCCGCTGGCCGTGCAGCGGTCCGAGGGCCGCTTGCTCGACCTGGTCAGCGAGCTTGGCATCGACTTCGTGGTGCTGGCCCGCTACATGCGCATCCTGTCGCCCGAACTATGTGCCAAGATGGCCGGCCGCATTATCAACATCCACCACTCCTTCCTGCCTAGCTTTAAGGGAGCACGGCCCTACCACCAGGCGCACGCGCACGGCGTGAAGCTGATCGGCGCGACCGCCCATTACGTGACGGCCGACCTGGACGAGGGCCCGATCATCGAGCAGGAGGTCGCCCGGGTCGACCACTCGGACAGCCCCGAGGACCTCGCCGCCATCGGCCGCGACGCCGAGCGCGTCGCGCTCGCCCGCGCTGTGCGCTGGCACGCCGAGCACCGCGTCCTGCTCCACGGCCGCCGCACCGTCATCTTCCGCTGAACCGGGCAGCGATCGGGCGGATGATCTTAAGAAGCCGGACGGTGGCGCCGCCAGCGCCATTAGCCTTGGCGCCTTGACGGTACGCACCGTCCGTTTCCATTTCATCACCGTGAGCAACGCTTGCAATTATCTTAGCGCCAGCGTGCCTGACCACGGAAAATCTGCGCCTTACGGCCAGATAATTAGTGGATCACCTTCGCATCACGATTGCCTTCCGCGAGATCGCTCGTGTTCCCAAAGCGCGGGGTCGCGCCTTACTCTTGCAACGTTTAGCAAGAAACCCCTGGGTTGGCCATGGCCGTGGAGAGCCGTGTACGGGGCCCGTGAGCTGTTGGCACCGTGTGGGGCATGGCGCCCCGGTATTTTTCTCGCGAACGATCTTCGCCGAGCAGATTGAGGAGGAACAGGGTGGTGACTCACTTCCGCACGCGGGCCTTTGCCACTTTCGCGGGCGCTGTGGCCCTGACCATGCTGGCTGCCGCGTGCAGCTCATCCAAGGGCACTTCGGGGACGACGCCAGCGGCGCAGCAGGTGACGGCAGGCTGGCAGGGACTCAACCCGGGTACGGGAGCACCCCAGCGCGGCGGCACGCTGAACATGGTAGGCGTCAGCGATGTCAACTACATGGACTACGACTTCGCCTACTACACCACGGACATCCAGGTCATGCGCATGATGGAGCGCGGGCTCTACGGCTGGCCGGCCATCCCGGGCCACAACACCACCCCTGCGCCTGACCTCGCCACCGCCATGCCGGTGGTCAGCGATAACGGCCTGAAGCAGACCGTGACCATCCGCAGCGGGGTGATGTGGAACACGAGCCCGCCGCGGCCGGTGACCGCGGCGGACGTGGTACGCGGGCTCAAGCGGGCCTGCAACCCCAGCCCGGCTGCCTTCGGCGGCATGGCGGATTTCGAGGCCACGATCCAGGGCCTGAGCGCGTTCTGCACGGGCTACCCGGCCAAGTCGGCGACCGACGCGACCGTGATGAAGAAGTACATCGACGGCCACAATGTGTCCGGTATCACCGTCTCGGGTAACAGCATCACGTTCACGCTGACCAAGCCGGCGCCGTGGCTGGTCGGCGCGATGACGCTGGGGGCGTTCAACGCGACGCCGATCGAGGCCGAGAACGGCATACCTAACACCCCGGCCATCTACAACCACATGTACTCTTCGGGTCCCTACGCGCTCACGTCCTACACGCCCAAGAAGAGCATCCATTTGGTGCGCAACCCGCAGTGGCAGGCGAGTACCGACCCGCTGCGCAAGGCCTATGTGGACGCCATCAACGTGGACGAGACCGGCAACCAGACCACGATCTACCAGCAGATGCCCACCGGTTCGGCGTCGCTGGGGATGACCTTTGACTCGCTGTCCCCGCCCGCCGACTTCCCGAACATGATCAACACGATCAAGTCCGGCAGCCACAACGTGAACCTCGGCGCCACCTACAGCACGAACCCGTACCTGGTGTTCAACACGGTCTCGCCGAACAATGGCACCGCTCTGGGCAAGGCGGAGGTGCGCCAGGCCCTCTCCTACGGGATCGAGCGCAGCCAGCTGCAAAAGGTCATAGGCGGGTCCGTCATTAACCCCCCGCTCACGCACGTCCTGCCGGATGGCATCGACGGGTCGCAGGACGTGCCCAAGGGTTACAACCCGTACCCGTACAGCCAGGACAAGGCCAAGTCCATGCTGGCGGCCGCGGGCTTCACCGCCAGCCACCCGCTGCAGATCAAGTACCTGTACCGCAGCGACAGCCAGGGCGGCACGTCCCTCTTCAACAACGTCTCCAGCCAGCTGAACGCGCTGGGCTCGGTGAAGGTGACCGGCGTGCCGACCAACCAGTCGGACTTCTACGCCAAGTACCTGTACGTCCCCAACAGCAGCAGCAACCCGTCACCCGCCTACAAGGGCACCTGGGATATGGCGGGGGCGGGCTGGGGTCCGGACTGGTTCGGGAACTCGGCGGTGACGTTCTTCAACCCGCTGTACTCCAGCCCGGGCGGGTTCCCGGCGGACGGTGGCAGCAACTTCGGTTACTTCTCCAGCGCGACCGTCAACAACCTGATCAACCAGGCGCTGAGCCAGACCACCGAGGCGCAGGCCGACACGTTCTGGGCCCAGGCCGATCAGCAGGTCATGAAGGAGGCGGCGGTCTACCCGATCACCTCGGCGCTGCAGCTCGCCGAGCACGCGCCGTACGTGCACAACGCGGTGTACATGACCCAGTGGCAGAACTTCGACCCGACGAACGTCTGGCTGAGCAAGCCCGGCGGCTGATCGCAGCCATGGCCTCGCCGGCCGTCCCTTCCCTGGGACGGTCGGCGAGGCTACATTCAAGCTAAGGTGTCGGCCTGGCCAGCGGCGACACTATCGCCAGCGGGCCATTGACGCGTGAAAGGCAGACTGCGTGAGCCTGCTTGAGGTTGAAGACCTGCGTGTGTCGTTCAGCACGGCGGACGGCATCGTGCAGGCGGTACGCGGAGTTTCTTACCACATCGATGCCGGGCAGACCCTCGGCATCGTGGGTGAGTCAGGATCCGGCAAGAGCGTCTCCACCCAGACGATCATGGGACTGACCCGGGGGGCACGGATCTCAGGCCGTGCGCTGTTCGAGGGCCAGGACCTGCTGACCGCCAGGCCCGACCAGATGCGGGCGATCCGCGGCGCCAAGATCGGCATGATCTTCCAGGACCCGCTGACCAGCCTGCACCCGCTATACAAGGTCGGCTGGCAGATCGTCGAGATGATCAGGCTGCATGACCGCGAAATGAGCAAAGACCAGGCCAGGCAGCGGGCGGTGGAACTGCTCCGGCTGGTCGGCATACCGGAGCCGCAGCGCCGGGTTGACGACTACCCGCACCAGTTTTCCGGCGGGATGCGCCAGCGCGCAATGATCGCCATGGCGATGGCGCTGAACCCGGCGCTGCTCATCGCCGACGAACCCACCACTGCACTCGATGTGACCGTGCAGGCCCAGGTGCTCCGGGTGATCCACCGTATGCAAGAGCTGTTCGGCACCGCGGTCATCCTCATCACCCATGACCTCGGCGTGATCGCCGACGTCGCCGACGAGGTCCTTGTGATGTACGGGGGCAAGGTGATGGAGCGGGCCGACCGGCGGACGCTGTTCTTCGCTAGCCATCACCCTTATACCGAAGGTCTGCTGCAATCCCTGCCCGCATATGGCGGCGAGCGCGAGCGGCTGCGCCCGATCGCGGGTCAGCCGCCGAGCCTGCTCAACCCTCCGCCCGGCTGCCCGTTCGCGCCACGCTGTGTCTACGTCATGGACAGGTGCCGTACCGAGGAGCCCGCGCTCGATCCGGCCGGCGAGGAGCCGGGGCACCTCTCGGCCTGCTGGCTGCCGCACAACACCGCCGACCGTGACGCCATCCGCCGCCGCGTGGCGCACGTTGAGCTGGCCAGGTCGGCCGGGCCGGCCGGAGCGTGAGGGAACCCATGACAAGCGGCTCCATGAGTGACACGAACCCGGTGCTCGATGCGGCGCCCGTCGACGGTGATGACGTGCTGCTGCGGGTGGAGAACCTGGTCAAGTATTTCCCGGTCGGGTCCGCTCGGCCGTTCCAGAAGAAGGAGTACGTGCACGCCGTCGATGGCGTGAGCCTGACGGTCCGGCGCGGGCAGACCTTCGGCGTGGTCGGCGAGACCGGGAGCGGAAAGTCGACCCTGGCCAGGTGCATCGCCAGGCTATATGACATCACCTCCGGCCAGGTCGTCTTCGATGGCCGGGACATCTCCCGGATCTCCCAGCGGCGCATGCGGCCGCTGCGCCGGGAAATTCAGATGATCTTCCAGGACCCCATCGGCTCGCTGAACCCGCGCCGCCGGGTCGGATCCATCATCGGGGACCCCTACGCGATTCACGGCCTGGCCTCGGGTGCGGAGCGCAAGCGCCTGGTGCAGGAGCTGATGGAGCGGGTCGGGCTCAACCCGGAGCACTTCAACAGGTTCCCCGCGGAGTTCTCCGGCGGTCAGCGGCAGCGCATCGGGGTGGCCCGGGCGCTCGCCTTCCGGCCCAAGCTGATCATCTGCGATGAGCCGGTCTCGGCGCTAGACGTTTCCATCCAGGCACAGGTCATCAACCTGCTCGCCGATCTGCAAGCCGAGTTCGGGCTCACCTACATCTTCATCGCGCACGATCTATCCGTGGTGCGCCACGTCAGCAACTCCATCTCGGTCATGTACCTGGGCAAGATAACGGAAATCGCGCCCGCGGACGAGCTTTTCACGCGACCGCGTCACCCCTATACGGGTGCGCTGTTGTCCGCGGTGCCGGTCCCCGACCCGGATCTGTCCGACCGGCGGGAGCAGATCATCCTCGTCGGGGACGTGCCCTCGCCCATCGTGCCGCCGTCTGGCTGCCGGTTCCACCCACGGTGCCCCAAAGCCGTGCCGGTCTGCGTGGCGGAAGATCCGCCGCTCGAGCCGCGCCTCGGCGACGGCCCGGAGCACCCGGCCGCCTGCCACCGGCCGATGGAGGCAGGAGAGAACCTGGCCGAGTTCCAGCCCGCCATCGACGAAGCGGAGCGAATCATCGAAGCTGAAGGCAGCATCCTGCCGGACGGGGCCTTGTCCGGAGAGACTGGTGTGGCCGGCGCGCTGCCCGCGCGGCGGGAAGGAAGCAAGCCATGAGCATGGTGCCCGAGATCACGGGCAGGGAAGCGGGGGACGCGGCTCTCCTCCTGACTGGTGAGGCGCCGGCCGGGAAGAAGATCGAGGGACGCAGCCCGTGGCGCCTGGCCTATGAGCGGCTGCGCAGCGACCGCGCCGCCAAGATCGCCTTCGGCACGATTGTCGTGATCGTGCTCCTCGCGATCTTCGCCCCGGTATTCGCGGCGCTAGTAGGGCACGGGCCCAACCAGCAGTTCATTGACATCGGGGAGAACGCCAACGGCGGCCCGGTGGGGCCGAGCGGCACTTTCTTGTTCGGCACGGACAACAACGGGCGCGACCTGTTCGTCAGGGTCCTCTACGGCGCCAGGATCTCCCTTACCGTCGGCGTGCTCGCCACCGCGATCAGCGTCGCCCTGGGCGTGGTGTTCGGCCTGGCCGCGGGCTACCTCGGCGGGTTCGTAGACACCGTCATCGCGCGGGTCATCGATGTGATGCTGTCGATCCCGGCTCTGGTGATCGCGATCTCCATCGCCTACATTTCCGGCGCGAGCCTCGGGCTGGTCATCGTCTTGGTGGGCGTGCTCAGCTTCACCTTTCTCGCCCGCATCGTCCGGGGCCAGGTGATCTCGATCAAGGGGAAGGAGTACATCGAGGCGGCCAGAGCACTTGGTGCGCGGCCGTGGCGGATCATGTTCATCGACCTGCTGCCGAACGTGATGGCGCAGGTCATCGTGTACGCCTCGCTCCTGATCCCGGCTGCGATCGTGTTTGAAGCGTCGCTGTCGTTCCTCGGTGTGGGCGTGCCGCCCCCGACGGCCGACTGGGGGGAGATGATCAGCACGTCAGCAGGCTATTACCAGTATGGGTACTGGTGGTTCCTGTTCTTCCCCTCGGTGGCGCTGCTGATTACCACGCTCGCCTTCAACATCTTCGGTGACAGTGTCCGCGACGCGTTCGATCCGCGCGGCGGCGGACTCTTCGTCTAGGGAGCCTTCGTGACCTGGTTTCTGATACGCAGGACCGCGCAGGCCATCCTGGTGCTCGTGGTCTCATCCATTGTCGTTTTCCTCCTTTTCTTCGTCGGCCCCGGGCCAGGCCAGGTGGCCAGGACGTTCGCGGGCCGGCTGGCCACGGCGGCCCGCGTCGCGCAGATCAAGCATGAGTTGCATCTTGACCAGCCGCTGTACCTGCAATACGCCCACTGGGCGGGGAACCTGCTGCATGGCAACTTCGGCTACGACTACTACAAGGGCCAGTCGGTTCGCTCGGTGATCGCCCAGGCCGCTCCGGCAACCATTTCGCTGGTTCTCGGCGCCGCAGTAATCTGGATTAGCTACGGCGTATTCAGCGGGATCGTCTCGGCGGTGAAGTCCCGGTCCTTGATGGACCGGACCTTTACGGCGGCAGCGCTATTCTTCTACTCGATGCCGACCTTCGTCCTCGGCTTCTCCCTGCTATGGATATTCGCCTATAAGCTCAGCCCGGTTACCACGTTCTTCCCGTTCCACGGGTACGTGTCCATCACCACGAACCCGGGCCAGTGGTTCGAGTACCTCATCCTTCCCTGGCTCACCCTCGCCCTGGTGACCTCGGCCACCTATACGCGGCTGACCCGCGGGTCCATGCTGGACACATTGGGTGAGGACTACATCAGGACCGCCCGGTCCAAGGGCATGAGTGAAAACCGCGTGATCACGAAGCATGCGCTGCGTGCCTCGCTCACGCCGGTGGTTACCCTGGCGGGCCTCGACATCGGCGTTACGCTCGGCGGAGCCGTCATCACCGAGACGCTCTTCGGCATACCCGGACTTGGCTGGACTGTCGTCCAGGCGATCAACCAGCAGGACCTGCCCGTCATCATGGGCATCGTGATCCTGGCCACGGTCTTCGTCGTCGTCGCGAACCTGATCGTGGATATTCTCTACGCCGTGCTCGATCCTCGCGTCCGCTTGTACTGACTCCAGAAGGCCCGGCCTGGCGAGTATCTGCGTCATTCTCTTGCCCTGACGGCGGATGATGCCGATACTCCATTCATGGGAGGGTCGACGGCGGACACGCCCACAACGCCCGAATTCCTCCGCGCCTCCGACGCGGAGCGCGATCACGCGGTCAGCGAGCTCAGGGACGAGTTCGCCGAGGGTCGTCTGTCGCACGAGACCTTCATGTACCGCATGCAGAGCGCCCTCGACGCGCGGAACCGCGGCCAGCTGGCGGGCCTGTTCACCGACCTGCCGCCGCGCCGTCCCGGGCTGCTGGCCCGGATCCGGGCCGCGCTGCGGGGCGAGGATCCCGCCGGGCGCGACGGCCGGCCGGACGGGGACCTGGGTATCCCGGGGACCCAGCGGATCGCCGGACCCCCGTACGGGCCTGGGCCCCAGGGGATTCCCTGGGGACCGCGCGGCCAGGTGAGCCCCGCGGCGCCACCACCCGTTGCCGCCACTGACCCGGCGCCGCTGTTCTTCCCGCCGGGCAGCGGGGTCCGGTTCACCATCGGGCGGACCCGCGACTGCGATCTGTGCCTGACCGACTTGTCGGTGTCCCGGATGCACGCCCTGCTGGTCCGGCGCGAGGACGGCTGGGTGCTTAGCGACCTGGGATCGCACAACGGCACCAGGCTTAACGGCTGGCTGATCCGCGAGCCCGTCGGGGTGCACGCGGGCGACCGGGTGGAGTTCGGCTCGATGGCGTTCATCATCCAGGGCGATCCCCCGCCGGCGGAGCCGCCCGCCGCCGGCGAGGAGCCGGGGCTTACCGGCACGGGGCCTTAGGGGTAAAGGACGCAGAACCGACTAGAGTCGGGAAGCGTGACGACGGTTCTACTGGTCCGGCACGGGCTCACCGCGACGACCGGTCACGTGCTGACCGGCTGGACGCCGGGCATACCGCTCGACGACCGCGGCCAGGCTCAGGCGGGCGCCCTGGCGGCCAGGCTGGCCCCGCTCCCGCTCGACGCCATCGTCAGTAGCCCGCTGGAACGCTGCCAGCAGACCGCGGCGGCGATCGCGGCGACCAGGGATGGCCAGCAGGTCCTCACCGACGACCGGGTGGGTGAGTGCCACTACGGCGACTGGACCGGCAAGCCGCTGAAGAAGCTGGCGCAAGAACCGCTCTGGCGCGTGGTGCAGGCCCATCCGAGCGCGGTGACGTTCCCCGGCCCGGACGGTGAGTCCATGCCGGACATGCAGCACCGGGCGGTGGCCGCGGTCAGGCAGTGGAATGCCAGGCTCGGTAAGGACGCTACCTATCTCATCTGCTCGCACGGAGATGTCATCAAGGCCATCGTCGCAGATAGCCTGGGATTGCATCTCGACCAGTGCCAGCGGATCCAAGCCGATCCCTGCTCGCTGACCGTGATCAGGTATACGCCGCTGCGACCCTTCCTGGTCCGGATGAACGACAGAGGAGGTGGGGTGGATGACCTCAAGCCACGTGCGGAGGGCCACGCCCACGGTCGCGGCGCGGCCCAAAGTGAGGCGGCCCAAAGTGAGGCGGCCCAAAGTGAGGCGGCCCAGAGCGACGGAGCGGTCGGCGGCGGCTCGGGCGGAGCGGGCGGAGCGGATCCCGGCGGGCCGGCGGACGGGCGGGCGGACATGGTGAACGGTGCCAGCAGCATCCCGGCAGGCGCAGCTGCGACAAGTGGCCAGCAGTCGGCGGACACGCGAGGATAGGACTATGCCGGTCTATTTTTATGACCCGCCGGACAGGTTCGTGGCCGGCGCGGTGGGTCAGCCAGGAGAACGGATCTTCTACCTGCAGGCGACTTCCAACGGTCGCGTGACCAGCGTCGTTCTGGAGAAATTCCAGGTGAGCCTGCTAGCCGAACGTATTGACGAGCTTCTGGATGAGGTGCTCAGGCGCACCGGCGGATCGCCGGAAGTGCCCGCCGCCGCCCCCGCTGGGCTGCAGGACGACGCGCCGCTCGATCTCCCCCTGCTCGAGGACTTCCGGGTGGGCGCTATCGCCCTGGCCTGGGATGGCGATGGCGGCATGGTCGTCATCGAGGCGCAGGAGGAATCGGACGAGCCGGTGGAGCCGCTGGCCGAGGATCTGCCCGCCGACGGGCCGGGGGTGCTGCGGGTCCGGATCACGCCGGGCGCCGCCCGTGCCTTCGCCCAGCGTGCGGCCAAGATCGTGTCGGCGGGCCGGCCGCCGTGCCCGCTGTGCGGCCTGCCGCTGGACACCGACGGGCATGTCTGTCCCCGGCAGAACGGTCACCGCGTCGGCCATGCTTGAGCATAAGCGATCAGCGCCGGACGATGACGACGGCGAGCAGGCGACGCTCGATCTGCTCGCCAGCGGGCAGCTAGAGATCGAGGGACGGCTTGTGGACGCGTCCAACGCGACGCTGTACTGCACGATCCCGACCAACGGCCGGGTCCCGAAGAACCCGAGGACGGCCCCGGCCGCGAAGGCCGCGGGCAGCTCACCCGGCCAGGTCGCCTGCGTCTACAAGCCGATCGCGGGGGAGCGCCCGCTGTGGGACTTCCCGATGGGCACGCTGGCCGGCCGGGAGGTCGCGGCCTACGTGGTGTCGCGCGCGGCCGGCTGGGACGTGGTCCCGCCCACGGTCATGCGGGACGGGCCGTTCGGCCCCGGCATGTGCCAGCTGTGGATCGACCACGATACCGACGTGGACCTGATCGGCCTGTCGCGCCGCAGCGACCATGCGGGCCTGCGCGACATGGCCGTGTTCGACGCGGTGGTGAACAACGCCGACCGGAAGATCGGTCACCTGCTGCCGGTCGCGGACGGGCACCTGTACGGCTGCGACCACGGCGTGTGCTTCGCCGAGGACTATAAGCTGCGCACCGTGTTGTGGCAGTGGCGGGGCAAGACCTTGCCCAGGCGCTCGCTGGAGGCGCTGCGCCACCTGAACGGCCAGCTCAGCGAGGGCGGCCTGGATGCCGAACTGACTCCGCTGCTGACCGCGAGCGAGATCACCGCGACCAAGATCAGGGTGGAGACACTGCTCAAGCACCGGGTCCACCCGTACCCGCCCGCCGACTGGCCCGCCGTCCCCTGGCCCCCGGTTTAGCGCGAGCCGACCTAGCAGCCCTAGGACTCCCCGGCGCCTCCGTGGCGCCTGAAGTAGCGCTCGAACTCGCGGGCGATCGCGTCGCCGCTCGCCTCTGGCAGGTCCATCGCGTCCTTGGCCTCTTCCAGAGTCCGCACGTAGTCGGCGACCTCGGAGTCCTGCTGGGCGAGCTCGTCCACGCCGCGCTCCCAGGCGCGTGCCTCCTCGGGCAGGTCGGCCAGCGGCAACGGCACGTCCAGGATGTCCTCGACGCCGCGCAGCAAGGCCAGCGTGGCCTTCGGGCTCGGCGGCTGCGCCACGTAGTGCGGCACCTGCGCCCAGAGCGAGACGGTCGGGATGCCCGCCGCGGTGCAGGTGTGCTGCATCACCCCGACGATCCCGGTGGGGCCCTTGTAGTCGGTAAGGCCGACGCCGATCTCGGTGCCGAGCTTGGCACTCGACGAGCCGACGGACACCGGCACCGGCCGGGTGTGCGGCGCGTCGGCGAGCAGGGCGCCGAGCAGGATGATCAGCTCCACGCCAAGGCTTTCCAGGCCCTCCACCAGCTCCTCGCTGAACGCCCTCCAGCGCATGTTCGGCTCGATGCCGTGCACCAGGACCACGTCGCGGGACAGCCCGGTCGGCGGCACGGAATCATCGGACGGCCGGGCGCGGGCGAGCGAGATCCTAGTCGTCGGCCAGATCAGCCGCTGGGTCTGGCCGCCCTCGATCTCGACCACTGGCCGGTTGACCTGGAAGTCGTAGAAGTCTTCGGGATCGATGGCGCCGACGGGGGTCGCCTGCCAGGCGATGCCCAGGTGGTTGACCACCCCGCTGGCCGCCTCGCCCGCGTCGTTCCAGCCCTCGAACCCGGCGACGGCGACCGGAGATGCGAGTTCGCCGATGTCGTTGAACTCGATAACTCGTCACCTCCCACCCCTAGCGAACACCGCGCAGGCCGTCCCTATAGCCTACGTGCTCGGGCTTGCTCGTTGGGTGACCGGTCGGCGTGTCCGTCGCGCGGCCGAGGGAACCGCGGCCTAGGGAACCATTGCGCAGCCGCCTAGAATATTGCGCAGCCGCCTAGAATAGGGGCCAATGAGCACGCTACGAGCCGCCCTTGCCGAGCGAGTCGTGGTGGCAGACGGGGCCATGGGGACCATGCTCCAGGCGAGTGACGCCACCGTGGAGGATTTCGCAGGCTACGAAGGCTGCAACGAGATCCTGAACGTGACCCGGCCTGACATCGTGACCGGGATCCACGAGGCCTACCTGGAAGCCGGCGCGGATTGCGTCACCACCAACTCGTTCGGCGCCAACCTGGGCAACCTGGGCGAGTACGGAATCGCGGAGCGGATCGCCGAGCTGTCCGAGGCGTCCGCCAGGCTCGCCCGCGCCGCCGCCGACCGCTGGGCCACTGCGGCCCGCCCGCGCTGGGTGCTCGGCTCGATCGGCCCCGGCACCAAGCTGCCCACCCTCGGCCACACCACGTTCCGCGAGCTGCGCGACACCTACCAGGTCAACGCCGAGGCCCTGCTGCGCGGCGGCGCCGACGCCCTGATCATCGAGACCTGCCAGGACCTGCTTCAGGCCAAGGCGGCCATCATCGGGGCGAAACGAGCGATCGCCGGCCTGGCCGCGGACGCGCTGGTCATCGCCCAGGTCACCATCGAGACCACCGGGGCGATGCTGCTCGGCAGCGAGATCGCCGCGGCGCTGACCGCGCTCGAGCCGCTCGGCATCGACATGATCGGGCTGAACTGCGCCACCGGCCCCGGCGAGATGAGCGAGCACCTGCGCTACCTGGCCGCGCACGCCCGGATCCCGATTTCCTGCGAGCCGAACGCGGGCCTGCCCATGCTCACCTCGGACGGCGCGCGCTACCCGCTGACCCCGGCGCAGCTCGCCGACGCCCACGACAGGTTCACCAGGGAGTTCGGCCTGTCCCTGGTGGGCGGCTGCTGCGGGACCACCCCCGAGCACACGGCCGCGCTGGCTGGCCGGCTGGCCGGCCGGCCACCTGTCAGCCGCAAGCCGCGCCCTGAGCCCGGGGTGGCCTCGCTCTACCAGCACGTGCCGTTCCGCCAGGACACCGCGTTCCTGTCAATCGGCGAGCGGACCAACGCCAACGGGTCCAAGGCCTTCCGCGAGGCGATGCTCGAGGGCCGGTTCGAGGACTGCGTGCAGATCGCGCGGTCACAGACCAGGGACGGGGCTCACCTGCTCGACGTGTGCGTGGACTACGTGGGCCGGGACGGCGCCGCCGACATGCGGGAGATCGTCGGCAGGTTTGCCACCGCGGCCACGCTTCCGCTGGTGCTCGACTCGACCGAGCCTGCCGTGATCGAGGCGGGCCTGGAGATGACCGGCGGCCGCGCGGTCATCAACTCGGTCAACTACGAGGACGGCGACGGGCCAGACTCGCGGATCGCGCGGATGATGCCGCTGGCGCGCGAGCACGGCGCCGCCGTGATCGCGCTGACCATCGACGAGCAGGGCCAGGCCCGCACCGCCGAGTGGAAGGTCGCCGTCGCCGAGCGGCTGATCGCGGACCTGACCGGGAACTGGGGGATGCGGGTCGAGGACATCATCGTCGACTGCCTGACGTTCCCCATCGCCACCGGCCAGGAGGAGACGCGGCGCGACGCGATCGAGACCATCGAGGCGATCGCCGAGCTCAAGCGCCGTTACCCGGACGTGCAGACGACGCTGGGCGTATCCAACGTGTCGTTCGGCCTCAAGCCTGCCGCCCGCGCCGTGCTGAACTCTGTCTTCCTGGCCGAGTGCACGCGGGCGGGCCTGGACTCCGCAATCGTGCACGCGGCGCGGATCATGCCCATCGCCCGGCTATCCGACGAGCAGCGGCAGGTGGCGCTCGACCTCGTGTACGACCGGCGCCGGGAAGGTTACGACCCGCTGGCCCGGCTGCTCGAGCTGTTCGAGGGGGTGGACGCGGCCGACCTGAAGGCGAACCGGGCCGCGGAGCTGGCCGGGCTGCCGCTGTGGGAACGGCTGAAGCGGCGGATCATCGACGGGGAGCGCGCTCTTGGGGGCGGGCTCGAGGCTGACCTGGACGCCGCGCTGGCCCAGCGGCCCGCCCTGGAGATCGTCAACGACGTGCTGCTCGACGGCATGAAGACGGTAGGCGAGCTGTTCGGCTCGGGGCAGATGCAGCTGCCGTTCGTGCTGACCTCCGCCGAAGTGATGAAGGCCTCGGTGGCCTACCTCGAGCCGCACATGGAGCGCAGCGGCGAGGAGGGCAAGGGCAAGATCGTGCTCGCCACGGTCAAGGGCGACGTGCACGACATCGGCAAGAACCTGGTCGACATCATCTTGTCCAACAACGGCTACGACGTCGTGAACATCGGGATCAAGCAGCC
>WNGP01000350.1_pt1 | contig 35634 bp, 31 predicted proteins | sample 5407671 | NCBI WGS metagenome assembly WNGP01 (sample SAMN13153381, study PRJNA577476) | soil metagenome | isolation source: 40 cm soil or saprolite under Garry oak tree replicate 2 | place: USA:California | collected 2016-06-15 | reverse complement strand
TGGCTTGGTGGTGAGTATGTCAGTCAGGATACGGATGTGTCTTTGGTGCTGCACTGGCTTGCTGAGGTAGGGCCAGAGTACTTGCAGTCGAAACAGCGAGACTTCTTGCTAGAGGTACGAAAAAAGCAAAAGAGGTACGGCAATACTCAATCTGATGTTGATACGGAGGTGGTCTCATGAACATACTGGCGGCGATACGGGATTTCTTAACGGTTCATAAGATAGACAACGGCAGCTCCTATACTATTAGGGACTACCGAAGGATAACTCGGCGTTTTGCCGAATGGCTGTAAGCTACCTATGAGGTAATGGACACCGATGATTTGCAACTCATGCACCTGCGAGAGTGGGTGAGTTACCTGCAAGGTTCTCCGTTACTATGTGGTGAGGGCACACTCAGTGATCGAAGCGTATACTATTATAGTAACGTCGTGCTGGTCTTCTGCCGGTGGCTGGAGCATGAGAGCGTGATAGAGAAGCCGATAACGACACGTTTCAAACTTCCTCGTGTCGAGCAGAAGTTTATTCCAACGTTTACGCCTGATGATGTGGAGAAGCTTCTTGGGCTCTTCGTCACTTTGCGTGCAGCGGGAACGCAGGACGCAAGCCAGTTCGCACAGCGGGTCGCTCCACCGGTCACAGGTGGCCCCAAATGGCTTCTGCTGCGGCTGGAGAGAACCAAGAGAGCAGCCTTGAGCTCTCCGTTGAGCAACATCACAGGCATCTGCAATGGAAGAGATAAGGGCTCCTGCCGCTTCTCGACACGATTCTCCTTGCACACAAAGTGACGAAGAGCCATACAACTCTTACCATGACGAACCGCTATGCATCTCTGACTGTCGCGCAGTTGCAGCAATCGCATGAGTTGTATTCTCCGTTGCGGGCAAAGAGTGTTGTGGACCCACAGAGGTCTACCAGTGGTTATTGGGACGAGTGAGTGTTTTTTACAGAAGCACAAAGAGAGAGCCGCACAAGGCAGCTCTCTCCGCGGTTTGGCCTTCGACGGTCGGACTACGGATCGATCGTCCCAAAGTCGAAGGTCAGGACGTCGGTGCCCGGGGGCTGCTGGATATGCAGCACGACGTCGCTGTAGGTCAGTGAGGTCAGGCGGACTTTCCAGTTCCCGTTCGGACACTCGGTCGCCGCACTCGGCGGAGTCGGTGGCGGAATGGTCGGCGAGAAGGTGATCTGGCCGTTGTGAGGCGTGATCGTCTGTGATGGGCCCGTCACGTTCTGCGTCACAATGGGCTGACCAGGGGCGACGTTCCCGCCCTTGTTCACGCACTCATACGTTGCCGTCACCGAGCTGGCCGTCAGGAACGCCTCCGTCGGACCGTTCCCCAATCCGGCCGCCTTCCCGCTGCAGGTCAGGCCCGTGCTCGTGGACTTCGTGCAGGTGGGGGTGCCGATGAAGTGGGGACTTTGGGCGAAGGCTGCCAAAGAGAACCCGACGATCAGGAACAGCGCGAACAACAGAGCAATACCGCACTTTAGTGGACGCATGGGTAATCTCCTTTCAAAGTTCAATGCAAACAAATACAGTCAAAGGGGACGCACATGACTGACTATTCCATGCACTCCGAGGTTTCTATCCAAGGGGGACGATTCTCTGCACTCCGAGGCACTTACCCAAAGAGGATTGTACCCAGAATATTATAGTACCATACACGTGTGTTTTTGTCAAGTTTTTTTCGACTTTTCTAAGCATTATTATTACTATAGTAAGTGGAAATACAGGGTCATATTATTGATTGACCTTAGTTCACCTTTATACAGTAAATTCCTCTAATGCTTCCAATACTTGTATATTCAAGTTATGTTTTTGTCAAGCTTATTTCGTCTTTTGAGGGCTGTTACAAAGAAGCTCATGTTATTCCCGACTTTGCAACGGCCCTGTTCCCTCTCCACTAGTTAGTGGGGTTCTACCGCGTAACCTGTCCCTCCTATGTAGACTTCCCTTCCTAGTGGTCTGAAACGTAGTATCAGAAGATAAAGTAACATGTACAGGCTGTATTACTTCGTGCGAAAGTAATGTAGCCTGGTGCCCTGGGGTGGCTCTAGAGGCTGGTTTGTGGGAAGCGGAAGGGGTATAAGTGTTCATTATACTACATTTTCCTCTATCTCTTCCTATTCTGCTTGCCCCATCTTGTTCCATCGCTTATAATGTGCTTCATTAGTGAAGTAAACAATACATTTGATAGCCGACATTTTACTGCCGGCTAGATATAGGGAAGAAGTGTCGTATGTTGCAGGAAGCAGTGGATGCATATATTGCTTCGCTCTCTTCAAAAGAAGATGAAGGTGGTCGAAGCAATCACAATACTATGGCGGCCTATCGCAATGATCTGAATCAGCTCTGTACTTACTTGAAGCAGCAGGAGGTAGATAACTGGCCCCAGGTTACCCGTGAACATGTAACAGGCTACATCCTTGAGATGCGCGAAAGTCAGGCCTACCGTCCGACGACGATTGCTCGCAAGATTGCTGCTTTCAAATCGTTTTTCCGTTATATGCGCAACCAGGGACGTATCGTCTTTGATCCTGTGGAGAAACTAGAGGCTCCACACGTGCAAAAAGAATTGCCTGGCGTGTTGAGCGCTGAGCAGATTAGCAGCCTTTTTCGCCAGATCGAGGTCGAGACGTCAGCTGGACAACGAGACCTGGCTATGTTGCATATGCTGTATGCAACTGGTATGCGCGTTACAGAGCTTGTTTCGCTGAGCATGCCCGATTTTGATGCAACGCGGGCAACAGTCGTCTGTCCAGGGCGTAATGGACGGAACAGGCGGGAACGTGTATTGCCTCTGCCGCCAATAGCAGTAGAGGCTGTACAGCAATATATCCATACCGCGCGGCCTCGCTTAATGCTGCGTCATCCCGAAGAGGAAGCGCTTTTCCTCAATCACCATGGGGAGCGACTCACTCGCCAGGGCTTCTGGCTGATTATCAAGGGATATGCACGACAGGCCGGAATTACGACGATTACGCCGCATATGCTGCGGCACTCGTTTGCTATGTTGATGCTTAAGGGCGGCATGGAACTGCGTTCGGTACAAGAACTATTGGGACATGCTCATATTTCGACCACGCAGGTTTACAGTCAACTTGCCCGTGCGAAGACGACGGTCAAAACACCTTGACAAAAGTGATCAAGGAGAGTATTCTAGCAGGTAGTTAAAACGTTTGTTCAAAAAAGAGACAGCGTCGGATGGGGCAAGCGATACGTACGACCAAACTGTTCCTCGATCTTGGAACCCGTGAAGGGGGAGGAGCCAATAACGGCAAGCGCGCCTATCTGGAGGAGACGGCCAGGCTCCTGGATACGGCTCGGGCCTTCTATGTGGCCTTTTTCTTGGCCCATCCCGACAAACTGGCTGGGCGGGTGAGCTATTTCTCGGAGACGCTCCAAGAAGAACGGGAACGGCTCATTTCCTCCAATGAGCTACTCACCTGGGCCGAATCCCTCACCGTGGCCACGCTTGCCCATCCCCATCCGTTGCCCTCCTACAACTTTAGCGAACAGTTCCCGGAGTTCCCGTTCATCTACCGCCGCTCGGTGATCAAAGATGCCATCGGCAAAGTACGCTCCTTTCTCTCGAATCTGGCCAGCTGGAAGGCATCCGGGAAAAAGAAAGGACAGCCTGGCTGCCCGGGAGCAGGCAATCACCCCACCCTCTATTCGTCTGCATTCTGTCTGGACCTGGATGGGACCGACTTGCACACGTCACCACACTCCTGCTTCGCCCGGCTCAAGGTCTACACGGGAACCACTTGGGAGTGGCACAACTATCCTGTCAAACTGAGCCGCTACTTTGAAGCGCGGTGGCGGGATCCGGCTTGGGAATCCCAAAGCCCGAAACTCATCCTGCATCACAAGATGGCTGCACTCCATTTCCCGCAGATCAAGTCGGTCAAGGCGCAAAAGGTGAAGGAGAGCAAAGCGGACCCGCACCTGGTGACCGTGGCCATCGATCTCAATGTGAAGAATCTCGCGGTGATCACTGTCAGACAAGATGGCAGGATCATTGAGACAGTCTTTGCCACTGATCACGGCCTCGACCGACACCGCTATGGGCATCTCAAACGGATTGCCAAAAAACAGTGGCAATCGGGCCAACCAGTGAAGGGGGAGCACAGCAACCAGCAGCTTTGGCAGCATGTGGGCCGCATGAATGAAGATGCGGCTCACCAGGTTTCCCGCAGGATTGCCGATGTCTGCGCCAGGTATCCCGGCTGTGTGCTGCTCTTTGAGCGCTTGCGCAAGATCAAACAGAGAGAGGGGAGCATGTCGCGGCGCATGAACCGCAAACGCGCGAACCAGTTGCGTGGCCAGATCAATCGGCAGGCCAAAGACAAAGGGTACGCGGCATGCGGAACCGTCACCGTCGAAGTTAATCCGCATGGGACCTCGCAGTATTGCTCGCGATGCGGTGCCAAGGGGGAGAGGTTCTCCAACCTTGGCGGCCAACGCATCCAGCAGAAATGGGGAAAACTCTTCTTTTGTCCTGTGTGTCACTACGAGGCGAATGCGGATTTTAATGCCTCGGTGAATGTGCATCGCTCGTTTTATCGTGAGTGGCATTGGCAGCCACGAAACAAGCCGCCACCCAGGGCTGTGAGAGTCGCAGCCTTGGATGGTGACTCAATCGCTCTCCCCGGCTAGAGGTCGAGGGGAAGAAGCCTGTGGAGGGACACCCCGTTGAAGCAGGCCAGGCCCGTATGCGGATGCGCATACACGTCAAAGTGGTGGGGCTATCGCTGGTCCAGAGGGGGCGCGTTCCAACCCGTGTGCTCTCGCGGACAGGACCTGGTGAATTAACCTGCTGGAATGCGGAAGGAACGCTGGCAGGCCGGACTGATCCAGGGCGGCGAGAACGCGGTTGTCTAAGATTGTCTGCGATTTTGGGCAACTTGTGACACCACTACCATCAAGTAGTACTCGTTGGGAGACACAGTATGACCCTTTATGACCAGGTAATGGAAGCAGTTACAGCAATCCAGGCGCATACGTTGCAGAAACCTGCCATTGCCCTGATTCTTGGTTCTGGCCTGGGAGATCTCGTAGCTGAGTTGCGCGATGCAGTGGCTATTCCCTATGCTCAGATCCCTCATTTTGCTCATTCAACGGCAATCGGGCATGCTGGTCGTCTCCTTATAGGTATGCTTGAAGATGTGCCTGTGGTGGTCATGCAGGGCCGTTTGCACCTGTATGAAGGCTATTCATTGCCGGTATTGACGCTGCCTGTACGTGTTATGCACTCCCTTGGCGCCCATACACTCATCGTCACGAATGCAGCGGGTGGTATAAATGGCGCCTATCGCCAGGGGGACTTCATGCTGATTCGCGACCACATCAACATGCCAGGACTAGCTGGGGCGAGTCCACTGGTGGGGCCAAATGATGAGCGCTTCGGCGAACGATTTCCTGCGCTAGCGCAGGCATACGATGCCGGACTGCGTGCTCTTGCTCGCTCGGTTGCTGCCAGGGGGCCGGACATTACACTCCACGAGGGAGTGTATACTATGGTCGGCGGGCCGAATTACGAGACGGGGGCCGAACTCAAGTTTCTGGATATCATTGGGACGGATGCCGTCGGTATGTCTACCGTCCCAGAGGTCGTGGTGGCTCGCCATATGGGTATGCGCGTCCTGGGTTTAAGCCTGATTACGAATGCTGCAACCGGCGATGAGACACAAGAGGTCAATCATGCCGAAGTATTGGCGGTGGCTAATGCTGCACGACCCAAATTTGCGGCCCTGGTACGTGGCATTGTACGAGGGATAGCGGGCCTCACTTCTTGATTTCTATATTTGCCCAGCTCCAATTATAATATTTACCATTCCAATCACTAAGTACTACGAGGTCGTAATCTCCAGGAGCAACTGATGAAGATACCTGATATTTCCATATCACTTTGCCTTTTGCATTGCTGGGATGTGTTTGCAGTATGCCATTATCAAAATTCAGTCCAGGAATTTCTTGATAAGGCTGATCTTGAACTGTACCCGTGAGGGGGTTCTGGATAGTACCTACTTTTTGTAGGTCTTGTCTGGCTAACATAAAGGTTATGCCTGTTGGTATACGCTCGACGAGCCAGAGCTTAAAAGTAATGCCGGAGGCGTGAACAGGATTACCGTGCGCTGGATCTATTGTTTGATCTACGGCATAAGCAATGAGCGTATAGGTTGTGCTGCCATCCGCCATCTCGATAGGGCTATAATTGGGGATGACAGGCCATCCCAACTTTACAAAACGTGGTGTAGGCGGAGTGTGCGTAGTCGTCTGTGATTGACCTGGTATCGATCGAGGTACTGACTGATTTGAGTTAAGTGCTGGCAGTGCTAGATTAGGACGCACAAAAGCACCTACTGAGAATCCGCTAATGAGGCCAGCCAGGGCGAAAAGAAAGATGGCAAAAAGGGCGATCGTGCGAGATTGTGAGCTCAAGGTGTTTGTTGCTTCCGGTCTAGATAGTGATTGTATTCTCAATTGTCGCTCTCTTCTAATACCTTCGTACATCTATCATCTCTCATCATAACATAAACAGCACCGTATTCCTATCTTAATAAACGGAAAATGGCCCAAATTGGCCCCCATGATAGCAAGAATCGCTTCCTATTTTTGTATCAGATGGAAAAAAGGGGTTCGGAGCTGCGCCCCGAACCCTTTTTCCATCTGATACAAAAACAAAACATATATGCTTTTATTTCTCAAGATTTTTCTGCGCTAATGCTCTCACCCATTGATAATGCCCTTCCAACTTCTCGCCGTTCACGAGCTGTAAGGCTAGATACAGCCAGCAGATAGCATTTGGGATAGTGAGGTAGTCTTTGCCTGCAAGCTCAGCCGCCGCTTTACTCATACGTTGATAATGACTCTCATCGGTCAGTAAATCATAAAGATGCTGGGCTACCTGAGTGATATCCCCGACTTCAACGAGGTGTCCAGTGATCCCATCCTGGATTTGCAGCGGAATTCCTCCAACCTTATAGGCCACGACTGGCTTTCCCTTCATGAGGGCTTCTGTGACCTTGACTTCGAAACCCTCCTTGAGCGAAAGCTGAAGGACGACTTCACTTTTTCTCAAAAGAGTATTCAGCACCTGGTCCCTGTGCGGTAGTCTCACGACTTTGATATCGTCAACGAAATCAGTATATGGTTCTGACTCTAGTATCCTCTTGACCAAATTGTATACAGGAACGCCATCTGGATCATCGATGGAGCTGTTGCCTGTAATGACTAACTGCGGGATTGGCTTCTGCTGCTTTTCTAGCATGTCTCGCAATTTCCTATAGGATTCAAGAACATCAGGGATCCCCTTTGACGGATCAAACCTCGCAACCTGAATAATGTACGGTCGTTCTTCGTCGAGCGGCGTTTGCCCTTCTTGAAGCAGCAAAGCGTTGAACTGTTTCAAGTAGATGGACATCTGGTCTTCTGCCAGCGGTTTGTTCAGGCCGTCGAGGGGATCAGTCGTTGCCGGCATATAGAAGATTTGTTCTGCTGGCACATCATCAGGGATGAACATTTTCATGGGATGGCTGACGAAGTAATCAGCATGTTGAATCTTCTCCCACAGAAAACTCCAGGTTGTGCGTTGCGGCGTACCAGGTTGGCTGGCCAGGCTGCCGACGATTTGAATATGAGAGCGATAGATGATTTTGGCATCAGGGTTTGCCTGCTTGATATAGGGAATTAAACCGCTAGGTTGCGGATCATCTATGACAATCACATGCGCCTGTCGAAACACATCTTCAAATGCACTGGCATTTTCTTTTATCCAGGCATCGTAGACGTCTTTGTCCTCCTGCGTCAGCTCTGTCCCTGGTGCGGCAACGGCTTGCAGCACATTATGGAATTTGGGTTTGGTGATGTCGAAGGCCTCCTTGTTGGGTATCAAGACGTACCAATGAGCGTCAACATGCAACAAACGCAAGAGTCTGATGAGAGCATGGCGCATGAGAGCTACGCCGCCACCTCGGGGAGTAGCATTAAAAAATACCAACTTCTGTCCCTGGAAAGTATGTGCCAGCTCTGTCAGAAGGGCAAAATCTTCTTGAGAGGCGGTTTCCCGGTAATCTTTATAGGTAACGAGTTCAGCCACCTGAACTTCATGGGTTGCACTCAGCTGCGGGCGCACAATATTGTCTTCGTCGAACCTGGAGACTACATCTCTTACCTTTTCTTCAAGGGTAAGTTGAAGAGCAGCGTCTTGTTTCCTTATAATATAAGGAACAATATCATTTTGCAGCCAGAGCCTCGAGAGTATGTTCTTAAACTGGTCATCCTCCCGGAAAGAGGCAGCGACAAATTGTAGATGCCGCTGCTGTGCAGCCTGTTTCAACCAGTTGAGCACCTCACTTGCAGCATCCTGGTGAAGCAAAGCTTCTTTATGCATGACGATGTTGTCACTACACGCCTGGGCAACATGAATAGTATCATCCTTCACTTCAATACTGGCGTAGGTGGCCGAGGGAATGGAAACGGGTTCAATTTGGTTTACCTGGAAACTGCGTTCTTGCGTAACGCTTTCCGTATCCGTGTCATCGATGAGTACATCCATCTGCTGAGGAGTGATGATCATGCTCGTTGAGACCATGGTCTTTCTCAGGAGAGACAATCCTGCAAGCACTAGAGCAAAGAAACCAGGAATGAACTTTAACTTCGATAGTTTTTGCAATATGCTGCGTTTGGATGATGTAGAATAGACATGCTTAAACATATTCACCTGCTTAGTTTTTAGATTATGAACCGTTATGTTCATGTGCTAGATATATGTTATAACGGGCTTCACTACTAACAGTAAATCAGATAGGAAAACAGATAGAAACAAATAAGGAAACGCTCTAAAGGAAGCGGTCCTCGTTCAGATGAAATCAAGGGATATGTATATGAGAAAGATGTATTGCTCTCTGACTGCCCTCCTGCTCCTGTTGCAGCTCTCAGCATGTACAGGGCCGTCAGGTACTGCTGGTAGCCAGGGGACGCCTGTAGCGACCACTGGCTCTCAAGCACAAGGCACAGCAGAAGAACAACAGCTCGCCCAGCGGCTGTTCAAGCAGATAAACCAGGACCGCGGCGCGAATAACCTTTCCCCACTGGCGTGGGAGCCCCGGTTGGAACGGAGCGCACGCCAGCATGATCTGGTGATGGCGGCAGGGTGTGGGTTAATGCATCAATGCCCCAATGAGCCAGACCTCGGGACACGCATAAGTAACGTGGGAGTACAATGGCAGACCGTGGGTGAGAATATTGGAGAGGGTGGACCTGTCTCTTCGAATGATGCTGCCTGGAATATAGTGTCGATGATCCACCAGGGGATGATGGCGGAAAAGCCGCCCGATGATGGGCATCGACGCAATCTGTTGAGCAAGGACTTTCATCGCATTGGCATCAGCATTTATATCGATGCCAAGAATACGCTCTGGCTAACAGAAGATTTTGCCAATTAGGGATATTCACATCTCTAACTCTTCTGCTTGCTCCTTTATTACCGCCCGCTCATTTTAACACTCTTTCTGTTGAGAGACTCCAGTCACAGAAGACACAAAATAGATAGTGTATATCTTACACTAAAAGCTAAATTGTGTATAACAGGGTTCGAGGGGAAAATCAAGGGAAATGAGTATCGCTTCCACTATTTTTACAAACCAAACACACTTGACTGGACCCGACCCCTGGCGGTAATATGTGCGAGAGGTCAGCTCAGTATGATCGCCAGCACGCTCCTCAAAAGACATGGCTTCACTGCGGTAGCGAATGTGGTCGGGTGGGATGGATGCCTGGATCAAAGTGGAAAGGAAACAGGCAGAAAGGGAAACAGAATGAATGGAGAACGGTACATGAATATCGGTATCTTGCTCTTTGACGACGTGGAAGTGCTCGACTTTTGTGGACCCTTTGAGGTCTTCTCGGTCGCAGCCGGGCTCGGCGCTGGGTCTGGCGGTGAGCCGCCCTTCACCGTCTTCACTCTGGCCGAGCACGCCGGCTTGGTGCGTGCCGCTGGCGGCCTGGAGGTGCAGCCTGACTATACCATCGACGACCATCCACCGATTGATCTGCTGCTTGTGCCCGGTGGCTGGGGTACTCGCCGCGAAGTCGATAACCCCCGGCTGATCGACTGGCTTCGTGCCCAGGACGCCCAGACCACGCTCACCACCTCTGTCTGCACAGGAGCCTTCCTGCTGGGCCGGGCTGGTCTGCTGGAGGGCCATCGGGTCACGACGCACTGGGGCAGCGTTGAGCGCCTGCGCCGCGCGTTCCCCGGTGTCACTGTTCTGGACAATGTGCGATTCGTCGATGAGGGCAAGATAGTGACATCCGCCGGCATTAGCGCCGGCATCGACATGGCGCTGCATCTGGTTGCCCGGTTGCAGGGCGAGGGTCTGGCCCACCAGACCGCCCGGCAAATGGAATACAAACCGGCAGCAGAAAGCTAGGCTTGGCCGAGGCAATTTCCGAATGTGAAGAACGGAAAAAAAGAGACCGGTCGCTGTCCTGGGGGAAACACGACCGGTGTACCCAGATTAGGGGTGTGTGGGGGAAGTCCTGGGTGCCAGAATACCTCCGGTCATGAACAACCTGGCTGGCTCAATGGAACTGGATAGTTTAATCTCCGTAAAACACTGAGTCAGCCAGCCTCTTCACGACTTCTTGTACACTCTCTGTAAGAGTAAACGTGACATCCACTGTTTTTTGGGTTAGTTTGCCGCCTATTTAATAGCTGTGCATGAGAATCTCTGGTATGATATGATGGAGTACACAGCTAATCAAAGAATGGTATTAATGCTTCTGCGGAAAGGAGCCTGGTATATGGGATTCCATGCACTCGATTGGGTTATTATTCTTGTTGTCGCCCTGGCAATTTTTGGCCCCAGAGCTCTACAATCTGTGGCACGCAATGCGGGTAAAACTATGGGCCAGGCAAAGACGGTGAAAGATAAAGTGATATCTGAACTGCCCATAGAAGAGCTTTCCGAAATGTCACGTGAGATCCCCCGTATTCCAATGAATCCACACCAGGCTATAGAGATGCTCATGACTCCAGAACCAGGAAGAGAGCCAGTCAAGAGGGTAGTACAGGAGCCAAAGCAGGAGTAAATAGATAGCCTTTACCTCTTGTTTGAAAGGCAGGTCAAAAATATATGGATCAATTGACACAATTGAAGTGTACCGCGTGCCGCGGTGGGGACCCGACGGTCACTGATGCTGAGATTGCGGAGTTTAAGCCGCAGGTGCCTGAATGGAAGATTATAGAGGTCGATGGCATCAAACGTTTAGAGCGCGTTTTTAAGTTCAAGGATTTTGTGAGTGCGCTCGCCTTTACTAATAAAGTGGGTGAGCTAGCAGAGTCGGAAGGACACCATCCTTCGCTCTTGACCGAGTGGGGCAGGGTAACTGTTACGTGGTGGACGCACAAGATTCGGGGACTTCATCGCAACGATTTTATTATGGCGGCAAAGACGGATGAGTTGTATCATTCGTTTATTGCGCATGCTGTTTCGTCCAGCTAATCAATGCAAGGAGTAAAGCCTTTATCTGTTCGCGGGTTTTTTCATCGGTCAGATTGCCGTCGCTATCGAATTTCTCCCAGGCATTGAAAACGTGCACATCTGGTTGCATCAGCACTGGCATATGTAAATAGAGAAAGATCTGGCGCAGGTGCAGCTGGGCGCGGACAGTGCCGAAGCGCCCACCGGCTCCCATGATGGCTGCTGGCTTGCCTTCCAGGACTGATTTTCCTGTTGGCCGAGAGGCCCAGTCAATCGCGTTCTTAAGCACTCCCGGGGTCGAATAGTTATATTCAGGGGTAGCAATTAGTAATGCGTCAGCTTTACGGATTTTGTCTTTGAAATTGCGAACTACTTCTGGCTCATCGTTTTCACAATCACGGTTGTAGAGTGGCAGGTCATCGAGGGTGATGATTTCCAGGTTGGCTCCATCAGGGACCAGTCCCTGGGCTACCTTTAGTATTGCCCGGTTATATGATTGCTTGCTCAGGCTCCCCGCGAAACCGAGTATCTGTACTGTTGATGGCATGCTTTTTCCAACAAATTATTATGGGACATTCTGAAGAGAGACACGATCGATCGTGTCTCTCTGGTTTATTATATCTTATATGGCTTGTTGTCTGCGCTGGTTATCTCAGGCAGTCTGTGTCGCTGCTTCCTGCACTGCGGCCTTCTGAACTGCGGCAAGATCAATTTCTATATTCACATCTTCGCCGACCAGTACGCCACCGGCCTCAAGGCCCACGTTCCAGTTCAGTCCGAAGTCCTTACGATTAATTTTTCCTTTTACATTGAAAGCAGCACGCTGCAATCCATAGAGGTCCTTGACCTGGCCACTATAATCTGCGTGGAAGGTTTCTTCTTTGGTAACTCCATGCATTGTCAAGTCGCCAGTGACACGATACTCGTTGTTCCCAGTGGGTGTAACCTTTGTGCTCTTAAATGTGATCTTCGGATACTTCTCTACGTCGAAGAAATCAGGCGAACGGAGGTGGCCATCACGCTTGGCGTCGCGTGTGTTTATACTTGCGGCATCTACCTCGGCCTCAACCCAGGAGTTATCCTGGTGCTCCTCGTCGATATGAAGCTTTCCACTGAGTACTTCGAAATGTCCTCTTACTGTGCTGATCATCATGTGTTTTACAGAAAACGTTGCCTGTGAATGTGTGGCGTCAATTTCCCAGCTCATTATGTATCTCCTTGTTACTGTGTTTTTGTTCTATGCAGTTAAATAGTTAGTAACTTTACTAACTAAAGTAATTGTAACATGCTGGCTTCCTTTTGTCAAGTAGCTAATAAAAAATTAGTACTTTTTCTGGTGAGAGCATTATAGTAGCTATTTTTCGAGCAGTGCTACTGCGTAACAGGCGATACCTTCGCGGCGGCCTGCGAAGCCAAGGCCGTCGGTTGTGGTTGCTTTGACGCTGACCTGGTCTATTTCCAGGTGAAGATGCTCAGCTAAGTGGGTGCGCATGCCTTGTACGTAAGGGGCTAATTTGGGGCGCTCGGCGACAATGGTTGCGTCGATATTGCCTATCTTCCAATGAAGTTGACATAACAAATAGTAGATGTGGTCAAGGAAGACGGCACCGGGCTGGTTTTTCCAGCGCACGTCGCTGGAGGGGAAGTGTGCTCCGATGTCACCAAGGGCGGCAGCGCCAAGCAGGGCATCGACAACGGCGTGGATGACGGCGTCGGCATCAGAGTGACCGGAGAGTCCATATTCAAAGGGGACAGGGATGCCACCAAGCACGAGTGGACGGTCTGTGGTAAATGCGTGAACATCGTAACCAAAGCCAATACGCATGGTCATGTTTTGAATCCTTGTATGAAAGCTTCTGCAAGAAATAGATCTTCTTCTGTCGTGATTTTGATATTGGTATATGCGCCGGGAAAGATTACCACGGGGTGGCCTAGCTGTTCTATTAAGGTGGCGTCGTCGGTCACATCTCCCATGGCTGCTGGACTGTGGTGTGCCAGGTGTATCAAGAGGAAGGAGAATACCTGTGGGGTTTGGATGGCCCAGAGCTGTGAGCGATCAAGAGTGGCCGTTACCCGTCCCTCCTGTACGAGCTTGATAGTGTCTTTGACGGGCACGGCGGCAATGGCGGCCTGGTATTCCTGAGCGGCTTTTAAACCTGCTTCAAGTATAGCGGACGTAACCAGAGGGCGTGCTGCATCATGAATCGTGACCCATTGAGGTGTTGGTGTGACTGCTGCAAGTGCGTCGAGTCCGGCACAGACTGAATCTTGCCGGCGTGCTCCCCCCGGGACGATGGCTGCAATTTTGTGCCAGCCTTCATTATTGCAGAGTGTGCTGATATCTGCCAGGCGTTCCGTGCTGGGTACCAGGACAATACTTTCTATCAGAGGCGAGGCTTCAAAGACGTCAATAGTGCGGGCAAGGATAATGCGTCCGGCCAGCGGTGTCCAGAGCTTATCACGACCTTGCATACGACGGCTCGCACCAGCAGCTACGATAATGGCGGCAGATGTGTTTTGCATGCTTATCTTAGTTTTGGAGGTGGTTGAAATGATGGACCACTACCATTACTGCCTTGTTTAGGATGGGCAAAGATCATGCGTCCCGCAACGGTTTGCAGTACACGAGTTACGGAGACTTCGATGGTCATGCCCATATATTGCCGCCCACCTTCAACGACGATCATAGTGCCATCATCCAGGTAGCCTACCCCCTGGCCGAGTTCTTTGCCATCTTGCATGATCTTGATATGGATATCTTCTCCGGGGAGGAGTACCGGTTTAACAGCATTGGCAAGTTCATTGATATTCAGTACTTTCACGCCCTGTAACTCTGCAACGCGATTGAGGTTAAAGTCGTTGGTGATAATAGGGCAATGCAGGGTACGGGCCATCTTGACGAGTTTACCATCAACCTCTACCACATCTTCTACATCCGCGTCAGTAATCTCAATGGGAACGGTAGCTTCCTTTTGCAGGCGGTTGAGCATATCTAGCCCGCGCCTGCCGCGGTTGCGCCGCATGGTATCGGCGGAATCGGCAATACGTTGTAATTCGTTGAGGACAAAACGCGGCACGACTAATGCGCCGGAGACAAAGCCTGTTTGACTGATATCGGCAATACGCCCGTCAATGATGGCACTTGTATCCAGCAATATCTGGGTAACGGGTTGAAACTGAGGAGAATGTTCTTTGTCGCGCTCTTTGCCTCGCTCCTTTTCCTTTTCGCGCTCTTCATCGCGGTCACGCTCACGCATGCGTCGAGAGGTGAAGGCGGTTTGAAAAAGATGAGCCATTTCGCTTTTCCGTTGTACCGCAAGGGTAAGACCCAAGCCACCACAGACAACCGTTCCTACAAAAGGGAGAATACGTCCCCAGGTACCTGGTAGATTTGCCAGTGGAATGGCAATAAGAAAGGATATGATAAGTCCCACAATGAGGCCTATGACGGCAGCGACCAGGTCACTGGCCGAGGTTTCACGCATCCATCGATAAGGCACAACACTGATATAGGGTGAAATGATAAAAGCGATCACCGCGCTTGCCACTGCCACACCGATAAGCCAACCAATATTGTTGAGAAATGGCACTGTACGATCAAAAAAGAAAAAAGCGATGACAACGCCGATAGCTAATACAGCCCCGACGAAACGGGAAATGGTGTTGATAGACATCCCTGCATCCTCCAAAATGATGTCCGGTAGGGGAGACTGCTATGTTGAAGCTCAGCTTCAAATAATAGAGCATCACCTACGGATACCTGTGAGGGGCGGCATGATGTGGTGAGACATGCGGGCATGGCCGATGATAATAACAAAAAAGATAATAGCAAGATGTAATTGTTGGCGAGCCTGCTGTACTGAACCATAAAACGCGCCCGTTTAGTCGCAAAAAATTCACTATGTCGATTAGGAGTATACACTGTTACGACGTACGAATCAATAGTCTCTGCCTCTGAGGCAGGTTTGCTCTAGAGCCCCGCATGCCAGAATGTGTTAATCTACTTCTTAGTGTAGCGCAATCTCTAGTGCAACTGCAAGTGAGCTAGAAGTGATGACTTTGAAATCGCCCGGGAGACCAGCATTTTCGAGCTCAGCACGTACCTGGTCTCCCTTGCCAGCGCTTGGTACGATGCAACGTTTGAAACCGAGTTTGGCGGCTTCGCGTACGCGAAGAGCCAGGCGGCCCACGGCTCGTAACTCACCGGAGAGTCCTACTTCTCCAATGAGTACCATGTCGGGGGGAATATGTTTCTCTCGATAACTTGAGGCAATAGCGGCAGCGACGCCCAGGTCAATGGCCGGTTCCTCCAAAGTGAAACCTCCAATGACATTGGCATAGACATCGTGATTGCCTACGGCCAGCCCGACCCGTTTGGTCAGTACAGCGAGCAACATCAAGAGGCGGCTATATTCAATGCCGTTGGTGGTGCAACGTGCGTTGCCGAAGTTGCTAGGCGTTACCAAAGCCTGTACCTCTACCAGTAGAGGGCGCGTTCCTTCCATGCTCACGACAACGGCAGAGCCGGTGGCTCCTGCTGCTCGATCGGCCAGGAAGACTGCGGAAGGATTGGGGACTTCTAAGAGACCTTCTCCATGCATCTCGAATACTCCCACTTCATGAGTTGCTCCGAAGCGGTTTTTCACTCCGCGCAAGAGGCGATAGGTGTGATAGCGCTCACCTTCGAGATAGAGCACGGCATCGGCAATATGTTCCAGCGCTTTGGGGCCGGCAACGGTACCTTCCTTGGTGACATGGCCGATGATGAAAATGGGCGTATGGCTGCTTTTTGCCAGTTGCATAAGTTGAAGCGTGCACTCACGTACCTGGCTAATGCTTCCAGGGGCGGCTGTCAGATGGCTGGAGAGAACAGTCTGAATCGAATCTACAACAACGAGAGCTGGTTTTAAACGGCTGAGAGCATCAGCAATTACCTCAAGCTCGATGGAGGCGAGCAAGTAGAGCTGTTCTCCGCTGATATCCAGGCGTTCGGCACGCATCTTGACCTGCTCAATTGACTCTTCACCCGAGACATAGAGAACCGGGCCTACATTTTTGGCAACCGCGCCAGAGACTTGTAGGAGCAGGGTAGATTTGCCAATACCTGGTTCCCCGCCAATGAGGCTCAGCGAACCTGCCACGAGACCACCGCCCAGGACGCGGTCCATTTCCTGGTAGCCGACGGAGATGCGCTGCTGCGCGAGAGGTTTGATATCAGGCAGAACTAGAGGAATCTGTGTTCCCTGTGCAATCGATGTGGTGCCCAACAATGCCTGGCGACGCTGTTGTAGGGAGTTCTGTGGGATGGGGAAGTCGGGCATTTCCTCCATGGTGTTCCATGCCCCGCAGTCGGGACATTTACCCACCCACTTGCTCTGTTCGCCGCCACATTGCTGGCAAATGTATTTTGTACGTGTTTTTGGCATAAAAATATTGATTAGAAAGTGCGGGTGTGTGGGCTGCGATATGTCGCAGTCTACACACCCGCACTTTCTATCTTTGTAACTAAACTACTATCCTTGCAGCGTTTCGCTGCTTGCGCCGGTATCACCACCAGCCGAGAGGGCTGCTTCGGGTGTAGCGGGCGCAGGCAACTGCTCAATACGATTGCGTACCTGGAGGACGAGGTCATCATCAATGATGGAAGCCTCTACCAGGTCTCCTGGGTGGAACTTGCCCTGGAGGAGACCTTCTGCCAGGGGGTCTTCAACCATTCTCTGAATGGTGCGACGCAGTGGGCGCGCACCATACTGAGCATCGAAGCCCTTTTCTATCAAGAAGTCCTTGGCGTTCTGCGGCACAATCAATTCGATCTGTTGCTCGGTCAGTTGGGTACGTACCCGGTTGAGTAAGAGATCGACGATTGAGTACATCTCCTCGATGCGCAGCGAATGGAAGACAATAACTTCATCGATACGGTTGAGGAACTCAGGCTTGAAGGTATTCTTCAGCTCGCCCAGGACCTTCGCCTTCATCGACTCATACTCGCTCTGGTTGGCCTTGGCCTTATCCTTCGACTGTTTGAAGCCAATGGAGGCTTCTTTGTTCAATAAGGCGGCGCCAACGTTCGACGTCATGATGACGATGGTGTTACGGAAGTCTACAGTGCGTCCCTTGGCGTCGGTCAGCTTGCCATCTTCCAGTATTTGGAGCAGCATGTTGAAGACGTCGGGGTGAGCCTTTTCGATTTCGTCGAGAAGGATTACGCTGTAGGACTTACGTCGTACCGCCTCAGTGAGTTGACCTCCCTCTTCATAGCCGACATATCCGGGAGGGGCGCCAACAAGGCGGGCAGCCGCGTGGCGTTCCATGAACTCTGACATGTCGATTTTGATGAGTGCGTCTTCACTGCCGAACATGAACTCGGCGAGGGTCTTCGCCAGTTCTGTCTTACCGACACCGGTGGGTCCCATAAAGATGAAAGATCCAATGGGGCGCTTGGGGTCTTTAAGACCTGCACGTGCACGACGGACAGCGCGGGCAATCTTCTCAATCGCTTCGTTTTGAGCAATGACGCGACCGTGCAACGCATCTTCCATTTGGAGCAAGCGTTGTGACTCTTCCTGGGCGATACGCATTACGGGGATACCAGTCCACATCGAAACGATCTGGGCGATTTCCTCTTCACCAACGACGGGCTTATCGGTGCCACGCTCACGATGCCAGCCAGTTTCCAATTTGGCGATGCGATCGCGCAGTTTTACCTCACGGTCACGCAATTCTGCCGCCAATTCGTACTCTTGCTGCTGGATTGCAGCTTCCTTTTCACGAAGTACTGATTCGAGTCCCTTCATGGCCTCTTTGAGGTTGAGGGGGGCAAGCGAGTTCTGCATACGAACGCGGCTTGCTGCTTCGTCGATCAGGTCGATCGCCTTGTCAGGCATGAAGCGATCGGTAATATAGCGGCTGGCCATATCTGTAGCTGCCTTGAGTGCCTCATCACTGATGGTCAGGCGGTGGTGTTGCTCATAGCGTTCGCGAATGCCTTTAAGGATTTCAATGGTTTCCTCAATGGTAGGTTCGCGGACGATAACTTCCTGGAAGCGGCGTTGCAGAGCTGCATCACGCTCGATGTACTTGCGATACTCATCAAGCGTGGTTGCGCCAATGCATTGCAATTCACCACGAGACAAGGCAGGTTTCAGGATATTCGCGGCGTCAACTGCGCCCTCAGCTGCACCGGCACCGACTAATGTATGAACTTCATCAATAAAGATAATGCAGTCTCGGCTACTGCGAATCTCTTCGATGATCTTTTTCAAGCGCTCTTCAAACTCACCACGATATTTGGTTCCAGCTACGAGAGAGCCAACATCGAGCGTCAACAAGCGTTTGCCTGCCAGTGTTTCTGGCACTTCACCTGCAACGAGGCGTTGTGCCAAACCTTCGACGATGGCAGTCTTACCAACACCGGGCTCACCGATAAGTGCGGGATTGTTCTTATTGCGCCGAGAAAGTATCTGGATGACGCGCTCAATCTCTTGATGACGACCAATAACCGGATCAAGCGTTCCAGTTCGAGCAGCGGCTGTCAAATCGATGCCCATCTGATCGATGGTGGGTGTCTTGGAATGCTTTGCATCACGTTCATGTGGTGCGCCTGATTGGCTGAGTACCTGGATGGTTTGTGTGCGAACCTTCTCCAGATTGACGCCCAGGCTTTCGAGTACGCCTGCAGCGATACCTTCGCCTTCACGTACTAATCCCAGCAGAAGATGTTCGGTACCGATATAGTGATGATTCAAGCGACGAGCTTCATCAACTGCAAGCTCAATCACTTTTTTGGCGCGTGGCGTGAGGCCGATCTCACCCAGGACTATGCGGTCTCCACGGCCAATTATAAATTCGACGGCGCTGCGAACCTTATTCAGTTCAACGCCGAGGTTACTCAATACTTTTGCAGCAACACCCTCACCTTCGCGCACAAGGCCGAGGAGAAGATGTTCTGTACCAATATAATTGTGTTGGAAGCGTTGAGCTTCTTCTTGAGCGAGGCTCAAAACTTTGCGAGCCCGCTCTGTAAACTTATCAAACCTATCTCGATCATTCACCTGTTTGTCACCCCCCTTTCAGTGGCAGAGGGTGGAACCGAGCCCTCTGTGTCGCTCAGGTAAACCACGTACTTCATCATACAACACCCGTAATTTAGCGTCAAGGAATACAACCTTAGCCTCCCGTCTATCGAACTGCGCTCGCACTTACAACCTTTACTGAGAAACAATCGACCTCCTCACTGCTTTACACTAGTGTATACGCAGCAAGGAGGCCAGTTGATCATTTGTTCAGGTGCACTATATGCCTAAATAAGCAATGAACGTTTCTTCTTTAGCTGCCTCCGTCTTTTTTTGTGCGCTTTTTCCTTTATAGTAGCCGATAATGGTAGCCGAGAGGAAAACAAGCCCTCTTTGTTGTTTAGTAGACTTTGTGCTTATACTCATCATACAATACAGAATCGGTAGAGTCAAGGTTTGTCAACGACCCTTTGGGAGAAGAATGTCACATGCGTTGCAGGTTAGCCTGCAACGCATGTGACATTCTTCTCCCAAATTATCAGGAAGGAAATGCTTATTCTTCAGTTGTCTCGTTCTCTTCTTTCGTACGTTGGCGAGCAGCTGCGCGGAAGGCTTCGGCCATGGCCGTTGTCTCTCCAATATCGCCTCCAGGCAGGTTGTTCAGAAGCGGATTTTCATTGGCTCGCTCACGTTTCTCGTTTTTCCCCTCATGACGCCGCGGTGGGCCACCTGTTGTCTCCGCATGTGGAGCGCCAGGCTCTTGACGTGCTGAAGTCTCCTCCAATGAAGGGATAGGCTTCTCGTCAGAAGGGCCGGTTGTAGCGCCAGGCGCCGTTTCTCCTTCGGTCACCTCTCCTGGAACCTCTTTGGCATCAACTTCCTCGGCCTGTCGCAGGCTGAGACCTAAGCGGCGGCGTTCAGCATCGATGCGGAGGATGCGCAACTGCAGTGGCACCCCTTCATGCAGGGTCTGCCTGGGATCCATCCCAGGTGTAAGTTCGGAGAGGTGGATGAGCCCTTCGATACCATCCTCGATGCGAGCAAAGGCGCCAAAGGGAGCAATCTTGGTGATGACTCCAGTCACAACCTGGCCAGGGGTGTAGCGCTGCTCCACCGTCGTCCAGGGATCCACTTCCGCCCGCTTGATGGAAAGAGCGATCTTCTTCTTCTCTTTGTCGACGCTGAGCACCTGCACTTCGACTTGTTGGCCGACATGCAAGACCTCGCTGGGATGATTGACGCGACTCCACGCCAGCTGGCTAATATGGACCAGTCCATCCGCTCCTCCCAGGTCAACAAAGGCGCCGAAATTGGCGAGGTTGCTCACCACTCCATGGCGCACTTCACCGGGCTTCAATTCGTCGAGCAACTCTTCCCGCCGGCGTTGTCTCCATTCCTGGACGGCCAGCCGCTCGGACAGGATCAAGCGATTGCGTGCTCGATTGATCTCGATGATTTTGAGCTGCAGCTCTTTATCTTTCATGCTCTGCAGTTTGGCTGCCGTCTCCTGGCTCTCTCCACCGGAAGCCACTTCTTCGCGCTTGAGGTTGAGAATCTGGGAGATAGGCACAAAGCCCCGGATGCCTGACACATCAACAATCAGGCCACCCTTGTTGTAGTCGATGACGCGCGCTTTGAGGAGTTCGCCGTTCTTATACTGTTCCTCGGCAATGCGCCACTGGCGTTCGGCATTGGCTCGCTTGAGTGAAAGCAGGGCGTGGCCATCCTGGGTTTCTGGTTGAATGACATAGACCAGGACTTTGTCGTTGATGTGCAGCTCATTGAATGAGCCGTAGCCATTTGCTGGTAGTTCTTTTGTCGAGAGGACACCCTCAGATTTGAGGCCGATATCCACCAGGATTTCGTCCTGGTCAATGCGCACGATCACGCCCTCGACCACATCGCCACGTTTGATGCTGATGGGACTACTCGATTGAGCTAGCAATGCAGCCATTTCATTGAATTCGCCCATCTCTTCAGGGTTGCTGTTTTGACGCTCCTGGTCGTTTTCTTCAAACATCGTCTGTACCCGTCCGCTTTTGTGATTTGCCGCTAGCCCAGTCGAAAGGTCGCCGTGCTCTTGTGCTTGCATGGGTAAAATACCCCCTTCGATCCACGGTTATTGCCTGTATGTCCTCTGTTGCACCCACTAATAGTGGTAGACGTGTACCGGAGTTCTGCGTTATTTCAAACCGAAATCTTGTCGGAAAATAACGAATGGGCTTCACGCCGGGACCATGGGGAGTGCGTTTTGGACATTGGCTTAGTCGGAAGAGGTTGCTTAGGCGGTGATCGTCTTGGTCTTCTTTTTTTGCTCAGATGAAATAGTATTTCTGAGTGACTACTCTTGCTCTACAGAACGTCATACAAAACGATACTCGCAGACAAGCAAACCTTGGTACGAACACAAAGAGAGCCTAAAAGATTGCATACCCCTACTCGATGGTGTAATTATACCAAATGCCGTTCGTGAATGCAAGACAATACCGGGCTTTTTTCGCAAAATTCTCCGACGTTTTTTTATTTGTCATATTGTATCACAAAGGCACAAGTATCTGTTTGTGTTAAAATAATTTCATGGACATACAAACAATGGCGGATGTCGCAGCGCTATTACGCAAGCGGTTAGAGCCTGTGGAGCGCGTTGATATGTTATCAGATGCCCTTGAGGGCCAGCTTCCTTATGCTCGTAAAGCGGCTGTATTGCTGGGGCTTTTCGATCAAGAGGGTGAACCGACTATTCTTTTTATTCGTCGATCTTCAACGTTGCGTGCACATAGTGGTGAAATTGCCTTCCCCGGTGGCGGTGTTGACAAGACAGATAGTTCACCAATTATGGCGGCTCTGCGAGAGGCGCAAGAGGAGATTGGCTTAGACCCGGCCAGGGTAGAGGTATTAGGTGTTCTCCAGCCAGTATTTACGGTTGTCAGTAATTATCTGGTTATCCCGGTCGTGGCGTTTCTACCCCGGGGTTTGGGAACATTGCAATTGCAAGCGAGTGAGGTCACTGAGATTATTCTTGCTCCATTGCATGATCTTACCAATCCTGACATCTTCCACACCGAAGAATGGATGCGTGTGGGGCGAACACGCACTGTCTATTTTTACGATTACGGTTCTTATCGTATTTGGGGAGTGACAGCCCGCATACTCAATGAACTTTTAGAGACGTTGGAACGGAATTCGTAGTGCCCAATAGTCCATGTTACCTTGATTCTTTCTGTTCGTTCGCTACAATAGAGAGTAATGTAATTGATAGCCTGTAGCGCGTGCATTCTATAACGTTTATTTAAGATGCAGTTGGTCTGTAAGCACCCTAGTGGAGAAAAGCTGTGACATTGCCGACATCTGATGCCCAATCTTCGAGATTCCTGCCGCGCCGCCCACAATCTCCACATACTGTCCCGCCTACCCACTCGATAACCCCATTACCCTCACCTGCTCCACGCTCTATGCCGCCACCATCTATGTCCGACGCAGGATTCTCTGATGAGATTGGTCAAGACCGCGCTCTCGATTTTGCGTCTCACTCCTGGAATCTGGCAACGGGCGGATTGAAGACCTTAACTGCAAAACGTGAACTTCCTGCCTTACTTGAGCGGCGTCCAACTCAGAAGCCGCCAGACACAACAAGTGTTCCACGCAGTTATATGTTTATGCTGATCATTTTGGTATGCCTGGTGCTCATGCTCATTAGTGGAGGTATCGTATTGTTTGTAATGTTGCAGCCTTAGTTTGTTGTTAAAGCGAAGGAAGCGGGGATCTACGGCTGCTACCTGAAAACCTGGTGCTTTAAATTAGAGATTCGCTGCCGGCACGCCATGCAGTTCAGTTGCATGGCGAACGGCTTTCACGATTGCCCTGGCGAGCGTGGTAGCTGCTGCTGCGCCAATTCTACTCACCTGTGACGCTGTTGTTGCGGGATCACGCCTGTTGTCCAATGTTTGTCCCAAAGCCAGCGCAAAGACGGTGTCGCCATCAAACATGGTATGCGCAGGACGAATGGCCTGTGCCAGGCCGTCATGTGCCATTTGCGCAACCTTATTGATTGCCTCCTTGGAGAGTGAGGCACTTGTGGCGACGACTGCAATCGTCGTGTTGCTAAAGGGATTGGAGAAGATGAAGCTTCCAAGGGGGTTTCTTGCGCCTGCAATTACCTGCTGGGTTTGGGGGTCGATCACATCGCCAGAAGCATTGACGGCGACAATGGCTCCAACCAGTGTGCCATCGTCCAGGCGTGTACTGGCGGAACCCAACCCACCTTTCATCATAAAGACCGGCCCTGCCATCTTGCCCACGGTTGCTCCAGTACCTGCCCCTACGTTGCCCTGCGCAACAGCTTCAACCGTGGCCTGCTCACAAGCCCGGTAGCCTGCGTCGGCATCGGGTCGAATTTTGGCGGAGCCAAAGCCGAGATCAAAAATTGCTGCCGCCGGTACAATTGGTACTCGTACTACTCCGACATTATAGCCGACGTTGCGCTCCTCGAGGTAGCGCATGACGCCGCTGGCCGCATCCAGCCCATAGGCGCTTCCCCCTGTGAGTAAAACGGCGTGAACCTCTTCTACCAGGTGCATTGGGTGCAGCAGGTCAGTCTCGCGTGTCGCTGGTGCGCCGCCACGGACATCCACGCCGCCAACTGCAGGTGTGTCGCAGAGAATGACGGTGCAGCCTGTACCAGCTTCCAGGTTGGTGTCATGTCCCACGCGAATGCCGGGAATGTCAGTGATATCGTCGTGCATAAGCTATACCCTTTTGTTTCAAATAGATCGACGGAGTCTTTCTATGGCCTGGGCTACGCTCTCGTGCTGGTTATAGACAGCGGAACCGGCTACGAGGAGGTTTGCTCCTGCCTGTACGACCTGCGGTATCGTGGCTTCGTGAATACCACCGTCGACCTCGACATTGCAACGCAGGTTGCGCTGGGTGATCATCTGGCGCACGCGGGCGATTTTGGGCAGCGTTTCCGGGATGAAGTCTTGTCCGCCGAAGCCAGGGTTGACGGTCATGATGAGTACCATGTCAAGTAGTGAGAGAACATCCTCCAGCATAAAGACGGGTGTTGAGGGTGTGAGGGCTACGGCTGCCTGCCTGCCAGCTTTTTTGATTTGTTGGATGAGACGGTGCAGGTGTGGGGAAACCTCCTGGTGGACGATGATGACGTCTGCTCCAGCTCTGGCGAATTCCTCGATGTATTGTTCCGGGTTGGTGATCATCAGGTGTGCTTCCAGGGGGAGGCTGGTACAACGGCGCACGGCTTCGACGACCAGAGGGCCCATGGTAATGTTGGGGACGAAGTGGCCGTCCATGATGTCGATCTGGATGCGGTCGGCACCTGCTGCCTGGGCCTCGCGTACCTGTTCACCTAGACGTGTGAAATCCGCGGATAGAATGGATGGAACTATTCCGATCATATTATGGAACCTTCCCTATTTGGTTTTTAGCCTGGCTGCCGCCGCAGTATTGAGCATCCATATTACCTCGCCGTTGTCCGGGCGCACGATTTGGGCGGGGTATTCGTCGGGCTGGTACTCGCCTTCAAGAACGGCTTGTAGCGCATCTGCCTTGTCTGTGCCCGTGACCAGAAAGAGCACATAGCGAGCGGCATTCAAGAGGGGCGGCGTGAAGGTCAGGCGTTCTGGTGGTGGTTTGGGCACAATTACAGGCATAACCAGTCGCTGTTGCTCGTGTAAAGACTCCTGGTGAGGAAAGAGGGAAGCCGTATGTCCTTCTGGACCCATGCCGAGCTGCATCAGGTCAAATTTGGGAATGCGGTTGGTACCAAAGGTACGGTACATCTCTTCGGTGTACGCCTGGGAAGCTGCATCGCGATCAGGTCGATCTGCGGGCATGCGATGTACCTGGCTTTCAGGGATAGGTATTTTGCTCAGAAGTACTTGCTGCGCCAGGTGATAGTTGCTCTCTTCGCTGTCTGGTGGAACGCAGCGCTCGTCTGACCAGAAAATATCTACCTGTGCCCAGTCGATCTGGCTGCGGTACGGTTCATCACCAAGGAGGCTGTATAGTACCTTCGGTGTTGAGCCCCCTGATAGCGCAATGGTGAAGCGTCCGTGGGTAACTATTGCCTCGTTGGCGAGGCGCACAATGAATTGCGCGGCCTCACGGCTCAATGTATTTGTATCAGGGTAAATACTGATTTGCATAGATCACTCCTGCGATAGATTTCTTAGACTTTAGCCTAGTAACTCAGCCACCTCCTGGAGCGTTTGCTCAAAGAGGTAATCGTGACCTGTAATCTCCAATTCATCGTGGAGCAGTTCACTCGTATCTTGAGCTGCTGTCAAGCTCACGGTTCGTTGCGGCCGTGTCTCTCGTGATAGTTCGACGGAGGTGAGTACGTGATCTGGGTCGCCTTCTCGATTGATGGTAAACGTGGCTTGCTTGCCTTCAACATTACTGACCAGGCGGACAAGACAGATGGAACCTGGGCGCATTTGAGACTGTACTTGTGGACGAATATCAATACTCGCCATCTGCGCATTACCTGCTTTGCCTGTCTTAACGCGAGGTAAACCCAGCGTCCGTGTTGTGCGCGGACTGGCTGTGCCTTCCATGAGCCAACGGTATGTACCACTGGCTGTGTCATGAATATTTTCTGAGCTATCTGATGCAAGTGACCATCCCAGGCGGGCCTTGAGCCAGCCCGCGAGTAAGAGCGCACAGGCAGGATTGGGTGAGACATCTCCTGACTCTGTCACGGTAGGCGTAGCCAGGGGAGCAGCCGCGTGTTCGATCTCGATAGAATTGACGCCTGCCAGATAAGGCCGGTATTCCACGACATCAAAGAACTGTGCAACTAACTGCCGCCAGGGAGTGGCGCGTCCCCAATTCAGGTCACTGAGAGCACTATTCGGAGCCGCTTGACTGAGCGAGGCAAGAGTCTGTAGATCTTGCTCAGGATTGAAAAAAGTGGTTGAATCAACGATTACTCTGTTGCTGAGTTCTACAAGGTCGTTGAAGATAGTCTCATTGTCCGGCGGATCACCTAACCACCATAGATAGACGGGTAAGTGAGCTTTGAGCAGCGGTTGGACAATGTTTGCTATGGAACGAATAGCACTCCCTGATACCAATAAAGTCGTTTGCTCAAAGCAGTGACGCATGATATCAGAAATAACAGAAAAGCAGCGTAATGTGATCCATGTAGTGAGCGCAGCAGGAGCATCGCTACTCCGATCAAGAACTAAAACTGTGACACGGGCTAGATGTGTACTTGATAGGTGACGTAATAAGGCGCTGGCCCGTTGTGCGGACTCAATATCAGGCGCACAGATGATGAGATTCAGTATACTGGTACGTACGTTGGTATTTTGACCCGTGCGCATGTTGTCGGCAGACATTTTCCAGAGGAAGGCAAGTTCTTCCTCGACGTTCTCTAGCTGTACTGTTCTTCCCGCCCAGGGTAAACGTAGCCCTGGACTATTGGTCGCCTCCCTAGTCATAACCTGATCCTTCATCGTCAAGAACGGCAGTGTTCTGTAGTACAAACGGCTGTGTTACGCAATATATTCTCAATCTTTTCCATACTCCTTATATCATATCGTCGAGAACGAAAGTGTTCTGTTTTACGAGCTATGCCTGACTTGGAGCTATGGACGACGCCACCTACGACCATCTCGCCAGATGAACTCATCGGCGGCTTGTGGACCCCATGAACCAGACTCATAGATTTGGATGGTCTCACGCGGTTCGTTCTTCCACTCGTCGAGGATACCCTGTATGAAAGTCCATGCTGCCTCCACTTCATCGCGGCGTGTGAAGAGTGTGGAATCACCAATCATGCAGTCAAGTAAGAGGCGTTCATATGCTTCAGGCTGTTCGCGCACAAAAGAAGAGCCGTAGAAAAAGTCCATATTGACGGAACGGATCTGCATCTCGCTACCGGGAACCTTGGCGCCAAATTTGAGCGAAATACCCTCGTCAGGCTGAATACGCATAGTGAGAACGTTTGGCTCGACCTGGCCATGCGCCTCGCTGTGTTTGAAGAGCATGAGCGGCGCTTGTTTGAACTGAATAGCGATTTCACTGACACGCTTGGGTAAGTGTTTGCCAGTGCGCAGGTAAAATGGTACACCGGCCCAGCGCCAGTTATCAACGAATACTTTCAACACCACGTAGGTTTCTGTGGTCGAGCTAGGCGAAACGCCGGTTTCTTCTGTATATCTGTGTACCTCGCGCCCTCCAACCCATCCCGGGCCATATTGTGCGCGTATGATATTGGTAACGGCATCACGACCGCTCAACGGTTGTAATGCATGCAGGACCTTGACCTTTTCATCTCGCACTGCACCGGCATCAAAGGCGATGGGAGGTTCCATAGCAACCAGAGTCAGTAATTGCAGTACGTGGTTCTGAACCATATCCCGGATAGCCCCTGACTCCTCATAGTAGCCACCACGACCCTCTATGCCAAGATTCTCCGCCACCGTAATTTGTACATGGTCAACGTAACGCCGGTTCCAGACTGGCTCAAAAATGCCGTTGGCCAGGCGGAAGACAAGGATGTTTTGCACCGTTTCTTTACCAAGGTAGTGGTCGATACGGTAGACCTGTTCTTCCTTGAATACCCTGCCGACCTGGCGGTTAAGTTCGCGCGCTGATACCAGGTCATGTCCAAAGGGCTTTTCGATGATGATACGTGTCCATCCCTTACGGCTTTTATTCAAGCCCGCAGCGCCAAGACGCTGAATGATTTCAGGATACTGGCTGGGTGGAGTTGAAAGGTAAAAGATGCGATTGCCACTCGTTCCACGCTCATGATCGAGAGCATTGAGCAGGTTATTAAGCCTTTCATAGCCTTCTGGTTCATGAAAGTCTGATTGAAGATAGCGGATTCCAGCGGCGAAGCTGTCCCATACCTGTAGATTAACCGGCTTTTGACGGGAATAGGCGTTGATGGATTCAAGCGCCTGTTGACGAAATTCCTCGTCACTGTAATGGCGCCGGGCGAATCCTACGATAGAAAATCCCGCCGGAAGCGGGTGTTCCAGCGCTAAATTATACAGCGCTGGGAGCAGCTTTCTATGTGTCAGGTCACCCGTTGCCCCAAAGATGACCATGACACAAGGTTCAACGCTTTGTTTAATGCGTAGCCCCTCTCGAAGGGGATTGGGAGCCTCTACTACACTTCGTTGAGGCATTGGTGATCTCCTGATTTTTAATTATTCTATTCGTGTATAAAAAGGGAGAAATTCGGGGGATATGTGAGAGCCTCCCAGGCTCTCCTGCCTGCCACCTGGCAGGGTTCCCCCATTACGAAATCGTCTCCTGGAGACGATTTAATGAGTGACCTGTTTCTCCTCGATGGCCTTCTTCTTGCTCTCAATGCCTTTAAACAGCTCATGGAAGGAATCGGCGAACTTCTTCACGCCTTCATCCTGGAGTTGCTGGGTCACCTGATCGTAGTGAATGCCAATTTTCTCAAGGGCGTCAAGTTCCGCGTGAGCCTGGGGAATCTCGTCCTCCATGCTAAGGCGCACTCGACCATGATCGCGGAAGTTCTGGATAGTTTCCAGCGGCATCGTATCCACGGTGTCTGGGCCGATGAGTTCCTCTGCGTATAGCACATCGCGGTAGGCAGGGTTCTTGGTACTTGTGCTGGCCCACAGCGGTCGCTGTACATGAGCGCCATTCTGCTTGAGTTTCTCGAAGCGAGGTGAATTGAAGATGCGCTTGAACTCCTGGTAGACGATACGGGCATTAGCAATGGCGGCCTTGCCTTCGAGTGACTTGAGTTTCTGCTGCTCGGCGCTATCGCTAGTGGCTTTGATCTTGTCTTCTAGCATCTTATCCACCAGGGTATCGACGCGGCTGACGAAGAAGCTGGCAACCGACGCCATACGGCTGATATCTTTACCCTCAGCATTGCGCTTCTCCAGAGCGCTAATGTAGGCGTCAGCTACTTTGCGATAGGTATCAATAGAGAAGATGAGGGTGATGTTGACGTTTATGCCCTCGGTAAGTGACTGGAGAATAGCGGGAAGGCCTTCAGACGTCCCAGGAATCTTAATCATCAAATTGGGGCGGTTGACCATTTTCCAGAAGCGGCGCACCTCTGAAAGGGTCGCTTCGGTATCGTGTGCCAGGTCCGGCGAGACTTCGAGGCTGACATAGCCATCGTGTCCGTTGGTTTGCTCATAGATCGGGCGGAGTATATCGGCCACTGTTTGAATATCTGTGATGATCAGTGCCTCGTAGATCTCGTTTGTACTCTTTCCCTCTCTGATGAGCTGGTCGATCTGCTCATCATAAGCGTGACCTGCGCTAATCGACTTTTCAAAAATGGTCGGGTTTGCTGTAACCCCAACAACGCCGTCTTCGTCCAGCATACGTTGAAACTGGCCGGAGGCAAGTTGCGAACGGTCGATGTTATCGTACCAGACGCTTTGCCCTAGTTCCTTGAGTTGAAGCAATGGATTGGTCATGGGTTATCTCCTTATATAGTGCAGTCCTTCATGGGGTGCAATGAGTTACATACATCCCATCCGTTGGTTATGCTATCCCTACATGTATTAACACGAATACATACGCTTTCATGCGACAGTTCTACCAAATTATTCTTCCTTCATGATAGCACCTAACGGCGAAGAGTACAAACTCATGTTGCTCCAGTAGCGTTTTTCCTAACGAAAACTTAAAAACGCATGCGTTTCTACTGTCCTCTCTTCGCCTTCTGCTGCAACTCATAGAGCTTACTAATCGCCTCAATCGGAGTCAGTTCATCTATCGCCAGCTCTTTGATTTCCTCAACAAGCGGGTGCTCCTCGGCAGCGAAGAGAGTCATTTGCCATGCGGTAGGCATGGTCATGTCTTTCATGGCTTTGCGGCGGGCTTTGGCGTCCCCTTTGCGCTCTAGCTCTTCAAGGATTTCTTCGGCGCGGTGAATGACCGGGCGTGGGATACCGGCGAGCTGGGCTACATGCAGGCCGTAGCTTCTGTCTGCACCACCGGGTACGATCTTGCGCAGGAAGACGACTTTTCCTCCCTCTTCTGTGACGGCTACGTTCATGCAGCGTATGCGCGGCAGCAATTGCGCTACCTCGACCAGTTCATGATAGTGCGTAGCGAAGAGGGTGCGTGCGCCACAGCGTTTATTGTTGTGCAGGTATTCGACGACGGCACGCGCAATGGCAAGACCATCGTAGGTGCTGGTACCCCGTCCAATCTCGTCGAGGATGACCAGGCTGCTGGGCGTAGCGTGATGCAGGATGTTGGCTGTCTCGACCATCTCAACCATAAAGGTGCTTTGTCCTGTGGCCAGATCGTCCTGTGCGCCGATGCGCGTAAAGATACGGTCTACCACTCCGATGGTTGCAGCCTCGGCGGGAACATAGCTGCCGATCTGCGCCATGAGGGTGATGAGGGCAACCTGGCGCAGGTAGGTTGATTTACCTGCCATATTCGGGCCGGTGATAATGACGATTTGCGCATCGGAGTTGGAGAGGTTGGTGTCGTTGGGAACGAAGGGGAAATCGGCCTGTGTCTGCTCTACTACAGGATGCCGACCGGCAACAATGTGAATGGTATCACCCTCATTGAGTTGAGGGCGGCAGTAGTTATGCTGCGCTGCCACCTGGGTCAGACTCAGGTAGACGTCTATCTCGGCCACGGCGTGAGCAGTATCAAGAATTTGTTCTGCAGCATGAATGGCAATGTCTGCTCGCAGTTGAGCAAAAAGCTCGCTTTCCAGTTTGCCGATGCGCTCCTGGGCGTTGAGGATAAGCGTCTCGTATTCTTTCAGGTCGGGTGTAATGTAGCGTTCACAGTTGGTGAGCGTTTGTTTGCGAATGTAGTCTTTGGGCACACGGTTGGCGTTGGCATTGGAGACCTCAATGTAGTAGCCGGGACCTTTATTATAGCCAACTTTGAGGTTATTGATGCCTGTGCGCCTGCGTTCGCGCTGCTCCAGATCGGCTATCCATTTTTGCCCATCCTGCGAGGCCTGTTTGATCGAGTCAAGCTCTAAGTTGAAGCCGGGTCGAATGACGCCGCCCTCTGATGTACTTATAGGAGGTTCTTCGACAATAGCGCGCTCGATCAGCTGGATAATATCCTCATTATCGGCAAGCCGCTGTGTGATGCGTACAAGGGATGAAATATTTTCGTTGTCCATACCAGTAGCGATCGCTTGTGGTCCCCCGGGGTCGGGTTGGGCGTCATCGAATAGGCATGATCGTACCCTGGCTGCTACTCGTAGTCCACTTGCCAGTGCTACCAGGTCGCGTGGAGTGGCAATCCGCTGGCGAACACGATTGATGAGGCGCTCAATATCGCCTGCTCTTTTCAAATCTTCTGCCAGCCGGGCCTGTAAAAGGGTGTTTCCAAGCAGTTCGCCGATGACCTGCTGGCGTTGTTGGAGGGTGCCAATATCGAGCAATGGCTGGCTTATCCAGCGCCGTATCAGTCGCCCCCCCATGGGGCTATGCGTTTTATCAAGTACCCATAACAGCGATCCTTTGACGGACCCGCTGCGCCCGGTTTCAAAAAGTTCGAGATTACGTCGCGTGTGTGTGTCGAGAGTCATAAAGGCATGAGTAGAGTACGTTTCCAGAGAGGTGAGTTGATGCAGCAGTCCCTTTTGTGCCTCTTGTACATACGCAAGTACTGCGCCGGCGGCCCGAATAGCCAGCGGGAGATGGGCGCAGCCGAAGCCCTCCAGCGAGGCAACTTCAAAGTGTGCGAGCAAGCGGTGACGGGCATCATCCTCGGAGAAATAGCGAGCATCGTAGGGAGTGACGTGCCCGGCAATACCTGTCAGTACTTTGGCGAGTGGGGCAAAATCATCCTCATCGTCCTCTTCGAGATCGGGCACCTCGGCATTGGCGTTGCCGTTGCTGCCAATTTTGGTGACCTGTTTTTCGCTCATTACCGTGGCGAGCCAGCGCCGTTTACGACTTCCCATGCGGCTGTGGTGTGCTTCAATGAGAACCTCGGAGGGTCCAACGCGCGCTAGCTCTTGTTGGAGGGCGAGTTCAGGTTCAGGGGTACCGAATTGGGTGACCGCAAATTCGCCTGTGGTGATATCCACATAGGCAATTCCGACAGCATCACGCCCGACGATGACGCCTGCGAGAAAGTTGTTTCGTTTAGCAGCGAGCATGGTGGGGTCGATAACGGTGCCAGGGGTAACGATACGGATCACTTCCCTGTCAACCAGTCCCTTGGAAAGGGCCGGGTCACTGGTTTGCTCGCAGACGGCGACGCGGTAACCCTTGCTCACCAGGCGCGCAATGTAGCCGTCGGCGGCATGATGGGGTATACCTGCCATTGGCGATTTCTCGCCACGTCCAAAGTCGCGCCTGGTAAGGGCTATTTCCAATTCGCGGGCGACAATTTCGGCATCGTCATCGAACATTTCGTAAAAATCGCCCATGCGAAAAAAGAGGATGGCGTCAGGATTCTGTTCCTTGATACGTAAATATTGGCTTCGTACCGGGCTGTGAACCGGGTTTTCTTTCTCGTAGTCGTTGAATAACACGTTGTACCTCTGGCCATAATTGAGCAATAGGCCGCTGCCAAGTTCTACACCAGTATAAGGCTATTCCAGAGAGACGTCAATTTGCAAAAGTGGCTCTTCCTTGGATATACTTAGTCTTGTATTTATAACAGCAATTACAAATACCGGGAAATTGCAGACTTGTCGTACATGGACCAAAGGTAGGCAGAGGAGATTTCTATGCTATACATTGCAATCATACTTTTTGTCCTGGTAAGCACGGCGTTGACTGTGCTGGTCATTCAGAATCTTCTAAACGATGTTTCACTTTCATTATTAATTTGGCAGCCACATATGTCATTGGGCTTGCTCCTTTTGCTCGCCTTTGCCTCAGGAGCCCTGATGCTTTATATCGTATCAGCAGCATCGGCCTGGCAAGATACTCGCGAGTTGAAAAGGTTACGCCTGCGTGTAGCAGAACTGGAACAGGCAGCAGCCAATGCTAATACTAGCCCGTTACCTGGCTCTGCCCCTATTGTTCCTATGCCTGGAATGACTACGCCAGATATCTCTGATATGCCCACACAGCATTAACACCTTTCTATGGCCATCAGATGGGATCATGAGCTACGATGAATTGGCTTTGTCAAGCTCGTCCATAGGGGTCGCCCAGAGCGGAATACACTACCTGCCGAAAAACACAGCAAATAGTCGCTGCAAGAAGCTGCGTTTCTGTCGTGGTCTAGCGGCGTGTAGATGTCCACCGTTAGTTTGTTGTGTACTTGCCTGGCTAGCTGTCTGATCCGAGAAGCTGTTTGTCTCTGAAAGCAGAGGCTCTTCTCTTCTCGATGATGTATTTTCGGAAGTGGGTAGAGAACCTTCTAGTGCAGGCAAAGTATCCTTGTCAGCGGCAAGAGATGACTCTTCCGACTCTGTTGAGAGCGGTTCTGCCTCCACTTGCTCAGATGGAGCTGCTTGTTCCAAAGTAGTATGAGGTGTCTCGTGGGCATCGTCGACATCGCCAGGAACAAATTCCCCTGTGGAAGGTGTATGCTCTATGTGTTCTACCTCTGTAACTTGCTCATTGGGAGTATGCGATGAGTCAGAGGAAGCATCATCATCCTCGCCAGGAACAAACTCCCCTGGGGCAGGAGGATGTTCTGTTTGTTCCACCTCTAATGCTTGCACAATGGGAACGTGCGATGAGTCAGGAATATCGCTGAATTCGCTATGAATCATTTCTTCTTGAGTGGATGCCGTTGACTCACCGGATTGTGCATGCTCCTCTGAGGTTTCCTTTATGGACTCGGTAGATTGTGGCTCAGGGGCCTGCTCTAATTGTGGGGGCTCCGCTGCTAGTTGCTCAGGTGCTGGCTCTCCTTGTACAGGTACGTCCTCTGCCTGTTCTGAAGTCGAAGCCTGTTCGGCAGGGGTGTGGGATGACTCGAAATGAGTACCTGTTGAGAGTGAGGTATCCACCGGGGATCGCGGCTCCTGGGGTTGAGCAAGAATGGCGGGTCGTTTGAGGGTTGATTCTAACATGAATGCTTCTTCATCGCTCATGAGTTTCTGAAGGAGTATTTCCTCTGTGACTTCGTCACGTGAGCCATTCGTCCTGGCTGCATAAGTGACTGCTAAGTCAGACTCTTCAGGTGAGGATATGGTACTGCTATTTTGCATTGAATCAATCCAGTCATAGGCTCCGTCTAATGCGTGTTGGCACCACTCTGTATAATTGTCGCGGATGAAATCAAATTGCTCGCAGTAGGCCAGGCGTTGCATGGTCTGGTCAAGCCATGCCTCGCCGCGTGCCAGCATATGATCAAGGAGATCAACGTCAGTGACGCCATGGGACTGGAGCCGCACTAGCGTTGCCAGGGCAATGGCCGAGGGATGCGACCGTTGCATGCGCTCATTATTTTCAGCAATTTGCTGATGCAGGGTAGTGATTTGTGTTTGTAGCCCTGCAATTTGCTGCTGTAGCGTCCATAGTTGATAACTTTGATAGAAGCGCTCGACACCCTGGGGATCGAGCCTAGCGAAGATGAAGTTGATCTCATTGGGAGAATAGTACCCTCGCCTGTCATTCATTAGTAATTCTCCCTTGACTTGCCTGGTGCCGATTCCACCGTTCTACCCACCGTTGTACCAGGCGATTTGTGCGAATACTTTCCCGGTCAATAGGACCCTCGGGGTAGCCAGCGCGGAAGCTCAAGTTGTGGCTCAGTCTGATCGTGTTGGTCAAAAAAAGTTCCCATATCTTCTGGCAGCAATGGCATATCAGAATGGGGGACAGGTGGCAGCGACGGTAGTGGCTGCTGCGTGTTTGAATACGGCGAAGCGTCGCCAGCTATAAATGTCTCAAGTGGCACTTGCTGTGGCCCAAAGTTGGGCAGGTTACTCCAACCAAAGAGTGCAGGCGAGATTGTTTCAGAGGGCTGGTTGGGTGGTATTTCTGGCAATGAGGTAGGTATGGGTGTAAATGTATCTTCTTTAGTATTTACCATGGGTGAAAATCGCCCGTTCAACCTGTCTGCCAGCGCATGTATGATCTGATTGTCAGTCTGCAAAAGTTCCTGGTCATCTGCGGACGAAGGTTCAGCTGAACCGCTGTCATACAGCGTTTGTATGCTCTGCTCTAAAAGATGTGCATGTTCGTGCAGTTGAGCCAAC
>WNGP01000343.1_pt1 | contig 35682 bp, 27 predicted proteins | sample 5407671 | NCBI WGS metagenome assembly WNGP01 (sample SAMN13153381, study PRJNA577476) | soil metagenome | isolation source: 40 cm soil or saprolite under Garry oak tree replicate 2 | place: USA:California | collected 2016-06-15 | reverse complement strand
AAAGAGTGGTCCCGGTTCTGCTGGTACACAATCTCGTTGCGCTCATCATCTGACAGGTTCCAGAGTTCAGAGCCGGCAAGCACATGGGTACGCATGACTGGCGCGATTTCGCGCTCGCCCCATGTCACATGTGCGATAACGTCTTTTACCGACCACTCGCCTGCTGCACCAGGCTGGAGCATTTGCTCCTCGCCAACCTGTGCCAGCAGGGTCTCCCATTCCTCCCGAGCCTTTTTAAGCGTACTGATAAACGTTGTCTTGTCCATCGTAATCATCCTTTCGTTCATGAGAGTAAGTGAATCCCACTTCTACTGAATATAGCACGAAAAGAGGGCAATTTCAGCCCGTTTTTTGAGAGGTAACCCATTTCTTCCTCACGAAACAAGCAACTACCGATTTTGCTGTTCACCTGGCTCTGATTGAGAGCCTCTCGTATTCCTTCACCCACAATGCTCGTGAGTAAATCGTGAATTCTCGTAACGCAGCGGTGATACGAAGAAGCTCATCGATTATACCCTGGGGATGAAGGAATACTCCTTTCTAAGGTGAGGATATTCGTCCAGGCGAAGCGTTTCGACGAGGCATTGGAGATATGCGAACAAGCTATTCAACTCGCCCCGACGAAACCCTCCGCTTACGAAGAGAAAGGGGACATCCTTACCCGAATGAAGCGGTATGAAGATGCTCTCCCGGCTTATCGGAAGGTGGTACAACTTGATCCCAAAGATACCTCTGTGTATGAGAAAGTGGGAGATGTCCTCAGCGAACTGGAACGGTTTGCCGAAGCCGTGAAGGCGTATGATCACGTTATTCGACTCAGACCGGATTTCGATGGCGCATACCGCTCGAAAGTCCGTGCCTTAGAAAAGTTGAAACACTATGATCAAGCCCTGGCTGCCTGCAACAAAGGACTGCAGCACAGCCCAGAGAATCGCTCTCTTCTCTCTGCCAGAGCCGGTGTTTTGAAAAAACTCCTGAGATATGAGGAGGCAAATGCTGATTATGATCGGATAGAGCGTATTGATCCTCGTTCTCTTTACGTTTTGAGCAGCATTTTGGGAAAGGTCGACCTCAAGGAGGTAGCAGAAGCAAAAGAAAGATTGGATGCAGCAGGCAAAGAAGTGAGCGATGATGCAATAGAGGCAGAGATCCACCTGATGCACGAAGAAAAGCGATTAGCAGAGTTGAAAGCCTCGTTGAGAGCCTCTCCTCTCTTTCAGCCGATTTGCCAGCTTATGCAGGAGAAGCAGGAGTGGACCGGAACCCCAAAACAGTTCAAGGAGATCATCTGCTTGCACTTTCCTGATGAGTTTGCGGCATGGTATCGGGCTCCATATAAGTATGTTGACGAGTTAAAGAAGATTACTCCAGAGCTTCGGGTAGAAGGAATAGAAGTTGGTGTCCCTCCCGAGACCACCCTCGTCACACTTACCAATCCTGGCCGAGATCGGCTCCTGCGTTCACGCCAAGAGGATGATTAGCCTGCCGCCGCCAGGCGGGAAAACACTTTCCGCTTTTCTCTCGCTTCCGAAGGAATGTCTACATAGTTTCTTTATGGAGGGTAAGCCATGCCATGCTGTGGTACAGTAAAGTCAATCTTTTCTGTAACAGAGAATCCGGGAGGCTAAGATGGAAGCAGAAGATCGAGAACGTTGATGGTGGACGAGATAGCGGCGAGCATTCGTTGGGCCAATGAATTGCTTCAGCGACAGGCTGAGGCATATAAAGTACTACCAGGGCTTTTCTCTATGTGTTTTCCAACTCTCTCAGGAAGGAGGCAGACGATCTAAAACCTGAAGAAGCAATCTGCCCAAATCATCAAGCTTTTTATCTTGTTCTCCAAAGCGGGTATTCACACTCTGCTCAAAGGAACCCAAATGACCCTCAAGAACCTCAAAACGATTATTCACATTTTGCTCAAAGGGACCCAAATGACTCTCCAGAACCTCAAAATGATCATTCACACCCTGGTCAAAAGCGCCTACACGCTCATTGAGAACAGCAAGACTCACCTTCATCTCTCGGATATCTTTGCCCTGCTCTGCCATAACGCCAAGCAGTACCGTTTCATTATGGTGGATATCAGCGATACCTTTCCGCAGAACAACCACGGATTGCTCTACGGTAGAAAGTCTTTCGTCTTGAGTCGGCATAGAACCCTCCTTCTCTTCAAGAAGCATAACACATTTCTCTCTGAAACAACATCCCCAAAAACAGATCAAAATAATGACATCTGAAATAACCTCATACATCAGCTTTGCGAGCCAGATGAGGTCAATTATACTAGTGACCGAACCAAGAGCGAAAGACGAACACTTGTTCGGTACAGAAGTATAGTAACAGACGGAACTCACCGCTACCCTATTGAGATTCACGATATACTCACGAGCATTTAGAGACCCGCAAGCCAGAAAAGCAGCATGGAGAGTGGTGTCACTTAACGCAATGGCTGATTGGCGATCAGCCAGTAAAAACTGATTGATGAAATGCTCGTTCATAGATCGGGCGCTCCTTGTATCTCTTTCCCCACGATTCTCGTGAATTCTCGTGACACAGAGGTGAGTTCCATCTGGTATGATATCTTAGCGGTGTGACTACTTCGCGGCGATGCCACCGTGACATAAGCTCAAAAGGCGCGGCATCCTGGCAAGCGCAGGGGCGTGTTTGTTCTTGTAGTGGGTTTTTTTACGAGTGAAATGGTTTGGACGAGCCCTACGCGGAGTTGTCTTCATGGGAAAGAAAGGTCGTCAAAAATTTACTGACGTTTGGGCAAACCAGACGAATCTCGGGAAGCAATTCGGGTTGTCGCCCATCGCCATGGGCAAGAAGCTCAAGGAGCTAAAATTGCGGGGCGAGGATGGGAATCCAACCGCGCAAGCCCTCTGCCAGGGCTACTGCACACCGACGCCGCTCAAGGATGGCACTCCGTTCTTTATGTGGAACAGGCAGCAGATCGAGGAGTTGATGCTGGTACACGGGTACCAAAGACTCGACCCGCAGGAGGTCAAGGCGCGTGAGCTGGCGGAGAGCTGGGTGCAAGTCCACGAGCGATGGCAAGCGGCTATCTACGGCGTCGAAGAAGAACTCCTCATTGAGGAGGCACAGGACGTCAAGAAGGAAGTCAGACGTAGGGGCTTGATCGAGCGGGTCAATGCGCTGTTGCGTGAGCGGAAATTCGATGGTGATCCCATCACCTAATCCGCTTTGTATGGGAGAAAGATGCGATGAAGGCGGAAACGGAGGCTCTGCTGCAGCAATGCCGTACCGCCCTGTTGCAACAGCGCGATGAGCGCATAGCCGCGCTGCTTGCGCAGTGGTTTGAACTCATGATCGGCGATGAAGGTATGGATGAGGAACTGGATGACCTCTGCCTGCTGCTCGATTACCGCGTGCAATCATGGGGTGCGCAGATCTCTTATGCCACCTATACCTCCTGGTGGGAAGTCGAGGGCTACCTCGAGCCTTCAGAGGGGACATTCGTCTGTGCTGATATGGCATCGTTGCGCCAGCGTCTGCTGGACATGCCTATCAAGCAGTTTGATCTTGTGGTAGAGCTGGCCTATCAGGCGCGTTCGATGGTGGCTGAGCTGGAGGGTGGAGTACGCCTGCCGACGGGGCTGGCATTGCTGCGTGAGATGGCCGTGTGGCTGGCGGGTGCCGATCCCGAATCCGCGCTTGCGGAACGGGGGACGCCACCACAGGTCTATATCCGTGTTGAGAGCCAAGAGGAGCGGCGCTGGCACGAACAGGAGAGAGCTGTCCAGGCTTGCCAGCAGGGGTATCTCGTCGTTTTCCCGGACACGCCGCAGGCGGTGACCGATACCTTCCGCCGCTGGTGCAAAGAGCACGTGCATCCGTACATCTGGATAGAGCTCAGAGGGCGACAACAAGCCGCACTGCGCGCTCAGACCAAGACCGTCGTCGCACGCGAGGCCAGCGCGGTGCTGGCCCGGTTCCGGGAACAACTGCCCCAGCTTTCTACCCCCTATATCGCTCATGCACAGGCACAGGGCTACCAAGCAAGCCTGACCTGGATCTCCCGGCGGCAGGTCGCGCTCGAGGGGATATTGGCCGAAAACGCGGAGGCGGCGGCGCGGGAGGTGGTAGCCTTGTGGGCAGGTATTCTGGCGGAGGAGAGGCAGCGCGAGGCCGAGCAAGAGGCGCTTCGCCGCGCCGCGCTTGAGCCGATATGGAAGCGCGAACTGAAGCATTTGCGCGAGCCGGGGCAGCTGGAATTTCCTTTGCTCACGGAGGAGGTGATGTTGCCTACCGAATGGGATGCCTTGCTCTTCAGGGACCAGTTGTCGGCTTTCCTCACCTTTCTTGAATCGCCTGCCCGCTCGCGAGAACCCAAAGCGACCCTGGTGCAGCGCGTTGGGGAGCGGCTGGAAACCGACCAAACCACTCGAGCACAGTTTTTTGAGGTCTTCAAGCGCGAGCTGGCTGTGCCACCCTGGGAGTGCGAGACCCTGCTGGCATGCACGCCCACCGAGCGCAAACGCTGGACCAAGGAGGGGAAGCTGCCCGTGCTGGACCGGCGTAGCTTTCGCAAAGCCGGGAGCCGGATGGAGTATCCTGTTTTTGATCGCAGGGTGATCCTGGGTCTGCGGCGTGCGGAGCTAGACCGATGGCGGGCCGAGCACCAGGCGCTCGTGAAAGAGCACCGAAAGGCGAGCGCGCGAGCCGCAGCGGCAAGGAGGAAGGTCTTCCGGTTGTAGATAGTAGGCAGGCTGGCTCACATGATGGTAAGACTGATCTTCAATAGCCTCACGTTGCAATGCCCTGCTGACACGCTTTGAATGGATCTCTTTCACTATATACTGCTTGCTAGAGCCCTTGGTGCCGGTATCGCTTTTCAATACAGGTACCTCTGTGTAGGAACACAGACGCACAATGTACCTCCTGCTTTGACACGTAGGCAGATCGGTATGTATAATGGAATAGCACAAACGTTCATTTTTCGTAGGAAGGCATACTAGTTTGAGGCGGGAAGAACTTGACGAACTGCATTACATTACGCCGATCGTCAACGTAGCTTCCATCCTCTCAAGAGGAATTCTGTCACATCGGTTTGCGGATAAAGTTCCCCATGAGTCGGTAGCGATGCAAGAAGTCCAGGATAGAAGGTTAAATAAAGTAGTGCCGGGTACCGGTAAGAGGCTACATGACTACGCAAACATCTATTTTTGTGCCAGAAATCCCATGCTGTACAAAAGGAAGGATACCCATACTGAACTATGCGTTCTTAGAATCAGCTCAGCAGTATTGGACCTTGACGGCGTGATCGTAACTGATAGAAACGCCGCTGCAACCATAGCGAGTTTTCGGCCAGTTGCGACGGGGCTCGCACTTCTAGATCGAGATCTAGTGTTTGCTGATGATTGGCGTCACCCTGGCGACGAGTTGGAATATCTCAAGCACCGCAGTATCAAGTGCGCTGAGGTGCTTGTTCCCGATCGAGTCCCGCGTACTTATATTACTGGTACCTATGTGTCGTGTATGCAGAGCCGGGCAAAACTCACAAAGATTGACCCCGATTTGAAGATAGCTGTTGACCCTCATCTGTTCTTTCTGGAGGTGCGGCAATGATTCGTACACGCGTGGGCAACATCTTTGAGTCCGAGATGCAGACCCTTGTTAACACAGTTAACTGTGTCGGTGTCATGGGTAAGGGCTTAGCGCTTGAATTCAAGAAGCGCTTTCCAGATATGTACGAGGATTATGTAGCTCGCTGCAATGCGAAACAAGTGCGCCTTGGCGAGCCTTACCTCTACCGCAGATTGCTACCACCCTGGATTCTCAACTTCCCAACGAAGGAGCACTGGCGATCTGTTTCACGCCTGTCCGATATAGTAGCTGGCCTGGAATATCTCGAGAGGCACTACCATGAATGGGAAATCGCGTCATTGGCGGTTCCAGCTCTTGGCTGCAGCAACGGGCAGCTAGAATGGCGTGTTGTGGGTCCCACGCTGTATCGCTACCTGAGCCGATATGATATACCTGTCGAACTTTACGCTCCCTATGGAACACCAGAAGAGGAAATCGAGGTATCTTTCCTCGAGCGAGCCGCAACCTCAACATCTTCGATTGACACCCGCAGGGATCATTGGAAGATCAATCCGGCCAATATAGGCCTCGTGGAAATTCTCGCTCGGATCGAGCGAGAGCCATACCATTGGCCCGTCGGTAGGGTCACTTTTCAAAAGATCGCCTACTTTGCAACTGCGCTTGGGCTGCCTACTGGTTTACATTTCGTGCGCGGGAGTTATGGCCCGTTTTCGCCTGATCTGCATCCGCTAATCACCCGGCTAGTAAACAACGGTCTCATCCAAGAAGTGCAACTCGGTAGGATGTTTGCCGTGAAACCTGGACCAACTTACGGAGATGCAGCCAACGCATTCCGAGCCGAACTAACACAATGGGAACCTATCATTAACCGAATTACCGACCTTTTCTTGAGGATGCGAACCCAGGAAGCGGAAGTAGCCGCGACCGTCCACTTCACAGCTCAGGCACTGGCACATGAAGCCACGGGTCCAGTGTCAGAAACTGCAGTCTTGGAAGGAGTGAAGCATTGGAAACAAAGGCGTCGCCCACCCCTCAATGACGAAGAAATTGCTCAGGCTATTCGAGATTTGAATTTATTGGGTTGGATTAAAGCCAAACCGAGCTTCGACCTACCACTCGCTCAAGACCCAGCACTACTAGAAGTTTAGCCCACGCATATACCTAGAGAGTTGATGAAGAGAACATCATCTAGACCTAATCCCAGATAAATAGGAGGCAGATTTTAAATAGTAGTAAAGCACACTAGCAGGCTTCAAGACGTATGCAGCACCTCCTCGATGCGTGCTGCGATCTCTTTCTGCTTGTGACTCCGCATCCCATAGAGGCGTCCCGAAAAGGAGGTCAGAATGGCGATGAGATCATCGGTCAACTCCTGCTCTGGTGTCTTCCCTTCATCAGGATGCAGCACAGTGAAGCGAACATCATACCCCGCGAAAAACAGGGTCAGGTATTCCAGCCCAAAACGAGTCAGACGGTCGGCGTAGGTGACGACGACTTCAGCCACTTGATCGTTCTGGATCATGCTCAACATCCTACGTAACTGCTTGCGATCAGCCTTCAGTCCGCTCCCGATATCCGACAGCTCGACAATCTCCCGCCCAGGCCGTTCCCGCTTTGCCCAGGTCCTCAGAGCCTCCATTTGAGATTGTAAGTCATCCTGCTGGTCGTGACCCGAAACGCGCCCGTAGAGTACCACCACGGACTTGGGGAGCTCTCCCAGTAAGCGAGCGATTTCCATAGCCGGAATGCGAGCTTCGTTACCCACCCGGAAGGCGTTAATCTTGCCCAACTTGATCCAGCGCCGGCCAGTAATTGGGTGCAAGCCTAATTTGCGAGCTGCTACTCCCACTCGCACCGGAGGTGGTTCCAGCATTTTCTTCATGCTCTCGTCTCCTTTCTGTCGCTCAAATGAGCAGGTACTACTATGCCCTGGTATCCCCAGGGGCAAAAAAGTCATAGGTGTCCCTTGCCAATATTACCAGAGGCGGATTTCGTTCCTCCCTGACTGGATCAGGATTGGAGGAAGAAAGCGAATGGATCGTACCCAGTTACCTAGTTGTCGACCTTATGATCAGAATCGCGGCGCGTGGTAGAGAAGCCTGATGAGAATACGAACAAGTGTCAACCAGTCGCAATTTGCAGGGTGCCTGGCGAAGATTTTGAACAGTTCGACCTGTACACGTTAAGTATAAGCAGACAAGACATGAAAAGCCAGTGCTTCCTGGCTTCACAAGCTCGAATTACTTTGAAGACTGCACCGGAAGTACTATCGTCACCTGGGAATAGCCTCTTCATCGCAGCCACTGTGCTCTGACCTGCAGCGCGATAGTCACCAGATCCTGCCGAACCCGTGTATTGTCCGCTTCAGCGCCACTTCGTAACTGACAACGCTTTTGAGAGGTGCCTCGGTACGATCCCACAGGCCGGTAAAATTGCGTCGAGCAGATATGCGGGAATGCAGACCGACAGTGTTCAATCACCTCGACGAGGGACTCATCGTTCAGTGCCACAACCACATGCGCGCGTTCATCATGTGCAGAGGGCACCAGCAGCCTTTTTCCTGCACAGCTGACGACGCCACTGGCTCCCTGGCAGGAACTGCTGACGACGACACCCGGAATTGCGTTCCAGGCCGCAACCACCTCCTCCATCCCAGCATCGACTCCGCCAGTGCGGCAAGCTGCCTCAGAAGCCTGGTCGAGCTGCTTGAGGTGTTGGTACCCCGGATCAGCCATGATCCTCTTGGCATGTCGACAGATCCACCGAAAGAACTGCTCTTCAAAGAGGGACTGGAGCTGTAGTACCCCGTCAGCATTTGGGGGAAGCTCTCCAACGGTCTCTTGCCACCAGGAGCTTTTCAGGTTCTTGAGAAACAGGGCGTTGCGTTCTATCCACGGAGCAACCCCGTTCTCAACACCGGCTCGATAGGCTGGATCGCTCGCATACTTGCGGCAGAAATGGTGGATGTAACGATCATTGACTTCATCAAAAAAGAAGGACCGGAGCAAGTGGTCGTACTCCGTGATCAGGGCCAGTATAGGCTTCGAGCAGTTGTTGGCCTGTGAAGTCGCTGAGCGCCAGATCCTCTACCTTCCGACGATGCCCTACCGTCACATCCCGTTGGCAGAGGCCAACAGCGTTATCGTTGCTGAAGCTTACTTCAAAATGATACTCGTCGACCCAGAAATCCTCTTCAACGCCGTATATTCCCATAGCTGCCTCTCCTGCACGCTGTTCTTAGCGATGCTTTCTCCCGCTCAGCAATGCCAGAACGATACTTACCCATCTGTTCAGAAAACCAGCGCTTCTTACTTCAAAAGCTGGTGCTGGCGAGGGGACGAAGTGCCCTGCTCGTACATAGTAGCAGGTAGCACACATCTTTGTCTAACGGAAATTCACGAGATGTTCACAAGCATGCACGATAACTTGGCAAGTCAGGAGGTGCTGCTCACTCCCTGTTCTCAAGTTGATCAGACCTTCTCCCGGCTTGGTAGAACAGGAATCATAGCATATACTGGGGTTGACTAGCTTTCATCGAACTTGAGCGTCTCAGTGTGAAGCGATACACTCTTTAGAGGCTTGCGGTCCATCTTTTGTTCAGGAAAGGAGATTGCGCATATGATTACTCCATCACCCTTGTATGGTCAAGAACGGCAGTTGCAGGTCTACACGGCAGGGCTTCAGGGGCAGAGACCCGCCTTGCCGGTTGCACCCGAAGACCTGGAGCAGGTCGCGAATCAGCAGATGAGCCGTGAGGCAAGTGGCTACCTCGATGGCATGGCCGAGAGTATGCGAGCTAACCGGGAAGCATTTCGACACTGGCGTCTTGTGCCGCGTATGCTGCGAGATGTCTCGCAGCGCGATCTGAGTGTGCAGTTGTTCGATCAGCATCTACCCACTCCCATCCTGCTGGCCCCCATCGGCGTGCAGTCCATCGTCAATCCCGAGGCCGAGGCCGCCGTGGCTCGTGCAGCCGCCTCGCTTGGGGTACCACTCATCATCAGCACCGCCTCTACGTTACCCCTCGAACAAGTGGCACAGGCTATGGGCACTGTCCCCCGCTGGTTCCAACTCTACTGGAGCAAGGATCCCGAGTTCAACGCCAGCGTGGTCAAGCGCGCGGAGGTGGCCGGGTGTGGTGCGATCGTGGTAACGCTCGATACGTTTCTGCTCGCCTGGCGGGAGCGAGACATCCAGAATGCCTACCCGCCCTTTTTACTGGGCCAGGGGCTGGGAAACTATTTCAGCGACCCGGCTTTCCGCCAGGCGCTCGCCCACCCTCCAGAGCAGGATCCCATGGCAGCCATCCAGCATTTCCTCAGCATTTTCAGTAACCCATCCCTGACATGGAAGAACCTGGCTTCCCTGCGAGAGCGTACCAGCCTCCCCATCCTGCTCAAGGGCATCCTGCACCCCGACGATGCCCTGCGCGCCATCGAAGCTGGCATGGATGGCGTTATCGTCTCAAACCACGGAGGCCGCCAGGTCGAGGGAGTTCGCCCTTCCCTGGATGCCCTCCCCGATATCGCAGCGGCGGTCAGAGGGAGGATCCCACTACTGTTCGATAGCGGTATCCGCCGCGGTTCTGACGCCATCAAAGCCATCGCCCTGGGCGCGAAGGCCGTACTGCTGGGACGACCCTATATGTGGGGGCTGGCGCTCGAAGGAGAGCAGGGGGTCCGCGAAGTGCTCAGCAACTTCCTGGCCGACCTGGACCTCACGCTCGCCCTCAGCGGCTACGCGTCGTTTGGCGAACTCGATGCATCAGCACTTGTCAGGGCAAACGCATGAGGAATGGCGCTGTATGAATCGCATCGATCGACTGACCGCCATTATCCTGCTCTTGCAGCGAGGCAGGCGCACTGCCAGCGAGATCGCCCACCGCTTCGAGGTGTCGAAGCGCACTGCCTTCCGCGATATCCAGGCGCTCTGTGAAATGGGGGTGCCGATTGTGACCGAAGCTGGCGCGCACGGCGGCTACACGTTGATGCCGGACTACTCCCTGGCTCCGCTCCAGTTGACCCTGCGCGAGGCTCTCTTGTTGCGCCTGGCGCTCGGCAGTGTCTCCTATCGCTCGGAACGGGGTGCCTCGCGGCAGACGATCCTTCCCCGTCGCCTCTACTGCGCTGCGGGCTTCTGGTACTGCGAAGTCTACTCGCTCGAACGCCGGGAAGTGCGCACCTACCGCGTCGATCGCTTTGTCGAGGTGAGCCCGGCTCCGGCCCCGGATCCCATCGAGCCCTCGCGCTCAGAGCTACCCTACGAGCATCCCTCGCACCCAGAAGTGCGCATCCGGCTCACAGTCCGCGGTGTCCTGATGATGGAGCGCGACCGCCACCTGGGCGACGCTATACAACCATGCGGCGAGGAGGGAGGGCTGCTCTGCTTTCGCTGCCCGGAAGCCGAGTACGGCTGGCTGGTGCATACCTTGCTCGGTCTCGGTCCCGAGGCCGAGATGCTGGTTCCCGATACCCTGTGGCAGCTCATGCGACAGGCCGCTATGGCTGGTGCTTAGGCCGAGATTACGGGAATGGCCAGGAGCACGAGCAGCACACCGACGGCCTGGATGCGTGTAACGCGCTCGTGCAGCACGAGTACCGAAAGCCCGACCGTGGCTGCAGGGTAGAGGGAGGAAAGAATGGCGGCGATATCGAGACGACCGCTATGGGCAGCGAGCACGAACAAGACATTGCCGATGGCATCCAAGATTCCTGCGAGCACCACCAGGGGCACTCCTCTCATTGGAGGCAGCAGAGGCTTGCGCCGCAGTCGCATCACCGGGAGCAACACAGCGATGGAAGTGCAACGCGCTGCGGCCAGCGACCAGAAGGTGGTGGCGGGATGCACCTGGCTGATAAGGATGAAGAAGCAGCCAAAGCCACATCCAGCCAGCAAGGCCAATCCGATCCCTTTCGGTGGTTCTGTAGTGCGTTGGGGGCATGAGATCAGTCCAATCGAAAGCCCCGCGAGTGCAAAGCCACCCAGCTGCAGCAGCGTAGGCAATCCTGCCGTGAACGCGCTGAAGAGGACGGGCAGGGCTGCCGTCAATACCGCTGAGACCGGGGCAGCGATGCCCATCTTGCCTCCGGCGAGGGCCGCCTAGAACGAGAGGAGCCCGAGCACTCCCGCCACCCCGGCCAGCCCTCTCCACAGCAAGTCCACAGGCGCGGGAACCGGTTCTTTCCCGATCAGTGCCAGCGTAACTAGCAGGACCAACCCCACAGCGTAGTCCGTGAGCACCACGCTTCCCACGTTGGCGCGGCGGGAAGCCAGTCCGCCACTAAAGTCGCCGCTGCCCCAGCACAGGGAAGCAGCCAGGCCAAAGATGACCGGAGCGAAGAGATGATTCATGGTGCTCTCCTTTGCTCGTTTCTACAATATAGCTTGCAATTTGCAAGTGAAGTTACTGTGCTATTCTCATGGTAGTAAGCAAAAGCGGAAATGCCGAAGAGTTCGCTCTGGACCGCTCTGATGAAGGCCGACAAAGGGAGTCTCTGCACACGCCGATGTGGGTAGAGGTGAATATGATACAATTGCGATGCAAACATCACAGAGAGGGAACACCAGGCTCCCTATCGCGATACCACAGGCAGGAGGTTCTCAGATGCCAGATCATGTCGGACAGCAGCTCGGCTCCTATCAGCTCATCCAGATGCTGGGACAGGGCCATTGGGGTTCTGTCTACCTGGGGGAGCATGTGCACCTGCGCACCCTGGCCGCCATCAAACTGCTCCATGGCCCGTGGGACGAGAGCGAGGTGGAAGGCTTTCTGGGCGAGGCTCGTACCCTGGCCTACTTGCGCCATCCCCATATCGTGCGCGTCCTGGACTTTGGCGTGCAGCAGGGCACGCCGTTTTTGGTCATGGAGTATGCCCCGGGTGGCACCCTGCGCCAGCTCCACCCAAAGGGAATGCGGTTGCCTCTCCAGACCGTCGTCGCCTACCTCAAGCAGGTGGCCTCCGCTTTGCAGTATGCCCATGACCAGCGCTTGATTCACCGTGACCTCAAGCCGGAGAATCTGTTGCTGGGACACGACCAGCAGGTCTGGCTCTCCGATTTTGGGCTGGCGATTGTGGACCACAGCACACGCTCGCAGCCTGTGCAGCAGACCGCCGGCACGCTGGCCTATATGGCTCCCGAGCAGCTGCGAGGCCATGCCACTGCCGCCAGCGATCAGTATGCGTTAGGGGTTCTCGCCTACGAATGGCTTACCGGCGAGCGCCCCTTTTCTGGGTCCTCCACCCAGGTCGCTGTCCAACAGACCCTCACATCCCCGCCCCCTGTGCGTGAGAAGGTCCCGACGCTGCCGTCTCCGGTCGAGCAGGTGGTGTTTCGGGCGCTGGCCAAAGACCCCGACGAGCGCTTTCCCACCATCGAGGTCTTTGCCAGAGCCGTGGAAGAGGGAAGCCTGGAGGATGCCTCTGGACGAACCATGCCTTCCCCTGAGGCCCACTATGTCGCTGCGAGGCAAGCCTCTTCACGTGGTCTTCCGACAGGAACCGTCACCTTGCTCTTCACCGATATTGAAGGTTCAACGCACCTGCTTCAGCAACTGGGCGCTCGCTATGAGGCGGTGTTAGCAGACTGCCGGCGCCTGATGCGGACAGCGTTTGTGCAGTGGAACGGCTACGAGGTGGACACCCAGGGCGATGCCTTCTTCGTGGCCTTCACTCGCGCCACCGATGCCGTCGAAGCCTCGGTGGCTGCCCAACACGCTCTCACTTCCCACGCTTTTCCCGATGGGGTGGCGGTGCGCGTCCGTATGGGGCTGCATACCGGTGAGCCCCAGCGTTCCGCCGAGGGGTATGTCGGCCTGGACGTGCATTACGCGGCACGGATCATGAGCGCTGGCCACGGAGGACAGGTGTTGCTCTCTCAGACGACACGCGATCTGGTGGCGCGTGATCTCCCAGATGGAGTGAGCCTGCAGGACCTGGGAGCCCATCGCCTCAAGGACTTGCAGCACCCCAGTCACCTCTTTCAACTGGTCATGGCCGGCTTGCCTGCAGCTTTCCCTCCCCTGGGGACGCTCGACGCCTCTCACCACAACCTGCCCGTCCAGCCGACCCCGTTCATCGGACGCGAGCAGGAGGTCAGGGCCGTGCAGCACCTCCTGCAACGCGATAGCGTGCGTCTGCTGACCTTGACCGGACCAGGAGGCACCGGCAAAACACGGGTGGCGCTCCAGGTCGCCGCCGAACTCAGCGATGGCTTCCCCGATGGCGTGTTTTTCGTCAACCTGGCTCCCATCAGTGATCCAGCTCTGGTCGTGCCAACGATCGCCCAGACGCTTGACGTCAAAGAAGTCGCCGAGCACCCATTGCTTGACCTGGTGATCGCCTTTCTGCGTGAGAAGCAGGTGCTGCTGCTGCTGGACAACTTTGAGCAGGTGGTCAGTGCGGCGGAGCAGATAACAGCGCTGCTGGCCGCCTGTCCACAGCTCAAGGTCCTGGTGACGAGCCGGGAAGTGCTCCATGTCCGCGGGGAGCAGGAGTTTGCCGTTCCCACGCTCTCCTTGCCTGATCCCAAGCGCCTGCCCGATCTGCTGGCCCTCTCGCAGTATGAAGCGGTAGCCCTGTTCATCCAGCGCGCCCAGGCAGCGAGGCCCGAGTTCCAGCTCACCACGGTCAACGCTGCAGCGGTCGCGGAGATCTGTATTCGCCTGGATGGGTTGCCGCTGGCGATCGAACTGGCCGCGGCCCGCATCAAGTTGCTCCCACCCCAGGCACTCCTCGCCCGGCTGGACCAGCGGTTGGCTGTCTTAACGAGTGGAGCACGGGACGTGCCTGAGCGGCACCAGACGCTGCACAACACCATGGAGTGGAGTTACCATCTGTTAGATGGACACGAGCAACGGCTCTTCCGGCGGCTCTCCATCTTTATCGGTGGTTGCACGCTCGAGGCTGCAGAAGCGGTCTGTGCTGCGCTTGGAGAGGGTGACGCAACGAGATCGGTGTTCGACGGAGTGGCCTCGCTCATCGACAAGAGCTTCCTGCGACAGAGCGAGCCAGAAGGGCAGGAGCCCCGCCTGCTGATGCTGGAGACGATCCGTGAGTATGGATGGGAGTGCCTGAACGGTTCCGGAGAGATGGAGGAGACACGCCACGCTCATGCGGCGTACTACCTGCACCTCGCGGAGCAGATCGACCCACACCTCAGGAGCGCACAACAAGCCGTGTGGCTGGCACGCCTGGGGGCAGAGCATGATAACCTGCGGGCCGCGTTGCGATGGTCGATCGACCACGCAGAGAAGGAGATGGCCCTGCGGTTGGGCGGAGCGCTGTGGTACTTCTGGGAACTGTGTGGTCCTTGGAGTGAGGGGTGCACCTTCCTCGAGCAGGCCCTGGCAGCAAGTGAAGGCGTTGCGGCAGCGGTACGGGCGAAGGCGCTGGGCGGTGCTGGCGTGCTCATGGGCAATCTGGGCGACTTTGAGCAGGGTATGGCGTCCTGTCAGCAGAGTCTGGCGCTGTTCCGGGAGCTAAGAGAAACACCAGGCACGGCGCTCTCCCTCTATGGTCTGGGAACGATGGCCTGGATGAGGGGCAACCTGGAGCTGGCACGCCCACTGTTGGAGGAGGCCCTGACCCTCTTCAGAGAGTTGGATGATGCCTGGGGAATCACCTCCTCGCTCATCTCCCTGGCATCGGTCGCGTTGGAACGGGGTGAGTATGCCAGAACCCACGCGCTGCTCGAGGAGAGCCTGGCGCTCTCCAGGGAGCAAGCAGACAAGAGGGGCATCGCCAACTCACTGCTGACCTGGGCCTGGCTGCTCTTCTGGACCGAAAGGGAGTTTGAGCAAGCACGCGCCATGCTCGAGGAGAGCGTCGCGCTCTTCAGAGAGGTGGGGGACAAAGAGCTCGAGCCCCTGGGGGAACTGTTACTGGGGTTTGTGGCCTTTCTGCACGGCGAGTACAGCAGAGCCCGCTCCCAGCTCGAGGAGGGACTGGCGCTCTTCAGAACGATGGGGAGTCAGCGAGGCATGGCTCTGGGGCTCCTGTTTCTGGGGTTGCTCACATTTGCGCAGGGGAATGCTGGCACGGCACGCGCCCAGCTCGAGGAGAGCCTGGCGCTCTTCAGGAAGATGGGCAATCAGTCGATGATTACGCACTGTCTGGCGAGTGTGGCGATCGTGGCCATGTCCCAGGGTCAACTCAACTGGGGAGCCCGGCTGTTGGGAACAGTGGAGACCGTGCGTGAAGCCAGAGGTGTCCCCAGGCCACCCGTCATGCAGGGGTTCTATGAGCAGGCTCTGGCAAGTGCACGTGCAAGGTTGGGTGAGGAGGCCTTTGCTGCCGTGTGGGCCCAGGGAAGGTCCCTGACCCCAGAGCAGGCGCTGGCCGCTCAAGATCCGGCGCCCACGACCACACCGCCCACTCCTGCGAGAGCCCCAACAGCACCTCGTCCAGCCTACCCGGATGGGCTGACCGAGCGGGAGGTTGAGGTGCTGCGCCTGCTGACGCAGGGCATGACCGATGCACAAGTCGCCGAGCAGCTGGTCCTGAGTCCGCGCACAGTCCAAGGACATCTACGCTCGATCTACGATAAGATCCACGTGAAGTCGCGCCGTGCTGCCATGCGGTATGCGATTGAGCGCCAACTCGTCTGAGCAGCCCACGCTCGTCTCCTCCCCAGGCAAGAGGGATCTTACTGCATGATCGACGTTTCTGCGCTCTCCTCATGCGGTGAGATCCGGGAGGTCATAGTCCTCGAACTCCTCTGACATGGTTCCCTTCCCCGCCTGAACAAGAGGGAAGCGCATCCCGTCATCCTCCCGATGCAGAAGACGCACACCCACAGGCTCTATGCTCAACAAGAGATGGCAAACGCCCCAACGGGTCCCGGAGTCCACCAGACAAAAAGGAGAGCAAAAGAAATCTCACCCAGAGAGACGCTCTTTCCAGTGATCCTCAACCTGGTGCAAACCTGCCTGGAGATGGACAACTCACCAAATCGGGTCAACATCAGGCCAGGCAAATCATCTTCGAGTATATCGACAGGGAGTCAGGCATTGAGTCGTTGTTGCTGATGTAGAATGGGACGAGCCATCTCCTGCACCCGAAACACAAGCAGGCGGCCATCAGGTAAATGGAGCTGCTTCTCATTGACGCGTTGACACAGGAGCATCAGATCACGATTGTATCGTCGGTCGTTAAATGGACGCAGTTGCACTGCCAGATCCTCCAGAGCACGTAAGAGGTCCCCTTGTTCCCGACAGTAGCGTTGCCATTTGGCAAATTCTTTGTTACTGGTCTCCAAGACACGCTGCCACAACGCTTGCATGTCACGCTCGGCCTCTGCCTGGAGCTGACTGCGTTCAGCTTTCCACTGGGAAGGCGAGACTCCCTGGGCCTGGAGCGTTTGCACCTGCTCATCCAGGGTGCGATAGCGCTCTTCTCCTTTGGCTTTGGTTTCGTTGCGCAGGCGGGTATAGCGCAAGGAAGCTTTGCTCGCACGCTCTCGTGCAGCCGGAGCCCACTGCTGAATGTCGCGCAACCGCTTCTCTAGCGTGGCTCGTTTCTTGCTGGCCTCAGAATTGGGAACCAGCGTCTTGCCATAACCGTGATTGGTATCAAGTCCCAGAGGCAGCAGATAATCGCGGATGATATTTTCTTGGCAGTTCCAGCGTCGGATGTAAGTCTGGGCTAACTCCACCGCATCGATGCACGGTGCCGTCGTCACAATTGGGATGAGCTTGGCCGTGGTTGGCCCCACTTTTGTTGGCTCCGCTTGCCAGTTCTCCCGCCACCAAGGAGGCAGACTCGGGTCGTCATTGGGGTCTTCATCCGACGGGACACAGGGAACTTGACGACGAAGGTCACGAATGAGGGCGACTTGCAATGGGAGCACCTGGTCTTTTTGATCGGGTAAGACAAGCGCGAAGCAGGCTGGTGCCACTTCGCGGATGACCTGGCCGTTGCGATCGTGGGTCAAGGGCGCAAACTCCCCAACCTCGGTGAAAGAAGTGAGGTCCTCATACTGATTCGTCTTCAAGAGGGTCACGATGGTGTATCCGGCCTCAGCCAGGTCCCTCAAGAAAGGTGCAGCCATCCCTTCGCGGTCCACAACGAGACGTGCATGGACCGTTTTTCCCCCGGCCTGTTCATACCGAGCCAGCACTTGAGGCAATCCCACCGTCAAATGTTGGTCTCCACGTGCGGTCGTCGCCAGGCGAGGATGCCCATGTTCATCGTGCAAAAGCGCCAGCGCCCGCCCTCCCAGAATTTTGCCGGTGCGTCCGATCAGTCCACGCGGGATCAGGCTGTCGGCATAAACGGGTTTGCGGTGCCCATCGATGTACAAACAAGGGGCGGCTTCCTCTCCCGCATTCTGGAGGCCCTCTTCCCACAGATGGGCTGTCCAGGAACCAAGGGCGGTGGTCAGCGCTTCGGACCCATTCGCCTTCGCCAACTGGCTCAGAAACCGCTCGGTGTGGCAATAGCCATAAGCCCGCGACCTCCCTGCCACCACTGCCAACACGTTTCCGGTATAGCTGCGCAGGTCATGCGTTCGACGCAAGCCGCTGAGCGGCAGAAACAGAAGCGTCAGCAGCAGTTGGCGACGGCAATGTGTGGCACTGGAGAGCAGCGACCGAACAGTTGCCGGCTGACACAAGGTGATCGCGGTCTCCAACTCGGAGAGTAAACCGGTCTCGTGAGCGGCTGCCACTAACAACAATCCTCCGGCTCCCTCTTGAATGTTCGCTTCAACTGCTCCGTGATTTTTTTCCCGCCAGGCTGGCGGCGTTGCTCCACCCATGGCTTGCTCGGACGGCGTTGAGGTGACTGATGCTGATGCGCACTCCTAGCTGCTCTTGCAGTTCCCTTTGCAATTGGCTGCTTGGAACCAGTGAGCTTGCCTGCAACCTCGACTCAAGCCAGTACTGCACCGGAGGAAGCACTTTCGCTGGATGTCCATGTCGGCTCTCTTGTAGAGCGGCTTCTCCTCGCGTGCGCACCTCCTGTTGCCAACGATAGGCGGTGGACCGACTCACCTGGATGCCCGCAGCCGCAGCTTGCCAGGGCTGACCAGCTTGCATCAACTCGAATATCCGCCGTTTGGCTGCTTGTCGTTGCTCTTGCTCCATGACGGTTTCTTTCCTTCTTCCATCACGCTTCTTTTAGCGATCTGCCCTCTATCATAGCAGAGCATACCGACTCCTGCACAAGGTTCGTCTCCAAGGAGATACAGCACGGCAAGAAGAAAAAGGAGCATCCTTTTCCCTTGTGTTTCTCCTCTTTTGCATGTAAACTTTTGTTGAGAGGCAAAGCTTCTCATCTCCTCCTTCGGAGGATAACACACCTTGCTCCCTGCAAGGAGGCCAGCGGTCTTTTCAGAAGAGAGAACATCCGGGATGATGTTCAGAAAGGCAGAAAATCCATGTCATCAGAAGACAACATCGCCTTGGTCCGTCGGTATCTCGATGAAGTAGTGCACACTGGGAAGATGGGTGTGGATAGCTCCCTTCTTGCCACCGACCACGTTGCTCACAATTCAGGTTCGCCCCCGGTTCAGGGCCACGAGGTCTGGAAGCAAGGCGCAGTCGCCTTATATAGCGCCTTTCCCGATATCCACATCACGTTTGAGGATGAGATGGCCATGGGAGACAAAGTCGTGATACGCTGGAGAGTTCGTGCTACCCACAAAGGAGCATTGAGGAACATTCCTGCTACCGGCAAGCCAGTAACATGGACAGGAATAACCATCGTACGCGTCGCCGACGGGAAAATTGTGGAACAATGGCAGGAAGTCGACCTACTGGGCCTGATGCAACAGCTAGGGGTTATTCCATCGATGGGGGAGTCAGGCGGATCTTAAGGGATCACATCAGGGTTTCAGTCCACCCATCATCTTCTCTTTGAAGGACGTTCACCGCCCCATTCTAGATCAGCAAAAACGACGGGTGGCCTGAAAGCCTGGTGATGCCCTCGGGCTGGGCTTTCTCATGAGAGGGTGAAAGTCGGGTTCTCACACATGAGCATCTTCCATCTTTTTTCGTTCAAATGGCGCTGTCCATTTTCCGCAAGAGAAAAGTCGCAAAAATACGTCCCCCATATGTTAAGTCGGTATGTAGCAGAGGTTACCGTCTTAATCTAGATCAGCAGCCTTCTTTTTTGCCTGACACCCTGATCGAGTGCTTTTACAATCGAATTCGGCGGCACTCTTCACTTGGCTATGTAAGCCCGGTTGCTTTTGAACAAGTCATGTGTTAACTCGAAAGTTTCGGGTCTACACAAAAGCGGGTGAATCTCAGAAGACATCCCGTATCGTTTTGAGTAAACGGAACACGTTAGTCTTGCCACTCCCGTTGGGGCCAACAATGAAATTCAGATGGGGGTCAAGATCAGTGATAGTGCAGTCACGTAAGGAGAGAAAATTTTTCGCTTTGATTCCATGGAGCCACATACCTGCCTCCTTCAGCATTAAAGAGCCTTTGCCCTCATATACTGTTCCTTATAACTCTTGCGCCTGGCCGTCATGTTCCTCGTGATTGCCGCCAGCTTCGCCTCAAGCTCCGCTACTTGTGCATCCCTCTGTAAAAATGCCTCAGCCTGAGTCGAAAGTTGTCGCTCTAGAGCCTGAATCTGCTGTTGGGCCTCTCGCAATAGCATTACTAACTTCGGTGTTGTGACAAACAATGACAGCTTTTGCGAGCCATTGGAAGGTTCGTTAAATCCCATCATCGTGTAATGCCTGAAACCACGCCGATTCGCGCACAGCAACAAAATCTGGATCCCTTGCTATTTCCTCGCGAAACTGAGGCCAAATTTCAATTGCCCTTGGCAACGTAGTATGACACAATTCTTCTCGGTTTGTTAGGGCATAGATACAAGCAAGATCATATAATGCAGATGCCTTGGTCAAGCCTGTGCAGGACGGCATCTTCAAGCACTGATTCAACTCTTCTTCTGCCTCTGTTAGACGATCGAGCTTTATCAAGAGATATCCACGATTTAGTCGTACCCGCTCATCTCTTCTAGCCATGTAACCCACTTGCTCAAAGGCGGCAAGGATGGTTTGTAGTGTCTCCTGATCGTTTGTGTCTAAGTGCCAATGATGCTCAGCAATGATTGCTCTCACCGAGGCTCTTTGTTCAAGGAATTGCGCTGCAGGGTCCCTCGTCAACCTTGTGTTTGCCACTACTGCTATAGCAATAAGCGCCAGGCGCACCACAGGAAACACGTAGACCAAGTCATGTGATGTATCAATGGAGACCGTATCTCCCTTCAACGCTAATTCTGTTTTCTCCCACCCCCTGTTATATCCAGCAGCTAGCATATCAAGGAGCCTGTTTTCTAACTCCTGTTCATCTATCGGTTGAGGAAAATTCTGCTGGAGCAACTCAAGCGCAAAGGCGTGAGAGCGGCTGATCACTGCATCTTCAGTGCTTGATGGAGAGAATTCGGGTTTGAGGGGCAACTTCTCTTTTAACCACCGAGCGATTGTGCTATAGACCAGAAGGTATTCCTGCTGGAGTTCAGACCTGGGAAGCGCATGTACCGCTGTCAACATCTGCTCACAGAGTTCATATGCTTCGATGCGGTGTATTGGACGCACATCAAACATACGTTCATAAACTCTTGCGATCAACAAACCTTGCCATGAACGTGCTTTCTGGCCCCATTGATACAAGGCTGTCAGGTTGTCTTCGCTTTCAAGGCTCTGGCTGAGCAAGTCTAGCATATGCTCAAGATTTGCCTCAGCCAGTCCCGCGAAGGCCGCGGCCCGGTCGTCTGCTGTAAACGGTAATGCTGGAAGAGATGCTTGTAATTCCTGTAATGCGGCGGCAGGCGCTTCAGAGAGACTGACGAGCTGAGCAAGCAGCTGTTCGCATTCTCCTAACTCTTGTACATCGCTTCCAGCCACCGGGGTATTACACAGTTCGCGGGCAAAACTGAGTAGAGTGGCCTCTCTTCGCCCAGCATCTAGCAACCGGCGGACGGCATAGACAAGCCTCCAGTTCCTCGGTAATCTGCGCAGCAGTGAAAGAGGATCGGAATGTGCCACTGCAAGCGAGATCAACATTTCCATGCAGAGGTGAGTGCATACGTTGTGTGCTTTGAAGAGCGTTTTTTGTAACGGATGCACAAGCGTTTGGCTTTCTTCGACGAGACAACGTAGCAGGAGGTCGAACAACTGATCTGCGCTTGACTGTCTGAGAAGGGCAGAGGCGTGGTTGCGTACAAAGCTAGCGGTGTTCACGAAGAAAAACTGCATTTCTGTCTCGGGATAGGGTGTTTGGAGACCTTGCAGTTCCCTGGTTGACGCAAGATCCAGGCATGCAAGCCCTAATTGCGCGATAATGGCTCCGCGGAAGGCAAAAAGCCTGTAATCTGTGGGAACGTCTGCTATATCTGGTACAGTGAGGCGTGTGAGTTGTTCCCGTGCCTGGGAGGAATACTGAGCACACGTCCACCAGGTAAAAGCAAGCCCTTCGCTCAGCCAGGCACGTCGTTGTGCATCATAGGCGTTCAGTCGCTCTGGCAGGAGCGGAACAACCCGCGTAGGAAGTAGTTGCGCGAGATTCGACAAAGTCGCTAACACTGATCCAGCCGACAGCGAAGGTATGGACCAATCAAGCGCCGGGGAGCCAATAAGTGCGTCTAGGAGCTTATCTGGGGCAATCTCTAAGAGCCTGTAGGTTGCCCAAAGCAGCTGATTCGTCACGTGCTGATCGCTCTCATTCCTGATCGCATCGCAAACATCATCCAGAATGCGCTCAGGTTGCTCAAACATGATGCTACGGAGTGCTCTAGCAGCACGCCCTCGGGTATTTACCTCTTGTGAATGGAGATTGGAAAGGATGCTCTCTAACTCACCGGGTTCAAAAAGCGCAATGAGCCCTCGAACCTCATCAATCTCTCGCAGGAATCGGCTGCTGGGAGGATGAGCGACATTTGTTAATAGGGATGAGTAGCGGTTCAATAGACGCTTCCCTACCTCGGCCGCTGTTGTGTGATTGATACGCAAAAGAGGCATAAATGCGTCTTGTAGCCGCTCATCGCGCTGTTCCTTGTCTGCTTGAGCCAAATGCGATATCTGTGGCGCACAGAAACGCATTACAGCCTCCACACGCTCAGGTGCGAAGTCAAGTGTGACGCCAAGTGCATGACTGCCATTCAGCCGATTTTTACGTCGTCCGCTCACGTAGAGCTGCACAACCCATTTGAAGGCCCGTTGCATGCATATTATACCTTTTTTCTGTGGGGAGCTCTGTGCTGCAAGCTGACCCAGAGCTGCATAGCCTGCAACCACAAATGCATCTTCTTCACGACGAGTAAGAGTTGTGAGAAAAGCCAACATGCGATAATCCTGAGAGGAGCATTGTGCTAGACCCTCAGCAACCGGCGTCACCCACAGTGGGTCACGCCTGAGTAACGCTTCAGCGAGTGATACTGGGTCTGCGTGAGCCAAGCTGCGGAGTAAAGCGCTCACGACTCCTGCATCTTCTTCCGGGCGTAGTTGCTGAATGATGTTATCCTTCACATCATCGTTTCCGGTCAGGTAGTTTTCACTGAGGGTACGGGCGAACACTCGCTCAGCAAGTGGTGTGTCTGCAAAGCGTATCCGTCCTCTCGTTGTCAAAATGCCTACCTGTCGAAATGCATCCAGTGCTTGATTGCTGCGATCCCTCAAGAAAAGTTCCAGTTGAGCGACGGCGTCTGCATTTGATAGGCCATGAGGGCGAGCCATCCAGATCTGCTGGTGCAATGTATGGAACGCATCTGCCACATCTTGTTCATCAGTATTGAGCAAAGTAGCAACACGCAGAAGTAAAGCCTCGAGACGCGAATCAAGCAACGCATCGATATTGACCGGAGCAGGTGCTACTCCCTGTTGCCGAAGGCTCTCCCCGTGTTGCTCTAGATACCGTTCCAGCAGGTAGGGGCGGCGCAGTGGAGCAAAGGCAGGAGAACGGAATAAGTGGCTCAAGCGGCGGCCTTCTTCGGGTGTCAGTCGCTGAAGAAGTGCCATTTCCTGCTCTTCAGCAGTAAAATCCGGCAGGATAAGGCTACAAGGGCTCTGTAGTTGTACGCGGATCTCGCCCTCCTTGCCTCCTTGGGGAACTTCCGGATCTAGTTGGTAAATGTCACTTGGGAGAATCTCCTGACCTAATCGATAAAATTCCCAGATATGTGTTTGTGCCGTCAGAATAAGTTTAATCCCAGCGACACGGCATTGTTCGACCATTTTCCCTAGACCGCGGCGGAAGACAGAAATATCTCCAGTTGGCTGGAGATCGTCGATTACCAGCACAAGGGGACCCTTACCCTCGAGACGCGCGAATGCCCGTAATCTTGCCAGGAGATCCTCATCGGAAATGGGAGCCGAGGTGAGGACACGCAAACGTTGCGCGATCAGGCGGCCGAGTACCCTTTGATCGACATGATCGAGGTCTGATCCGGGGATCAACAAACGCGCACGCCCTTGTAGCACGCGTCCTGTCCAGTCAGCTACGACCCACGATTTTCCAGTGCCACTCATTCAAAGCATTACAAATACAATTTCTGGCGCTTGCAAAAAGTGTTGGAGTTCCTTTTCAACGCGGGTACGTATTGCGCAGCGTGGCGCTTCCCATTGAAAACCAGGTGACTCGTAGACCGCTCGCACCGCTTGATCGCAAGCACTGGCCGGGTCTGAATCGAAAGGCAAAAGTGGCCTGAGAGGCGTTCCAGCTACCTCATTGAGCCAGGCGTTATCGTAGACGCGGGCAAGGGTTGGACCACCAGCCGAATCGCGAAGGAGGGCTCCCAAGAGATTATTTCCAGCCTGTTGGACAACTCCAGGAACAAGGTATCGATAGGCGAGTTGGAGATCGATCTCGGCTTTTAGCAGGCGCAGAGAAAGCGGCTCTTCCTGCGCTAATTGCTGTAATATGTTCAATGCAATGAGCCGAAGTCGTGGTTGATCAACCTGTTGCCATCCCTCTTGTTGCAGCCGTCTCTGAGTGTGATCAAGGATCACATTAAGCTTGGAGTTGAGATCCTGATGACTTTCAGGGTCATCGGCGAAGTTTTCAATGGCTTCTTTTCTGATTTCTCCCTGGGTAACTAGGCGGGTTCTCCAGGCCCTGCCACCAGCCTCTGAAGATAGTGCGTTCAGTATGAAATTGAGCAGCAGATTCTCATTAAGGAGGGCGGTAACCTTCCATGGATCGCGGGTAGCCTTGAGTTGTATCCATTCGTCTACTTCTGGGTCTTGCACATGAATTGCCGGTACAAGTGTACTCGTCTCTTCCGGTGCTGGAGGCGGCACTGGATCAGCGAGAAGATCATTACCTCGATAGAAGGCGACAGATCTAGCATTTCGGCAGAGCAGCAGCCAGAGGACATATACGAGGTGGTACTCCGTCCCTTTCAGATTATTCCAATCACCGCGGATTTCATCGTCAAGTGGTGTAGGCATGCTTTCTCCTTCCCAGTCATCTCCCATATGGCACATCACTTGTAGGACTTTGAATTGTCACCTGTTCTGTTTTCTATCAATATATACGGAGTCCCATTTGAACGCAATTTTAGTTCGTTTGGTACTATGCGATATGAGCAATGAGCCATAGTGAGAACTCATCTCATTTGCTCAGTAATGTTGTTCCATGTGGCGGGGCCGGCTCCAACATACACACTTGCTCAATGAGATCACGAACTTCCAGCGCCCGTCTCTCACTAATCGACTACCGGTGTGAAACCCTCTATGACTATTTCATGTCTTCCCCGGCCTGTTCCCTATCCTCGTACATATTTCAGTTTCTCTTTCACCTGCTCCCGGCTTACCTGAGTATAGCGTACCGTGGTTTGAATGGCTGGTGTCCCTTTCTTCGTGACGTGCCCAAGATAGTACGCCACTTCTTCAAGCGACCAACCTGCCTCTCGTGCTCGATGGGCGAAGTCATGTCGTAAATCGTGGAAGGTGAGATCGTGAATCAATTCCCACTGGCCCTTGGTGGCACTAGCCCTGAGCGTCCGGAACCAGTGATGAATCCCTTCCCCGGTCAAGCGCTCGCTGCGCTGCGAGGTAAAGACGTAGGTTCGATCAGCATCTCCACTCACCTTCAGATACTCATAGAGCGGCTTGCGAGCGTCGTTCATCAGATCGATATCGCGCCACTTCCCGCCCTTGTAGCCCACATGCAACCACCCAACTTTCGGACCAACATGTGTATGGGCCATCTGCAGCCAGGAGACATCACTGACCCGGCATCCCGCCCAGTAGCCAAGTGCAAAGACGGCAGCGCCACGCCGGTCTCCCTCTTGCTCGACCAATGAGCGCAGAATATAGCGCTGATCCTCTGACAGTTGACGAGGAGCCAACACCTGCTGTGAAGGCAAATCGATTCCTCTGGTCGGGTTGCGCTGGAGCAGCCCCTTTTCCTCCACCAGCCACCGAGCAAAACTGCTGATGGTTGATTTCACGCGTGCACGGTGGTTGAGGCTGAATCCTTCCTGTTCTAAAGAAGCCAGGTACACTTCTACCGCGGTCTTCGTCAACTGCCGAGGATGAAAGCGTCCGCCGTTGCCGGGACGTTGTGCTACCCACTCCATCACGTGGCGCGTAGTTCGCACATAGGCATCTATCGTCCCCTCTGCCTTACTGGAGATGAAATGCTTGTACAGGGTGTCAGGCCACCAGTCGTTTGTGCCGATGTAGAATGGGACGACAGACGGTTCTTACCACCACGACCAGACGTCGACCATCAGGTAGGCGTGGTGCTGTTTTGCTCACCCGCTCGCAGAGGGTGAGCAGATCCTCGTTGAGTTGCCGATCATTGAAAGGACGAAACTCGACGTGCACAGACTCGAGGTCAACTGTCACCAGACCTGAGAGTCTGAAGAAAGGGAGGAGTCGTCCCCAAGTGGCTTGAGCGTACGTCTGCGGAAAATAGTGGTCACGGGTCCACATGACGAGCTTGGTCAGCGCAAGCTTACAAACAGTCATCACGTGATCTTTGCGGTTATCGAGTTCATACATGGTGCGCTCAGTTGCTGCTAGGTCCTCCAATGCTCGCAAGAGGTCACATTGCTGTTGGGCATAGCGGTCATACTTCTCACCTTCCTTGCTACTCTTCGCATAGGTTCGCCGCACCTGTTGCCAGCGTTCCTCCAGATCTGCATCGATCAGAGCCTTCTCCTCTTTGATCTTAGCACGTCTCTCCTCGTAGCCTACTCCTTGCTCCCGCAGCGCATCCTGGTGGGCATTGAGTTGACGATACCGCTCGTCCCCATACTCCTTCGTTTGAGGCCCTCGCCGATGATAGAGCTGACCAGCCTTGCGGGAACGGGCTTTGGCTCCTGCTGCCCATAACTGCGCATTGTGCAGCTTCTTCTCCAGGGCGGCTCGCTTCTTGGCTACTTCAGAATTGATGATGGGTGTCTTGCCATAGCCATGATTCGTATCCAGTCCGAGGGGCAAAAGAAAATCGCGGATAATGTTCTCCTGCACAGGCCAGCGCCGAATGTAGGTCTGAGCCAATTCTACAGCATCCACGCTTTCTGCGGTGGTCACAACAGGAACGAGCTTTGCCGCGGTGGGAGCAGTCGGTGAAGGCTGGGCTGTCCAGTCTTCGCGCCACCGCCTCCAACGTTCCTCCTCTTCCTGTTCTTCTGGTGTGTGCGCTGGAACCTGATGACGCAAATCGCGAATGAGGGCCACACACAGGGGAAGGAACTGTCCTGGCTGGTCAGGCAAGGACAGGGTAAAACGGGCAGAAGCCACCTCACGGATCACTCGCCCGTGCCGATCGTGCTCAAGTGGGACGAACTGTCCTACCTCCGAGAAGGACTCCAGACCCTCATATTGATCCGTTCGCAACAGGGTGATCGCCGTGAAGCGCCTCCGCCTGAAGGTCCCTGAGAAACGGCGCTGCCATGCCCTCCCTATCTACGACCACACGTCTTTGTGAAGGCGTGCCCATGCTTTCTTCATCGCCAGGGAGAAGTTGGGGAATCCCCATCGTCAAGTGGAGGTCTCCGCGATTGGTGCTGGCTTGCAAAGGATGTCCCCACTCGTCGTGCAAAAGCACCAGGGCACGACATCCAAGGATCTTCCCGGTGCGACCGATGAGCCCGCGGGGAATGAGTTTCTCTGTGTACACGGCCTTCCGATGCCCGTCGACATAGAAACAGGGAGAGCTGTCAGTCGCTGGTTCATCTATGGCTGAGGACTGCCAGAGGTGGGCTGTCCATTTCCCAAGGGCGTTGGTGAAGGTCTCAGCTCCTCCTGCATGGGCAAGCTGGGAAAGAAACCGCTCGACGTGAGCATATCCATACGCGCGCTTTCGCCCGGTGAGCACACAGAAAGCGCATCCCCGCTGTATCCGCGCAAATCCCAGGTGCGACGCAGTCCGACTGCGCCAAGGAAGAGCAGCGTGAGTAACAACATCCGACGAGAGGGAGAGGAGAGGTGTGCCAAACGCGGCTGGGTGTCAGCCGCACACGAAGCCAGTGCAGCCTCCAGGGTGGGAAGTAAATCAGTTTCTTGAGCAGCCGCTAGTAGCAAGAGGCCGCCTGCTCCTTCTTGCCACTGTGGTTCGATGCTTGGGTTCGCCTCCGGTTTTTTTCCCTGAGAGGCGTGGCTCGGCTTCCTAGTCCAAGCGCAGCACGAGTCGCATTCAGGTGACTGATGCTCACACGAATGCCGAAGCGATTGGCAAGGGCCTGCTGAACGGTATGACTTGGGGTGCTTGGAGCGGCGTGGCAGTAGTCTTTGAGCCATTGCTGCACGGGTTCCCGCAGCTTGGCAGGGTGTCCATGCCTGCCATCTTGCAAGCCCGCTTCTCCCTGGGTACGTACTTTTTGCAGGAGGCGATAGGCTGCCGAACGGCTGATCTGGACTCCTGCCATCGTCGAAGCTTCCTGCCACGAATGACCGGTCTGCATGAGCGCGATCATCTGCCCTTTAGCTGCGCGGTTTTGCTCCTCTTCCATGAACCCGTTTCCTCTCACGGCCTGGTGTGGACGGGTTGGTTCCTTCTCAACCTCATCAGTCTTAGTGTAGCATGAAAGCGCATCCCCGTCTAGATCAGCAAAGCTGTCCGTGGCCTGACACCCTGTTGTACTCCTGCAGGAGGAACTCATCAGCGCCTTGATCTTCGTCTGACTGTTGCTGTTTTATCATCGGCATTGCTCCCCTCAAAACATTTTGTGCCGAGTTTTCTCCTCTCATTTCTTCTAGCGCCGAGGAGAATTTCACACACTTCCCGCTCACTTTCTCACAAAAGGGAGATGAAGGCAAGAGGAACTCGTAATAAAAGACTCATTCTGTTCCGAGTTTTTTGTTTCGAGTATATCGTATAGGGCACCGAGTAAGCCATTGCCTACATTTTTGTACGGGCGGGGCAGTTTTGAGCTGTTACGTAAGCGCGTCTTGATCGCCGCTTGATGGCAGCACGGAAGTTGCGGCAGATCTGCTTTAGTGGAGTTGGGGTAGCCGAAAATATGTCAACCCTCTCTTCGATTTACGCCCGTGCGCCCTCATCCGCAATCTGCACGTTCTGGCCCTTTCCCAGTCGCTTCAAACTGGCCTGCCAAGATATCGCTTGTTTACTTGACCAGCTCTCTAGTCTTTCTAATATTCACAATAGGCTATCTCCTGTAAGGCTCAACATAATGAGAAGGGAAGCAGCACGTGTATCCTGGCGGGCAGCAATCCGAAGTCGGGATTTCTGAGACGACGATGGCACGAGTGTGTCCGCAATTTCTGCCTTCTGCATGGCTCTGATCAACTCGCCTTATCATTGTCCCTCCCAAATCTACTGAATACTGACATAAGAGAAGATGTATCTTTCTTGTCCTACTCAACCAAGTATATTTCTGAGCTCTCAATCACAATAGCTTGTGGACGGTAACGTTGGCCTCGCAGCCGTACGTCGAGTATGCGAATGTGCGCTCCGGGAGATGCGTTTTTTAACTGTGGAAAACGCTCTTGAGGTACGACAAGACGAACTTCAGCGTCACGCCACTGTATTGTTACTATCCAGTAATCATTCTTTACCTCTTTTGTTAAAACTTTCCCCTCAAAACCTAACGCGGCCGTTTGCAGAGCTACCGAGTGGGAGGAATGTTGTGCTTGCCATTGCCAGAATGGCTGACACCAGGGACGGAATTCGCACAGGGCACAGGTCTCACCAGGGGCAGCGAGTTGTTCGACTGAAGCACACTCTTGTACCTGTTTGATCAATACTCTTGCCTCATTCCCAACAGAGCGACAGATCTCGGGATCAATCGCTACTCTGTACATTGCTCCTGTGAGCGGATAGGTTACCCATGCTTCCTGTGGCCACTCGCCAAATGTTTCGTACCACAGGAGGGCATAGAGCTGGAGTTGCCGCTCATACCGCGCAGGTAACTCGTCACGTAGCGCAGATTTATAATCGAGCAGACGCAGACCTGTAGGAAGCCTTTCGGCATAATCCACCCTTCCAGTGAGAAGCCCATCATGGGATTGTATTGGTATCTCGACCAGCACTTTCCCTTCACCCATCTGCTTCATCTCAGAGAGATGGGCTTCCTCCACTCCCGTTGCTCCTCGATTTTCATACTCGCTCTGCCTGCTTGTAAACTGCTTTGTCAGGCGGAGCGACTCGGCAGCAAGAGCCTCCAGTGCACGGTGTATCCGCTCATCGTCGCGAGGAAGCAGTTGTTCACGGGGACGGCTGTTTTTCTGTTTCTCTTGCTGAGTTAGTTCGTAATAAAAACGGCGATGGGCTTCCGCAATGATTTCGCTTCGGGTCTCAGACCGGATGGGATACTCCGTGAGCGATTGGAGCGTATTGTGAAACGCGATGCCCACTCGTGCGGCGTACGCCGTACGGCGCTCATAGCCCTGCGATCGCTCAAAGCACGCGCGCAATCCACAAGTACGGATCATTTCAATGGAGGTTGGCCCAAACGGTGCTTCAGGTCGTCCGCGCGGGGGCCTGAGGTCTCTTTGGTTCAGGCACCAGGTGAATGCGGCCTTGCGTGAATGCATAGTCATAGTGTCACCAGATGATTGAGAACCCAGAAAGGGCGACGCTCAAGGTCAAACGTCGTGTGGACGGCACAGCGCAAACCATGCTTCATCAAGAAAGCTTGCCGTTCATCGCCCGTTGGCCTGGCTTGCAAAGGATGGATGACCCAGATTCCCACCTCGAGGCCCTGCTGGTCGCGCAGGATGCAAGGGAAATACTGATCTCCGACAACGCGTCCGGGTAAGGTCTGCCAGCTCGTCCGCGCATATTCTGCAAGCGGAATTGCACTACGGCTCATGTGGGCGGAACTCAACGATGGCTCCTGACAACGAAGCACAAAGCGCAGCAGTGCCGCACCTAATGCTCGGTCCAGCAGCGGGTGAAGTGCCTGGTTGCGATAATCAAACATACAATGGTAGCAGGCTCCGCCGCAGTCTGGATTTGCACACTGCTCCCCCAACTCCAACGCCTTCTCTAAAATGACCTGCATATTTTGCTCGATGGCGCGTGCATACCCCGCCCCACCGGGTCCGTCATCATAGAGGAAGACTTCACCGTGCAGGCGGTGATCGAGCCCACGCCGCACCGCCCGCACCCCAACTTTGAGTTCTCCGGGGTCTATTTGCAAGATAATAGCCGCTGCATTCGCAACGAGCACGCCAAACGAATACCAGGCCGCTCTACCCGACGGCTGTTGGAGAGGAGCATCCATCGTCGCTGGGAGATCAACTCCCAAAAGAATGACCTCTGAGACGAACTGGTGACCGAGAATGACCTGGTTGCGGAAATCTGTTGTGTTGGAACACCAATCACCCGCACGAGGTCCGATGTTTCTCCCGCTAAACGGTGGAACACTCGCTGGATAGCGGTGTGAGCCGGGATTATCTGGATCGAGCGCACGCCCACACACTGGACAGATAATGAAGCCGGGAAAGTCGGGATTTGGGCCTTTGTTACACGTAAAGAGTTTGCCTCGGCGAACCCGGACATAAAGGCTTGGGGCAAAGGGAACTTGCGGCTTGCCCGTCGTAAAGGATGTTTCCCCTACAAGCAGCCGAGGTGGAATGGTGTACCCGCTGCGTTCCCGTCCGCCTCTCTCGTACAATTCACCTCCCCCATTAGGCAATGCACAGTCTACGGTGAAGCCTGGAGGACGCACATAAGGGAGTGCCATCACAAGGAAACTCCCGCATTCCGCGCATTGGTCCGGGGCATCCTCGATGTTGTCAACGAGCATGATAGATTGGCAATCAGCGCACTCTATCAATGCGCCAGAGGGATGATAGTGAGGATTTGCGTTGTATCGGTCATAGACGCCAACGCTTTGATAGATATAGGTATTGGGAAACTTGCCCCGAATCACTTCGGCTCCCGGTGCATACTCGGCCAGGGCTATTTTCAGGTCCCGCTCCATGCCATCGTTTTCGATTATCTCCCACTCGTCATATGACGATTTTTCTGATGGAATGAAAAGGCTCACCACCAGTGACGGTGGATTGCACTTCCCCAACCAGGTCGCTCATCCATGCGCCGAGACGATGGAGAAAGGCAGAACCGGCGATCTGTTCGCAGCGCGCAACCAGCGAAGCACGATGTGTTGTCAGGTATTGCCGTAAACGTACGGCGCCTTGCATGTTGGTAAAATCGGCGATGGTACCCCAGGCGGCGAACAGGCTTCCGGGTTGCGATGCTTGCCCGGACTTGAGCATGGAAGAGAAGAAATCCTGCAAAATCATGGATCGCACATGACGGCGCGCAATGACCCCATTATTGAGATAAAGAGTTGGAACGCGCGGCGCGTTACTGACAATTTCTGGTGGATGCGCGAAGTAATACTGATCGTGAGGACGAAACTGTGCAAATGTCAGGACCGTCGCCAACGCACTTCCGCGTCGTCCTGCGCGGCCTGCACGCTGTTGGTAGTTGGCAACGGTTGGAGGCACATTGCGCATCCCTACGCTTAGCAGGCTACCGATGTCAATGCCCATCTCCATCGTGGTTGTGACCGAAAGCACATCAATACGATAATCATCAGGCTGCTGATGATCGTGAAAAAGGTCCTGGAACCAACGCTCTTCGTCGCGCGCTTCTTTACCTGAAATCTGCGCTGTGTGTTCGGCAGAACGTAATGGATAGGGATCATCGAACAAGGACGTAGGCACAGCGTGTAGCGCCGCGCGTCGGTAGAAATTGCGAATAGACGAGACAGGGGTGGGACTGCTGCGTTGACCGCAGCGCAGGCACACATCAAAGAGCACTCCGCCCATAATGTAGGCACAAGCAGTGCATTGATGAACCGTGTCCCCTAGCGGCTGCAACTCAAATCCATTAATGCGAATGCCATAAGGAACCTCGTTGCCATATTTCTTGCCCGCCCTGTCCAAGATGTTTAATCCCTTCAGTGCGTTCCAGAGCGGTGTGACGAGCTCGTTCACCCATTTCGCGGCTGCCTCCTTGTTGGGAAGGCGCCCCAGGCTGACAAGCGCCTCTGAAACAGCGATCGCATAGCGTCCCAGCTTGCGTTTATTCTGGAGATTATACGAGATCGTTTGGCGTCCGTCACCAGGCGATTTGGCATATCCCCAGACGAGTACGGCTCGCTCGTACCCCTTCACCAAGTTTTCCGGCCACTCCCACGGAGCGAGTGGACGGGGTGGCAGCAACACATTTTCGGTTGCTAGGATGCGCGTGACAGCCTGGAGGAAAAGGCGCGTCTCATCCTGGCTGAGTTGTGGAAATGCTCCAATGAGTTCCGGTAATACAAAACGCCAGTACGCCAATCCTAATGGCTCCAGTGCAAAATCGCGTTGGGAAAGTTCACGGCGCAAGCCAACGTGAAAAGCAGTTTCTGCCTCTTTGTAGGCAGCTTCGTAAGAGGCTTCATCTCCATTGTGCATACGGGCAAAATAGTCGCGGATGCGCCCATTGGTTGGATTGATGCCGCGCTGTAATTGTAGAGCAATGACCTGCTCACGCACCTGCTCAAAAGTCATCGGTTGTGGATGGGGATGTCTTCCCGTGCCTATGCATGTAGTACACGGTTTCGTCTGCACACTCTGCTCCTGACCAATAATATAGGGGTCTTTTCCCTCGTCCTCAGTAGAGCCGATGCCAGCGCAATCAGGGCAGGATAGCAGCACGCGATAGACGAGTTGGCGAAAGATGTCGTTATGGTGATCATCGCGCAAATCCGCAGCGAGTTGAGCGGCTTCTTGCCGCGAATCCGTAAAAAGCAGTGTTTTGCGTCCGTAATTGGGAGAGGGACCGTACGCCGCACGTGGCTGAACACGAAAACCATCCTCGGCCACAATTGAGAATGTGCGCGGGCCTTTCGTGCGTAACGGTTCAATGACTTCGCGTCCATCCTTCCCTATCTGGCGGTAGTTCCGACAACGGGGGCACTGACTGGGGAATTGACTGACCTGAACATCATTTTCTTGTGCCGGCTCAACTGGATACACCGGGCGTGCGTAACTATCATGCTGGTGCGTGTGCAGGGTGGTCCGGGTTGAGCGATATTCACACGAGGCATAAGCATCCGGTGCCTCAACGCCGAATATCTGAAACTGCTGGATGTCTTCCCGTTTGCCGCTCAGATCGTCGCTCCAGGGCCAAAGGCTGCCTTGTGCAGAATCTGGAATGCCACCGAGATAGAGCAATCCACAATGTCGGCACGAAAACAGCTCGAGTACCCGTGCTCCGCACTCGCACCAAGGGCGAGGGTCCATATAGAGCTTCCCGACCGGGCGAGACGCAACGCTGGTCGGTAAAGGTGGTGCAGCGGAGCAGTCTGGGTTCATACAGGCCCAAATACCATAGACTCCGCGGAAAAAGAGATGCATACGCATAGACAGGAGGGGTGGCGTATCTGGAAGGGCAGAGGCGCGTGCAAAACTACCAGCCGCTAGAATTCCTGCCGTTGCCCTCTCGCACTCCCCAGGTATGCTTAATCCCGGCCAGCATTCCTCGGCAAGCACGTCAAGTAAAGTGGCACGGCGTGCAGTGCGTTGGCGTACCCAGTCGATATCATGATTCTGCTCAAGTAAAGCGTAGAGGGCCACTTGCGGGTCGACCTGCGTATCGACAGGGCCGAGTTCAAGTTCAGAGGCGAGCTGTTCGATGGCGGGCAGGGGATCGCTGAGAGAAAAACGCTCGTAGAAACGTCCGAAAGCGTACAAGGCTTGAGAAGACGCTTGGCGAGTGGAGGTTCCCTGCGCCGCGTTGCCGGTCCTGATCAGCGTAAACCGACTGACAGGCTCGCCAAACAGGTCCGAGATGAACTCCAGTAATTGCTCATCGGCACCCGCTGGGACGGAGGCTGTTGTGGCTATTGCGCGAAACTGCGGTGAACCCGAGGTTAATCCCAGCCGTTCTTTGAGACGCCTGACCAGATAGGCGACTTCTGTTCCCTTCGCCCCCGTGTAGGTGTGCGCCTCATCAAGCACAAGCGTTATGCGCGCATCTGGTGTGCTCTCCAGCCACCGTCGTGTGAGTTCAAAGATCCTCGCCTCAATTGGGCGGACCAGCATATACTCAAGCATGGAGTAGTTCGTGACCAGTATATCAGGAGGCGCGGCCTGGATGTCCCACCGGCAGAGCATTTCTGTGCTGTCCGGACGTGGCCAGGTGCCAGTATCGCGCAGATCTGCGCGCAACTTCTCCCAATCCTGCCTGAGTTTCTCAAGATATGCGGCGAAGCGGTCCCGCGGCTGCTTGTAGGCCCAGTTCCCGGTGGGTTGCGACATACCGGTATACATACCGAAGTGAATGACGTTCCCCTGCATATGTCCTTTCTGCCACTCAGGCGAGGCACCGCGGGCGAGGATACGGCGCAGGCGCGAGAGCTGATCGTTCACCAGGGCATTCATCGGGTAGAGAACGAGCGCACGCATTGCCGCCGGACGACGTTCATGCCTCCGACTATGGAGCCAGCCTCTCTGTAGATCAAAACGACCTGGACGTTCCTGGTCGGCAATCGGTTCCCACGATGGAGCCTCCCTCAAAATATCTGCTAGGATGGGGAGGAGAAAGCTTTCTGTTTTTCCAGAGCCTGTACCGGTGGCAACCAGCAGGTTAGGCTGATCTCCGAAAGCGGTCAGCAGAGCTTCTTCCTGGTGGGTATAGAGGGGAAAGCGGTCAATGGGTACGCCATGTTGCACCAATGCGGCCAG
>WNGP01000390.1_pt1 | contig 35697 bp, 24 predicted proteins | sample 5407671 | NCBI WGS metagenome assembly WNGP01 (sample SAMN13153381, study PRJNA577476) | soil metagenome | isolation source: 40 cm soil or saprolite under Garry oak tree replicate 2 | place: USA:California | collected 2016-06-15 | reverse complement strand
GGATATATCCTTGCCCCCACGAAGAGATCGAGCTTCCCGTCGCCGTCATAATCCCCGAGTGCCAGCGGCCCGATGCTGGCCGTGTCTCCGCCGATCAGCGGGGTAACCGCGCCGGTGTGCGCTGAATAAGCGACGACACTCGGCGTGGCGAGGACCTGGGTCGTGCTGAGAGCTTCGTAGGCCGAGATCCCGGCCAATGCGAGCGTGCCGCCAAGCCCATCGGGCCAGCCCAGAATCGTCGTGAGATCTCCGGGTGCGGCTTGGGCCCGCACCGGCAGCGGCCGGAGCCGGGTCCCCGTGTTATGAAAGAACGCGATCGCCCCGGTGCGTCCCGCACCGACAATCAGATCCTCTTTGCCGTCGCCGTCCAAATCGGCCCACGCGACGCCGGGGCCGAGCTGCGCGAAGGAGTTCGGGAGCAGGGGCTGCCGGCGGGAGTCGTCGAAAAACGGATCGACGTGGGTGTGACCGCCGAGCTGGGCGCTGATGTCCTCAAATAGGGGCGGCGGACCACCGGGCGTGGGGCGTGGGGCGTGGGGCGTGGCGCTCGACTCCGCAATTTCATACTCGCGATTAGGCATTGCACTGTCGATGACCGAGCGCGCGCCATCACGCCACTCGACTTCGATCTTGACATGGGGCGCTGTGCCTGTCGCGAACGTGAGGCTCGCGTCGGAGCTCGACAGGTACAGCCCGCCGGCCAGCATCTCGCGTTGTTGCAGCGGTACGGGGCCGCCCAGCACGCGCACGCGGCTGCCGATGCCGGCCGTGTTCGGCGCGGCGCCGCGCAACCGCACCGCGACGCGCGGCGCCGTCGCGTCGTTGCGCAGCACCGCCGCGGGGCTGTCGAGTCGATTGATCACGACGTCGAGATCGCCGTCACCGTCGAGATCGGCGAGCGCCATCCCATTCGAGATGTCATCGCCCAGATCGAACCGCCACTTCTTGCTGACATCCTCGAACGTGAGGTCGCCGCGATTCTTGAACGCGACGTTCGGGAGTTTCAGCGGCGGATACGCGAACAGCATGCGGCGCCAATCGATCCGGCCGAGCTGGCTGCGCAGGCGAAGCTGAGTGTCGCCATCCATCACGTCCCACAAGTGCCCGGTGCCGATGAGGATGTCTTCCCAGCCATCGAGGTCGACGTCGAGAAAGACGGTCGACCAAGACCACCCCGAGCGATCGACGCCCGCGTACCGCGCGATCTCGGCGAACGTGCCATCGCCGCGGTTCAGTTGCAGGGTATTGCGCTGCATTTGCGGCCGCTCGGTGCCGAGACCGGGCCGTTTTGGAGGCGCGGTATGGGTCGGGATCTGTGTCTTCAGGCGGCGCGTGTCCCCGCTCAACATGTCCACTTCGAAGAGGTCGGGATGACCGTCGCCGTTCACGTCACCCACGGCGACCGCCATCCCCGAGTTGCTCGTAGCCCGCAGGCCATACCACGGGATGAGCCGGAAGTGGCCGTGCCCGTCGTTGAGCCATAACTGGTCTGGGTCCTCGAAATCGTTCGCGACGTACAGATCGGGGGCACCGTCGCCGGTAACATCGGCGAACACGGCGTCGAGCCCGAAGTCCTCGCGCTCCTCGGCGAGCGGACGTCCCTGTTCGTCCCGGAACCGCGGGTTCCTGGCGATCGGCTCGCGCGTGAAATGGCCGGTACCGTCGTTCAGATAGAAGAAATCAGGGTCCGCCCGCTGCTGCAGACTGATTCCACCGAGGTCGGGGCGATCCACCAGCTTGTAATCGCGGCGGTAGGGCTCGCGCACCTCGTAGCGGTCCGGGCCCAGGCGCTTCGTCACGCGATCGAACCCCCGCTCCTCCGGCGAGTAGCGGTCCAGTGTGGTGTACGCCTTGTAATTGGCGATGTAGAGATCGAGGTCGCCGTCGCCGTCCACGTCGGCGACCGCAACCGTCATACTTCCCGCCGTGTCCGAAAGGCCCCTGGTCTGCTCCGTGAAGTGGCCCTTGCCGTCATTCACGAACACCGCGTTTGGCCCGCCGAGGGCGACGAGCACCAAGTCAGGTTGCGATAGAGCACGCTCGGACCTTCGGTGCGGGCGAGAAAGACGTCCGGCCGTCCGTCGCCGTCGACATCTGCGAGGCACACTCCCGCTCCCTGGGCGAGCAGACGATTGTGCGCCAGCGACGAATCGCTGACCATGTTGCTGAACGAGATCCCGGTTGTGGAGGGAGGGAGCGAGGTGAATCCGGGTGTGAGGTTGCCGCGCGGCACGTCGAGCTCACGCCACCGGTAACCATCAGCATCGTGCCACGCCGTGTCAATTGCAGAAGAGCGGGGATTGCATGCCGCGACCAACAGGACAAGAAAGAAAGAGACTACATGCCGGCTCATCATGTGCCCACTCTGAAGAGTGGGCCCGGTGAAACACTGCCCCTAGGGGCAGTGTCCTGTTGGGCCCAGGCTTCAGCCTGGGAACAACGGATCGATGCGGCGCCGGCCATCAACTCTCCACGAGCCCCCACACGAGCGCCGCGGTGCGTTCGGCGGCGCCGCGTCCCTCGGCGACCACCTGCTTCGCTGCTTGTCCGGCGCTCTTGCGTGCGGCGGGATCGTGATGCCACACGAGCCACTGCGAGTGCAGGGGATGACGTGCGTCGCCGGGGGGGGGCAACGCGATCGCGCCGCCGTGGTCGAGCAACAGCGCGGCGTCGCGACTCATCTGCCAATGCGGGCCGAATATGATCGGCACGCCGAACACCGCCGGTTCGAGCACCGAGTGGAGGCCCGCGCGATGGAAGCCGCCACCGACGAACGCGGCGTCGCCGAGCGAATAGAGATCGGCGAGAATGCCGACACGGTCCACGACGATCACCGGTCCAGGCTTCGCATGCTCGAGCTGCGACAACCGGACGGGGCGGGGCAGTTTCAAGTGGCGCAGCCGCTCGGCGATCCCGGCGAGATGATCGGGATTCGGCTCGTGCGGTGCGAGGAGCAGCCGCGCCGTCGGGAGCTGGTGCAGCAGATCCGCAAACGCGGCGAGGAGTACGGCTTCATCCGACGGCCACGTCGATCCCGCGACAATGGTGAATGTGTCGGGTCCTCCCCCCGTCTTCGCGAGTCGCGCGAGGGGCTCGCGCGTCGTGTCGAGGCGCGCCGCGCGCTCCGCCACGCTGTCGTAGCGGGTGTCGCCTGTGACGGCGATGACGTCGGCACGCGCGCCGAGCCGCTCGAGACGCTCGCCGTCCTCTTCGCTGATCGTGCCGACTCGGTCCAGCGCGCGATAGGCCGGCGCGGACCACTGCCGCGTGGGCCAGCGCAGCCGCGAGCTGTTCGGCGCCACCGTCGCGGAAATCAGGCCGAGCTTCACGCCGCGGGCCGCCGCGGCGAGGGTCAACTCCGGCCAGACGTCGAGCTTGCTGAAGACGAGTGCGGTCGGTTGCAGCGCGTCCAGCACCGCCGCGACTTCGGATGGCCGGTCGAGCGGCAGGTAGTCGGCGATATCGACCGGCAGATTCCTCGCGAGCCGCTCAGCCGATGGCGAAAAAAATGTGAAGGCGAGCTGCCAGTCGGGATGCTCGGCGCGCAGCGTCTCGAGCACCGGCTTGGCCTGGAGTCCTTCGCCGACCGACGGCGCGTGCATCCAGACCAGGGGTCGCCTGGGGTCGCGCTGCGACGCCGCCCACGCGGCAAGACGGGCGGCCAATCCGCGCCGCCCGTCGAGCCCTCGCGCCACCTTCTTGTCGAATCGTGCGACCAGCGGCGCGGCGCGCGTCGCGACGTGCACGCTCAGCCGGTACAGGAAGGAAGGCTTGCTCACTTGGATGCGCGCGTGCGCACCGCGTATATCGAGTCCAGCAGATGCCGCATCGGATCGGGGGTGTAGGGCGCTCCCTCGAGCAAGCCGCCTTCTATATAGAAGGAAGGCGTCGCGTGGGCGCCCGACCGGGTTGCCCGCTGCGCGTCCAGCTCGATTGCTCGGCCTACGCTGTCATCGGTGAGGCAGGCGAGCAGCCTGGTTCGGTCGACGCCGGCGCGCTGCGCGATCTTCACCAGTGTGCTGCGCGGCTCGGCGAGCTTGGCCCAGTCGTCCTGCTGTTTGTAGAGCGCGTCGTGGGTGGGCCAGAAGCGTCCCTGCCGCGCCGCGCACATCGCGACGGCCGCCGCGGCCACGGCGTTCGGATGAATACTCGTCAGCGGCAGATTGATGAACACCCAGCGCACCTTGCCGGTCTGGACGTATTCACTGTCGATGGCGGGCAGCACCGTCACGGTGAACATGCGGCACGCGGGGCACTGGAAGTCCGCCATTTCGTAGACGGTGACCGGGGCGTTCGGCGCGCCCTTAGAGCGCGCCGCGAGCGGATCCTCGTTCTGCGCGCTCGCGCTCGTCACGAGCAGAGAGGCGGCGAGGAGGACGAGACGAGAGCGAGGACTGGTCAGGGGCCCGACTTGGTCCAGATGGCGATGACTCCGCATTGGGAGTCCGCCTTGAGGAACTCGGCGGGCGCTTCGCTGGGACTGCGGTAAATTTCCACGGCGACGATTCCGACGACAGGTAGATGCGGCGTCGATGAGATGGAGGCCGGCGCGCCGTCGATCACCCAATCGGCATTACAGACGCCATGGGCGGTCCGCGTCATTTGCGCGTTGCACACGCCCGAGCGGCAGTTCAGCCGCACGCCTGGGACGCCGCGCAACACGTCCGCCATGGTCGCCGCGTGACTTGCCTCGATCTGTGCACGCGTGATGAAGACGCCGCGCCCCGCGCGGCGTCGCTCTTCGAACTCCAGCATGCGGCGCTGGAAATATCCCGGTTGCCCCTCCACGACGATGGGCTCGAGGTTGACCCCGAGGGGCTCGATCTCGAACACGTAGTCGACGGTTTCGCCATCGGCGAGGCGCAGGACCCACGATGTCACCCCGTAGCCGATGGCGCGCACCTCGAGGATATAGGTTCCGGCTCCGAGGCTGGATTGGCTGAACCGGCCCGCGCTGTCGGTGGCGGTGCGCAGGCGTGTCCCGATCAGGTTAACAGTTGCGCCGCTCACGGGGGCCCGGGACTGCTGGTTCACCACTTGGCCGCTGATCCCCCCTTGGGGGGGGACGGCGTGCGCCTGCGCCTGTGCTTCCAGCGGGAAGCCGCGGAAGGCGGCAATCCCGAGGCCTAGCGCCGCTACCGGGGGAAGGATGTGTGTGATGTATGTCATGACCGCGCCCGTGAGCGACCGATCATAGATGATAGGGCGCCCCCGGCCGGATGCAACCCGGAAAGCCGGGACTTGACAGGGTTATGCGGTGTGCCGTATAACCTCGGGGAGACCCTAGGTAAGGGTCCTGGGCCTTCAGGCCGTCACCTGATTCCCGAGTGGTATGAGCGTCACTCCGTTTCAATTGCTGCGTCGAGCATCTGCCGAGCGGATTCGCGCTGTCGGGTCCGACCGCGTTGTGCTTTCCTACCACCAAGTTCCCAGTTCACGAGAGGATGTCACCATGCCCCACAATCGTCGTGGCTTGCTCTTCGCCGGAGCCCTAGCGCTGGCGCTGTTCGTGGCCGGCGCGAAGTCCGCTCAGGCGCAAGATGCCGTGGTCCGTGGCACGATCACTTCCGATCGCGGGGAGCCGATCGCAGGCGCCAATGTCGTCATCGACGAGCTGCGCGTCGGCGTCGTTTCCATCGCGACGGGACAGTACACCCTGTCGGTTCCGGGCGCACGCGTGCGCGGCCAGCCGGTCGTGGTGCGCGTCCGCGCGATCGGTTTCAAGCCGAACAGCAAAGCGATCACCCTGACGCCGGGCGAGCAGGTAGTAGACCTCACCCTGGGGTACGACGTCAACCTCCTCGAGGCGATCGTCGTCACCGGCACGCAGGAAGCGACCGAAGCGGTGAAGGTGCCGTTCACCGTGAACCGCGTCGACGCCTCGCAGCTTCCTGTTCCCGCGTCGAATCCGCTGACGCAGTTGCAGGGGAAGGTGCCGGGCGCCAACATCGTGTCGGCGAGCGGCCGTCCCGGTTCGCAACCGGCGGTGTTGCTGCGCGGTCCCACGTCGATCAACGCGTCGGGTCGCGGCCAGGACCCGCTCTACATCGTTGACGGCGTCATCATCAACGGCAACCTCTCCGACCTGAATCCGAGCGACATCGAGAACGTGGAAGTGGTGAAGGGCGCCGCGGGCGCGTCGCTGTACGGTGCTCGGGCAGGCAACGGCGTCATCAACATCACGACCAAGTCCGCGCGGCGCAGCCTGGAGGGTGTGAAGTTCGACCTCCGCAGCGAAGGCGGCGTGAGCGATATCGAGCGCGACTTCGGGCTGGCGCGGTTCCACGCGCTGGCGACCGATGAAACGGGCACGCAATTCTGCGAAGCGGTAACCGGACTGCCGTTCTGCGCGCGCTCGTTCAACTACGCCACCGAACAGGCCCGCGTCAACGACAGCCCGACCGATTTCGCGCTGAATCCCAAGGGGTTCCCGATCGATCCCGGCTCGACGATTGGGGGCCAGCCGCTGCGGCAGCGCTTCCAGGTGCAGCCGTGGCCGACCACCGGGTACAACGCGGTGAATCAGCTCGTGACGCCGAAGCCGTTCCTGGAAAACACGGTCGACATGAGCGGCCGGTTCGGCACGTCGACGCGCTTCTATGCGAGCGCGTCCAACCGGCGTGAGGAAGGCGCGATCCGCTTTCTCAACGGGTTCACGCGCAATTCATTCCGCATCAACGTCGATCAGGGCATCGGCACGGACTGGAACTTCGGGTTCCGCACGTCCTACACGCGCAGCACCCAGGACGGGCTGAACCAGGAAGAAGGCGGTGCGGCATTCTTCCGCCTGACCCGCGTCCCCGCGATCGTCAACATCCTCCAGCGCGACCCGCTGGGCCGGCTGTACATCCGGCCGAACCTGCAGGGCGGCGGCTCGCAGAACGAGAATCCGCTCTCCACGTTGTATCAGACGTTCCGCGAAGACGTGACGAACCGGTTCCTCGGCAGTATCACCGCGTCCTACAATCCGGTGAACTGGTTCACGATGGACGCGAACTTCAGCTACGACCTGCGCCGCTCCACCGCCGCGCAGATCAACGACAAGGGCTTCCGCACGACGACGGCCAGCAGCGCCAACCTCGGGTCGATCTTCCGGTCGGCGACCGGGCGGGAGGCGTTCAACGGCAGCGTCAACGCGACGCTGAAGCACGACTTCGGTCCGGATTTCAAGACCAAGTATCAGTTCCGCTATCTGTTCGAGCAGCGCGACTTCAACACGCAGAGCGCCCAGGGCAGCCAGTTGTCGGTGCAGGGGGTCACGGCGCTGAACAATACCGCCCAACCCACGCGCGTCACGGCGTCCGATCTGAGCCGCATCCGCGAAATCGGCATGCTGGCCGGGACGAACTTCGAGTACAAGGGCCGCTACATTCTCGACGCCCTGGTGCGGCGCGACGGCAGCTCGCTGTTCGGCCCCGCGAGCCGGTGGGCGACATTCGGCCGGGTGTCGGGCGCTTGGCGTGTCGCGCAGGAACCGTGGTGGTCGATCCCGCAGGTCACGGAGCTGAAGCTGCACGGCTCGTACGGGACCGCGGGTGGCTCGCCGCGGTTCGACGCGCAGTACGAGACCTTCCAGGTGCTCGCGGGCGGCCTCCTGTCGCTCGTGACGCTCGGGAACAGAAACCTCAAACCCGAGCTGCACCGCGAGGTCGAATTCGGCGGCGACCTCGAACTGTACAGTCGCTACGCGCTCAACGTGACGTACGCGCACGCCAACATCGATAACCAGATTCTCCCGGTTCCCGTGTCGACCTCGACCGGCTTCCAACGGCAGTGGACCAACGCCGGGACCTTGACGAACAAGACCCTGGAGATGTCGCTCAACATCCCGCTGCTGCAGCGGCGCAACGTCCAGTGGTCGACGCGTGTGATCTACGATCGCAACCGCTCCGTCGTCACGGCGCTCGACGTCCCGCCCTTCTTCCAGGGCGCCGATCTCCAGGGCACCGGCTCGATCTTCCAGATCAAGGTGGGTGAGCGGCTCGGTACGTTCTACGGCCACCGCTTCATTACGAGCTGCTCGGAATTGCCGGCGCCCTTCAACGCCGATTGCGGCGGCTCGACCAGCGCCTTCCAGCGCAACGACGAAGGCTTCCTGGTCTGGGTGGGCCGGGGCAATAACCCCGGCATGGGGATCACGGACAATCTGTGGGAGACGTCGATCTCGAATCCCTCGAACAACCCCAACGTCACGCCGTGGGGGATCAGCGTGTTGAACTGGGGGATGCCGATCCTGCTCCGGAACGCCAAGCAGCAGGCGCTGAACGTGGCGCTGGGGAATGCGCTGCCCGACTTCCGCTTCGCGGTCACGCAGGACGTCCGCTTCAAGAAGTTCAACTTCTACGCGCTGGTGGATGCCTCCATCGGCCAGAAGATCTGGAACCAGGGCTTTCACTGGGCACACCTGGACTTCCTGTCGCATGACGTCGATCAGGTCGGGAAATCGGTACAGGACTCCAAGCCGATCGGGTATTACTGGCGCACATCCCCGGTCGACGGCTTCACCGGGCTCGGCGGCTTCTACGATCAGCTCGCGCCAAACAGCGAGACGGTGGAAGACGCCAGCTACGCGAAGCTGCGGGAGATGCTGTTCTCGTACCACATCGGGCCGATCGCCCGTACCGGCGATTGGGAGATCAGCCTCGTCGGCCGCAACCTGTTCACGATCACCGGGTATCGCGGCTTCGATCCCGAGGTGGGACTGTCGGGTGGTACGCAGCTGAACGGCGCAGGTTCGGCGGCCATCAATGCGGTGGACGCGTTCACGTTCCCGAACCTCCGCACCTTCACGATCGGATTGAGCTCGACGTTCTAAGCTGAGTTCCCCCCCGCCGGCAGACTGGCTGCCCGCGGGGGGGATTTGCCCCTTTTTGTGTGGAGGAGTCAACGATGTCCAAGCTTCGTTCTATCGTCGCCGGCGTGCTCGCCCTCAGCTTCATGGCGTGCAAGGATACGCTGGTCGTTGAGGATCAGACCGACCCCGATCGTGACCGCGCGCTGGGCCGGCCCGCCGACGTGGAAGCATTCATCGGGTCGACGTACGCGCAGATCCAGAACGCGACGCTGGGTGGCTCGAACGACGACCTCCAGACCCAGCTGCAAGTCATGGGTATGGAGAACACGTCGGCGCTCGCCAACTTCGCGATGGGCCCGCGCGGTGCGATTCCGCGCACACCGATCGAGAATACGCGTAACAGCACCGGCGATGTTGGCAATTTCCGCGACTTCACGGTGCTGCACCGCGCGGCGCGAATGGCGGTCATCGGCGTCGCGAGGCTGAACGTGCTCACGCTGGGGTCGCCGCAGCAAGATGCCCGGGCACGGTCGTTCGCCCGCTTCGTCCAGGGAGTGGCGTTCGGTAACCTCGCGCTGGCCTACGACTCGGCGGCGATCGTCAGCGAGAACGACGATCCCCAGGCAATCGTGGCGCTGTCGTCGTACACGGACGTGATGGCGGCCGCGCTGGTGGAGCTGGACTCCGCCATCACGATTGCCCGCGCGTCACCGACCGGCTTCCCGCTTCCCGCCGCCTGGATCAGCGGCAACGCGCTGGATACGACCGGGTACTTCCGCTTCATCCGCTCCTATAAGGCGCGGTTCCGTGCGAGCGTCGGGCGCAGCCCGGCGGCGCGCGCCGCCGCGGATTGGAATGCGATTATCGCCGACGCGAACGCCGGCATCACGGCCGACTTCACCATCGCGATGAACCCGGCGGCCGGGTGGGACGTCGTTTGGCCGGTGCAGGCCTTCGCGACCGGCCCCGCCAACTGGCATCAGATGTCGCAATTCTGGATGGGGATGGCGGATGGATCGGGCGGGTATGATTCGTGGCTCGCCATCACCCCCGCCAACCGCGCCCCGTTCCTCGTCGTCAGCGCCGACAAGCGGTTCCCGCAGGGGGCGTCGCGCGGCGCGCAAATCGCCGATACGCTGCGGACGGGCTTCCGGACGTTCAGTGGGTTTCCCTATGTCCGCGCCCGGCAGGCGGGGGAAGATCAGCCGGGCCAGCCGCTCCAGATCTCGATGTACGACTTCTACCGGTCCCGCGCGTTCTTTGTGGCCGGCCGCATCGGCAACTATCCGATCATGACCCGCGCGGAGATCCGACTCCTGGCGGCAGAGGGATATCTGCGTCAGGGCAACTGGACGGCGGCGACGGCGCGGATCGACAGCTCGCGCGTGACCAACGCCGGGCTGCCGTCGGTTTCCGCGATGACCGATACGACGTCACAGATTCCGGGAGCCGGTGCGTGTGTGCCGCGCGTGCCCGACGCCGCCGCGCTCGCGGGACCGTACAAGGCATCGAAATGCGGCACGCTCTGGGATGCGCTGAAGTGGGAGTACCGCATGGAGACGATGTACACCGGGTACGGCATGTGGTACTTCGCCGGACGCGGCTGGGGGGATCTGCCGCAAGGCACGGCGCTCTACTGGCCGGTGCCCTACCAGGAGATGGACACGCGGCGTGAGGCGTTCTATTCGGCGGGCGGCAGCGGCGCCGGCGGCGCCCCCAACGGAAACTACGGCCTGTACGCAGGCGGCGTGTACTAAGTATGCGCCGGTTTCTCACGTACCGGCGGCTGGCCGTGGCGATCGGATTCCTGCCTGTCCTCGGGGGATGCTACACCTATACGCCGATCGCCACGCTGCAGCCCGCGCCCGGTACCAACCTGTCCCTCGTGCTGAGCGACGAGGGGCGCATGCAATCGATGCGCCAGGTCGGTCCGTACGCCATGCGGATCGAGGGGGAGCTGCTCCAGGCCACCCCTGATGATCTGGTGCTCGCAGTTTCCGATGTCGTGGATATTCGCGGCACGCACAGTAAGTGGACGGGCGAGTCGGTGTCGCTCCCCCGCAGCTACGTGTCGCTGACGTACCAAAAACAGTTCTCGCGTGCCAAGACGGTGCTCGTCGCGACCGCGGTCGCCGGGGGCATTGTCGCGATCATTGCCGGCCGCAACCTGCTCGGGTTCGGAGGCCACGGCGAAACCGGCCCCAATCCCCCGGACCCGAACGGCCAATGACTCCAACCAACCTTTCTCGTGTGAGTGCTTCGATGAATCGTTTGCGATTGTTCGTTTGCTGCATTGTGGCCGTCGGGCTCGGCTGTAAGAAGGACGCGACCTTCACCGAGCCACTCCCCCACTACGCCGCGATCACGTGGCTGAACGCGATTCCCGACACCATGCAGCTGGACGTGCGGGTCGTGGATATTTCCACGAACGCCAGCTTCATGGACGCCGACTTCCGCAGTGCGCAGCCGTTCCCGATCAACCTGGAACCCGGCGCGCGCCACATCAAAGTATTCCTGAGCAGTACCGCGGACTCGATCGCGAAGCTGTTTTTGCTCGACACGACCTACACGTTTGACGAGTCGCAGCCGTACTTCTTCTATCTCAGCGGGCGCTCCCGCGCCGGCGGCACCCGTGCTACGATCATCACGCTGGCGCCTCCCACGCCGCCTGCCGGACAATTCGCGATTCGCTTCCTGAACCTGGCGCCGTCGACGGCGGGATCGATCCGGGCGATCCCCGACACCACGGCCGCTCCCGACATCTTCATCACGAAGCGGAACGTGCGGCCTGCCGGGGCTCCGATCGTCAGCGGCTTGGCCTTCGGCGCGATGTCGCCTTACGTCTTCGTGGATACCGGCGCGTATCGCGTCGAGCTCCTCGCGCCCGGCAGCACCGATCCCGCGATCGTGCAAGTGATGATCCCACCAGGGACCCTGGCCAGTGCCGGCACGCCCGGGATCGCGGGATCGGGCGTCTCCGGATCGGTGCTCACCGCCGTCATCGTCGCACGCTCCGATCCCACGAGCCGGGCCCCACAGACTCGGCCCACGTCGCAGCGGACCGATACGTCGGTTGCCGAGGCATCACGCCGGATCACCCTGGGTGGTGATACCGCGACGGTACAGGTGGGTTCGATCACGATCCTGACCAATCGACGCTCATCCAGCGGCGCCGCGCGGGTCGATACCACGATCGCCCGGACGGGAACGGCCGGCAGCTCCGGCGTCACCGCCGGCGGGGTCGTGCTGGTTTCCGGCGCCAACGAGCTCGAGTACAACGGATGGCAGGAAGTTCTTTCCGTTGCCGACACCCTGATCTGTCGTCCCGGACGCGCGGGCGATGTCGTGACCGGAAATAACCGCCGCTGCGTGGCGCCGGCGGATACCACGGTCGCGAACGCCGACACCGCGCTCACGCGGTTCCGGTTCCGCTATCGGATTGTCGGCGCACCGGCATCGCCGGGCACGGGGACGGTCGTGTATCGCAATTATCCTCCCGTCTACACCGCGCCCGATTTTGTGACGCCGCAGGTCAATTTCATGGTGGATAAGCGGCCGTAGGCTTTGTTTCGTAGGGGAAGTCAGGTTACGCGCGGTTCGCTACAGAATTGGCCGCCAGCGCGGCAGGCCGTCTGCCCAGCCGCTCGTGATCTGGATTTTGCGGGAGCCATCGACGTTCATGACCCAGATATCGTAGTCCTGCTCGAAGGCGATCCGCGTGCCGTCGGGCGACCAGCTGGGGGCGCCGTTCGGGGTGCTGGGACTGGTGAGGCGCGTGGGATTCGAGCCGTCGGCGTTCATCACCCAGACGGCGAAGTTGGTTTCGCGGTCGGACTGGAACGCGATCTTTGTGCCGTCTGGGGACCAAGCCGGAAGGACGTCCTCTCCTGCGTCATTCGTCACGTTGACCTGCCCCGAGCCGTCCGCGTTCATCACGTAGATCTCGGTATTGCCATCGCGGTCGGAGACGAACGCGATCTTGCTCCCGTCTGGCGACCACGCCGGTTGCTCGTCCGTCGCCGAGTTGTTGGTGAGGCGCACGACGTTCGACCCGTTGGGGTCCATGATGTAGATCTCGCGGTTCCCGTCGCGGGTCGACGCGAAGGCGATCTTGGTTCCGTCGGGCGACCAGGCGGGGTTGAAGCTGTCAGCACTGTCCTCGAAGGTCAGCTGGCTCTGGCTGCTGCCGTCGGAATTCATCGTGAAGATGTGATAGTGGACCGCGTGGGTCGAATCCGGGACGCGATTCGACATGAACACGATCTTGAATGTATCGGGCGACCAGGACCCCCAGTCGTCGAAGGCGTTGCTGGTCGTCAGCTGCTGCAGGTTACGCCCGGTGACGTCCATCCCATAGATGTCGACGTGGTTGTTCCCCGAGCGGGTGAAGATGATCCGCCCGGGACCGGGGTCCGGCCTCGGCTGGGTGGAGCCGCAGGCGCCAAGGAGCAGGGTTAGGGGGAGGGGGAGCGCGAGCCAGGCGGTGGCACGACGGAAAAGGGTCATGGCCAGAAGCTAGGAGCCCGCCGAATGGTCCGGCAAGGGTGTAGGGCTTCCCTTGCGGGTCTTCGCTCCCGCCCTCACTATAAGGAAGGTGTGTTGCATCCCTCAACCAGGAGGCGGCGTGGATCAGATTTCTGTTCGCTGCGTTCTTCACCTCCAGCGCAACATCATCATCCCCGGTCGATGTAGTCGGTCGTAGTCGACGCGTGTCGTCGAAATTCTTTGCCGCCCGTCCATCGACCGGCCGGCATTGTTGCGATGTCATCCTGCTCCGTCTCAACGAGGTGACCCCATGAAGGATCCATGCGTCCAGTTTTCCGGCTGGGCAGTGCTCGTCGCGGCGGCATTGGCGCTGCCGGCCATCGCGTCAGCCCAGCAGGGCACGATCAGCGGAACGGTGACCGACCAGACCTCCGGCCAGCCCATTTCCGGGGCTAAGGTGGGGGTGGTCGGCACGACGCTCGTCACCCAGACCAACGCCGAGGGCCGCTACACGCTGGCCCGGATTCCCGCGGGGACGGCGACGCTGCGGGTGAGTGCGATCGGCTACGCGGCCGCCACGCCCAGCGTGACGGTTGCAGATGGCGCGACCGTGACACACGACGTCGGTCTCAAACTGCAACCGTACTCGCTCGACGAGATCGTCGTCACGGCGACCGGAGACCAGCCGAAACGCGAAGTGGCTAACGCCGTCAGCACCGTCAGCGTAGCTACCGTCGTGCAGAACGGTCCGATCGCCAACATGAGCGATTTGCTGAGTGCGCGGGTGCCCGGCGTCGAGGTGCTGCCGAGCGCCATTACCGGCGGCGGCGCGCGGGTCCGGATCCGTGGTACCAACAGCCTGTCGCTCAGCAACGAGCCGATCTATTACATCGACGGCATCCGAATGGAGTCGAGCGTCAACTCGTCGAGCATCGGCATCGGCGGCACCAACCCGAGCCGCGTGAACGACATCAACGCCGATGAGATCGAGTCATACGACGTCGTGAAGGGGCCATCGGCGTCGACGCTCTACGGCACCGACGCGGCCAACGGCGTGATCGTGATCACGACGAAGCGTGGTCACGACGGCAAGGCCGCCTGGAACCTGCACAACGAGCTGGGCATCATGCAGGACTACAATCAATATCCGATCGCGTACCGCGGTTGGACCACCGGCTCGCTGCCGACGAACGGCACGCAATGCTTTCTCACGAATAGCGTGCGGGCGGTGGGCGATCCGCTCCGCTGCGTACAAGACAGCGTGACGCAGTTCAACCTGTTCGCGGACAAGGACGCGAGTCCCAACGGCACCGGCTGGCGCGGCCAGTCAGGCCTCCAGGTCTCGGGCGGCTCCGATGTCGCACGCTACTTCATTGCGGGGGAGTTCGAGAAAGAGCTGGGCGTGCTGCGGATGCCGTCGTTCGCCTATGGGCGGATCGTGACCGCACGCCAGATCAGCGAGGTGCCCTACGAGCAGTACCGGCCTAACGCGCTCCAGCGGGCGAGCGTGCGAGCGAACATCCAGGCGACCCTGAACCAGAACATGGACGTTACAGTCAGCACCGGCTTCATCTCGAGCAGCCAGCGTCTGCCACAAACCGACAACAATACGACGGGACTCCTGTCCAACGCGTTCGGCGGGCCGGGCAACAAGGACAACGGCCGTTTCGGGTATCGGTTGTATACGCCCGACCAGTTCTTCTCGGAGACGGTGCGTCAGGACATCAGCCGCTTCATCGGCAGCATCACGAGCAACTGGCGTCCTCGCTCCTGGCTCTCCAGCCGAGTAACGGGAGGCGTGGACTACACGGGTCGCGAGGATTCCGACCTCTGCCGCCGAGACCAGTGCACGACGTTCGCGGGCAGTCTCGGGCCCTCGACGCTCGGATACAAGCAGGACAATCGCACGAGCTTCTTCAGCTACACGTTGGAGGCCAATGCGGCGGCGAGTTACGGGATGACGCCGGCGGTCCGGGGCAAGACCACCCTCGGTTTGCAGTTCTTCCAGAATCGGTTCGCCCGCAATGGCGCGTTCGGTGGCTACGAGTTGCCTCCGGGCGCGACGACGGTTACGGCGGGCTCGATCCTCCAGGCCGACGAAGCCACGACCATTGCGAAGACCCTCGGGGCCTTCATCGAGGAACAGTTCACGTTCAAGGAGCGTCTGTACGTCACCGCCGCGCTGCGGGCCGACGACAACAGCGCGTTCGGGAAGAACTTCAAGGCAGTCTACTACCCGAAGTTCGGGGTCTCGTGGGTGGTTTCGGAAGAGCCATTCTTCCCGACCCTGAGCTGGCTGTCGGATCTGCGGCTGCGCGGAGCCCTGGGGGCTTCGGGTACGCAGCCGGGTTCAACGGACGCGATTCCATTCTTCTCGCCGGCGACGGCCAGTGTGGACGGCGTCGACCGGGGCTCCATCATCTTCAGCGCCATCGGGAACGACTCGCTCAAACCGGAGCGCGCGCGGGAAGTCGAGCTCGGGTTCGAGTCGTCGCTGTTCACGAACCGCGTGCATCTCGAGTTCACCTATTACAACAAGCTCACGAAGGATGCCCTGATCGCCCGTCCGGTTCCCCCGTCGGTGGGCGCGACGGCCACGCGGTTCGAGAATCTCGGATCGGTGAGTAATCGCGGCGTGGAGCTGCTCCTCGTCGCGAACGTCATCACTCGTCCCGCCTTCGGGTGGGACCTGACGATGAATGCCTCGTTCAACCGTAACAGAATCGAGGCGCTCGGCGTCCCGACGATCGTCTCCTCGTCCACCAACCGGCAACAGGTCGGGTTCCCGGTCGACGCCTGGTTCCAGCGGCCCTACACCTACCGCGACGCGGACGGCAACGGCGTCATCACCGCCAACGAGATCACGGTGGCCGACAGTGCCGTATACATCGGGCCGGCCAACCCCACCCGGGAGATCACCCTCACGAGCGGCTTTGATCTCTTCAAGCGGAAGCTGCGCATCGCCGGGTTGTTCGACTACAAGGGCGGGCGCTATCAGCTGAACGGCACCGAGCGAATTCGCTGTGAGTCGCGTCTCAACTGCGACGGCGAAATCGACCCGAACGCGCCACTGTGGAAACAGGCACGGGCGGTAGCCCTGCGCGAGACTGCCGCGCGCACCCAGTACGGCTTCATCGAAAAAGCGGACTTCATCCGGTTGCGCGAGTTCTCGGCTACCTACCAGTTGCCCGCCGTCTGGGCGCGCGCAGCCCATGCGACCCACGCCAGCGTCACGCTGGCGGCCCGGAACCTGTTCCTGATCACCGATTACTCGGGGATAGATCCGGAGAGCAATTACTTCTCCGGGGCGACCGGGATTCAAAGCGACTTCCAAACGCAGCCGCCCCCGACCTACTGGACGCTGCGTGTCAACCTTGGATTTTGAGGGGATCGACCCATGACTCGATACAAGAGCTTCGCGTTCCTCGTCCTGATGATGGGCGCGCCCCTTGGGGGTTGCACCGACATCCTGAGTACCACGGACCCGGATATCATCCTCCAGGCCAACTCGGCATCCGCGGCGCTCGCCCTCAAGAACGGCGTCCTGCTGCGGCTCGCCCAAGCCTTGAACGGCGTCCAAGGTCCGGATGCGTTCTTCGTGTACTCCGGGCTGGTCACCGACGAATGGCGCTCCGGTGACACCTTCGTCCAACGCAACAACCAGGACCAGCGCATTTGGGAGCCCGCGAACACGTTCAACGCCGATCCGTTTCGCCGGTTGAATCGCGTGCGGGTCGAGGGAAAATCGGCGATCGCGGCGTTGCGGCAGTACCTTCCCGACTCGCTGTCGCTGGTGGGACGGATGTTCGCCCTCACAGGGTACGTCGAGGCGTTGATCGGAGAGAACTACTGCAACGGCACGCCCCTCAGCGACCTCGACGGCACGACGATCATATACGGGCAGCCTCTGAGCAACGACGCCGTCCTCGCGCTCGCGATCGAGAATGCCGACTCGGCGCTCGCCCAGGCGGGGCTTCAGATCACGCGCGAGGATTCCGTCGTCGCCCAGGCAGATTCGGGGCTGGCGACGCCGACGCCGGCCGACACCGCACGGTGGCGCACGCAGCGCAACGACGGGATCCGGCGGCGCGGCGACGCGATCCGCATACGTAGCCTCTCATCCGTGGTGAAGGGCAGAGCGCTCGTCGACCGGGCCCAATTCGCTGCGGCAGCGGCGGCCGTCGCCGGCGTGCCCGACACCTTCAAGTATCAGATCACACACTCTGTCAATTCCAACACGAACCAGATCTTCGCACTGAACAACAGCGCGCGACGCTACACGATGGTCGATACCGAGGGCGTGGTCGGCCTTAACTTCATCTCCGCCAACGACCCGCGCTTGCCGCGCGCCACCGGTGCGAATCCGTCTACCGATCTGATTTTCGACAGCGCCTTCCCGTTGTTCGTCACCCGCCAGGGGATCTGGAATTCGACGGCGCCGGTGTCGATCGTCACGGGGGTCGAAGCGCGGCTGATCGAGGCGGAGGCGTTGCTGCAGGCCGGCAACACCGCCGGATGGCTCGCGGCGATCAATGCTCTGCGCACCAACACCGCGCTCTACCCGACGGCGCAGACGGGATTCACCCGCGGGGCAAATCTCACCGCCATCGCGGATACCTTCGCAAGCAACACGTCCCGAATGAAAACAAACTTCCGCGAGCGCGCGTTTTGGATGTTCAGTACCGGTCATCGGCTGGGTGACATGCGGCGGATGGTGCGGCAGTACGCGTATCCCGCCGACAGCATCTACCCGAGGGGTGGCTACTACAAGGGTGGGAACTTCGGCACCGCGCTCATGCTGCCGGTGCCGTTCGAGGAGGTCAACAATCCGAACTTCACCCAATGCACCAACCTAGACCCGTGACGTGAGCGATCTGCGCCGTCTGGCTATCGCTGGCTGCCTCGTCGCCGTCGCGTGTGGGCCGGCACCGCGGACCGCCGAACCCACACCGTCGCGCCGCGTGCTGCTAGAGGATGAGATCCGGGGGGCGCAGGTCGCGACGGCCTATCAGATCGTTGCCCGGCTGCGGCCCGAGTGGCTGCGAGGGCGCGGCCGCGTCAGTGTCCGGGATCCCACCGCCGGCGCTGTGGTCGTCTATCTCAACGGTATGCGCCAGGGGGGCGTACGCGCGCTCGACGCGATCGTGGCGGAAACGGTCCTCGAGATGGAGTACCTGAACGGACAGGAAGCCACGACGCGGTTTGGAACCGGCCACGGGGGTGGAGTGATTATCGTCCGACTGCGGTGAGACGGGCGGGAGCTGGCCGGCCGATCCTCAATCCACGATCGCGTCCGGCAGCACGTACTTCATCGGGTTCACCGGCTTGCCGTTCACCCACACTTCATAATGCAGATGCGGTCCCGTCGAGAGACCCGTCGAGCCGACATTGGCAATCTTCTGACCACGCTTCACACGCTGCCCGCGCACCACGACGATCTTGGAGCAGTGCGCATAGCGCGTCACGAGGCCGTAACCGTGGTCGATCGTCAGCATGTTGCCGTACCCTTCCACCCACGACACCTGCGTCACGATGCCGGCGGCCGGCGCGTCGATCTCCATCCCCATCGGCGCGGAGAGGTCGATGCCTTCGTGCGGACGCGCGAGGTGGAGGATCGGATGCACGCGCTCCTTGGCGAACGCGCTCGTCAACCAGCCCTTGGTCGGCATGATCGACGGCATCGCGGCGTAGCGCGAGCGCTGGCTCGACGCGGAGTCGTACGCCTCGTTGAGCGAGTGCACGAGAATGTTGGCGCGCCGAGTCAGCTGATCCATGTCGATGCGCGCGGCCAGCGCCTGCTTTCCGTTCGAACCGGCAGCGGCGAGGCTGTCGCGCTCGAACCATTGACCGCTCGGCCCGCCGATGCCCGCCTGTTGCACGTCGTGATCGATCGGCGTCAACCCGGCGAGCAATCGCAGCGCCTGCTCGCGCTCGCCGAATACGTTCAACGTGTCACGCAGTCCGACGAGCCGCTCGCGCAGCCGCTGGATCTCGCCCGCGAGCAGCTGATTCTCGCGCTCGAGCCCGCGGCTCCGCGTGACGTTGACACCGCGCGACAGCGCCGTGCCACCGAGCACGAGTACCAGCAGCACTAACACGCTGCCGATGCCGACCAGTGCTTTGAAGACCGTTTGCGATACCTCCACGGCGCGGGACGAACCCGATCCGTGTGGGACCACCATGACGGTCCAGCGGCGCTCTGCGCGTTTCTTCTTCATGTGGGGATGCAAAGATACGGCCTGGTGCGGGAACCCGTCAAATCGGCCGGTGTGCGCTCCGTCACATTCCCTCTGGCACTCTGGCTAATCCCCATCGGGCTTGGGAAATAACGGGAGGGGCTTCGAGACCTTCCACCCGGCCACCGCCAGCCGGGTGAGATCCCTGAGGCGAACGCTCGCGAGCGGCCGGTCGGCACCCAGTGACTTCCACATCTCCTCGGCCTTCACCGGAATGAACGGCGCCGACAAGACGGCGAGCCGCGCGACCGTACGCACGAGATGCGCGAGCACCCCGTCGAGCTCGGCATCGCGTTTTGCTTTCGCGAGCTTCCACGGCGCCGTCTCTTCGACGTATCGGTTCGCGCGGGTGGCCAGCTCGATCAGCAGTGCCACGCCCTGCTGCAGGTCGTACGCATCCATCGCGCGCGTGTACGCCGCGATCGTCTCTGCCGCCGCAGCGTCGAGCGGCGACTCCGCCGCCTCGGTGGGGACAACCCCGGCGCGGTACCGGTCGGTCATCGCCAACGAACGGGAGACGAGATTGCCGAACGTGTCGGCGAGGTCCGCGGTGTACCGCGCGTCGAAGCGGTCCCAGGTAAAGTTGCCGTCGTTCTCGAAACCCACTTCCCGCAGCAGGAAATAGCGCAACGCATCGGCGCCGTGCCGCTGGATCGCCGAGCCGAGGCTGACGGCGGTGCCGGCCGTCTTGCTCATCTTCGTGCCTTCCCACTGCACGTAGCCGTGCGCCCACACCAGCCGGGGCAGCTCGAGGCCGGCGCCGAGCAACATCGCCGGCCAGATGATGCAGTGAAACCGCGTAATGCCCTTGCCGACGACGTGGAGATCCGCCGGCCACAGCCGCTCGTAGCCGGGCTCGGGGAATCCGGTCGCCGACAAATAGTTGATCAGCGCGTCGAACCAGACGTAGATCGTCTGGTCGGGATCGCCGGGGAAGGGGATCCCCCAGGGCAGCCGCTGGCGGGAGATCGAGACGTCTTGCAGACCGTCTTCAATCAATCGCAGGACCTCGTTGCGCCGGATCTCCGGCTCGACCCGGAACTCACCGGTCGTGATGAGCTGCAGGAGCCGCTGCCCGTACGCGCTGAGCCGGAAAAAATGATTGCGCTCTTTCGTGGGAATCAGCTCGAGCGTCGGATGCTCGATGCAATGCCCGTTCACGATCTGCCCCGGCTGCTTGAACTCCTCGCACCCGGTGCAATACAGCCCCTCATAGTCCGCGACGTACAGATCGTCGGGACGCTGCTGTTGAATGCGCTCCAGCAGCGCGACGACGCTGCGCACGTGGCGCGGCTCCGTCGTGCGGATCCAGTCGTCGTTGCTGCACTCGAGCCGGCGCCAGTAGTCGGCGAAGGTCTTGGCCATGCGGTCCACCCACTCGCGTGGCCCTCCCGGGACGCCGGCGCGCGCGGCCGCCTGAATCACCGACTGGCTGTGCTCGTCCATCCCCATGAGAAAATGCACCTGGTCGCCGCTCAGCCGGTGGTAGCGGGCGATGCAGTCCGCGCCGACCTTCTCCAGGGCGTGCCCCAGGTGGGGATCGCCATTCGAGTAATCGATGGCGGTCGTGAGGTAGTACTTCTTGCCCGGCACTTAGAGCCGTAGCTGTTCGAGGGCGACCACCCGCGTCTCGCCGGCTTCGGAGCGAAGCGTGACGCGCTCGCGGAAGATGTCCACCGAGATGACGCGTTCGTTTCCCGCGGACGTCTTGACCGTCTTGCCTTCCTTCGGGAAGCGTTTGCGCTGCTGGACGTAGAAGTCATGCTCGTAGTGGAGGCAGCACAGCAGGCGGCCGCACGGACCGGAGATCTGGAGTGGATTCAGCGACAACCCCTGTGCCTTTGCGAGCGAGAGGCTGACCGGTTTTCCCTCCGGCAGCCAGCTCGCGATGCACAGCTGGCGGCCGCAGCGGCCGATGCCGTCCAGCCGCTTTGCTTCGTCGCGCGCGCCGATTTGCCGCAGCTCGATGCGCGTGCGAAACAGACCCGCGAGGTCGCGCACCAGCGCCCGGAAGTCGACGCGCTGCTCGGCGGTGAAATAGATGGTGAGTTTGCGCTTGTCCCATTGCCATTCGGCGTCGGAGACCTTCATCGGCAGGGTGTGCTGGCGGACCCGGTCGCGCACCGTGCGGCGCACGTCTTCTTCATTGATACGGAGGTCGGCGGCGGTCTTTCGATCGTCGGGTGTGGCCAGCCGGACGATGTTACGGATCGTGGCCTCGTCGGCCGGGGGGTGAGCCCCGCAGGTGCCGCACCGCTCGCACTTTTTCGCCGCGATTTCACCCAACGCCGATATCACGCCGAAATCCTGGCCACGTTCGACCTCGACGATGACGGGAACGTCGAGGCGGAGCGGGGAGGAGTCTTCGGACGGCCAGGTGAAATATTCGCGCCGGTTCCCTTTGAACCGGACTTCCAAGACACTCGTCAATTCACTTCTCGGTTAGCGCACCCATGGAAAGGTACTTTTCCTCGCGCCGTTTGAGGAGCTTGTCCGTCTTGAATCTGCGGAGCTGAGCGAGATGGCGCTGCAGGGCGTCGCCCAGCGCCGCGGCCGCGGCTTCGGGATCGGAATGCGCGCCGCCGGGCGGCTCCGGGATGATCTCGTCGATCACCCCCAGGTTGAGGAGGTCCTGTGCGGTGATTTTGAGTGCCTCGGCCGCGCGCTCGCGCTGGCTGGCGTCCTTCCACAGGATGGCCGCACAGCCCTCGGGGGAAATCACGGAATAGACGGAGTTCTCGAGCATCAGGACGCGGTCGGCGAGACCAACGGCGAGGGCACCGCCCGATCCGCCTTCGCCGATGACCGCCGTGATAATCGGTGTCGCGAGCGACGCCATCTCGATCAGGCTGCTGGCGATCGCTTCGGCCTGGCCGCGCTCTTCGGCGCCCAGTCCCGGATAGGCGCCGGGCGTGTCCACGAGCGTAATGACCGGCGCGCCGAACTTCGCCGCCAGGCGCATGAGCCGCATCGCCTTTCGATACCCCTCCGGGTGCGCCATCCCGAAGTTGCGGTACAGGTTTTCCTTGGTGTCGCGGCCCTTCTGATGTCCGATGATCATCACGCTCGTGCCATCCAGCCGCGCCCAGCCGCCGACGATTGCCGGGTCGTCCCGATAGAGCCGGTCGCCGTGCAGCTCGACGAAATCGGTGAACACGGTGTTGACGTAGTCGAGGGGATAGGGGCGGCGTGGGTGGCGGGCGACCTGGACGCGCTGCATGGGCGTCAGACTGCGATAGATCTCGACGCGCAGCGTCGCCAGCTGCTCTTCCAGCGGCCGCAGATTCTTGGCGAGATCGGCGTTTTCCCCCGCGACGCGCTTCAACTCCTCGATCTGTTTTTCCAGCTCGAGGAGGGGCTTTTCAAAATCCAGCGTATATGTCGCCATCAGGCTTTTACGAGCGTCACGCCATCAGCTCCCAATAGGTCCCGCAGCGCCGCTAGCAGGTCGTCTGCTGCATCCACCCGGAACGCGCGGCTCCGCAGGCGGACGGTGTTGCCGTTCTGGTCCCTTTCCTTATTACCGTTTTCCCCCCCGCCGCCCCCCGCCGCCCATTCGATGAACACCGGCGTCGGCCCGGGGTGCGCGGCGCACAAGGCCGCAATCGCCCGCGTGGTCTCCGGCTGCGGGCGGCTCGCAGCCGTCCAGCGGAGCGCCATGCCGATTGCTCCACTCGGACGCAGGTCATCCAGCAACCGGGCGCTTTCTACGATGAACGGCGCCTGTTCTTCGCCGCGGTCACGCCCGCTGTACCCACCGGTCAGCAGGTACGCGCCGTCAGCGTGGATCACACCGTTCAGCTTCGCCCAGGCCTCGGGGAACACCAACGCCTCCGCCGCGCCGTGAAAATCCTCGAGCGTGAGGCGCGCGTATTCTGCCCCCGTCTTCTTGGAAGTCTGGCGCTTCACCACCGTGACCACCACGGCGACGGTGACCTTCTGCGGGCTCCACACGCCCAGCGTGGCCGTCGTGCGGCTCCCAAAAAGCTCCACCTCGGCACGGTACTTGGCGAGGGGGTGGCCGGAAATGAAGAAGCCCAGGACGCTCTTTTCCCGAGTGAGGCGCTCATGTTCCGACCAGGGGGGGACGTCCGGGAGCGGATTGGGGGGTGGCGCCGCCGGCGCATCCTCCCCGAAGAGAGCGTGCTGCCCCGTGAAGCGTTCTTGTTGGCGCACCTGCGCTTCGCTGAAGGCGTGATCGAGGGCGGCGACCAGCTGGGAGCGCTCGCCGCCCAGCGAGTCGCAGGCGCCCGAATCGATCAGCGATTCGATGACGCGCTTGTTGCAGAGCCGCAGGTCGATCCGGTCACACAGCTCGACCAGCGAGCGGTACGGCCCCGCTCGCCGCCCCGCGATGATCGACGCGATGGCGCCTTCCCCGACATTGCGCACCGCGCCCAACCCGAATCGGATCCTCTGATCACCGACGACCGTGAACTTGTAGCCCGACTCGTTGACGTCGGGCGCCAGCACCTGGAGGTCGAGCTCGCGCGCCTCGTTGATGTACTGCACCACGCGATCGGTGTTGCCGATTTCCGACGACAGCAACGCCGCCATGAACTCGGCGGGATAGTACGCCTTGAACCACGCCGTCTGGTACGACAGGATCGAGTAGGCGACGGAGTGGGACTTGTTGAAGCCGTAGCGGCCGAATGTCTCGATCTGCGCGGCGATTTCTTCGACGGTTTTCTTGTCGTGCCCGCGCGCGATCGCGCGCTTCACGAAGTTGCCGAGCTCTTCCTGAATCAGCTCCTTGATCTTTTTCCCCACCGCCTTGCGCAGCACGTCGGCTTCGGCCAGTGAGTAGCCAGCCAGCGCGCTCGCGATGCGCATCACCTGCTCCTGGTACACGATCACGCCGTAGGTCGGCGCGAGGATCTCCTCGAGCGCCGGGTGCGGATAGCGAACCTTCTCGCGGCCCAGCTTGCGGTTGATGAAGACGAGGTACATCCCGGTGTCGAGCGGACCGGGGCGGAGCAGCGCGTTGGTTGCGACGAGGTCGTCGAAGCGGTCGCATTTCATGCTGCGCAGGCAGTCGGTGGCCAGCGGCGATTCAAACTGGAAGATGCCCGCCGTGCGGCCCGCCCGCAGCAGCTCGTAGACCTTCGGGTCGTCCAGGTCCGGCCGTTCGAGATCGATCGTCACGCCGTGACGCTCGGCCACCATCTTCGCGGCGTCATGCAGCACGGTCAGCGTCTTCAGCCCGAGCAGATCGATCTTGAGCATGCCGACATGCTCGAGACCGACCATGTCGTACTGCGTGATGATGGCGTCGGCGTCGGTCTTCGAGTCCGGCGCCGTGCAGACGGGCACGTAGTCCGTGAGCGGTCCGGGGGCGATCACGACGCCCGCGGCGTGCACCGAGGCGTGGCGTGCCAGGCCCTCGATGCGGGAACCGAGGTCGAGCACTTTGCGGATGCGCTCATCATGCGCCGCGGCTTGCTTCACCTCCGGAACCTTCTCGCCCGCCTCGGCCAACGTGACGCTAAATGCCGGCCCGGACGGAATCAGCTTGGTGAGGCGTTCGACATCCCCCATCTCGACGCGGAGCGTGCGGGCGACGTCCCGGAACGCCGCGCGCGCTTTCAGCGTCCCGAACGTGATGATCTGGCCGACCGACTCCCGCCCGTAGCGCTCGCGGGCGTACTCGAGGATCTCGCCACGACGCTCGAAACAGAAATCGAGATCGATATCCGGCATCGAGATGCGCTCAGGATTCAAAAAGCGCTCGAACAGCAGATCGAACCTGAGCGGATCGACGTTCGTGATGTGGAGCGCGTAGGCGATCAGCGAGCCCGCGGCGGAGCCGCGCCCCGGACCGACGGGGATGCCGCGGTCGCGCGCCGCCTTGACGAGGTCATAGACGATGAGGAAATAGCCGGCGTACCCGGTGCGCGTGATGACGTCGAGCTCGTAATCCAGCCGTCTCTCGACCTCATCCGACAGCGGATCGCCATAGCGCTCCAGCGCGCCCTTGCGGGCCAGATGGACGAGCAGATCCTGGTCCGATGCGAACTCCGCGGGGCGCGGATACTGGGGCAGGAAATAGCGCTTCTCGAAATCGAACTCGCACAGCTCGGCGACCCGGGCGGTTTCCGAGAGCACATCCGCCCGCTTGCCGAACAGCGCCCCCATCTCCTTCTCGGATTTGACGTAGCTCTCCTGCCCGAAGAAACGAAAGCGTTTGGGATCGTCGAGGTCCTTGCCCGTGCCGATCGCGAGCAACACGTCGTGCGCCTCGGCGTCGTCCTTCTTCAGGTAGTGCGCGTCGTTGGTGGCCGCCACGGGAAGTCCGAGCTCGGCGGCGAGGCGAAACATCCCGTCGGCGACGGTGTTTTCCTCGGCGATGCCGTGATTCTGCACTTCCAGCCAGAAGCCATTCGGTCCGAACGTCCGGGCGAACCACTCGGCGCTCGCCTTCGCGGCCTCGTAATTCCCCTGGCGCAGATACAACGCGATCTCACCGGAGAGACAGGCGGCGAGCCCGATCAGCCCCTCGCGATGCCGCTCCAGTACTTCCTTGTCGATGCGCGGCCGGCGGTAATAGCCCTCGAGGAATCCTATTGATGAAAGCCGAATCAGGTTCTGATAGCCGATCCGGTTCTTGGCGAGCAGCACCAGGTGTGAGTACGGGGCCCCCAGGGGCGCATCGCCGGCCGGCTTCTCGCGCGCGTGCCGGCTGCCGAACGCGAGATAGGCCTCGAAGCCTAGGATCGGCCGGATTTTTCGCGCCTTGGCTTCGGCGTAGAACGACCAAGCGCCGTGGAGGTTGCCGTGGTCGGTGATGGCGAGTGAATCCATACCCAGCGCCTGGACCCGATCGAGCAGATCGGGGATCCGATTGGCACCGTCGAGGAGAGAGTACTCGCTATGCGTGTGGAGGTGAACGAACGGCATGGTTACACCGCGGAATCTGCCGTATTTTGCGCGGTCATGCAATGGCTGATGCTGGTCGTCACGTTCGCCGTCGTGGCGTTGCTGCAGCGGCTCGTCCGCTCGCTCGGTGGGCCGCTCGAAGCGCAGGCGACGCTCGCCCTCGGCTGCGTCACGCTCGTGGCATTTGTCGCGGGGACGGTCGCGCAACGATTCCGAATTCCGCGCATCGTCGGATATCTCGTCGCCGGTTACGTCGCGGGTCCCGCGTGGCTCCGGCTGATCCGCGCCGATCAGCTACAGGTTCTGTCCCCGGTGTCGACAGGTGCGCTGGCCCTCATCGCCTTCGCCGTGGGGAGCGAGCTCACGCTCGACGCGCTGCGCGGCGAGCGGCGGCAGACCGTCCTGCGCATCGCGGCCGGGGCAATGACCGTTCCGTTCCTTGCGGTGGCATTCGTCGTGCTCACGGTCAGCCCATGGTTTCCCCTGACCGCGCACCAGCCGTTCCGCGATGCCCTCGTCGTTGCACTCGTGCTCGGCGCGATGGCGGCCGTCAGCTCCCCCACGCTGACGTGGGCGGTGAGCACCGACGTCGATGCGGCCGGTCCCATGTCTCGCACGACGCTGGACGTGACCGTGGTGCAGGACCTCGCTGCGGTATTGCTCGTGACGGTCGTCCTCGCCCTCGCGCTACCACTCGGAAGCAGGGGAACCGTGGCACCAGGCGTTGCGACTCACACCCTGCTGATTCTCCTGGGATCGATCGTGGCCGGGATCACATTGGGCCTTGCGGTCGCTCAGTATCTCCGCGTCATCCACGGTCAGCTTGCCTGGGTTCTGGTCGTGGCGGCCCTCGTCATCGGGCAGGCGGTCCGGCTCCTGGGCCTGGATGCGGTGCTGATGGCGCTGGCTGGCGGCTGCGCGCTCCGCAATACGGCGCCCCGTGAGAGCGAGCGTGTCAGAGACGAACTCAAACGATGCGCGATTCCCGTCTATGTCGTATTTTTTGCGCTCGCCGGGAGCAGCCTCCAGACCGGGGCGCTCGATGAGCTGTGGCCATGGGTGCTGCTCCTCGTGGGCCTGCGGGCGGTGGGTCTCTGGGGCGGTCTCCGCTGGGCAGGCCGTCATTCGGCGGTTGGCGCTGACTGGGTCAGATATGGGTGGCTGGGCTTCATCTCGCAGAGTGGGTTGGCGCTTACATTCGCTGCGGTGCTGCGGCGGGCGTTCCCGGAATGGAATATCTCGCTGGAAGCGCTCGTCGTGGCGATGATTGGCGTGCACCAGCTGGCCGGACCGATCTGTTTCCATTGGGTGCTACGGCGCACCGGTCAGGTAACGGTGGAACAGGGGGAAGGAGGGGCGCACGTTGGGGACACGCCTGGTACGGCTCTGCAGGCTCGTGGGACGGATGGGGTGGGCGGGGGCGGGGCCACTGTGTTTGCTAGTGGTAGCAGCATGTAACAACAGCACGGGCCCGCACATCCGGCGCTGTACGGCGGCGGATGCGATCGTGAACCTCACCGTCAATCAGTACGTGTCGATCGATCCGGCGACCGACTCCGGATGCATGGTCCTTCCCGCGACCGCCGCACTGGCTGCCGAGTACCTCGTCGTTCCCCAGCTGACGTCCGGCGTTCCAGGTCAGACGGCCGCGTTTCGGTTGGGTGGCGATACGATCTTGCCGGCGCCCTCCGCGCCCGCTCCGGAGCAATTGGCCGACCTGACTCCCGCGGAGCGCTTTCACACCTATCTCCGCCTGGGAGATGAGCGGCGCTCGTGGGGATTTGCTCCCAAATCAGACGTGGGTGCGGGGCCCCAGGCGTCGGCGACTGCCGGCCCACCCGGAATGAACACGCTCCGGACGTTTCAGGTGTGCGCCAGGACCGATTGCACGCGTTTTGACCGGGTGGGCGCGCGGGTGCGCGCCGTCAAGACGAAGGTCGCCATTTACGTGGACACGCTGGCGCCCGCCGGTGGCCTCGATTCCGCCGCACTCGACGCCATCGCCAATACCTTCGATCAGCGGCTCTATGCGATCGACACGGCCGCCTTCGGACGCGAATCGGACATCGATTCGAACACGGTCGTGCTCGTGCTGATGACGAACACGGTGAACAAGCTGGTGACCGCAAGCGCGTGCAACGCGTCCGGGGGCTCGTTCGTGGCGGGATTCTTTTTCGGTGCCGACCTCGACCCGGCGTATCGCAACGATTCGCGCTCCAACAAGGGCGAAGTCTTTTATTCGATCGTCGCCGATCCCCTCGGCAAGCTGAGCTGTCCACACTCCGCCGCACAGGTGCAATTATCCGTGCCGGTGACGTTCATTCATGAGTTTCAGCACATGATCAGTTTCAACCAGCACGTGCTCGCGCGCGGCAGCACTGGCGAGGTGCTGTGGTTGAATGAAGGGTTGTCGCACTACGCCGAGGAGCTGGGCGGGCGGAGTTACGCGCTGGCGCCCGACGGGCAGGTCACGGACTGCACGATCGGCACGACAGAATGCTCCTTCCAGATCGGCGATCTGCTCGACGCGTCCGAGTACCTCGATTCCACCAGCAGACATTTCCTGTTGCCGACGGCGGGGATCGCGTCGCTGGCCGAGCGCGGGGCGGCTTGGCTCTTCGTGCGATACGTCGTCGATCGGTACGCGGCCGGGAGTACCATGCTGGACTGGAATACCCTGACCCGTTCCCTGGTGGGGACTGCCCAAACGGGGGCGCAGAACATCGCGAGCGTCACGGGCGATCCGTTCACCACGGTGGTGAGCCGCTGGGCGCTGGCGAACTACGTGACCGATCGGGGCGGGGCTCCCGCGGAGCTGCAGTACGACTCGTGGAACCTGCATTCGGTCTATTCATCGCTGCACACGCAGCGTCCGAACACATTCAAGAACTTCTATCCCCTGGTGCCGACGATCAGCTCCGGACGCTTGGTGCATCTGAGCGGCACCCTGCGCGCGGGATCGGGGATTTACCATCGGGCGACGCAGCCGCCCGGTGATCCGGGGTTCACGCTCAGTTTCACCGCGCCCAACGGCGGGCCGATCGACCCGGCATCGCTGCCACGGTTGAATGTGATTCGACTGCAGTGAGACGGTCGGACGGTCCGACGGCCGGACGGCCGACTGCGTTGCTCGTCGTGCTGGCGCTGTTGGCCGTCGGGCCGTTCGGCCGTCTGGCCGGTCAAACCGAAGGCTCCATCCTCACCGTCCTCCCCGGCTCCACGCGCGCGGCCGGACTCGGCGGTGCCGGCGCGGCGCTCGTCGGCGACGCCGGTGCGATGTTCGCCAACCCCGCCGGCATCGCCACGATTCGCCATCTCAGTCTCGAGGGGTCCTACGAGCCCTACCTGGCGGGCAGCGCGGTTTCGACCGCGGCGCTGGCGTTGCGCGTCCGCCGCTGGACGTGGGGCTTCGGCGCGCAGACGCTCGACTACGGCTCAGAGCCCGAGATCGTCCCCGACCCGGCGACCGGAGGCCGGCGTGGCATGCCCACCGGTGCGTCGTTCCATCCGTACGAGGCGCTCGCCACGACGTCGCTGGTCTACCGCCACGGTTTTGCGGCGCTCGGCGTCACGGCCAAGTACAATCGCCAACAGATCGGCTCGGAAGTGAGCGACGCCTGGGCGGGTGACGTCGGGATGGCGATCGCCGTCTTCGACATCATGGCCATCGGCGTGAGCGTCCAGAACCTGGGCGGCGATATGGGCAACGGCGCGCTGTTGCCGCGGCGCACGCGTGCCGGTCTGACGCTCAACTATACCGACCCGCAAGGCACGTACCGGCTGCTGACGACGCTGGAGGGGATGTGGACGCGGAACCGGAGCGCGGTGCTGGTCCAGGGCATCGAGGGCGGCATCGTGACGGGCGGGGTCGGGCTGGTCGGTCGCGTGGGCTACGCGACGCGCGCGACCGTCACCGACGCGTCGCGCATGACGTTTGGCGCCGGGATCGTGCTGGGCCGGCTCGCGATGGATTACGCGTTTCAGGCGTATGACGCGCTGGGCGGCGGAACGCACCGTGTCGGGCTGCGATGGACGCCCTGACCGAGCGCGCGCGGCCGCGCTGGGGCCGCCTGTTGAAACGCATCCTCCTGATCGCGGCCCTAGGGGCGGCGGCGGGTGCCGCGCTGCTGCTGATCGTCAGTGCGGATGCGCGCTACATCTCGCGGGCGGGAATCGAAGAGGCGCGGCTGCTGTTGCGCCGCCGCGAAATTGCCAAGCTGATCGCCGACACGACCACACCGGCAGCGCTGCGCCAGCGACTCGCCCTCGTGCTCGCGGCACGCGCGTACGCGGCCGATTCCCTCGGCCTGGCGGTAGGCAAGACGTACACGTCGTACGTAGACGTCGGCCGCGACACGCTCTTGCTCGTCCTCTCGGCGAGTCGCCGCGACAAGCTGCGCGAAGTCACCTGGAGCTACCCGATCGTCGGCGTCGTGCCATATAAGGGATTCTTCAACGCGAACCGGGCACGGCGGGAGGCCCAGCAGCACGATGCGCAGGGACTCGATGTCTTCCTGCGGCCGTCGGGCGCGTTCTCCACGCTCGGGTACTTGAGCGATCCCCTCTTCTCCACCGCGATGAGTCGCGACACGATGGAGCTCGTCGCCACGGTCATTCACGAGCTGGCACACAACACGCTGTATGTGAAGAGCCAGACCCCGTTCAACGAGAGCTTCGCCAGCTTCGTCGGATATCGCGGTGCGGAGGCATTCTTCCGGTCGCGGCACGACACCGTGGATGCCCGCCGTGCCGCCGCGCGGTGGCGCGACGAGCGAACGCTGGACGTGTTCTACGCCGAGCTGGCGCGGCGGCTCGATTCGGCGTATGCGGAGCCGCTAAGCGGCGAGCGTCTCGAGCACGTGCGGAACACCCTGTTCGGCTGGGCGCGCGATCAATTCCGTGGCCCGGTCGGTCAGTCCCTCGAGACGTACGACTGGCGGTGGTTCGCCCAGGCGCCGCTCAACAACGCGGTGATCATCGCCGAGCGGCTCTATCGGATGAATTTGAATCTGTTCGATGAGATTTATCTGCAGAACAATGCGGATATTGCGGAGACGATTCGGGCGATTCAGATCAGAGTCTACACGCAGCCCGGTGACCCCTACCAGGCGCTCTACTCACGCCCCGGCATGAAAGTCGAGGACTAGTTTCCCCTTAGGCGTTCAGCATCGGCCACCCGCTGTAGCGCGATTCCGTAAGCCGCGGTCCTGAACGTGACTTTCCTCTCCTTCGCCAGATCCCGCACCGACACATACGCCTTCGTGATCGTCGCTTTGAGCTCGCGATTGACCTGCTCGTGCGTCCAGCGGTACTGCTGGAGGTTCTGCGCCCACTCGTAATAGCTTACTGTCACGCCTCCGGCATTGGCGAGGAAGTCGGGAATCACCGCAATGCCGCGCTCCTCGAGAATGCGATCGGCCGTCGGCGTTGTCGGCTCGTTCGCGCCTTCGACCACAACCTTGCAATCGATCGTTGTTGCATTTGTCTCTTTCGTGATCACACCGCCCAGTGCGGCGGGCACCAGCCATTCGCAGGGGATAGTCCAGAGCTCCTCATTCGTAATGCGCTTGCCGTCTTTCCACTCTGAAACCGGCCTTCCCTGCGCGCTGTGCGCCAGCAGGCCGGGAATATCCAGCCCCTTGTCGTGGTAGATGCCGCCGGACACGTCGCTCACGGCGATCACGAGCGCGCCTGCCTCGCTATGCAGCAGGCGTGCGAGATGGCTGCCGACGTTCCCAAAGCCCTGGATGACGACACGTCCACCCTTGAGCGGAACCCCGAAATCGCGCGAGTACTCCTGCATCACGTACATCACGCCGCGTCCCGTCGCCTCTTCGCGACCCAGTGAGCCGCCGAGGGAGACCGGCTTCCCAGTGACCACGGCAGGCGTGTAGCCCTGGCGGCTCGAGTACTCGTCGAGAATCCAAGCCATCACCTGCGCGTTGGTGTTGACGTCGGGGGCGGGGATGTCACGGTACGGGCCGAGGACGATCGCGATGCGCTGCGTGAACCGGCGCGTCAGCCGCTCGAGCTCCAGCTTGGAGAGCTTCTTGGGATCGACCGTCACGCCGCCCTTGGCGCCCCCGAACGGAATATCCATGAGGGCGGTCTTCCACGTCATGATCGTCGCGAGGCCCAGGACCTCGTCGTGATCGGCTTCCGGGTGGTAGCGGATCCCGCCCTTGCAGGGGCCACGCGCGCCATTGTGCTGAATGCGGTAGCCGGTGAAGACCTCGATCCTCCCGTCGTCCATGCGCACCGGCACCTCGACCTGCACCTCGCGAAACGGGGAAGACAGAATCTTCCGCATGTAGCCTTCGAGGTTGATCAGGTCGGCCGCGCGATCGAACTGGTTTTGCACGATCGCGCGCCCCGACATCGGCGCACGACTCGCGCGCGGCGGCTGTTCACTCGCGGTCATAGGTCTCGTGTATCAGGAGGGGCGGAGCCGACGGCCTGCCAGCCGCGCGCCGGGATGCCGCGCTTCGATGACTGCCTGGACGGGATTGGGCGCACGCTCACGACGCTTCCCGGCGTCGGTCAACACGCCGATCACATCGACAGTCACCGGCGGGTGTGCCTCGGCGGGATGCTCGAGCGCCAGCACAAGGCCGATCGACTCGTTCGCCAACCTGCCGACGATGCTCGTCCACGTCTTGTCCGCAACGAGCGGTCGCACCGTCACGATGAGCGGGCACACGGCAGGATCGAACGCCGCGGGCGTCACCAGGGGTGCGCCCATCCGATATGCGAGATCGGTGCAGGCGGGAAACTCCGGGCCGAGCAGGATCACCTGCCCGAAATGCCAGTCGGAGTTGGCCGCAACCTCGGCGAACGTGGCAACGATCGTCTCGTCACTCGGCGCGACGGGTCCCGGCGTAGACGCCAGGACGATGCTGCCCGTGTCGGCAAACCAGCGTTCAGCGACGGTCAGGTCTTCGGGACGCCGCGGGGCATATGACCCATAACGCCGTGTCGTGGCGATCTCGCGCTCGGCATCGGCGTGCTGCTCCGGATGCTCGGCTGCCTGAGCGGCTCCCTCGAAGGCGACTTCCGCCGCCTGGTAACGCCCGGCCTCGCGAAGCACCTGACCCCGGAGCTTGAGCGTGTCGGTGTGGGGCTCGAGCGCAAACGCACGATCGAGCGCGAGCAACGCCCGATTGCGGTCGCCGAGCTTGTAGGCCGCGTAGCCGAGCTCGTGCCAGACGAGGGCCAGGTCGGGATCCACCTCCACCGCGCGGTCCAGCTCGGCCAGCGCCTCGGGGTAGCGTCCCAGCTCGGTGAGGGCGGCACCACGCAGCGTGAGGGAGAAGCCCGTTTCACCGAAGGTCGCGCGCGCGCGATCCGCAAGTTGCAACGCCTCGTCGGCCTGGCCCGAGCTGCGCAGCAACTCGAAATACTCGGCCCAACACGCCTTCAGGTCGGGTTTCGCGGCCAGCAGCTCGTCGTAGGCTGACTGTGCGTCCCGCGTCCGTCCTTCGCGCGCCAGCCAGCGCGCGCGCGCGAGCGCCCGTTCGCTGCGAGCGTCTGGGAACAAGTCATAGGACGCGGTTGTCCGCATGGCGCTCAAATCTACCCGGGCGTCAATCGCTGGCTAGCCGCGACCCCTGTGTCTACATTTCTGCCGCCATGGATCAAGAGCGATTGCTCCGCGAGCTGACCGAGTTTCTCCGCATTCCGTCCGTTTCGACATTGCCGGCGCACAACCAGGATTGCCGCGCGGCCGCTGAATGGGTCGCCGCCGAATTGCGGCGGCTGGGCTGTCGCGATGTCGAGTTCCTCGGCAGCGAGACGCATCCCGTCGTCTCCGGCAAAGGTCCCGACGTCCCCGGCGCGCCGACGTTGCTCATCTACGGACACTACGACGTGCAACCGCCCGATCCGCTGACTGAATGGACGCGGCCGCCGTTCGAGCCGGCGCTCAACGACGGCAAGATCTACGCGCGCGGTGCCGCCGACGACAAAGGGCAAGTCTTCTGTCTGCTCAAGGCGATCGCCGCGTCGCCGCGGCCGCCCGTCAACTTCCGGTTCCTGATCGAAGGCGAAGAGGAGTACGGCTCGAAGGTCTTGTTCGACCTGCTGAAACGCGAGCCGCAGCGCGTTCGCGCCGATGTCGCGCTCGTTGCCGACATGTCCTATGTCGCGCCGGGATGGCCGGCGGTGTACACGACGCTGCGCGGTCTGTGCTACGCGGAGATCACGGTGCGGACCTCCAAGACCGATCTCCACTCGGGAGAGTACGGCGGCGCCGCCCCGAACGCGCACGAGGAGCTGTGCCGGCTGCTCACGCGGTTGAAGGGCGAGGACGGGAAGGTCAACATCCCGGGCTTTTATGCGCCGGTGCAGCGGCCGTCCACGGCGGAGCGTGCCGCGTGGAAGAAGCTGCCGTTCAACGAGAAGGACTTTCTGCAGAAACGCGTGCAGGCGAAGGCGCTGGTGGGCTTGAAGAAGTACTCGGTGCTCGAGCGCCTCTGGGCGCTGCCCACATTCGAGATCCACGGCATCCTCGGCGGCTTCACGGGCGAGGGCGCGAAGACGGTCATTCCTGCGGAAGCGACTGCAAAGGTGAGCATGCGGCTCGTGCCCAACCAGAAGCTGGCGAGCGTCGAGCGGCAGCTCGCCGCCGCAGTGAAGCGGCTTGCGCCAAAGCATGTGACTGCGAGCGTGCGGTTTCTCCACGGCGCCGACCCGGCGCAGATCAAAGTCGATCACCCGGCATTCCAGCTCCTGGGTCAGGCCTTCAAGGACGTCACGGGACGTGCGACGGTGCCGGCGCGCGCAGGCGGGTCGATCCCGGTCGTGCCGGCACTGGCATCGGCCGGGGCGGCCGTAATTCTCACCGGGATTGGACTCCCCGACGATCGGCTGCATGCGCCGAACGAGAAGCTGGACTTGAAGCAGCTGTGGGACGGGATTGAGGTGTTTCGGCGGTTCTATGAGCTGCTGGGTAAGAAATGATCAATGATCACTGATCAATGATCATTGATCCTTCCGCAGGACCTTCTTACTCGCGTTCCGAAACTTGTTGATTTCGTGTTGGGTCAGGCCGCGGCCGCCGTAGCGCTCTTCCTTCCACGGATCGCCGCGCATGTGGTAGCCGTTCTGCTCCCAAAACCCCGGCAAATCTTCGTCTAACAGCTCGAACCCTCTCACCCACTTCGCGCTCTTCCAGAAGTAGAGATGGGGCACCAGCAGTCGCGCGGGCCAACCGTGTTCGGGCGTCAGTGGCTCGCCCGCCCAGTTGAGCGCGATGAGGTTCTCGGGCCGGTCGAGGTCCGACAGCGGCAGGTTGGTCGTGAATCCCTG
>WNGP01001547.1_pt1 | contig 35712 bp, 35 predicted proteins | sample 5407671 | NCBI WGS metagenome assembly WNGP01 (sample SAMN13153381, study PRJNA577476) | soil metagenome | isolation source: 40 cm soil or saprolite under Garry oak tree replicate 2 | place: USA:California | collected 2016-06-15 | reverse complement strand
CCGGGGACTGCGACCACCGATTCGAAGCCAAGGGCCACGATCCCGGGGTCAAGCTCCGGCACCTGTCCCAGGTCCGGCACGCCACCTGCACCGGGCCGACCTGCCGCAGGCCCTCCACCCAGGCCGACTTCGAGCACAACATCCCGTACGAAGCAGGCGGCCGGACATGCTTGTGTAATGGCGGCCCTAAGTGTCGGCACGACCATCGGCTCAAACAGCACCCACGCTGGAAGGTCGATCAGCTTCCCGACGGCACATTCCGGTGGACCACCCCATCCGGGCGGACCTACACCACCGAACCCACCCGGTACCCCATCTAAGTGGTTCGCCCCGCCGCGTAAGCGGTGAAGCTCAGCGGCAACAGCGCCGCGATCACGTCGGCTGAGCAGCTCCGAGACAGCCCGCGCCTTTGGCAGCGATTCCTTTTCTGGCGACGGCGGGTCTTCCTAGTTGGAGGCCAGAGACCTCCGTGACTGCCAAGACCGGTCTGTGCGGGGAATGGGAGGATCGTAGCCGATGAAGAACGAGCAGACGGGCACGCTCGTCGGGCCGCTTGGTCGGGCGTTCGCAAGTACTCGTAGCGTACTGGTGCAGGTTCAGGCAGGCCAGCTGGCTGCGCCTACGCCATGCGCTTCGTGGGATGTGCGGGCCCTGATCGAACATTTCACCGGCTCGGCGCGCTGGGCGGCCGCCACTATCGGTGGCGAGGAGGCCGCAGATGGGGGCTTCGCCGCCGCTGACTTCCTTGCCGCCTATGACCAGGGCATCGAAGGCGCGCTCGCCGCGTTCGGAACCGAGGGTGCGCTGGAGAAGGCAGTTGCGGTGCCGTGGGGTGAGGTCTCCGGGGCCGCGCTGATGTGGCTCGCCGTCAACGACCAGTTCGTCCACGGCTGGGACCTTGCGCGTGCCATCGAACACCACACGGACCTAGATCCCGGCCTAGCGGACGAGTTGCTCGTCCGGGGCCAGGCCTGGATCACTGATGCTTATCGCGGGCCCGACGGGGCGGGGTTGTTCGGGCCCCCCGTCAAGGCCCCTGCCGGAGCATGCCCAGCTGACAGGCTCGCCGCTTTCCTCGGACGCTCCATGTAAGCGAGGTGACGTGGGAATCGTAGCGGCGGATGTGGACCCCTGACCGCCTCGCGCCGTCACACGGTCCAGGTGTGCAGGAAGGCCGCGTCCTTGGCCGCGACATCGGCCCGGAACATCGGGTGCAGATCCATCGACGGCGAGTACTTGCTGGCCGGGACCTCGCGGCCCAGCGCCTCGGCCATGGCCCGGACGTGATGCGGGCCGGCCCCGCAGCAGATACCCACGTAGTCCGCGCCGAGTTCGCGGGCCTGCTGTGCGAAGTGCGCCATCTCGAAGCGCGTGCAGCCGAAGGGGTCGAGCGCGATGGGGAAGGCCCGCTCCCCGTCCGGTGACCGCAGGGTCTCCATCGTGGGGGCGGTCGCGTCGGTCCGGTACGGCACCGGCTGGACGGCGACGGCGCAGTCCACGGCCTCCCGGATGCCGGTGATCAGCGGCAGCATCGTCTGCGGGCCACGGTCGCAGTTCAGGCCGACGACCTGCGCCCCCTCGGCGGCGAGGATCCGGCACGCCTCCGCGTACGGGTAGCCGTCGCGGGTCTGGTCGGGCTGGGTCGGCGCCAGCGTCACCATCGCGGGCAGCCCGAGCTCCCGGATGACCTCCAGTGCGATCAGCGCCTCGCCCAGGTAGTCGTTGGTCTCCGAGATGACGAAGTCGATGCCCTCCTCGGCCGCCCAGCCGAGCTGTTCGGCGTACATGGCCCGAACCGTCTTCCCTGTCGCCGGGTCATCCGGGTCGAAAGCCCAGGTATTGCACACGTTGCCGGCCACCAGCGCGTCGCCTTCGCGCGCGACCTCGCGGGCGAGTCGCACCGCCTGCCGGTTCATCGCCTCCAGGTCGCCCTCGCGGCCCACGTCCCTGAGCTTCTCCCGGTGCGCGTAGTAGGTGAGCGCGACCATCACGTCCGCGCCTGCCCGCAGGAACTCCCGGTGCAGCTCGCGCACCGCGTCCGGGTAGTCGAGCACGACCTCGGGGACGAACGGGCCCGCCTTGATGTACCCGCGTCGTTCCAGCTCGAAGACGTAGCCCTCGGCGCCGAGCACCGCGCCGGCCCGCAGCCGGTCTATGATCGACAAGCTCATCACGCCACTCCTTCAGAAGCCGTGAACCTGGCGGGCGTGAAGCGCCCGATGTCGTAGACGGTGCCCTGCTGCAGGGCGAGCTGGGCGAGCACCCGGCCTACCCAGGGCGCGAACTTGTAGCCCGTTCCGCGCCAGCCGACGCCCGTGTAGAGGCCGTCCGCGCCCGGCACCGCGCCCAGGATGAACTCATCGTCCGCCACCAGGTCATACCAGCAGGTGTCGACGCCGCTGGCGGCGGCCACGTCGACGACCTCCGCGTCGCGCAGCCCGGGGATGCACTCGGCCACGAACTCTTCCACGCTCCCGATCCGGCTCGGTGTCCTGGCCACGTCGGGCGGATTGTAGAAACCGATCTTGACGCCTGGCGTCTTCCCCTCGTACACCGGGTGCCCGTAGATCCCGATGTCCAGGTACGCGAACACCGGCATCGCGGTCTCGGTGAACATGGCCCGCGACCTGGCCGGGGGGATGAAGTACTTGGACTGGGTCGGGCGGTCTGGCCGCAGCGGGAACCTGACCGGGCAGCCGGGCACCAGCCCGAGCACGTCGTTGGTGCCCAGGCCCGCCGTCACCACCAGGACGTCAGATTCGATAGGACCGCTATCCGTGGACACGAACCAGCTTCCGCTAGATTTGCTGATCCCGCGCGGTTCGGTGTTCTCCGCCACCCGCACGCCGCGGGCGCGCAGGCCGTCGCGCAGCGCCTGCGTCACCGCAGTCAGGTCGGCGAACCCGGCGTCCACGTCCAGCCAGCCGCCATCGGCGTCGAACTGCGGGAACCGGTCCCGCAGCTGCGTGGCGGAGAAGGCCTCGCGGCTCAGCTGCAGCTGCTCGAGCACGGCGTAGCTCTCCACCGCGTAGGTGTTGGCCAGGTCAGGCGTGACGGTGCCCTTCACCAGGTTCAGGCAGCCGCAGTCGACCAGCAGCCGCCGGCCGCACTCCCGCTCGAACTCGCGCCACAGCCGCCGGGCCTCGAACGCGAGCCGGGCGTACTCCGGGTCCCGGTAGTCGTTACGGACCGACCTGGTCAGGCCGAACGAGGCCGTCGCCGGATCGCCCACCCGGGACCGGTCGAGCACCGTCACGGATTCGGCCAGCGGCGCCGCCTGGTAGGCGGTCATCAGCCCCATGACACCGCCGCCGATGATCGTCAGCCGCCCGGCCAAACTTCACGCTCCTTAGATTTCCGCACGTCAGAGGTTACCTCCGCTGGTCACCTCGTTGATCATCACCCACTGGCCAGGGGGCGGCGCAGGCCTCCATCGCATCGCAGACCGCCTGCACGGCCGCGCCCTCGCGGAAGCCCGGCGTCCACGGCGCGTCCGGCCAGTCCTCGAGCAGGTCGGCGACCTGTGGCTGTCGGCTGTCATACCTGTTCAGCCTCCCGCCCGCCGACAAGATCGTCTGCCGATAGCTGGATAGTGCCCCCGGCGGTTATGACCTGTCAAGAGTCTGTGAGTATGTATGGACAAACTAGAAATAGAGTTGGAACCGGCCAGCTGCGATGTCATGACTCGCTTCCTGGCGGGGCCTGCCGCGGGCCGGTCCGGCGCTGATAACGGTCCGGTTTCCGCGTTAACTCTGCAGTGGTTAGAATGTACAAACAAATGAGCCTAGCCACCCGCCGGATGTCGACGATGCCTGAACGCGAACCAAGCGCCAGCCGCCCGATCACCATCGACCGGACCAGCCCGGTGCCGCTGTACTTCCAGTTGGCTCAGCACTTCGAATCGGCCATAAGATCCGGCGCGCTCAAGGTCGGCGCCCGGCTGGAGAACGAGGTAGCGCTGGCGGAGATGCTCGGCCTGTCGCGGCCCACGGTGCGGGCGGCCTTCCTCTACCTGGCCAACAAGGGGCTGGTGGTGCGCAAGCGCGGCGCCGGGACCCTGGTGGCCAACGAGCGGATCGACCGGAACGTCGAGCTGACCAGCCTCTACGACGACCTCGCGGCCAGCGGCCGGAATCCCGCCACCCGAGTGCTCAAGGCCGAGGTCAGCCACGCCAGCGATCAGGTCGCCGGCGCGCTGCAACTGCCCGAGCGGGCCCTGGTGATGTCGCTGGAGCGGATCAGGCTGGCCGACGGCGAGCCGATGGCCCTGATGCACAACTACCTGCCCGCCGGGCTCGTCCAGTTGAACGTCGAGATGCTCGAGGAGCACGGGCTCTATGAACTGCTCCGCGCCTCCGGCATCGGGCTGTACTCGGCCACCCAGCGGATGGGCGCGAAGAACGCCTCCACCGCCGAGGCCCGCACGCTGAACGAGACCCGCGGCACGGCCCTGCTGACCATGGAGCGCACCGCCTACGACCAGTCCGGCCGCCCGGTGGAGTTCGCTAGGCACCTGTACCGCGCCTCCAGGTACGCCTTCACCACCAGCTTCCCGCGGCCCGAGTCGTCCCTGAGCTAGCCTGCGGCAGCCGCGTCGCCTGTCCGGTCATGCGCAGCAGGTACCGGTGGACACGGTCCCTGCCTGCCCGGCCTCCTGCTGGCCGCCGCAGCACTGCGCTGTCTGCCCGGGCGCCTGCGCGGTAGAAAGAGTGTCAGCGGGTGTGTCCAGCGCGACCTGCACGGCGTCCCATCCCTGGCCGCCGTTCTCGCCCCAGAAGGTCGGGCTGTCCTGCAGGACCGTGTAGATCTCCCACCGCTCGCCGCTCGGGGCGCCCTTGACCCAGAACTTGTCCTGTCGGGCGTAGCAGCAGGTCGTGTCCCGCTCATCGACGGAGGCCAGGCCCGCGTCGGCCAGGCGGGCCTGCTCGGCGTCGACGGTGCCGGCGTCGGCGACCTCCACGCCGAGGTGGTTCAGGGTGCCGCCCTGGCCGGGGTTCTCCAGCAGGATGAGCTTGAGCGGCGGCTCGGCGATGGCGAAGTTGGCGTAGCCAGGCCGCTGCTTGGCCGGCTCGGTGCCGAACAGCTTGCTGTAGAACGCGATCGACTCGGCCAGGTCATCGACGTTGAGGGCGAGCTGGACGCGTGACATGACGGCCTCCCGAAGGTTAGATATTGATGAATGTCTATGTCTTGCCTCTCTTGAGCTTGCCACAGGACATCGATATCTGTCAATATAGACGTATGTCGAATTCGCTGGTGGTGCTGACCCCGGCCGAGTCCGCGGCCTGCTGCTCCCCGCTGTCCGCGCAGCCGCTGACGATGGAGCAGGCCGAGCAGATCGCGCCGCTGCTGAAGGCGCTGGCCGACCCGGTCCGGCTGCGGCTGATGTCCCTGGTCGCCTCGCGTGAGGGCGGCGAGGCGTGCGTGTGCGACCTGAACGACGCGTTCGACCTGTCCCAGCCGACCATCAGCCATCACATGAAGGTGCTGCACGAGGCCGGGCTGGTCGACCGGGACAAGCGCGGCGTCTGGGTGTATTACCAGGCCCGCCCCCAGGCCCTGGCCGCCATCGCCGCCCTGACCGGCTGCACCCCGCCGTAAACCAGCACCCGCCGCCGCGCCTTGCCGGGTCGCCGAGCTCGACCTGGTGGCCGACCCCGCCAAGCTGCGGCACCTCGCCATCCAGCACTGACGCGAATACCCACGAAGTCCTCCAAGAAAGTTCTGGATTGATTGGTCCATCACTGGGGAGGACGGCCGGTGCCCGGACGGCGTGACTTTGCCCAATCCAGCGGGAATAACCAACGGCGAGGCCAGGGGTGAGAGGTAGGGCGATGCAGTACATCGAGGCGAGCGTGATCGGGGTCCGGTCGGCCGTCATCACGCTGAAGCGCAGGGAAACCCCATTGCGCTTTGTTCTCTTCCCGATGGTGCACGTGGCCGAGCCGGAGTTCTACCGTGAGGTCGCGGCCCTGGCCGCCGAATGCGCCCTGATCGTCGCCGAGGGCGCACCGTCCAGGTACGCCCCGATGCAGGCGCTGATGTCGAGGATCCGCTGGGATCACCTCGTCGATCAGATAACCAGCCTCGATCTTGAAAGCCTGGGAGTGCCGGTGCAATGGGAATACGTCATGGACGACCGGGTGAAATCCGGCCGGGAGCAGGTCATGGCGAAGGCTACCGACTCCGCGGCGGCCGTCGTCCTGCGGGCGCTCGGACGCTACGGCAGTCCGCTCGGCCTGCCGAGCCTGGAACAGGCGGACGAGCACGACGACCGGTGGGAGCGGCTAGCCAGCGGACGGCTCGGCCGGGCCGTCCAGAGCCAGATATACGGGCGGGACACCCAGCTGGTGAAGGCGCTGGGAGGCATCCACCAGGAGCGCCAGAACGAACCGGTCAAGATCGCGGTTGTGTTCGGCGGCCTCCATATCCCCGCCGTCGTCGACTACCTGACCGGCAAGCTCGGCTACTACGTCGAGAACGCCAGGTGGCTGACCGTCGCCCGCGCGCCGGACTGAGACCGCTAGCAGTACCGTACGAGCATGGCAACTCTTGACGACGTGGCCCGGATAGCCGCCGAACTGCCCGAGGTGACCGAGGGTGAGCGGCATGGCAACCAGACCTGGTTCGTCGGCGGCAAGGCCTTCGCCTGGGACCGGCCGTTCAGCAAGGCGGACATCCGGCGGTTCGGCGACCAGACCCCGCCCGATGGCCCCATCCTGGCCGTGCGCGTCGAGGACCTCGCCGGAAAAGAGGCGGTGCTGGCCGCGAACCCGGCTGCCTTCTTCACGATCCCGCACTTCGACGGGTACTCCGCCATCCTGATCCAGCTGCGGAAGGTATCCGCCCAGGCGCTGCGCGACGCGATCACCGACGGCTGGCTGGCGTGCGCCCCGCCCGCCCTGGCCCAGCAGCTCCACCGGTAGGACGTGAACCCGGACCGTTAGGCGCTCATCCGGTGGTCGGCAAGTCCAGGCAGGACCCGTCCCACTCCGCCTCGGGCACGGTCACCTCCTCGCCGCCGACCCGGGCCCGGAGCGAGCCACCCTCGGCCAGCACCGGGACGACGGCCTTGCCGGCGAAATCACGGTCAGCCGGGAAATCGAGGCAGCAGCATCGGTCGCTGCGGGACGGTCGCCTCTCTGGCTCCCGGCAGCTCCTGACCCCGGGCCGCTGCCGGGCCAGGTACGCGCCGAGCGGCAGGCCCAGGGACGTCGGCCCGGTGGGCGTATGGGCGTTGCCGGCCACGGCCAGCGTGCCGGATGCGGGCATACCCCAGCATTTCAGGTGTATCAGGCGCGTGGCCCGGCGCTCCTATTCAGCAAGGGCGCCCTCGCGAACTGGAGCGGGGTGGGAGGGAGCCCGGCCCTGCCGGGCGGATGTGCGGCGTCCGCCCGGCAGGCTCCAGCGCGGTGGGGGGTTACCGATGGATGCCAGCAAGATGTTCCTTGACTGCCCGGCCTACATGAACAAGACCGGTTCGGTCAGGTGCGGGCTGCCGGCCGAGGTGCAAGGCCGCTACCTGATGAGGTCAACGGACGGTCCGCTGGAAAGCGCGAGGATCCGGTGCCCGCGCGGTCATTGGTTCAACGGCCCGGTCGAGTCGCTGACGCTGGAGGAACGCCCGGACGCCGCGGCCGAGCGCGAGGCCATCGCCCGGCTCAAGAGCGCAGTCGCCCGGCGCCCGGCTCCCTGAGGTTGCGGGGCCATCCCAAGCCACGCCGAGCAGGAATCCGCGGTCGCGGCGGTACCGGCCGCGCGCCTGAGGTGGGGGTAGGCCTGAGGTGGCGGTACGCTGCTTTGCGGCCGTGACCACACGTCGTTCGGAGCCGCTCGCTCATGCTCAGCCAAGCTGTCGTCGATTCCCTGTTCCCTGCTGACCTGCCAGAACCGGACCACTGGGAGCACCGTTACCCGCCCCGTGACCTGCCCGAAGGAGCGAAGGTCACCCGCTTCTCGCCGAGCCCGACGGGCTTCCTGCACATCGGCGGCGTGTACGCGGCGACCATCGACGTGGACGTCGCCCGGCAGTCCGGCGGCGTCTACCTGGTCCGGCTGGAGGACACCGACCAGGCACGCGTCGCCGAGGGTGCGGCCGAACAGTTCGCCGAGGCGTTCGCGTACTTCTCCATCGGCCCGGACGAGGACGACCAGACCGGCCACTACGGGCCATACTCCCAGTCCACGCGGGCCCAGACCTACCTGACCTACGTCCGCGAACTGCTCCGCCAGGGCCGCGCTTACCCGTGCTTCGCGACCAAGCAGGACCTGGAGGAGATCACCGCGCGGCAGCGGGCGGCAGGCGCCCTGCCGGGTTACTACGGCAAGTGGGCGATCTGGCGGGACGCCGATCCGGCGGAGGTGACCAAGCGGCTGGCGGCCGGCGACCCCTACGTGGTCCGGTTCCGCTCCCCGGGCGTCGCGGGGGCCAGGGTGAGCTTCACCGACGCGATCCGCGGTGAGCTGTCCCTCGACGACAACCGTAACGACGCGGTGATCCTGAAGAGCAGCGACACCGAGCCGCGACTGCCCACCTACCACTTCGCGCACGCGGTGGACGACCACCTGATGCGCGTCAACCTAGTCATCCGCGGTGAGGAGTGGATCTCCTCGGTACCGCTGCACCTGCAACTGTTCGACGCCCTAGGCTTCGACCGGGTGGAGTACGCGCACATCGCGCTGCTGATGAAGCAGGAGGGCGGCAGCCGCCGCAAGCTGTCCAAGCGCCGGGATCCGGAAGCGACCGTGAGCTTCTACATCGAGCGGGGCTACCCGGCTCCGGCGGTCCAGTACTACCTGCGGGGCCTGGCCAACGGCCGGCTCGCCGAGATGCCGCTGGCGCAGGCGCTGGCCGCGCCGATCCGGCTCTCCGAATGCGGCACCGCGGGCCCGCTGGTGGACATGGTCAAGCTCGACGACATCAGCGCCGATTACATCGCCACCCTGTCCGGTCAGCAGATCCTCGCCGAGGTCAGTACGTGGGCCGGACGCTACGCGCCCGACCTGGCCGCGGTCCTGGCCGCCGAACGCGAGCTGGCGCTTCGCGCCCTGGCCATCGAGCGGGAGGGCGTCGCCAACCCGCGCAAGGACCTGCGCAAGTGGGCGGATTTCCCCGACGCCTACGGGTACTTCTTCCCGCAGCTCTTCGACCTGGTCACCGATCCTGCCGACGCCCGGTTCGGCGGCCTCGACCCGGACCTGGTGCGGGCCGTCGCCGATGCCTTCGCCGCCGGGTACCAGCCGCCGGCGCCGGACATCAAGCCGGACACCAAGTGGTTCGACCAGATCCGGCGGCTCGCGGCCGACCTCGGGTTCGCGCCCAGCCAGAAGGTCTACAAGCAGGACCCGGCCGCCTACCGCGGCTCCATCGCCGAGGCGTCCCAGGTCATCCGGGTGCTGCTCACCGGGACGCGGCGCAGCCCCGACCTGCCCGAGGTGGCCGCGGCGCTCGGCCCCGAGGAGGTCCTGCGCCGCGTCCGGGCGCTGGGAGCGGCACCGGAGACAGCCTGATCGCGCGGCCTAGGCGCCGTCCCCGCCGCCGTCCTCGGCGGGCGGCCAGGTGCCTATCGTCGGCAGCCGGTACAAGCCGTCGAGGTTCAGCTGCTGGGCGTCCTTCAGCACGATGTCCTGCTGCTCCTGCGCCTTCTCGGCCGTCTGCTTGGCCAGTTCGGAGGCCAGGCCGCCGAGCTGGCGCACCCCGACGTCGTCGATGACCACGTGGCTGCTGGCGAAGATGACGATGCCCTCCACCCGCCGGTCCTTGTGCTCAGGCGGCGACAGGGCGGCGCCCACCTTCGCCGCCTCAGACGGGTTCGGGGCATGCGCGGTGAGCTTGTCGCGCTCCTCGATGATCCACTTGTGGAATTTCATCACCGCCCCGTGCAGGGGCAGGTTCCTGACGTCCTCGGTGGCCAGGCCGAACCGCTTGCCCTTGCTGAAGCAGCGGCCGTAGGCCATCACGGCGGACGACCAGAGAGCCAGCGGTATCAGCGGGTCCCGGTCTTCCTCGGGCTTGGCCAGCTCGGTGAGCAGCCGCTTGCAGGAGTCCATGACGAACTGGAGATCCTGGATGATCGACGCCTGATCGGCGAGGACCCCCGCGGACGGCATGTCGAGGGCAACGGTCGGCATCGTCACGCTCAGATCCTCCCACGGGGATAGCTCACGCCCGTCTCACAAAGGGACAAATCCCCGCGGACCATCAGGTGGTCTGAGTCGCGGACCATCAGGTGGTCTGAGCAGCGGGCGCGCTGGTGGCCCAGCGGATGGCGCGGACCATGGCGTGGCCGGCTGGGCGGACCAGCACGGTCTCGGTCACCGGCAGCCGGGGGAGCCGGAGCGGCCGCCGCGCCCAGCCGGGCAGCAGCGATACCGCGGCCGCGGCCAGCACCCCGTAGGGTGCCCGGGCGACCGCCGGGAGCGGGGGGTTGAGCAGGAGGAACCGGGCCGCGTCGCGGGCCTGGTCGGTGGCGGTCAGCTCGCCGCGGTACTGGGCGATCCGGTCGGCGAGCTCGGCCTCGGTGCGCGGCGGGTCGGGCACGCCGAGCTCAGCGCCGATCCTGGCCATGTCGGCGACGTAGCCGTCGCGCCCGGCCTGGTCCAGCGGCCGGGTGCCGAACCGGGTGTGGGCACGCAGGAAGCTGTCCGCCTCGGCGATGTGCACCCAGGTCAGCAGGTGCGGGTCGGAGGCAGCGTACGGCCGCCCGTCGGGCGCGGTCCCGGTGACATGCTGGTGGACCGCGCGGACCCGCGCGATCGCCGCCCGCGCGTCGTCGGCCCGGCCGAAGGTGGTGACGGCCAGGAAGTAGCTCGTCCGCTGCAGTCGGCCCCAGGGGTCGCCGCGGTAGTCGGAGTGCTGCGCCACGGCGGCCATGGCCAGCGGGTGCAGCGACTGCAGCAGCAGGGCCCTGATCCCGCCGATGAACATGGACGAGTCCCCGTGCACCTGGCGGACCGGCCGGTCCTCGGCAAACCAGCGCTCACCCGCGCTCTGGTGGATCTGCTGTCGGCGATCCGGGCCCCGCGGCCCGGCGACCCGCTCGAAGATGGCCGCGCCGATCCGGGCGCGAAGGCGATCAGCGGCATTTCGGCTTTCCACCTTCTCATTATCGGCGCCGGGAAAAATCGCTATGCCGCCGGTGCGGCGGCCCTTAAGCTGGGCCGCGAGTAGTCAAGGGAGGCGAGATGCGCCAGGCGTTCATGTCCATCACGAAGGGCTTTACGTCTCCCCGTCCACTACGGCGGCCCACTTCCGCAAGCTCACGCCCCTGGTCCTGATGGCGGCGCTCAACCAGGCCGGGACGGTGGTCTGCGAGCCGATGATCCGGGTCAGCATGGAGGTCCCCGCCGAGGCGACCGGCTCCGTGCTGGCCGCGGTGGCCCGGCTTGGCGGCGCGGCCGGAACGCCGTCGCTGCGCGCGGACCTCGCCACGCTGGAGACCCTGCTGCCCGCGGCCCGGGCGCAGGACCTGCAGCGCCAGCTGCCGGGCCTGACCAGCGGCGAGGGGGTGGCGGAAACCAGCTTCGGCGGCTACCGGCCGATGAGCGGCCCGCCGGGGCAGGCAGAATCGAGTGGTGGCAGTTAATCACCCGTTCGGTATCCTCCCGGTCGTTGACGTGGCGCCGCTGCGCCGTGCCAGCCTCCCCGGGGCCAGCCTCCCCGGGGCCAGCCTCGCCGGACCGCGGCCCGCCGGGCCGACGGAAGTGGCCCGGCAGATCGAGGCGGCGTGCCGTGAGCACGGCTTCTTCTACGTCACCGGCCACGGCGTCGCGCCCGAACTGCTGGCCAGGCTTTCCGCGGCCAGTACCGCGTTCTTCGAGCTGCCGCTGGCGGACAAGATGGAGATCGCCATGGCTCGCGGCGGCCCGGCCTGGCGGGGATATTTCCCGGTCGGGGCCGAACTCACCTCGGGTCAGCCCGACCTGAAAGAGGGACTCTACTTCGGCGCCGAACTCGGCGACGAGGATCCCCGGGTGCGGGCCGGGCTCCCGCTGCACGGCCGAAACCTGTTCCCGCGGCAGGTTCCCGAGCTGGGCGGCGCCGTGCTGGCCTACATCGACGCGCTGACCGGGCTGGGCCAGGCGGTGCTGCGCGGCGTGGCGCTGAGCCTGGGCCTGGAGCCGGACTACTTCGCCGCCGGGTACACGGCCAGCCCGACCGTGTTGTTCCGGGTGTTCCGTTACCCGGCCGCCCCGCCCGGCGACAGCGGCTGGGGCGTGGGGGAGCACACCGACTACGGCCTGCTGACCCTGCTGGCCCAGGACGTCACCGGCGGCCTCCAGGTCAGGACGTCGGCCGGCTGGATCGACGCGCCGCCGCTAGCGGGCGCCTTCGTCGCCAACATCGGCGACATGCTTGACCGGCTGACCGGGGGCTGGTACCGGTCGACCCCGCACCGGGTGCGTAACGCCAGCGGCCGGGACCGGCTCTCCTTCCCGTTCTTCTTCGACCCCGCCTTCACCGCCGAGATCCCCCCGCTGCCGGGGCGGGCCGCGGTCACCGAAGGCGGCCGGCCGCGCTGGGACGGCCAGAACCTGCACGCGTTCACCGGCACCTACGGCGACTACCTGCTGAGCAAGGTGTCCAAGGTGTTCCCGCAGCTCCAGCGGGAGGTACTAACGGACGAGGCGCCCTAAGGCGGGCTGCTCGGCCTGCAGCTGCCTGACCACCTCGAGGGCCTCGGAGACGTGCTTGTCGATGTTGGTCATCGAGTTGAAGACGTGCCGGACCGTGCCGGTGCGGTCGATCACGTAGGTGACCCGGCCGGGGAGCACGCCGAGCACGGACGGCACCCCGTAGGCCTTGCGGACGCGGCCGCCCTGATCGGCCAGCAGCGTGAACGGCAGCTTGTGCCGGTCGGCGAAGGCGACGTGCCGGTCGGCAGAGTCGGAGCTGACCCCGATCACCTCGGCGCCGGCGTCGGTGAACGTCTCATGGCTGTCGCGGAACGCGCACGCCTCGGCGGTGCAGCCAGGGGTGTTGTCCTTGGGGTAGAAGTACAAGACGACCACCCGCTCGCCGAGCCGGTCCTGCAGCCGGACCGGTTCGCCGGACTGGGATGGGAGGGTGAAGTCGGGGGCCTTGTCGCCGACCTGAATGCCGCGTGCCACGCTCGGCCTGCCTCTCTGTGTTCCCCCCTGAGAATCACGAGTCCGCAGCGTAAGTGTAGCCAACCTTCCACATCAAGACGTGAAGACGACGTGCCCCTCGGCGTGCGCGATGGCGGGCCCGGCGGCGACGTACCGGACGGTGCAGGCCGCCGCGCACCGCACGTCAATGGTCCCGGCGCCGCCCTCGGTCGCGACCAGCAGGTCGCCGGCCCGGATCCCGGCCCGCGCCAGTCCGGCCGCGGGCAGCCGCAGGATGGCGTCGTCGCCCGGGTGCCTGTTGCGCGCCGAGAAACGGTCGGCCAGGTAGGCGGCGGCGGCCCGCGGCGGGACGAACCCGGCGGACTCCACGCCGATGTCGCCGCCGGCCGGCAGGCCCGACCGCGCCAGGGTGACGACCGTGCCGGACGGGTCCACGGCGTAAACCAGGCCGCGCCCCTCATCCGGCGCGATCAGGTCGCCGCCGAACCTGCCGAACGTCGCCGGCGCCACGGCGATCCCACCCTCCATGGCTGGCGCGTCGGCCGTGATCATGGACACGTGGCCGTCGCAGCCGATGGCGAGCACCGCGGTCCGGCCGCGGGACTCCGCCGTGACCAGCAGCCGGTGCCCGAACCGCCCGGTGCTGTCGAACGCGATGCCGGACGGGGAGTCGCCCGGCGGCAGGCTGGCGAACCGCCGCGCCAGGCCCTGAGGGCTGATCATGATGACACCCGGCCGTGACCCGGGCTCGAGGGCAAAGGCCGTATTGGTCCCGAACGAGCAATGGTTCCCGCGGTCCGGATAGCTGCCTGCCAGGGCGAGGTAAGGCTCGGTTCCCATCGCGGTCTGATAACCGTCCGCGCCCCGCGCGAACGGGCGCAGGGTGCCATCGCGTCCCAGCACCAGCAGCCGCCCGGCCACGGCGACCAGGAACGATCCGTCGGCGCGCGGCCCGGCCAGGTCCACCACCCCGGGCAGGTGCCGGAACACGGCCCAGCTAGCCGGCGGCGCGCCGGGACTGGACTGCCCGGGACTGGGCTGGCCGGGACTGGCACTGCACGCGGCCAGCGCGGTCGCGGCGACGCCGAGCGCGAGATTCTGCCACCAGCGCACAGACAACTAACTTACGCCGGCCCCGGTGTGTAATGGCTCAGATGGAGGATAAGCATCAGGCGCGGCTCGGTGCCGTGCAGGAGACCCTGTTCATACCGCTCGCCGCCCGGGCCAGGGAAACGCAGAGAAAGCACCCGGTCCTGGGCAAGACCATGGCCATCACCTTGTTCCGAGCCAGCTCCCCGGCAGCGGCCGGTTAGGATTCCACGGCGCGGGGGGCCGGGCCGGTGACATCAGCGTCCCCGCCTGAGCCGGCTCGGGATAGCCGAGCCGGTCCTGGCGCCAGGACCGCATCGGCTCGGCGAGTTCCATGGCGGCGAAGGCGGCCGGCCAGCCGGCCGGGCCGTACCCGGCGCCGAGGTCGCAGTGGTGCAGCTCCACTTCGACCAGCCGCCGGGTCAGCAGCTGGGCGGCGGGGAAGGAGGCCGAGTCGAGGATCCGCACCGGGACCAGCCATCCCATCTCGGGCAGCTGCCTGGCGACGGTGCGCAACGCCATCGCCGAGGCGGCCAGGTCGGCCATGAGCTCGCTCGCCCGCAGGCCCGCGCCCTGCTCGATGTCGGCCTGCCGGGCCTTGGCGCTGGCGTAGGCGGGACGGTCTTGCCCGGTTCGCACCCCGACCAGCAGGTTCCGCATCGCGTCGGCGTTCCGGGCCACGTGCGCGACCACATGCGCCCGCGTCCATCCCGGTAGCAGCGCGCCCGCGTCCATCCCGGTAGCAGCGACGGCGCCCGCAGGTCCGGTTCTGTGATGACCCGCGCGGTGTCCAGGAGGCGCTGCGTCGCCTGGTCGATCTGGTCGCTCAGTTCCCGTTGTGCGGCATCCACCAGCTCACTTTAAGCAAACCGCCCCCCGGACCGCGACCGGGAGAACTTCCCGGCCCGACCGGGAAGGCGCCTCTTCTGGCCGGGAACGGCGCGCAGGCATCGTGGCCTCACCACAGATTCCATGGGAGGCAATCATGAACGGTCGCAAACTCACTGTCCTGGCCACGATCGCCGGAGTACTCGCCGTCGGCGAGTTCGGCAGCTCGATCATCATCTGGCAGGAAAACCGCCCCGGCAGCCTGCCGCTGGCCGCCGTCGTGTTCGGCGTGTTCTTCCTGATCGCAGCCTGGCTGCTGCGCCGCGGGCGGGTCATGGCAGGCGCGATATTCACCGGCATCCTGTGCCTGTTCGAGGCCTGATCGCCGCCATCATCGTGCTCGCCGCCCGCCTGCGCCGCCGGGCCGCGGCTTGACCAGTAAACGATCCTCGTCGGAGGGCCGCACGTGGTGCACCATGGGCTTATGGAGAGCCCGCCGCTGGCGCCTGGCCGCGGCCGCTTCACCGCGGCCGCGGCGAGCACCGCTGTGGTGCTTGCCCTGGCGGGCTCTGTCGTCGCGGCCAGTTACGACCGCCCCGGCACGGCCATCTTCGCCGACACGCTGTCATTCTGCTTCGTTCTCGCGGCGATCGCCGTGGTCGGGGCGGTGATCGCCCTTGCGGTACCCGGCAACCGGACTGGCTGGCTCCTGCTGGCCGCCGGGGCCGTTATGGGGATCGGCGAGGCGTTCACCGAGGCCGGGATCCACGGCGTTGGCGCTGTCCACGGTTCGGTTCCCGGTGCCGCCTACCTGGCGGCCATCGGGCCCAGCCTGCAAGCAGTGGGGTTGCTGATTGCCGTCGTGGGTGTGCCAATGGTGTTTCCCGACGGGCGCCTGCCGGGTCCGCGGTGGCGCTGGATGGCCTGGTCGGCCGTGGCCGCCATGACCTGCTTGTTTCTCGGTAACCTGGTCAGCCCCAGCACGAACGAGGACCGGCTGGCCCACTGGCACAGCCCACTCGGCTTGCCCGGCCACTACGGTCACATAGCGGATACGCTCAGCGCCGTCGGGGTTTTCCTGGCCGTGGCGGCTGACGCGGGGGCTATCGCCGGGCTCGTCTCCCGATGGCGACGCGGAGGACCGCTGGTCCGGCAGCAGTTGCTGCTTCTGGCCATCGCTATTGGGCCGCCTGCGCTCGTCCTTCTCGCCGTGATAGCAATCGGCAGCCTCCCCGGCTGGATATTTGGTCTCACCCTGCTGCCCCTGCCGGTCGCGATCGCGATCGCGATCCTCAACCACGGCCTGTACGATCTGCGCCGCGCGGCGCACCGCACGCTGCTGTGGCTCACCTTGTCCGGCACCGTGGCCGCGATCTACGCTGTGGCCGTCATCACCGCGGCTGTGCTCGTCCCTGATCATCACGCCTGGTGGCCTTCGGCGCTCGCCGCGGCGCTGGCCGCGCTCGCGCTCATCCCGCTGCGTGAGTCGCTGCAGCGTGCCGTCAATCGCGTCGTGTACGGCCGCTGGCACGAGCCGTACGAGGTCCTGGCCGGTCTCGGCGAGCACCTGGAAGCCGTCGCGGACGTCGATCGGCTGCTGGACGCGGTGGTGACCGAGCTCACCACCGGACTGGACCTGGCCGACGTCACCGTCCGCGGCCTCGACGGCGCCACCGTAGCGGGCGGCACTACGGCCGCCGCCACGGAAGACGCCGGGACAATGATCCCGTTGCAGGCCTTTGGCGAGACCGTCGGGTACCTCGCTTACCGGGTGCCGGGTCGTCAGCTGAGCACGGCCGAGCAGCGGCTGGTCCGCGACCTGGCCCGGCAGCTTGGCGGCGCGCTGCACGCGCGGCTGCTGCGTGAGGACCTACAGCGAGCCCGGGAGCGCCTGGTGCTCGCCCGTGAGGAAGAACGGCGCCGGCTGCGCCGGGACCTGCACGACGGCATCGGCCCGGCCCTGGCTGGCCTGACCCTGAAGACCGAGACAGCGCGGGCCCTGCTGCCACCCGGCGCCAGCGCCGTATCACGCCAGTTGCACGACCTCGGCGAGGAGATCCGCCGGACGGTGGTGGACGTCCGGCGCCTGGTGGAGGGCTTGCGGCCGCCCGCCCTGGATGAGCTCGGCCTGGCCGGCGCGTGCGTCCAGGCCGTCGAGCGGCTGACCGCCGGAGCTGGCCTGTCCGCCCGCGTGCAGGCCAGCGACGACCTGCCTACGCTTCCGGCCGCCGTCGAGGTCGCCGCGTACCGGATCGTGGTCGAGGCCGTCACCAACACGGTCCGGCACGCCCAGGCCCGGCACTGCGATGTGTCGGTGGACTATACCCCGGCCGGCCTGGCCGTCGCCGTTACCGACGACGGCACCGGGCTCCGGCCGCCGGACCACCCCGGCCACGGCCTGGTCATCATGCGGGAGCGGGCCGAGGAACTCGGCGGCACGGTGACCGTCACCGACGCTGCTCCGGGCGTCACGGTGCAGGCCCTGCTGCCCGCCGCCGCCGCACCTGCGGCCCCGGCGCCCGCGCGCGTTTCCCCGGCGGCCGCGGCGGTGTCCGGATGATCCCGCTGCGTACGGTGCCCGGATGACCCGGGTCCTCATCGTCGACGACCATCCCGTCTTCCGTGACGGCCTGGCCGGGCTGCTCGCGACCCTGCCCGAGGTCGAGGTCGTCGGTACCGCGGGCACCGCCGAGGAGGCCCTCGCCGTCCTCAGGGAGACTATGCCTGACGTCGTGCTGATGGACATCAACCTGCCCGGCGCCTCCGGCGTCGAGGCCACCCGGCGCGCCACCGAGATCGCCCCGGCGACCGCGGTGCTGGTGATCTCGATGGTGGACGACGACGACAGCGTGTTCGCCGCGCTGGCCGCGGGCGCGCGGGGATATGTCCTGAAGGGCGCGACGGCCGCCGAGATCACCGCGGCGCTGAGCACCGTCGCCGCGGGCGGCGCCGTGTTCGGGGCCGGGATCGCCGGCCGGATGCTGGCCAGGACGCCCGGGCCACCCGCCGGTCAGCGGCCCGCGCAGGACGACCTGACCGCGCGGGAGCGTGAGGTGCTCGACCTGCTGGCCGAGGGCGCGAGCAACCGGCAGATCGCTCGCGACCTCGGCCTTTCCCTCAAGACGGTGCAGAATCACGTCTCCCGCATCCTGGACAAGCTGCAGGCGGCCGACCGGACCCAGGCCGCCCTGCGCGCCCGCGAGGCGGGACGCCGGCCTCAGCCCCGGGTGTAGCCGGGCTCACGGACGAGCGCCAGGGCCGATCTTGCCAATGGTGCCGTCACCGGGAATGCTGGCGCCTGTGATCAATCCTGACTCGGCGGTACCGCCGTATGAGCAAGTCGCGAAGATGCTGCGAGACGAGATCGCCCAAGGCACCATGATCGGCCGGATCCCCTCGGTCCACACGATCGCCGAGCATCACCATGTCTCGCACCGGGTGGCCGCCCGGGCCCTGGAAATCCTTCAAGGTGAGGGGATGATCGTCAACGTGCCCGGCGAGGGACATTTCGTGCGCCATCCACGGACCTGACCTAAGACCGGGACCGGACCGTGGTGACCTCGTCGGCCCCGCGCGTGTTGATCACCCGGTCCGCGGTGATGCCGGCCTGCTCCGCCCGGACGGTGCCGTTGCCCAGCCAGTCCAGCTGGCCCGGCGCGTGCGCGTCGGTGTCGACGGCGAACAGGCAGCCGAGCTCGGCGGCCAACCGCAGCAGCCGGTCCGGCGGGTCCTGGCGCTCCGGCCGGCAGTTGATCTCGACCGCCACGCCCGCCTCCTGGCAGGCGCCGAACACCGCCTCGGCATCGAACTCGGACTCCGGCCTGCGGCGACGGCCGTCCTCCCGGTCGCTGAGCAGCCGCCCGGTGCAGTGACCGAGCACGTCCACGAGCGGGTTGCGGATCGCGGTCACCATCCGCCTGGTCATCGGCCCGGCCGGCATGCGCAGCTTCGAGTGGACGCTGGCCACCACCACGTCGAGCTGGCGGAGCAGGTCCTCGCGCTGGTCGAGCGAGCCGTCATCGAGGATGTCGACCTCGATGCCGGTCAAGATGCGGAACGGCGCCAGCTCCTCGTTCAGCTGCCCGACCAGCTTGAGCTGGGCCCGCAGCCGCTCGGCGGACAGCCCGTTGGCCACGGTCAGCCGGGGCGAGTGGTCGGTCAGTGCGATCCACTCGTGCCCGAGCTCGCGGGCCGCCTCGGCCATCTCCCGGGGCGGGCTGCCTCCGTCTGACCAGTCCGAGTGCGTGTGGCAGTCGCCGCGCAGCGCCGCCCGCAAGGCGTCCCTTTCCGACGGCGGCTGGTCCGTGCGCAGCCTGGCCAGGTAAACGGGCACCTCGCCGCGGACGGCCTCGATGACGACCTGAGCGGTCGTGTCGCCGATGCCCTTGAGCGCTCGCAGCGTGCCCGCCTCGATCCGGCGCTCGAGCTCGCCCGCGGGCAGGTCGACGAGTACCGCGGCGGCCCGGCGGAAGGCCTGGACGCGATACGTCGGCGCCCCGCTCCGCTCGAGTTCGAACGCGATCTGCCGCAGTGCCTCTGCTGGATCCACGTCTCCTGTTTTACCCCGACCAAGGCAGAATTGAGCGCGTGCAGGTCGCAATGCTCGGGTCGCTCGAGGTCCGGGCCGGCTCGGGGGAGGTCCTCGAGGTCGGCGGGGCCAGGCTGCGCGCGCTGCTGATCATGCTGGCGCTGCGCCCCGGCCAGCTGGCGCCGGCCAGCCAGCTCATCGACGGCCTGTGGCCCGCTCGCGCGCCGGCCGGAGCGCCGAACGCGCTGCAGGCCCTGGTGTCCCGGCTGCGCCGCGCGCTGCCCGAGGCGGTGATCGAGTCGCGGCCGGCCGGCTACCAGCTCATGCTTGACCCGCGGGACACCGACATCGTCTGGTTCGAGGAGCTGGCCGCCGCGGGCCGGGCCCAGCTGCGCACCGATCCGGCCGCGGCCGCCGCCACCCTGCGCCAGGCCCTCGGGTTGTGGCGCGGCCCGGCCCTGGTCGAGGTGGCCGGGACCGAGTTCGGCGCGGCCGTCATCGCCCGGCTGGACGAGCTGCGGCTGACCGCCACGGAGCACCGCATCGACGCCGACCTGCGTACCGGGGTCACCGAGCCGCTGGTCGCCGAGCTCGAGGGGCTGGTCGTGGCGCACCCGCTGCGGGAGCCACTGGCCGCCCGGCTGATGCGCGCCCTGCACGCGTCCGGGCGCCGCGGCGTGGCCCTGGAGGTCTTCGAGCAGACCAGGAAGCGGCTGGCCGCCCAGCTCGGCGCGGACCCCTCGGCCGAACTGGCGGCGCTGCACCTGGAGCTCCTCACCGAGCCCCCACCCACCTCCCCAGCCCCCTTCACAACTGCGCCGCACACCAACCTGGGGGCCGAGCTGACCAGCTTCGTCGGCCGCGACGCCGAACTCGCCCAGGTCGCGGGGCTCCTCGGCGCGCACCGCCTGCTCACGCTGACCGGCCCGGGCGGGGCCGGCAAGACCCGGCTGGCCGTCGAGGCGGCGCGGGCCGAGCTGGCCGCGACGCCCGGCGGGGTGTGGCTGGTCGAGCTGGCCCCGGTCACCGACCCCGCCGAGGTTCCCTCCACCGCGCTGGCCGCGCTCGGCCTGCGCGAGCAGGCGCTGCTCTACGCGCGCGGGCCGATCGGGGGGCCCGCCGACGAGCATGCGGACGCCCTCGGCCGCCTGCTGGCCGCGCTGGCCGGCCGGCGCGCGCTGCTGGTGCTGGACAACTGCGAGCACCTGGTGGCCGCCGCGGCCCGGCTGGCCGGCCGGGTCCTGGCCGCCTGCCCGCAGGTCCGCATCCTGGCCACCAGCCGCGAGCCGCTCAGCATCACCGGCGAGGCCCTGTGGACCGTAGGCCCGCTGACGCTCCCGCCGGATCCCGCCGCAACGTCTGATCAGGCCGAACGGGATGGCGTACCCGCCCCGGCCCCAGTGACGAGCCTCGACGGCTACGCCTCGGTGCGCCTGCTGTCCCAGCGGGCCCGCGCGGTGCTGCCCGGGTTCGAGGTCACCTCGGCCAACGCGCCCGCCGTGGCCAGGATCTGCCGTGCGCTGGACGGCATGCCGCTGGCCATCGAGCTGGCCGCGGCCCGGATGCGCACCATGGCCCCGGAACAGATCGCGGCCCGCCTGGACGACCGCTTCGGGCTGCTGACCGGCGGCAGCCGCATCGCGATGCCCCGGCACCAGACGCTGCGCGCGGTGGTGGACTGGAGCTGGGATCTGCTCGACGAGGCCGAGCGCGCGCTCTGGCGGCGGTTCTCGGTCTTCGCCGGCGGCGCGACGCTGGAGGCCGTCGAGCAGGTCTGCTCCGGCCCAGGGCTCCGCCCGGATCAGGTCCTCGACCTGCTGACCGCGCTCGCGGACAAGTCGCTGCTGACCGTGCGGCACGGACCCGAAGGCCCCCGGTACCGGATGCTGGAGATCATCCGGGCCTATGGCCAGGAGCGGCTCGCCGAGGCGGGGGAGCGGGACATGCTACGCCAGGCGCACGCGCGGTACTTCACCCAGCTGGCCGAGGCGAGCCAGGATCACCTGCTCGGCGCGCGGCAGCTGGACTGGCTCCGCCGGCTGGCCGACGACCAGGACAACCTGCACGCGGCGATCCGCGGCGCGGTCGCGGCCGGGGACGCCAGGGCTGCCGTGCGGCTGGCCAGCCCGCTCGGCTGGTATTGGTCGCTGCGCAGCATGAAGCTCGAGGGCGCCGAGCTGATCGCCGAGGCGGTCGGTGTCCCCGGCGTCGCCGATATCGGGGACACCGAGCGGCTGGCCGTGGCCTACGCGATGGGCGCGCTGCTGGCCGTCGACACGCCGATGCGCGGCACCGGCCTCGACTGGTTCCGGCGGGCCGCCAGACTCGCCGTCCGGATATCCGACCCGGTCCACCCCGTCGTCCCGCTGATCATCCCGCTCAGCCGCCTCTTCGGGGCGTCCGGCCAGGGTCCGGTCCCCCCCGAGATCTTCGACGACGCGGTCGGTCACCCGCATCCGTGGGTGAATGCGATCGCCCGGATCCTGCGCGCGCACGCCTCGCTCAACCTGGGCCGGCAGCATGCCCAGGCGGAAGCGGATTTCCTGGCCGCGGCCGGCATCCTCGCCACGCTCGGGGAACGGTGGGGCCAGGCGCTCGCGCTCGGCGGCCTGGCCATGCTGGAAGGCTGGCGGGGCGAGCACGAGACCGCGGTCGGCCACTACCGGCAGGCCAGGGAACTCGCCGCCGCATTCGGCAGCACGGAGGACGAGGTGCAGTCCCGCCTGTTCATGGTGCGCCAGCTCTGGCTGCTCGGCGAGCGCGAGGCGGCCCGGGCCGAACTCGCCGCGGCGCAGCCCGACGCGGAACGGCTCGGCCTGCCCGAACTCGCGGCCTTCGCCGCCTACACCGCCGGCGACCTGGCCCGCCTGGACGGCGCGCCCGAGGCCGCCCGGGAGGCCCTGGTCCGGGCCGTGCGCCTGGCCAGCCCGCCGAACGCGCCGCAGCAGATTCAGGCGGTGGCCGCCACCGGGCTCGGTTACCTGGCCGGCGCTGAGGGCGACCTGGACGCCGCCCGAGACTGGCACACCCGGGCGCTGGAAGCCGCCCGCGCCGCCGCCGACGCGCCGGTGATCGCGGAAGCCCTGGCCGGGCTGGCCGATCTCGCGCTGCGTGAAGCCGACCCGGAGCGCGCCGCGGAGCTGCTCGGAGCCAGCTTCGCGATCCGGGGTACCCAGGATCGTTCGGTCAAAGATGAGGAACGGGTCGCGGACGGTGCCCGGGCCGCGCTCGGCGAGGCCGGCTACGGCGATGCCTACCGGCGCGGCCAGTGTGTCACGCTGGACACACTGGCCGCTCTAGTCACACCCGGCGCCTGAAGGCCCGGACCGCCAGCGGAGCGAACACGACGGTGAACGCCGCCGCCCAGAGCAGCGACTCGACCGCCGGCCGGGCCGCCGGGCCGGACACCATGAGCCCGCGCACCGCGTCGGAGATCAGCGACACCGGGTTCGCCTTCGACCACGCCTGCAGCCAGCCCGGCATCGACGCGGTCCGGACGAACGCGTCGCTGGTGAACGTGATCGGGAACAGCACCACGAAGCCGAAGATCTGCACCTTCTCCGGGCTGGCCGCGAGCATGGCGACCAGCACAAGCGCCCAGGAGATGGCCAGCGTGGACACAAGCACAAGCCCGAACGCGGCCAGCACGCCGAGCGGCCCTGTGCCGACCCGGAAGCCCAGGATGGCGCCGATCACCAGCAGCATGATGACCGCCCAGGCCTGCTTGGCCAGGTCGGCCAGGATCCGGCCGGACAGCGGGGCGAACCTGGCGATCGGCAGCGAGCGCAGCCGGTCGAAGAACCCCTTCTCCAGGTCCGTGGACAGTCCGGTGGCCGTATTCAGCGTGGTGAACAACGAGTTCTGCACGATGATGCCGGGCAGCGCGAACATCAGGTACGCGTGCGGCGAGCCTGCCACGGCGCCGCCGAACACGTAGGTAAACAGCAGCAGGAACATCACCGGCTGGATGCTGAAGTCGATCAGCTCGGCCGGGTTGTGCTTGATCTGCACCAGCGTCCGCCAGCTCAGCGAGAACGTCTGCCGGAGTCCATCCAGCGGCCCGACGCGCGGCGCCAGCGCACCCGTATTATCCAGAACCGTACTATCCATAACCGTGCTTTCCGCGCTCATGCCGCGCTCCCTTCTAGCTCTTCGGCGCTGCCCTCTTCCGCGCGGCGGCCGGTCAGCGACAGGAACACCTCGTCGAGGGTGGACCCGCGCAGGGTGAGTTCGGCCACCGCGATGCCCGCGTCGTCGAGCCGCCGCACCACCGCGGGCATCACGTCCTCCCCGGTCACAGGCACCGTCACCGTGGTGCCGCGGACGTCGGGCTCGGTGCGGGTGAAGGCGACCGCCACCGCCCGCACGGCGGGCAGGTCCGCCGGACGGGCCGGCCGTACCGCCAGCGTCAGCGCGCCGGTGCGTGCCTTGAGCTCTTCCGGCGTCCCGGTCGCGATGACCGTGCCGTGGTCGATGACCGCGATCTCGCTGGCCAGCAGGTCGGCTTCCTCCAGGCACTGGGTGGTGAGCAGCACGGTGACCCCGGTCGCGGTCAGCCCGCGCACCACCTCCCACATCTCGTTGCGGCTGCGCGGGTCGAGCCCGGTCGTCGGCTCGTCCAGGTAGAGCACCCGCGGCCTGCTGACCAGGCTGGCGGCCAGGTCCAGGCGGCGGCGCATGCCGCCCGAGTACGTCCTGACCGCCCGGTCGGCGGCGTCCTGGAGCCGGAACGAGGCGAGCAGGTCGCGCGCCCGGCCCCGCGCCGCCGGCCGTGACTGGCCGGTCAGCCGCCCGATGAGCACGAGGTTCTCCTGGCCGGTGAGCGTCTCGTCCACCGACGCGTACTGCCCGGTCAGCCCGGTGAGCTGCCGGACCTGGTGCGGCTGCCGCACCACGTCGTGACCGCAGACCGCGGCGTGCCCGCCGTCCGGCCGTACCAGCGTGGCGAGGATCCGGACCGCGGTCGTCTTCCCCGCGCCGTTCGGGCCCAGCAGGCCGAACACCGAGCCGGTCCGGACCGCGAGGTCGATCCCGTCCAGCGCACGGGTATCCCCGAACCGCTTGACCAGCCCGTCAGCAACTATTGAGTACGTCATGCCGCCATGCTGCGGCACCGCCCTGACACCCAGCCCACATCCCGCTGACGCCCCCTGACATCCCGCTGACGGCTTCTACCAGGCGATCCAGCGCCGGATGCGCGTGAGCCGGCTTCAATCACCCGTTCCGCAAGGCTTCGATGTCCGGTGAGGGCACGCCGAACCGCCGGAAGACGGTAGATAGGAGGATTCTCGTCGCGCCGGTGCGCCACAGGCTGAACAATTCGTTGAAACACAGGTCGCGCAGGATGCTGTCATGCCACTGCCGCAGGTGACAAGCGTTCCCCCTTGTTCTACGTGGTCGGGAAAGCCCTCGAAGATCGACGGGCAGCTCGCCGACTATGGCCCTGCCTCGCCAGGATCAGCCGGGATCGCCGAGGGCGGCACGAACTTTGCGCAGGCTGGCCGTGACCTGGCGATTGAGCCCGAGCAGCTGTTCGACGCCAGGTCGTCCGGGCGCCTGCCCCCGGTCGTGATACGGGCGCCGTCGGCCTTGCCCTTGGCGATGTAGGACTCGACGCGGTGCCGCTGCCGCTCCGAGACCAGCGGGCCGATCTTGGTGGCCGGGTCGAGCGGGTCGCCGATGGTCAGCGACTGCGCGAGGGCCGTGATGGTCTCGACAACGGCGTCGTACCGGCTCCGCGGGGCCAGGACGCGGGTACTCAGCCAGCAGATCTGCCCGTTGTTGAGCAGGGTGGTGCCGAAGAACGGCTCGAGGCTGGCCGTCAGGTCGGCGTCGTCGAGGATGATCGCCGCTGACTTGCCGCCCAGTTCCAGCGTCACCGGCCGCAGGAGCCGGCCGCAGGTCTCGGCGATGGCGCGGCCGGCCGCGGTGGAACCGGTGAACGACACCTTGTCCACTCCCGGGTGCGCGACCAGGTAGGCGCCGGCTTCCCGGCCGGCCGGGACGACGTTGAGCACCCCTGGTGGCAGCCCGGCCTCCAGCGCGGCCTCCGCCATGAGGAATGCGTCCAGCACGGTCTCCGGCGCCGGCTTGAGCACCACGGTGTCGCCGGCCGCGAGCGCCGGGGCGAGCTTGAGGAACGAGATGGCCTGGGGGACGTTCCAGGGCACGATCGCCGCGACCACGCCGATCGGCTCGCGCCGGATCAGCGACTTCTTGCCCAGCATCCCGGCGCGCACTTCCTCCTGGCCCGCCGCGACCAGGCCGGCGTAGTAACGCAGCAGCAGCGGCGGGAAGCCTGCCTCGAAGTTCTGCGCCAGCCACAGCGGCATGCCGTTCTGGACCGACACCCGGCGTGCGGTCTCCGCGCCCCGCGCCTCCAGCGCGACCGCGAACCGTTCCAGCACGTCGCCCCGCCGTGCCGGTGACCAGGTGGCCCAGCCGTCAGCGTCGTCGAACGCCTTCCTGGCCGCGCCGACCGCGGCGTCGATGTCGCGTTCGGTGGCGGCTGGCACGCTGCCGAGATGCTCTTCGGTGGCCGCTTCGGTGACGCGGATCCGTTCGGCCGACGCCGGGGCAGCCCACTGCCCGTCGATGTAGAGGTGGCCGTACTCGATGGTGGTCATGTTCGTTCCTTCGCTCGCGGGCCTGGGTCAGCTGTGGACCAGGACGACTTTGACGGCCTCGCCGCGGACCTGGGTGGTGAACTCGGCCTGGCGGAGCAGCGCGACGAACGTGTCGCCCGCGCGGCCCGCGCCGATGACAACAACGCGGGGCATCGGTCACGCCAGTTCCACGCGCATCGGGAGCCGGCGCAGGCCGCCGACGAAGTTGGTCTGCACGACCTTACGGCCGCCGGTGATCTCGAGGGAGACGAGCCGGGGCAGCAGTTCTTCCAGCATCACGCGCAGTTCCTGCTTGGCCAGGTGCTGGCCGATGCACATGTGCGGGCCGTAGCCGAAGGCGATCTGCCGGTTGGGCCTGCGGTCGAGGCGGAACTCGCCGGGCGCCTCGAAGACGTCGGCGTCGCGGTTCGCGGACTGATAGAGCAGCATCAGCCGGTCACCCTCGGCGATCTGCTGCCCGCGCAGCAGGTAGTCCTGGCTGGCCTGCCGGACGAAGTGCTTGACCGGCGAGACCCAGCGCAACCCCTCGTTGACGAGGTCGGGGATGAGCGAAGGATCGGCCTTGACCCGGGCGAGCTGGCCGGGATGCTTGGCCAGCGCCTCGAGGATGCCGGCCAGCGTGCTGGAGGTGGTGTCGTGTCCGGCGGTGGCTATCGCGATGAACCAGCCATACGCGACCTCCTTGGGGTACAGCTCACCGTCGGGGCGGCGCGCGTTGGCGATGATCGAGGCGAGGTCGTCGCGCGGCGCGGCCCGCCGAGCCTCGACGAGGACGTCGAAGTAAGCGTAGAAGTCCCTGATCGCCGCCGACCACTGCTGCGCCGCGGCCTCCGGGCTGAGCGGCGTGACGTCGGCACGCTGCGCCTCGGGGTCGGTGGTGCCGAAGAATTCCTGGGTGAGGGCCATCATGCGCGGCTCGTCTTCGGCGGGAACCCCGAACAGGGTCATGATCACGTGCAACGGGTAGGAGAGGGCGAAGTCCCCGACGATGTCCAGGTCGTTCGTGCCCAGATGCAGCCGTCCGGCGATCGCCTCCCGGGCAAGCTCCCGGATGCGGTCCTCCCACGTCTTCAAGGAGGCAGGCCGGAACCACTCGGTCGCGATATTCCTGACCATCGTGTGCTCGGGCGGGTCGAGGTACGTCACGGTCTCGAGGATCCGCAGGCTCCCGCCCGTCAGCGACCTAGTGAACGCATCACCGGCCTGGTTCTGCAGGATCGGGTTGTGCGAGCCGGGCTCTGTCCCGCCGCCGCTGGGGAAGACCGCGGGCTGCTTCTCGATCTCCATGACATCGGCGTGCTTGGCGACGAGCCAGAGCGGGTCGTAGCCCTCGACGTGGACCTTCGCCAGCGGCGCGTTCTCGCGGAGCCACTGGTACGCCGCGAAGAGCGGCTCGTCTTCACGATGCCCTTCGGGCAGCACCACATGGCGGGCGATGTGGTCCGGGACGCTGACGCCCGGAGTCGACTCGGTGACGCTCATGCGAGGCTCCCTGCATGGTAGCGGAAGAGGGTCTGCCCTGGTCAGCTGGCTGCTGCGGAGCGGTCACGAACCATGATGTCAGTCAGGTCACGCTGTCACATCTCCCAAAGGGGAGACTTTCTTACCCCTGCCGGGCTTCTAGCCCCTTCGGGTGAGTGCGGGGAGGCTGGGTCCGTGGACAGGAACTCCGGCGCCTGCCCCAGCCGGCCCATCAGCTCCTGGATACCCAATGGGTGACGGCGAGCAGCCCAGCATGCACCCGCGGATTGCCGCAGTCCGGCATCGCCGCAGTGCCCGCGCGAGCAGCTGCGCAGCCTGCCAGCCGCGCAGCGCCTCCCAGGCCATTAGGTCCAGCTGCGCGGCCGCCAGTTCGGTCACAGCGGTCGACGCAGCCTCGGCGAGACAAGGCCGTGCATGCATAGCCGCACGGACGGCTGCCGACGCCTCGTCCAGCGCCCGGGCCACCTGCCCAGGGTCTGTCCCGCCGAAAACGCAGCCGCGGCGCTCACCCCGGCACTACGTCGCGCACGTACAGCCCGGGCGCGGGGCTCAGTACCGGATACCGCTCGCTGCCGAGTTCCCCGGGCGGGGACTTCCGTTCGCCGGCCCGCGCCGTTACCCAGTCGGCCCACGCCTCCCACCAGCTGCCCTGCTGCCTCTCGGCTCCGGCCAGCCACTGCTCGGGGTCAGCACCGGGCGGGCCGCCGGTCCAGTAGTGCGCCTTGGGGTTGCCCGGTGGGTTCACCAAGCTGGCGATGTGCCCGGAATAGCTGAGCACGAACGTCGACGGGCCGCTGAGCAGTTGCGTGGTCCGGTAACAGCCCTTCCATGGTGTCAGGTGATCGGTGACCGCTCCGGTGACGAAGGCCGGCACCATGATGTCCTGCAGGTGCAGCGGGGTTCCCAGCAGGCTGAGCTCTGTCGGCCGGGCAAGGAGGTTGTCCCGGAAGATGTCCAGGAACTGGTTGTGCAGCGCGCCGGGGAGATTGGTGCCGTCGGCGTTCCAGGCCAGGATGTCGAAGGCCGGCGGTTTGTCGCCCATCAGGTAGTTGTTCACCCAGTAGTTGAAGACGAGGTCGTCAGGGCGCATCCAGGTGAAGGCGCTGCCCATCTGCCGGCTGGTGATGATCCCCTCGCGCCTCGACCGGCGGCCGGCGAACGCGATCAGACCCCGCCCCGAAAACGCGGTGATCGGGGCGCGCAGGCCGAAGTCCAGCAGGGTCACGGCGTACGACACGCTGTGGACGCGGTCGTCGCTCATGGCAGCCAGGTGGTTGAGCAGCGTCGTGGCGATGATGCCGCCGGCGCAAAAGCCCATCAGGTTGACATCCGGGCTGCCGGTGACCTCGCGGACGGTGTCGATGGCGGCCAGCACCCTCTCGGCGTAGGTGTCCAGGTCCCAGCTGCCCTGCTCGGCCGTCGGGTTCCGCCAGCTGAGGAGGAACATCTGCAGGCCGCGGCGGGCGGCGTACTCGACGAAACTGCGCCCGGGCCGCAGGTCCAGGAAGTAGAACCGCCCGATGGGCGGTGGGACGACCAGCACCGGGCGCTCGAACACCGTTTTGGCGGTCGGGGCGTACTGGAGGACCTCCGCGACCGCGTCGCGGGCGACGACGGCGCCAGGGGTCACCGCCAGATCCCGGCCCACCTCGAACGCGTCGGGTTCGATCATCGACGGCATCCCGCCGTTGTGCCGCACGTCGTGGACGAAGTTGCGGAGTCCGCGGACGATGCTCATGCCGCCGGTGTCGAACGCGCGCTTGATGGCGGCCGGGTTGCTCACCAGGAAATTGGTCGGCGCGGCGGCGCTGGTCACAATCTTCGCCGCGAAACGGGCCTGCTCCGCTCGGGTGTCGCTGCGTCCGTCGCCCATCGCGGCGACGATCCTGTCCAGCGCCTCAGCGGAGGCGAGATAGCTCTGCTGGAGCATCCGCAGTACCGGGTTCGATGTCCAGGCAGGATCGGCGAAACGTCGATCGCCCTTGGCCGGAGCCACGTCGGACAGCCCCCATGCGATGCGGGTGAGTTCCAGGCCCAGCCGGCCGGCCTCCCCGGTGACCGTCGTGCCCTGGCTCAAGGCTGTGGCCAGTCCGCCGACCGCCTCCTGGAGCGACGGGATCCCCACCGCCTCGCCCCCGTCAACCGATTCGGCCGCCTTGGTGGCCGTCACCGTCGCCTCCGCACTGCTCACGGGTTACTCCTTGGCCTCGGGGAACCTATGTAGAACTACCCAACTCCGCCACCAACCAGACACACGCACTAGCTCGCATGTCCAGGACCTTGATGGGGGCACGCTGCTCATCTGCGGCCGTTCTGTGCGTTTGTTGCTTGCATGCCGAGGTACCGGCAAACCGCCTCAGCGCGATTGGCGGCTCCGAGCTTCCGGAGAATGTGCTTGACGTGTGACTTGACGGTGCCTTCCGAAATGATCAGGCGCGCGGCGATGCCGGCGTTGGTCTGGCCGGTTGCCATGAGCCGCAGGACGTCGATCTCGCGTCGGGTCAACCCTGAGTCGGCAGGCGAGTGGTCGGCCACGAGCCTCGCAGCGGCGCTCCGTGCCATAGCTACGGTTTCCCGGTCGATCCGGGTGACCTCCACCTCCGCGTCGACCAGTTCGTCCGTCACCTTGGTGATGTCGAAGGTCAGCCGTCCGACCTCCGCCCGAAGAGTAAGGAGCCGTTCGGACAGCACCGTGCGCTGGAATGCGTATCCGACACCCTGTGCGAACATCCAGAGCACGTCGCGGCTGAACTCGTCCACGTGCCGGCGCCGCATGTAGCAGTCGGCGTGCAGGAACCCGATCACCCGTCGTTCAGGCATGATCGGCGCCGCGACGTAGGAACGGGCTAGCGTCGCCGCAGCCAGCGTCGGGTGCACTCTCGGATCAGCTTGCGCGTCGGGGACAAGGAGGGGGCCTCGCCGACGGACCATCTCCGTCTCGAGAATCATGTGGTTGAGCAACTGGGGTCCGTCGCGACCCACCCGCAGGATCTCCTGCGCCCACCCGGGGTCACCTTCGACATAGACGGCCTCCGGAACCCACGCGGACCCGTGGACGCGCGAGATCATGGCCCGGTCGAAGCCGAGACGACACGCCTCTTCCGGAACTCGATCGATCAGCTGCGAGACGCAGCGGATCTCATGGAGCCGCCCGAGCGCATTGTGCACGCTCGCAAAGGCCGCAATGCGCTGGGCGAGCCTGGCCTCGCGAAGCCGCCCCTGGGTTTCCTTGAGCTCAAGGAGAAGGCCGACCGTGTCGGCGCTGCCCCACGCGAGGGGTGCGTCCTGCCCATCCTCCCAGACAGCCTGGGTGACGCGCGACGCGGCTGTCAGGGCAGCCTCCGCGGATGGAAAGTCGACGATCGGCAGGGCCCGCGGATTGCCCTGTGGTCCGCACAGATCGCTCACCCGGTCGATCACCGCCAGGACCTCACGCATGTTGGCGCTGGGAATCGGAGGACCGTGACCGAGCCACGGCTGCTCGCCATCCCAGGTGCGTGCGGTCTCGGACCGCGGCATAACGGCTTGCCCGATCGTGTCTGCGTGTTCAGGCTGCGCGATGCCCGGCGACGCGGTGTTGCGCGCAGCCCCGGAGCTACGCGTCCTGGCCACCAGCCGGCAGGCGCTGCCGGCGCCGGGCGAGTTGCCGTTCGCGGAGCGGGCGTCGGCTGCTGTGCGGGAATTCGCGATCATCACGGACAACCAGCCGCGGTTTATGTCGCCCCGAACTTCTTCTTGATGTCTGCGCGCAGGATGTGCTTCTGGACCTTGCCGGTAGCCGTCATGGGCAGGGCTGACACGATCTCGAGGCGCTCCGGCAGCTTCTGCGTCGCGAGCTTCTGCGCGCGGAGATAGTCCGTGATGTCCTTGAGCGTGAGCGCCGCGGACGGTTCCGTCAGGACGACGAACGCACACGCCTTCTCGCCCAGCCGCTCGTCCGGCATGCCCACCACGGCCACGTCCGCGATGGCCGGGTGCCGCACCAGGTGGTCCTCGATCTCGCGGGCGCTGATGTTCATCCCGCCCCGGATGATGATGTCCTTGAGGCGTCCCGTGACCCGCACGTACCCGTCCTCGTCCATCCGGCCAAGGTCTCCGGACCGTGAGAACCCCTCGGCCGTGAACAGTGCGGCCGTCTGCTCATCGTCGTTGAAGTACTCGATCATGTGGCTGGGCCCCCGGTAGGCGATGTCGCCCTCCTCGCCACACGGCACCTCAAGACCGTCCTCGCCGACGATTTTCACTTCGGCACCTTCGAGGGCCGAACCGTCCGACGTGACCGCCCGGTCCGCCGGGTCGTCCGCCTTGCACATGGTGGTGAGGAGGTTCTCCGAGCGGCCGTAGAGGCTGAGGGTCCGGCAACCGGGGAAGATCTCACGGGAGCGTTCGACGACGGCCCTCGGGATCGGCGACCCCGCGCAAACCCAGAGGCGTATGCTGCTCGCGTCGTGCTTGGCAGGGTCGTACGCCGCCATCAGCATCTGCAGGAACGGCGTCGCGGTCACGGCAGCGGTGCATCGGTACTGCTCGATCCTGCGCAGCCCCTCCTCCGGGTTCCACGCCTCCATCAGGTAGGACTTCGCACCGGCGATCAGGGGCATGATCACGCTGGTAACCAGGCCCGTTGTGTGGGATATAGGCGAGGGCCCGAACTGCACGTCCTGCTCGGTGTATGCCAGGCCCTTGATGATCGCGTTCGAGCTCGCGCGATAGGTGTTGAAGGTGTGGAAGCATCCCTTGGGCCTGGAGGTCGTGCCCGAGGTGTACACGATGAGGAAGCCGTCATCGGGCGATGAGTCGGGGCCGGCCTCCTCCTCCAGGGCCGCCAGGTCCCCGCCGGCCACCAGGCTGTCCAGTGAAGGAGTCTCGGACGCGTCCACTCCTGCGGGGGGGCGAGCGGCGTACACCGTGCGCAGGTCCGGAGCTTCGGAGCGGAGCTTGCCGAACATTTCCAGGTGTCCGAACCCGCGGAACTCGTGGCAGGTCACCGCGGCCACCGCGCCGGAGTGCCACAGCACGTAGGCGACCTCGTCCTCGCGGTAGATCGGCATGATGGGGACCAGGATCGCGCCGATCCTGGACAGCGCCGCGGCGATCACGGGGAATTCGGTCCAGTTGGGAAGCTGCACGGCAACCCGGTCTCCCGGGCGCAGGCCCTCTCGCCGCAGGCCCACGGCCAGCCGCAGGGCCTTATCACGGAAGCCGGCGTACGTCAGCGACGTGGTGCTGTCGAAGACGAAGACCTGGTCACCACGGCGAGCGGCCTGCTCCGCGACCAGCGCGTTGAAGCTGGCCGGCTGCCAGTAACCCGCGGCATAGAACCCGGCGATCCGCTCCCCGCTGTACCGGTCGCGGACGGTCTTGATCGGTGCATTCATGGGGACCCCTCTCGCGTCTCCGAACCCACTCATTGAATGCTAGAATGGTAAGACCATTTTAGCAAGGGGTTGCGTCAATCTGGGAGGATCCTCTTGGCCATCCAGGAGTATTCCTTCCCCACGCAGGTCGCTGCGTCGCCGCGGTCTAGCCCGCCGCGCACCACCTCCCTCGGGGCGACGTCGGCCAGCCATGCATGGAAGCTCTTCCGGCAGGCGTCCGGGCGCGGCACTGCCGGTGCGCGGTAGCAGAGCTGATAAATTAGGTAAGACCAAAACAGGGATGTGAGGCGAGATGCAGGAACCACTGGTCTCGAAGAGCGGGCCGAACCGGCAGCCAGTCCGGCTGACGCCGATGCCTGTTCCCAAGGCCTCCGACGTCCTCGCGGACGACCTGCGCGAGCGGATCCTCCTGGGCGAGTTTCCCGAGGGCACCGCGCTGCCCACCGAGCGCGACCTCGTGGCGCAGACCCGGATGAGCCGAGCGACGGTTCGGGAGGCGCTGCGCATCCTCGAGGTCCAGGGCTTGATCCGCATCAAGACCGGCCGGGCAGGCGGGGCCTTCGTGCAGAAACCGGACGATGAGTCGGTGGCCGGCTCCGTCGCCCTGGTCATCCGTGGCCGGCGCATCCGCATGGCTGCCCTGCTCGAGACGCGCGAGGCGATAGAGCCCGCCTGCGCGCAGCTGGCGGCAAAGTACCGCACCGACGCCGACCTCGAGCGGCTCGACAAGGCCAACGAGGCCATGTCCGTCGACGGACCACTCGCGGATTTCCTGCAGGCCAACGTGAACTGGCACGTCGCAGTCGCCATTGCGAGCCACAACGAACTGCTGACCGGGTTCATGCTGGCGTTGTCGCGAGCCATCTACTCCTCCACCGACACCAAGGGTTTCATCGACAGTGACGTCCGGCGGACGACGATCCGGGCCCACTGGGGCATCACCGAAGCCATCCGCGCCCAGGACCCGGACGCTGCCCTGCGTCGGATGAACAAGCACGTCCACGCGTACGCCGAGGCAGTGCAGGAGGTGGAGGAGCGCACCGCGATCGAGGTTGCAAATGGCTGAACTCTCGTCCGGGACTTCACCGAACGGGCCGGGCTATCGCAGCCGCCGTGTACCGTCTCGCCGACGCTGGGCAGGCCGCCGACGAACCCGGCGGGCTCGTGCCGGATTCCCGCAGCTTCCCGGTCTACCGATGTGTCCCGGATCTAGCTCAAGCGATCGGTCACCTAACTACGAGACCTCGGATCGGCTCCTTCGCGGTCTCGATCAGCTGACGCCGGAGGTACCGCAGCATGTAGAAGGTGTAGATCCCGAACCAGATCAGCCACCACGGGAATGCGATCCAGAAGTTCCACAGGCCATTCAATGCGAGGGGTCCTGTGGTGAAATACGGCATGACGCTTTCCGGCCAGAATGATAGGGCTCCTCCAATGGCGACCCAGCCGGCCCAACGTGGCCAGACAGGCGAGTCGCTCTTGTCCGTCACCGCATAGATTCCGACCGCGATCATCTCGAAGCCGGTGACCATATACGTCATGTCGTAGATGAACCAGGCCTCACGCCATATAGATTCCTGGAGCACCGGCTGCGATGAGCCGTAATAAGCCGCATGCAGGATTTTTCCAGGGAACTCGGCCAAAATCCACGCGGTGAGGCCTCCGCCGAGCAGGCTGATGCTGGACAGGACAGGTGAATTGTGTTCCTTCCGCAACATCACACGCGACATCACCGCTGCCCACGGCAGGTAGAAAACACCCACCACCATGCATATGATCATGCCGACCATGATTTGCTGGTGGTAGGGCCGGAAGTAGTGCTCGACGAGCCCTTGCGGGGTATATGCGGGCGACGGCGGCGGATGATTGTGGCCGAGAAGTCCGAACGAAATGAGGTATCCGACAAGGAAGACGAGGCCGCACCACGCTGCAGCATATTGAAGCTTGCGCTCAAGTCGGCTATCCATTACGGCAGTCCTCCTAGGTATCGGTGAGTGAGCGGGCGGTGTGGCGGTGGCTGGCGAGCCCGGCGGCGTCGAGCTACCGGTCATCACGGCAGCGGTGAGCTGACCGAGGCCGACAGGACGCCTAGGTGAACTGCGGAACCCCAGACTTCAGCACAGTCCCGAAGCACCGCAGGCTGGGGTTCCGGCGCGGTTCTGCTCGGTCAGGACGGTACGAGTGCGGCGTTGCGGTCGGCAGTTCCCAGACGACGCTGCTGGGCGAGCATCCTGGACATTTGAATGCTCAGCGCCACGATCCACGGTCCCCAGGTGAACACAGCCAGGTACCAGCTGCCGGCTCCGTTCGGGGCGAACGGCCCGCTCTTGTTGAAGATGATGAATGCCTGGCCGGGTTCAACTATCGCAGCTAGGTAGCTGAGCCAGCCGGCCCACGCCGGGAAAGCGCCTACCTTCCGCCGAGACTTGAAGATGATGACCCCGGTCAACGCCATACCTGCAGCGAGTGGCGGCCAGATCAACATCGAGGAAATCCAGCCGAGGTCGCTCATCGCGCGGGTGACGTCGGGGCTGGTGGCCAGGGGACGGTATACCGCGACGGCCCAGACCGCGACGTCGAACGCCAGCAGGATCGGAATCGAGACGGTTCCGACGGTAGCGACGATCGCCACCAGACCCGAGCCACCCTCCAGTCGGCGGAGCATCGCGCCGAGTTGGATCGTCCACGCGAT
>WNGP01000798.1_pt1 | contig 35712 bp, 33 predicted proteins | sample 5407671 | NCBI WGS metagenome assembly WNGP01 (sample SAMN13153381, study PRJNA577476) | soil metagenome | isolation source: 40 cm soil or saprolite under Garry oak tree replicate 2 | place: USA:California | collected 2016-06-15 | reverse complement strand
CCACCGACGCGCCGATGATCACGCCGACCAGGATGTTGGGCTTGGCCACGTCCAGGCTGAACGTGCCGGCCGCCTTGCCGGTCAGCGCCGATTCGACCGAGGTGCGGAACGAGCCGAACAGCGCGGTCGCGGCCAGCACAGCGGTGGCGATCGCGATGCCCTTGGTGATCGCCTTGGTGGTGTTGCCGATCGCGTCCAGCGTGGTCAGCGCCTGCGCGGCCTCGCCCTCGACGTCGCCGGACATCTCCGCGATGCCTTGAGCGTTGTCGGTGACCGGGCCGAAGGAGTCCATGGACACGATCACGCCGACCGTGGTCAGCAGGCCGGTGCCGGCCAGCGCCACCGCGAACAGCGCGACGGTGGCGTTCCCCGTCGCGAGCAGGTACGCGCCGAACACCGCGCCCCCGATGAGCAGCGCGGAGTACACGGCGGACTCCATGCCGGTGGCCACGCCGGACAAGATGACGGTGGCCGCGCCGGTCTCCGAGCTCTGCCCGATGTCCCGGACCGGCCGCCGGTTCGTCTCGGTGAAGTACCCGGTCAGCAGCTGGATGGCGCTGGCCAGCACGATCCCGATCAGCACCGCGCCGAGCGCCAGCCAGCGGGGGTCGCCGTTGAAGGCCGCGATGGCGGGGTCGGCGATGCCCTTCAGGTCGCTGAACTTGGACGGCAGGAAGGTGAAGCAGGCGATCGCCACGCCGATGGCGGAAATCACCGCGGAGATGAAGAAACCGCGGTTGATCGCGGTCATGCCGCTGCGGTCGCCCCGGCGGGGCGATACCGCGAAGATGCCGATCACCGCGGTGATCACCCCGATCATCGGCACGATCAGCGGGAAGATCAGGCCCTTATCGCCGAACGCGCTCCGGCCCAGGATCAGCGCCGCGACCAGCATGACCGCGTAGGACTCGAACAGGTCCGCCGCCATGCCGGCACAGTCGCCCACGTTGTCGCCCACGTTGTCGGCGATCGTCGCGGCGTTCCTCGGGTCGTCCTCCGGGATGCCCTGCTCGACCTTGCCCACCAGGTCCGCGCCGACGTCGGCCGCCTTGGTGTAGATGCCGCCGCCGACCCGCATGAACATCGCCAGCAGGGCCGCGCCGAAGCCGAAGCCCTCCAGCACGCCCGGCGCGTTCGCCTTGTAGATCAGCACCACGAGCGCGGCGCCGAACAGGCCCAGGCCGACGGTGAACATGCCCGCTACGCCGCCGGTCCTGAACGCGATCCGCATCGCGGGCCGCTCACCGCCCTCGCGCGCCGCGGCCGCCACCCGGACGTTGCCGCGGACGGTCAGCGACATGCCGGTGAACCCGGTCAGCGCCGAGAACAGCGCGCCGACCAGGAAGAAGATGCTGCGGCCCCAGCGCACGCCGCTGCCGTCGGCGGGCAGCAGGAGCAGCACGAAGAAGATAAGGACCACGAATACACCGAGGGTCCTGAACTGCCGGCGCAGGTATGCCGCCGCGCCTTCCTGCACGGCGCGGGCGATTTCCTGCATCTTCTGGGTTCCCTGGCCGGCCGCGAGGACCTCCCGCACCAGCACGCCGGCCACCCCGAGCGCGAGCAGCCCGACGACGGCGACGATGACGACCCAGGTCAGGTTGGAGCCGCTCACGCTGACGGGGTTCGCCGCCAGCGCAGAGACATGCCTGAACATTCGACCTCCTGGAACTCCGAACGGAAGACGTTGCCGATCGGGACTAAACGAGTGGCCGGGAGTCTACGCACGTGCAGGCCGAACCACTAACATCGAGCCATTCCTAACAGTTTTGTTATCTCTCTGTTATCGTCGCGAAATAGCAACGTGATCGTTTCGACTCGCGTGATTAGCAGCGGCCGCAGGCCTGCCGCGAGCTGGGCGCAGCGCACGACCTGCAGCGAGCTAGGAGCAGCGCGCGGACCTGACGGACCGCCCGGCCCGGCGGCCCGGCGCTTCAGCCAGCGGCCCCGGCTTCAGCCCGGCGGCCCCGGCTTCGCCCCGGCGGCCCGGCTTCAGGCGGTGGGAACGACCGACGGCCAGCTCATCCGGACGCTCACGCCGGAACTCGTCGACGAGACGCGCACGTCATCGGCCAGGCCGGAGATCACGGCCAGGCCGAACCCGGCCGCGATTCCGGCTTCGTCGTCCTGGACCACGACCGCGGCGGCCTGGGCCGCCCCCTGGCCGCCGCCTGGCCCGTTGGCGTCGGCCGACCCGGCGGTGCTGGTGGGGGCATGGTCACTCACCACCACGACGAACCGCTCTCCCTGGTCGGTCATCTCGATCTTGACCGGCTCGGCCGGGCAGTGCCGCCGGTGCGCCTCGACCGCGCGTGAGCACGCCTCGCCCACGGCCAGGCGCACCTCGCCAAGCAGCGCTTCGTCCACGCCACTGCGCCGCGCTACCGCGGTGGCGACCAGTCGCGCGGTGCGGACATGCGCGGGCAGCGGCGTGAATGTGACTTCTACGGTGGCCATGTCTCGGGCAAGGATCCTCGGGCGCCAGCTGGCTTACTTCTCGAGCTTCTTGGCCACGATGGCCTCGTCCACCGTGTTGTGGATGCCGAAGACCTTCGTCAGCCCCGTGATCCTGAAGATCTTGAGTATGCGCTCCTGCGTGCAGACCAGATCCAGGGAACCGTCGTGCGCGCGCACTCGCTTCAGGCCGCCGACCAGCACCCCGAGACCGGTGGAGTCCAGGAACTCGACCTTCTCCATGTTGACGACGAGCTGGTAGTTGTTCTTGTTGACGAGATCGATGAGCAGCTCACGGAGCCGCGGGGCAGTATAGACGTCGATCTCGCCCTCGACATCAACAACCTCGATGCCGTCCTTGTTGTAGTGACCCAGCTTCAGATCCACAAATCCTCCAGCGCCATGCACGGCGTCATCTCAGCGTCCCGCTCAGGCGCGCGGGCGCACCTGCCAGAGCGTAGGGCGTGATCATCTGCGGCATGCAACCACGCTCCGGTGTCATGTCTATACGAAATCATGCCCTCGGACATCCCCCTCGGGGCGACACACGGAAAATCTCCGAGTATCGCCGGGCAGGATGTCACACTGAAGTGGCTGTGTCGACCCTTACCCCCCTTCCCCCCGGCAGACCGGTGACGCTCGCGCCCGGCGCCGGGGCGCAGAACCGCGCGCTGGACATCCTGCTCGATGACGCGCGGGCCGGCCGACCCGTCCACGTGGAGCACATCCCGGCCCGGCCCGGCCGCGAAGTGCCCTGGCCGCAGTGGGTTCCGGCGGAGGTCATGGACGCCTTCGCGGCTCGCGGCATCCACGCTCCCTGGAGTCACCAGGCCCTGGCCGCCGACCATGCGCAGGCCAGCCGGAACGTGATCATCTCGACCGCCGCGGCGTCGGGCAAGTCGCTCGGCTACCTGCTGCCCGCGCTCGCCGCGGTGCTCGCGGGCGACACTGTGCTTTACGTCACGCCGACCAAGGCGCTCGCGGCCGACCAGCTCGCGTCGATCCGCTCGCTCGGCCTGCCCGGGGTGCAGGCAGCCACCTACGACGGCGACTCGACCTACGCCGAGCGGGCCTGGGCGCGCAGCCACGCCAGGTACCTGCTGACCACCCCGGACATGCTGCACCGGGCGCTGCTGCCCGGGCACGCCCGCTGGTCAGGGTTCTTCAGCCGGCTGCGGCTCGTGGTGATCGACGAATGTCACGGCTACCGGGGGGTGTTCGGCTCGCACGTGGCCCACGTGCTGCGGCGGCTGCGCCGGGTGGTGGCCCATCACGCCCCGCCGGGCGGGCCGCCGCGTCCGGTCTTCGTGCTCGCCTCCGCCACGGTGGGGGCGCCGGGCGCCTGCGCCAGGCTGCTCACCGGGCTGGACGCCGAGGAGGTGACCGAGGACGGCTCGCCGCGCGGGCCGCTGGCCTTCGCTCTGTGGGAACCGCCGCTGACCGACGCCCGCGGGGAGGCGGGCGCCCGGCTGCGCCGCACCGCCACCGCGCAGGCGGCCGACCTGCTCGGCCGGCTGGTCAGCCAGAACGTCCAGACGCTGGCCTTCATCAGGTCCCGGCGCGGCGCCGAGGCGGTCGCACTGGCTGCGCGCCGGTCGCTGGACGCCCACGGGGCCACGCCCGGGGCCGACGGGGCGAAGGTGGCGGCGTACCGCTCCGGGTACCTGCCCGAGGACCGGCGCCGGCTGGAGGCGGCGCTGTCCGACGGGCGCCTGGTCGGGCTAGCCACCACCACCGCGCTCGAGCTCGGGGTCAACATCACCGGCCTGGACGCCGTGCTGATCGCCGGATGGCCTGGCACCTGGGCCTCGCTGTGGCAGCAGGCCGGCCGGGCCGGGCGCAGCGGCCGGTCGGCGGCCGCGGTCCTGATCGCCCGCGACGACCCGCTGGACACCTACCTGGTGCGGCATCCGGAGATCCTGCTCCGGCACCCGGTGGAGGCCACCGTGCTGGACCCGGACAACCCGTACGTGCTGGCGCCGCACCTGTGCGCGGCCGCCGCCGAACTGGCCCTGACCGAACCGGACCTGGACATCTTCGGCCCGGCGGCCCGGACGGTCGTGGACGACCTCACCCGGGCGGGACGGCTGCGCCGCCGCGCGGCGGGCTGGTACAGCATGCGCCGGGACACCGCGGCCGGCCTGCGGGGGGCCGGCCTGGCCCCGGTCCGGGTGGTGGAGCAGGCGACGGGCCGGCTGGTCGGCACGGTGGACGAGCCCTCGGCGCACCTGATCGTGCACGAGGGGGCCATCTATGTGCACCAGGGCGACAGCTACCTGGTCCGGACGCTGGACCTGGACGACCGGGTGGCCCTGGTCGAGCCGTGCGAGCCCGGGTACACCACGACCGCCAGGGACGTGACCGAGGTCGAGGTGCGCGGCGAGCTGCGGCGGACGACCTGGGGGCAGGCCGAGGTCCGGTTCGGCGACGTCCGGGTGACCCGGCAGGTGGTCAGCTTTGTCAGCCGTGACAGCAGCGGCGCGGCGCTCGGCGAGACCCCGCTGGATCTGCCGCCCCGCCATCTGCTGACCCGGGCGATGTGGTGGACCGTGTCGGCCGGCCAGGCCGGCGCGCTGTCCGCCGCGGGCATCGACCTGGGCGGCGCGGCGCACGCGGCGGAACACGCCGCGATCGGCCTGCTGCCGCTGTTCGCCACCTGCGACCGCTGGGATATCGGCGGGGTCTCCGCCGCCCGGCACCCGGCGACCGGATTGCTCACCGTCTTCGTCTACGACGGGCACGACGGCGGCGCCGGGTTCGCCGAACGCGGCTTCGGCGCCGCCGCGGACTGGCTCCGCGCCACCAGGCAGGCCATCGCCAGCTGCGACTGCGAGGCCGGCTGCCCTTCCTGCGTGCAGTCACCCAAGTGCGGTAACGGCAACCACCCGCTGTCCAAGCGGGGCGCGGTCGCTCTCCTCGACACCGTGCTGGCCGACGCGGGCTGAGGTTCCTGGCCGCCGCGGGCTGAGGTTGCCAGCCTGAGGCGCCGGTCTCGGCACGGTCGCCAGTTCTCAGCCCAGAGGGGTCTCGGCACAAGGAAGGAGAATAGGAGGCGGGCGCCGCCGGGGGGGAGAGCGGCGCCCGCGCGCACGGTCCGGCCCTGGGGGGGGAGGCCGGGCCCGTCCTATCCATAAGCTTAACCGCAAAGTGCCCCCGTATGCGACCACCGGTGTCGGTTTCGCGACCGCCGGTGGCGTATCCGCCACAGGTACCCGTTGCAGCGTCAGCCCAATCGAATTACAACATATGCCGAAGGGTCTTGGAAGGTCTAACGCCAGATTGCCTACTGGAAGGTAAGCTCCGTCCGTTACTTGTGTATCACTCGGTAAGAGATCGGCGAGCTGGCGTCGATCCCGGCCGCGGCATCGGACACTGTCCGCAAACAACGGCGAAAGCACCCCTGACCCCTCCTGGGCAGCCTATAAACCGTCGGCAGCCGGCTACCGACGGCGCACAGCCGGTCCGGCGAGTCACTAGTTAACGGCATGTGATCGGGCCGACTGATCAAGATCACGAATTGGTCACGCCCGGGTCTTTGCAGGCCGGTGATTTCGTCGTAGAAAGGTGCTACGGACGTTGAAGCGTCCGGGCACGGCAGCCGGGTACCCACGCGCGACCAGCCGCGGGAGGCGTGTCAGACCAGGCCAGGTCGGTAGCGGCCAGCCTGGCTGACGGAGAAGGTGCACGCTTGGTAGCCCGACCTGACGTGGGTTTTCGTAGCGGCGCCCCGGCCAGGGGCGCCGCTCGCTATTGGCCCTCGGTTTCTCGCCCCCGCGCCGCCGGGCCGCGGTTTCCCGGCTCGGTGTTTCTTCGGGTTTCCCCGCCGTCTGTGCCGCAATCGTGACGTTATAATCCGGCGTATCACCACACATCGGCGTAAATGCCGCGTGTCCGTTTGGCGTCATATTCGGCCCGGGCGTACCAGATCGGCCGCCTGCCCGGTATGCTCGCCGCCGCGGCAGGGTGCCTGAAACGCCGTACCGGCCCGGGGTGCTGCCATGTTGACGATCAACAACGCTAGCCTTGGACTTTGCCGAACATGAGCTAGCCGCGAGGAGCAACCGGACGCGGGCGCCCAGAGCCGTGCGGGAGCGCGGAAAGTGGTCCGCACACGAGGGAGATGGACTCGATGGTCCGCAGCGAAACGCCGGAACCCGCCGGTGGTGATCAGTCACTCGGGGATCTCGTCGCCCTGGCCGCCAAGGACGTGTCCCAGCTGGTCAGGTACGAGATTGACCTGGCCAAGACGGAGCTGAAGGGCGACGCGCGGCGGGTCGGCATGGCGGCCGCCGGGATCGGCCTGGCCGCCTTCGTCGGCTGCCTGGTGCTCGTCCTGGTCTCCTTCGCCTTCGCGTACGGCCTGATCACGCTCGGCATCTGGGACTGGGCGGCCTTCCTCATCGTCGCGGGCACCTGCGTGCTGCTGGCCGGGGCGGGGGTCGGGATCGCGCTGCTGAGGCTGCGCAAGCTGTCCGGCCTGCGCAAGACCCGCAAAACCGTGACCGAGGGCCTCGGGCTGCTGCGGCATGAGGTCCCGCACCCTGACGGCCAGCGCCCGGAGATCGCCGCGCGCAAGACCAGGTGAGGTGACCGAGATGGCCGGCGGCGCGGACGCCGCGGTCCAGATCGGCGGCCCCTGGAACCACCGGTCCGTGAGCGCGAACGGAACCAGGTTCCACGCCGCCGAGGCTGGCGACGGGCCGCTGGTGCTGCTGTTGCACGGGTTCCCCGAGTTCTGGTGGACCTGGCGCCACCAGCTGGCCGTGCTGCCCGAGGCGGGCTTCCGCGCGGTCGCGGTGGACCTGCGCGGCTACGGCGGCAGCGACAAGCCGCCCCGCGGCTACGACCTGGTCACCGCCGCCGCCGACGCGGCCGGGCTGGTCCGGGCGCTGGGCGAGGCGAACGCGATCGTGGTCGGCCACGGCCTGGGCGGGCTGATCGCCTGGACGCTGGCCGCCTACTACCCCAAGGTGGTCCGGCGGCTGGCGGTCATCTCGATGGGGCACCCGCTGCGGATGCGTGCCTCGGTGGTCACCGACCCGCTCGGCCAGGGCCGCCGCGCCGGCTACGCCCTCGGGTTCCAGCTGCCCATCCTGCCCGAGCGCCGGCTGCTGCGGGACGGCGCCGTCCAGGTGGGCCGGCTGCTGGAGAAATGGTCCGCGCCCGGCTGGCCCGACCCGCAGACCGAGCAGATCTACGCGCGGGCCATGCGGATCCCCTCGGTGGCGCACTCGGCGCTGGAGTATCACCGCTGGCTCGCCCGCAGCGGCGTGCGGCCCGACGGCCTGCGCTACGCCCGGCATATGCGCGCCGCGATCCAGGCTCCGACCCTGCACCTGCACGGCGCCCTGGACAGCTGCGTGCTGCCGCAGACCGCGCGAGGCGCCGGGCGCTACGTCGACGGCCCGTACCGCTGGCGCGTGATCGACGGTACCGGCCACTTCCCGCACGAGGAACGCCCGGAGGTACTTGACACCGAGCTGCTCGGCTGGCTGGCCGACCCGGAACCCGAACGATGACGCGGGACCGCGATCCGGGCGGCCGGCCCAGGAACGCCCGCCCACGCGACGCCCTGGGACGTCCGCTGGCCCGTGTCGAGGCCAGCGCCGGGGCCGAGGCCGGCCAGGCCAGGATCCCCGACGACCTGGTGATCACCGGGCCCGACGCGGCCACGCTCGCCGATCAGCTGCTCCGCGACGGACGCCCGTTCCACGCGCACGAGGTCCTCGAGGCGGCCTGGAAATCCGGCCCGCAGGGCGAGCGCGACCTGTGGCAGGGCCTGGCCCAAATCGCGGTCGGGCTGACCCACGCCCGTCGTGGCAACGCCCGCGGCGCGGCCGCCCTGCTCCGCCGGGGCGCTCAGCGCGTCCGAGCGCACCAGGAGCAGCCCGACGCCACGGCGGGACCCTATCCGTACGGCATGGACATCCCGGCCGTCCTGGCCGCCTCCGATGACCTGGCGGCGCGCATCGAGCAGCACGGCCTCGACGGCATCCCGCCCGCCGACCTGACGCCCGGTCTGCTAGCACCCGCCGGGAACCGGTTACGATGCCCGGCCGCGGTGGGCGTTTTCAGGATCTGGGCGACCTGCGGCAGGTCCTTGAGGCCAGTTAGTCGCAGCCCATGGTGGAGACGGCGGCGGTGGACTGCACGCCGGCCCGGGCGTCGGCCGCCACCTGGGCGGCGGTGAGCGCGAAGCCGGTGTCGGAGACGCCGACCGCGGCGGCGAACACGACGCCGTCGACAGTGCCTGCCGGCGACAGCAGCGGGCCGCCGGAGTTGCCCGACTCGACCACGGCCCGGATCTCGTAGATCTGGCGGGTCACCGTGCTGGTCTGGTAAATGTTCGGGCCCTGCGCGTTCTGGATGCCGCCGATCCTGGCCGGCACGGTGTGCAGGTTCGGCGCGTCCAGCGGGAAGCCCGCGACCACGGCGTTGTCGCCGGGATTGGCCTGCCCGGCGAACCGCAGCGGGGTCAGGTTGAGCCCGGGCACATACAGCACGGCCACATCCACCTGCGGGTCGTAGTAAACCACGGTGGCCCGCAGCGTCCGCCCGCCGACGGTGGTGATCGTCTGCCGCTGTGTCACCCCGGCCACCACGTGCGCATTGGTCATGATGTGGTCCGGTGAGACGACGAAGCCGGAGCCCTCGATGGAGCGCTGGCAGCTCGGCGCCACCCCCTGCACCCTGACCACGCGGTCTTCGGCCGCCCGGAAGCCCGGGCTGCTCAGCACGTTGGGGTCCGGGGCCGGGATGGAGAGAATGCGCTCCGCGCCGATCCCGCTGAACACCTTGGCGTAGGTGCTGTTGCCGGCCAGCAGCCTGCGGAAGTCGGAGAACATGGTCTTCGCGGGCGACGGCATGAACTTGTCAAGCGTCTGCAGCGCCAGCGAGTTGTTCACCTGCTGGTCGACCACGGGGAACGGGGATCCGTTCAGCACCGATCCGACCACCCAGGCGATCAGCAGCACCGAGACCATGCTGACGACGGACCCGCCCGCCGAGTCCAGGACCGTCGCCGAGCGCCAGGTCACCGTGGACCGCATGGCCGCGCCAATGGAGGAGGCGATGAACTGCCCGAGCACGGCGAGGCTGACCAGCAAGACGACGGCGATGATGTCCTGCTGGGTCTGGCCGCCAACCAGCGCCCGGGAGATGCTCGGGCCGAACTCCGCGCCGAGCAGCGCGCCGCCGACGAAGCCGAAGAAGCTGAGCACGCCGACGATGAAGCCCTGCCGGTAACCGGACACCGCGAACGCGGCCACAACCACGATCAAGATGAGGTCGAGCACATCACCGCGCACGACCATAACCGTATAGCGTTTTTGCCGATGTCAAGGCCGCCCGCGAATTTCACAAGTCGGTGACTACGGAGACATCCCACGGCTTTTCCCAGCCGCCCAGGGCGAGCAGGCGGTCCACCAGCGCGGCGGTGAACCCCCAGATGAGCATCCCGCGGACCCGGAACGCGGGGGTGGTCCGCCCGTCGCGCACGCGCACCATCAGGCGCGCACCGGGATCGGCCAGCTCGGCGACGCTGACCCGCTCCACCGCGGCCACCTCGCCGGGGTCGACCGGCGCGACCGCGGACGGCCGCCGCCACCAGGCCAGGACCGGGATGACCCGGAAACCCGTCCGGGGGATGAACACCTCGGGCAAGGTGCCGACCACGTCGACGCCGCCCGGGTCGAGGCCGACTTCCTCGACCGCCTCCCGCAGCGCGGCCCCGACCGGTCCGCCGTCGCCGGCGTCGATGGTCCCGCCGGGGAAGGCCGGCTGGCCGGGGTGCAGCCGGAGCCCCTCGCTGCGCTGGATGAGCAGCAGGTCCGGACCGCCCGGGCCATCGCCGAACAAGATGAGCACCGCCGACTCCCGGCCGCCGGTCGGAGGCGGCACGAGCTGCGGGTGTATCTCCATCGTCTCGACCGCGGCGGCCAGCTCGCGCAGCCACGGCGGGGCGGGCCCGCCGGGGACCGGCTCGCGGCCCGGAGTCACGAGAACGGGCCGGACTTGACGAGCTTGGCGGCCACCTCCGGGTCGGTAGGACCCTCACCGTAGGAGGGGCAGAGCCGGGCCAGCGCGCACGCGCCGCAGGCGGGCCGGCGGGAATGGCAGACCCGCCGGCCGTGCCAGATCATCCGGTGCGAGAGGACCGTCCAGTCCTTGCGCGGGATGAGCGTGGCCACCTCGGCCTCGACCTTCTCCGGTTCCAGGCTGGTGGTCCAGCCGAACCGCCTGGCTAGCCGGCCGAAGTGTGTGTCCACGGTGATACCGGGGATGCCGAAGGCGTTCCCGAGCACCACGTTCGCGGTCTTCCGGCCCACGCCGGGCAGGGTGACGAGATCGCGCAGCCGCGGCGGCACCTCACCGCCGAACTTGTCGCAGAGCGCCTGCCCGAGTCCGATCAGGCTGTTCGCCTTGGCGTGGTAGAAGCCGGTCGACTGGATGATCTTCTCGAGCTCCTCCCGGTCGGCGGCGGCGTAGTCCGCGGCGGTCGGATACCGCGCGAACAGCGTGGGAGTCACCATGTTCACGCGCTTGTCGGTGGTCTGCGCGGACAGGATCGTCGCGACGAGCAGCTCGAGCGGGGAGGAAAAGTTCAGCTCGGTGTGCACGTCCGGGTAGAGCAGGGCCAGTTCGCGGTTGATCCGGCGGGCGCGCCTGACCAGGGCGGTATGCGACGGGGGCTGGGCGGTCACCGTTCCAGCTTAGGGCCGCTAGGACGAGGACGGCGACGCGGTGCCCGACGGGGACGGCGAGGGCGCCGGGGCGGACGGCGACGGGCGCGGACGCGGACGCGGCGGGTGCCGCGGATGCCGCGGGCGGCCGGAGCCGTCCGGCGGCGCAGAACTGCTCACCGGCCAGCTGACCACCCCGCCCACCGCGGTGAGGGTGATCTGGCCGGCCGAACCGGCGCCGACGCTGGACGTCGAGAGCTGCAGCGTGCCCGGCGAGGCCGGCGCCCCGCCCGCGCCTGCGCCGGGCGGCTGGGCCGGCGTGCCGTTCCGCGCGGCGGGGGCGTGGCCCGGGGGCAGCGGCTGGGTGGCGGCGGTGATCAGCCCCTGGCCCCGGCCGCCGACCGTGCCGACCAGCGGCGGCGTGGCCAGCCGGGACCGCGCGGACCCGTGGCCGGCTGGGGCAGAGGACGGGCCCGACGGCGAGACGGGGCCCGCGGCGCCGAGACCCGACGCCGGCCGCGCGGGTCCGGTCGGCGCGCCGAGCGCCGTGGTGGGCCCGCTCTCGCCGGCCGCGCCGGGCTTCCCCGCCAGCCCGGCCAGGGCCAAGGCCGAGGCGATCACCACCGCCGAGGCGATCGCGCCCGCCCCGGCGATCAGCAGACCGGCCCGGCGCGGCCGCCGCCCGGCCGGCGAAGGGACCTGGACGGCCGGCGAAGGGACCTGGACGGGTGCCGGGAGGGCCCACCGGGGCGGCTGGCCGGGGGCCGCGGCCTGCCAGTGACCGGCGCAGGAGTCGAGCAGTTCCGCGCGGGCCAGCGGCGACAGCGCGGGCGCGGGCAGCAGCGCGAAGACCCGCGCGGCGGAGACGTGGCGAGGCCGCTTGTCCGTGCAGACCTGGCAGAGGGCCGCGTGCTCGAGCACGCGGTCCCGGATCCGGGCCGTCATCGGGCCCGCCCACCCGGCCAGCACCCCGGCCAGCACCCCGGCGAGGTCCGGGCAGGTGGGGCCGCGGCTGAGGAGGATCTCGACGCCGAGCGCCCGCTCCAGGCGCTTCGTGGCCCGGGCCAGCAGCGCCAGCACCTCCTCGGCCGGCCGGCCGAGGACCAGGCCGGGGTCCACGTCGTGCCGGCTGGCGAGCTCGAGCACCTCGAACTCGCCGGCCGTCAGGCTCATCGCCGCGTGCCACGCCATCAGCCGCGAATCGGCACCATTGCGCCCGGATGGCCCGGGCGCCTCGTCGGCGTCGGCCGCGGGCACGGCCACGTGCTGGCGGCATTCCGCGCGGGCGAGCGAGTAAAGCCACGGGCCGAACGATTCCGGGTCTTGCGGACCCGTCAGCCGCATGATGTGCGCCTGCGCGGCGAGCAGCGTGTCACGTAGCGCGATTTGCGCCATTTCGCGGCTCCGCAGCATGCTCCAGCAGTAACGGAAGAGCCGGTCACCATGGGTGTCGAGGAACTCGGCGGCGGCGATCTGCGCGTAATTCATAGTCAAAAACTAGAGCATGTCAAGTGCGTACAGCCAGCTATTCAATGTAACGAGCGTTTAAACCGGCACTATTTCCTTAGTGCACGGAAAGGAACAATTGATTGCCGCTGTATGTCCTTAGCGCCGGTTAAAGGGGCAGGCTCATGTTTGGGCGTGTACGGCGCATTTGGCCGGGTCGTAAGGCGCCGGGTCGAGCCGGGCGGCCAGCGGGCCGCCCAGCCGGTCGGCCGGGTTGACGTGGCGGCCCAGCACCACCACCGCGACATGGCGGGCGCCCGCCCGCTTGAGCGCGGCCGCCGCGGACTGGGCGCTGGCGCCCGATACCCAGGAGTCGTCAAGCAACAGCACACTGGCTCCTGCCGCGCTCCGTTCGGCCGAATACCGGTCCGCGTTCGGGTCCCGGCCCTGCTGGCCCGGCCTGAGGACCAGCCTCGTCACCGGGAGCCGCAGGTAAGGAGCGGACAGCTCGAGCAGCGGGTGGGGCCCCGGGCGGCCGCCTCCGGCCGGCACCACGGCCAGGCGGCCGGGCGCGGGCATGCCCGCGTGCCGCCACACGCAGCCGCCGTGATCGTGCAGGAAGACGAGCAGCAGGGCCAGCAGCGACGTCCGCGCGGCGGCGCTCGGCGCCCGCCAGGATTTGTACCGCCACAGATCGGCGGCGAACGGGCTGCCTTTCACCGCGTACGAGACGGGCGCCACGGCGTCGGCGAGCAGGCCCCGGCCGAGCAGGTCATGCTGCGCGCACTGGAAGCAGCGGGCGAACCCGGGCCGCGCCGGGCCGCGGCAGACCCGGCAGATTTCCGGGCAGATGCCCGGGCGGACCGGCGGCTCGAGCGGGTACAGGAGCAGCCGCCGCCGCAGGATGCGCCAGGCGTCGCTCTTTGGGCTGTGCACATTCGCGGGGGTTGATGCGGGCATGCGGCGATGCTACGGACGGGGACTGACAAGGCCGCGCTGTGGCGAACCTCACGTCCGTCACCCTGGCCCGCAGCCTGATCGCGATGGGTGACGACACCGGGCAAATCTCGCTCATAGTCCCGCCTGTCACCTCGTGATGCGGCAGAATGTGGCCTGCCAGGAAGGCGGCCGGGCAACTAGCGCGGCATCTCCCCCGGCCTAATTTGGCTGCCTGATGCGACTCATGGCGAGGATTCTGCGTGACCGACAGGAGCGAAACCGCATTGCCTGCTGCGACGGGGTCCCGGGCGGACCGGGTCATGTGGGCCACCGTGGACCTCGTGCGCCGGCACTGGCTGTTCTGGCTGCTGCTGGGCGGCGGGCTGGTGCTCCGGGCCGTCACCCAGATCGCCTACGAGCCCGCGCTGCTGTTCATCGACTCGAAGAAGTACATCTTCGGCACCGACTTCACCAACACCGTGTGGGGCTCTTTCGACCCGCTCGGCTACTCGCTGCTGGTGCTGCGCCCGGTGCTGATGTTCGCCGGCCTGGCCTACGCGGCGCTGCTGCAGCACGTCCTCGGGATGGCCATGGCGGGCGCGCTGTACGCGCTGATGCTGCGCCGCGGCGTGGTGCGCTGGCTCGCCGCGCTGGCGGTGGCGCCGGTACTGCTCGACGCCTACCAGCTGGACGCCGAGCAGACGATCATGCCGGACGTGCTGTTCGAGGCGCTGCTTGTGGCCGGGATCGTGCTGTTGCTCTGGCGGCCCAGGCCCGGGCTGTTCCTGGTCATCCTGGGCGGGCTGGCGCTCGGCGCATCCGCCCCGGTCCGCCAGGTGGGCGAGGCGCTCATCGCGCCTGCCCTGATCTACGTGGTGATGGCCGCGCCAGGCTGGCGCACCCGGCTGCTGCACGGCGCGGTGCTGACGTTCTGCTTCGCGCTGCCGGTCGTGGGCTACATGAGCTACTCCGCAGTGATCATGCACTACGGGTTCGAGATGTCCAACATGGGCGACGCGTACCTGTACGGGCGGACGGCGCACGCGGCCGATTGCACCACGCTGAAGATCCCCGCCGCCGAGCGGCCGCTGTGCCCGAGCGCGTCGGTCTCCGCCACCTTGGGCGTGGACGGCCTGGTCAACGCCAAGACCGCGCCGCGCGTGCTGTACCAGCCGGTCAACATCGAGGCCGGCCTGCTGATCGACACCGTGCCGACGCAGCGGGCGCTCGCCTACAGCGTGCTCCGGCAGCAGCCGCTGCGCGTAGCCGCAGACATCGCCCGGGATTCGGTGAAGATCTTCGCCCTGACCAGGAACAGCGAGCAGGGCGACACCCCGATCACCCGCTGGCAGTTCCATTACGGCTACCCGTATTACCCGCCCGGCATCACCCGGCACGGCGGGAACAGCGCCAGCCGGGTCTTCGCCCAGACGGGTGGCGGCGGGCCCGCGCGGGTCCACTGGAAGGCCGATATCGCGCTGCGGTACTACCAGCTGCACGGCGGGTACACGCCCGGACCGGTGTTCCTGCTCGGGCTGCTGGCCGGGATCGCCGGAATCTTTACCTTCCGGCGGCGCCGCGATCCGGGGCCCGCGCTGGCCTGCCTGCTGATCACCGGGTGCGCGGTCGCCGTGCTACTGGGCGCGGACCTGTACGAGTTCTCCTGGCGCTACCAGCTGCCCGCCCTGATCACGCTGCCCATCGCGGGGGCGTTCGGGGCCACCGCGCTGGCCCGGCACATCCGGGCGCGGCGGCAGCGGGCCGAGGTCACCATGGCTGTCCCGGGCGGGCCGGTCAGCGAGCTGGCGACCGCCGGATCCGAGCAGGTGTCCTAGCAGATGCCCGTCCCGGACGGCGGTGCGGATGTCCGCATGCTCGCCTCCGGCGTCGTCTACGAAGACAACTGGATACGGCTGCGCCGGGACGAGATCGAACGGCGCGACGGCTCCCGCGGCACCTACGCGTTTATCGAGAAACGCGACTTCGCGCTGGTCATCCCGGCCGAGAACGACGGCTTCCACCTGGTCGAGGAGTACCGCTACCCGATCGGGCGGCGCACCTGGTCGTTCCCGCAGGGCGGGTTCCCGCACGGGGAATCCGGCGAGCCGGAGGACCTCGCCCGGCTGGAACTCGCGCAGGAGACCGGGCTGCGCGCCCGCGAGCTGGTCAACCTCGGGTACCTGCACAGCTCGCACGGCACCAGCAGCCAGGCCGGGCACTATTTCCTGGCCACCGGGCTCGAGCCGGGCGCGCCGGAACGGGAGACGGAAGAGCAGGACATGCGCCAGGCCTGGGTGTCCCGGGCCAGGTTCGAGGAGATGATCATCGAGGGCCTGATCACCGACGACTCCACCGTCGCGGCGTACGCGCTGCTGCTGCTCGGCGAGCGGCGCCGGGCCAGCTGAGGGAACGGTCAGCCAGCGTTTCCGCGGAAACGCCGCGCGCTTGCTGCCGAGGGCGGCGCCGGGAACCTAACACGGCCAGGGCCGTTCGGCGGGATAAGGTGAGGTCAGCGTGGCGGGGAGGCCGCTAGTCGGTCCTGGCCAGCAGCGGGGCGAACAGGTCGCCGTGTTCGGCGACCCGGTCCATGACCTGGCCGGCGGTGAAGAACAGGTCCTGGGGCTGGCGGCAGGCCGCCACCTCGTCCCAGCTGACCGGGGTCGAGACGGTGGGGAACTGGCGGGCGCGCAGCGAGTAGGGCGCGACGGTGGTCTTGGAACCGTTGTTCTGGCTCCAGTCGATCAGGACCTTGCCGGTGCGCAGCGCCTTGGTCATACGGGAGACCGCGCGGCGGGGCTGGTCGCGTTCGAGCCGTTCGGCGTACGCCCGGGCCTGGTCGCTGGCCTGCTCGGAGGTTACCCCGGAGATCGGCGCGTACAGCTGCAGGCCCTTGCCGCCCGAGGTCTTGGCCAGCGGCGCGAGGCCGTCGGCCGCCAGCAGCGGCCGCAGGTCCTCAGCCACCCGGCAGCAGTCCACGATGTTCGCGGGCGCGCCCGGGTCGAGGTCGAAGACCAGCAGGTCGGGCTCGCGGACGTGGGGCATCCGCCACATCGGGGTGTGCAGCTCCAGGCCGGCCAGGTTGGCCGCCCAGATGAGCGCGGGCAGGTCGTCCACCACCAGGTAGGTCACGCTGGTGCCGCGGGCCCGCGAGCTGTCCGAGTCGACCCGGGCGGTGCGGATCCAGTCCGGCCGGTGCGCGGTGACGTGCTTCTGGAAGAACGCCTCGCCGTCCACGCCCTCGGGGTATCGCTTCAGCGTCAGCGGCCGGCCCGCGATGTGCGGCAGCAGCGCCGACGCCACCCGCTGGTAGTAGTCGAGCACCTCGGCCTTGGTGAACCCGGTGTCCGGGTACAGCACCTTGCCGAGGTTGGTCAGCGTCAGCGTCCGCCCGTCCACCTGGACGGCCACCTTGGCGTCAGCGTTCATCGGCATCAGGGCTCACGGACCACGTCCTCGGGGTCCTTGTCGTCACGCAGGCCCTTGTACACCGGCGCCCGCATGCGGCCGGCCCGGGTCCACCTGTCGAAGGTCACGTCGATCACCAGCCTGGGCTCTACCCAGACGGCGGTGCGGGCATGCTCCGGCGGTACCGGTCCGTCGAACGGAGAGTCCGAACGGCCCAGCGGCTCGAGCCGCTCCCCCAGCAGGCGCAGCGTCTCGTCGCTGAACCCGGTGCCGACGTGCCCGGCGTAGATCAGCCCGGTGGCGTCGTTCACCCCGATGAGCAGTGACCCGACCTGGCCGGTCCGGTTGCCTTTCCCCGGCTTGTAGCCGGCCACGACCACCTCCTGGCGCCGGTGGTTCTTGATCTTGCGCCACTGGTCGGTCCGCACACCCGGCAGGTACTTGGAGTTGAGCCGCTTGGCCACCACGCCTTCCATGCCGTGCCCGGCCGAGACCGACTGCACGGCGGGGAAATCCTCGCCGGGGAAGGACGGCGGGGTCTGCCAGTAAGGACCGGCCAGGCCCAGCTCGTCCAGCCGGGCCCGACGCTCGGAGTACGGCTCGTCAAGCAGCGGCCGGCCGTCCAGCTGGAGCAGGTCGAACACCAGGTAGGTCACCGGGTTCTGGCCGACCAGCAGCTTGGCCTGCGAGGCGTCGCTGACGTGCATGCGCGGCTGCAGCGCCTCGAACTCGGGCCAGTCGTCCGGGCCGAACACCACGATCTCCCCGTCCAGCAGCAGCTGCTTGTGGTCGGTGGCGTTACCCAGGGCGGCCAGCTCGGGGTAGGCGACTGTGATGTCCCGTTCGGTCCTGGACATCAGGCGGACCCGGCCGCGCTCGACGAAGGCCAGCGCGCGGACGCCGTCCCACTTCATCTCCAGCGCCCAGTTCCCGTCGTCCGGCGGCGGCGTCGCCCAGGACGTGGCCAGCATCGGCCGGAGCCCGGTGGGCAGCGGCTGGCGGTCCCGGTGGATCATCCACTGGTTGCCCTTGGTCTGGAACAGCGCGAACTCCCCGCTGACCCGCTGCCCGTGCAGCCGGACCTTGACCTCCTTCGGCGCCCACTTCAGCGTCTCGTAGCGGCCGGAGTCCCAGATGGATACCGCGCCGGCCCCGTACTCCCCGCGCGGGATCTTCCCCTCGAAGCCGCCGTACTCCAGCGGGTGATCCTCGGTGTGCACGGCCAGGTGGTTGACGGCCGGGTCGTCGGGCACCCCCTTCGGCAGCGCCCAGGACACCAGCACCCCGTCGCGCTCGAGCCGGAAGTCCCAGTGCAGCCGGCGGGCGTGGTGCTCCTGGATCACGAACGTCCCGCCGTCCTCGTTCTCCCCCGCGGGGACAGGCTCCGCGGGGACAGGCTCGGGCGTGCGAGACGCGTCTCGTTTGTCCCGGTACGCCTGGAGTTTGTCCACGTCCCCCTGTCTACCCGGGTTAGCCGGCGAGGGAACGGGTAGCCGGGACCGTTCGGCCAAATGTTTTGCCTGATCACCCCGGACGTTACAAGTATTGCCTATATTGCCCACTTTTTAACTTAAGGTGGTAGGGAATGTGAGAAATGCGGTCACGGGGAAGCTCGGACAAGCTCGGGAACGGAGAGCGCCGGATGGGCCTCAGCCTCTATGTCGTCCTCGGCAGCGCTGTGGTGGGGTTGCTGGTCGGGCTGACCGGCGCGGGCGGGGGCGCCCTGATGACCCCGATGCTCATCCTGCTGTTCTCGGTCAGGCCGGCCGCCGCCATCTCCAGCGACCTGGTCGCCGCGGTGGTGATGCGGCCCGTCGGCGCCGCGGTTCACCTGCACAAGGGCACGGTGAACCTGCGCCTGGTCGGCTTGATGGCGCTCGGCTCGGTGCCGATGGCGTTCCTGGGCGCCTTCCTGCTGCACGAGATGGGCAACAGCGCCGCCGACCAGAAGAACGTCGAGATCGCGCTCGGCGCGGCGCTGCTGACCGGCGCGACCGCCATGGTGCTCCGGTACGTCCTGGACCGCCGGTCGGGCCGGCCGCGCACCGGCAAGATCGCGGAGATAGCCGTCCGCCCGGTCCCGACCGTGCTGATCGGCATGGCCGGCGGGCTGATCGTCGGCATCACCTCGGTCGGCTCGGGCTCGCTGATGATCATCCTGCTGCTGTTCACCTACCCGATGCTCAGCGCCGGCCAGCTGGTCGGGACCGACCTGGCGCAGGCGGTCCCGCTCACCGCGGCGGCGGCGCTGGGCGCGCTGACCTTCGGGCACGTCCAGTTCGGGGTGACCGCGTCGATCATCGCCGGCAGCGTGCCCGCGGTACTGATCGGCTCGCTGCTCTCGTCCCGGGCGCCGGACCGGTACATCAGGCCGGCCATCACCTTCGTGATCTTCGCGTCCGGCCTGAAGTACGCCGGCGTCCCGACCTACCCGCTGGGCTTCACCATGGGCGGCATCCTGGTGGCCGGCGCGGCGTTCTGGCTGGCCACGAAGCGCCTCTGGCAGGAGGACCGGGAGCCCGCGCCGGTGCTGATGGAGCCCGCCGAGGCGGCGGCCGGCCGAGCGGAGGCGGCGGCCGTCCCGCGGGACGACATGCCGGTCAGGTGAGCGGTCAGGCCCCGTACTTCTGGACCAGGGCGCCGAGGTTCGGCAGCGCCGCCGCGACGTGCCGGGCCGCGCCGCCGCGGACGGTGCGGTACGCCTTCAAGATCGTGGGCCGCTCGCAGACCTCGGCGCGCGCATCGGTCACCGTGAGCAGGGCCTCGGATACCTCGTCGCTGCGCTTGACCAGGTAGTCGCCGAACCCGGAGGCGCCGGAGGCGGTGAAATCCGCCCAGAACGGCTGGAGCTTGTCCGCCATGTCCGGGATCAGGGAATCCACCGTGAACTGCAGGTAGCCGGGCTTGAGCGTGCGGGCGGCCTTGTACGCGAGCTTGACCGCGGTGCCGGAGACCCCGGACTTGGCCGCGACCTCCTGGTCGATCAGCTGTATGCAGTCGGCGGTGACGTGCGGCTGGGTATCGGGCGCGAGCAGGATCTGGTGAAGCGTGGCGGCCATGGCGCGTTGTTCTCCTTAGTCAATAGGGTGTTCCCGCATGTCTGTGGGAGCGCCCCCGTGCCAGACCGTCCGTACACCCGGCTCCCCTCCGGACCGGACCAAGCTAGCGCACTCCCGTGCCGTCCGTTATCAGAGTTTCGCTACTGTGACATGATGACCGAAACCTGGCAGGTGGAACCGTCCGGGCCGCTGCGCGGCGACATCCAGGTGCGCGGGTCGAAGAACGCGGTGACCAAGCACATGGTCGCGGCGATGCTCGGCGACGGGCCGAGCACCATCCGCAACGCCCCGGAGGTCGGCGACGTCGACATCACGGCCGCGATGCTGGAGGCCACCGGGTACGAGGTCGGCCGGTCCGGGGCCGACGTGACGATCGCGCCGGGCCGCACGGTCGAGCCGCGGGTGCCCGAGGCGTTCACCGGGCTGAACCGGATCCCGATCCTGATGCTCGGGCCGCTGCTGCACCTGACCGGGGAGGCGTTCGTGCCGCTGGTCGGCGGCGACCCGATCGGGCGGCGGCCGGTCGACTTCCACGTGGCGGCGCTGCGCGCGCTCGGCGCCGAGGTCGAGGCGGGCCCGGCCGGGATCACCGCGCGGGCCTCGAAGCTGTTCGGCGCGCGCATCGACCTGCCGTACCCGAGCGTGGGCGCGACCGAGACGGTGCTGCTCTCCGCGGTGCTGGCCGAGGGGAAGACGGTGCTGCGCAACGCGGCCACCGAACCCGAGGTGGTCGAGCTCGCGCTGTTCTTGCAGCGGATGGGCGCTCGCATCGAGTTCAGCCCGGACCGGCGGATCGTCATCGAGGGGGTGCCGCGGCTGCGCGGCGCGTCCCGGTGGCTGGCCGGCGACCGGCTCGAGGCGTTCTCCTACCTGGTGGCCGGCCTGATCACCCGGGGCGAGGTGCGGGTGCACGGCTGCCCGCAGGACCGGCTGGTCACCGCGATCACCACGCTGGCCAGCATGGGCGCACAGCTTGACATCACCGACGAGTGGATCACCGCGTCGGCGCCGGACGGCCTGCGGTCCGCCGCGGTGCACACCGACACCCACCCCGGGTTCATGACGGACTGGCAGCAGCCGCTGATGGTGCTGTTCACCCAGGCCGAAGGGATGTCCGTGCTGCACGAGACGGTGTTCGAGAACCGGCTGGTGTACGTGCCCGCGCTGCAGAAGATGGGCTGCGAGATCGAGACGTTCGCGGCCTGCCTGGGCGGCCCCGCGTGCCGCTTCCACGACACGAACTCGGCGCATTCGGCGGTCATCAGGGGCGTGTCCAAGCTGGTCGGCGCCGACGTCACGCTGCCCGACGTGCGCGCCGGGTTCTCCGCCGTGCTGGCCGCGGCGGTGGCCGACCGCCCGTCGGTGCTGCGCGGCATCCACCACATCGAGCGCGGCTACCACCGGCCGTACGACCAGTTCACCTCACTGGGCCTGACCATCCGACGCGGCTGAGCCGGGCTGCATCAGGCCGCCTTGTAACATCTCGTTCGTTCCTGTCCGTATATGCGTTCACGCCGCTACGGTAGGAACATGCGCGACAGTGAGGTCGTCGCGGCCATCGTGGCGGGCGACCCCGCAGGGCTCGCCGAGGCGTACGACAGGTACGCGGCACAGCTGTACAGCTTCTGCCTGACTATGCTCCGCGAACCGGCCGACGCCGCTGATGCCGTGCAGGACACGTTCGTCATCGCGGTGCCCGGGCTGGCCGGGCTGCGGGACCCGGAACGGCTGCGGGCCTGGCTGTACGCGGTGGCGCGCAACCAGTGCCACCGGAGGCTGCGCAGCGGCAGGCAGCAGGCGCCCCTCGAGGAGGCGCCGGACGTGAGCGATGAGGCGGCGGACGTCGGCGCGGACGTGGAAAAGGCGGAGCTGCGCGCCTTGGTGCGCGACGCCCTCAGCGGGCTGGGGCCCGCCGAACGGGAAGTCCTCGAACTACAGCTCCGTCATGGCCTGGGCATCGGTGAGGTGACGAGCGTGCTCGGGATCTCTCGCAACCACGCGCACGCGCTGCTGTCCCGGGCCCGCGGCCAGCTGGCGGCCGCGCTCGGAGTGCTCGTCGTGGCCCGCGCCGGACGCCAGGACTGCCCCGACCTGGACACCCTGCTCCAGGACTGGGACGGGCGGCTGACCGTCTTCCTGCGCAAACGCGTCAACCGGCACGTGGAGCGGTGCCTGGTCTGCTCCGGGCGACGGCGCCGGGAGCTGACGCCGGCGATGTTGCTCGGGGCAGCGCCCATCGCCGCGCTTCCCCTGGCGATCAGGGACCAGGTGCTGCGAGCCGCTACCGGAAACTCACCCGCTGCGATGGCGCACCGGGCGGCGGTCGCGCGGACCGCGCACACGTTCGGACGCAACGGTTTCCCCAGGACCCTCCATCCGCCCCGGACACAGTGGTGGCATCCGCGGCCGGCGCATGCCGGCGCGGTGGCGGGCGGCGCGGCCGCGCTCGCGGTCGGCGTCACCATCGTGGCCGCGCCACCCCTGCATGGTGCGCATCCGGGCGGGGGCAGGACCGCCGCGGTTCCCACGGCCGGCGACGCCAGCCCGACAGTGACGCGCGGGGCCGGCGATACCGCAAAGGCCAGTGTTACGGCAGAGGCAAGTGTTATCCCAACGTCCGCCAACACCGTGGGCGCAAGCCGCACGCCGGCCAGCGCGGCGGCCGGCCAGGCGTCCCCGTCCCCGTCCCCGTCGGCCTCCGCGACCACGAGCACCACGTCGGCCGCCGGGACGCTGACCGTCAGCCCGGCGACGCTCGACGTCACGCCGCCGGCCGTCGGCGCGATCACGCTCACCGCCTCCGGCGGCACCGTTGACTGGTCGGTCTCTGAGCCGCCCGGCCTGGCCAAGAAGGTCACCGTCGCGCCGAGGTCCGGCACGCTGGCGGCCGGGGAGACCACCACGGTCAGCGTCACCGTGGACGGCCCGGGAAAGATGCACGTCCATCTGGTGTTCAGCCCCGGCGGCACGACGGTGACGGTCGTGGTCGGCTGAGGGCGCGTTTCGATCCCGAACGGATGGCTAGGCTGCCCCTATGACCACGGCTTTCGTGCTCGGCGGCGGAGGCCTGCTCGGCGCCCACGAGGTGGGCATGCTGCGTGCGCTCACCGAGGCCGGCGTCCGCCCCGACCTGGTGGTCGGCACCTCGATCGGCGCACTGAACGGCGCGCTGGTGGCGGCCGATCCGGTGCGGGCGGCGGCGCGGCTCAGCCGGATGTGGCAGGGCGAGGAGCTGCGGCTGGCGTTCAGCGAGAAACTGTGGGGGCGGACGGTACGGCTGGTGCGTTCGGGTACGCACCTGCACTCGTTCGAGTCGCTGCGGCGGGTGCTGGCCGCCGCGCTCCCCGGGTCCGACTTCGCCGACCTCGAGCTGCCGTTCCAGTGCGTCGCGGCCAGCATCGAGGGCGCGAGCGCGCGCTGGTTCTCCACCGGGCCGGTGGTGCCCGCGGTCATGGCCTCCTGCGCCGTGCCCGGGCTGCTGCCGCCGGTCGAGATCGGCGGCAGCCACTACTTCGACGGCGGCCTGGTCGACTCCATCCCGGTCGGTCGGGCGGTCGCGCTCGGCGCTTCTACCGTTTACGTGCTGCAGGTGGGGCGGATCGAGAGCCCGCTGGCGGTGCCGCGGCGGCCGTGGGAGGTGGGCCTGGTCGCGTTCGAGATCGCGCGGCGGCACCGGTTCCACGAGGAGATGTCGGCGCTGCCTGAGCATGTGCGGGTACACGTGCTGCCGACCGGCGGGGACCGGCCGCCGCCGGGCCTGGCGCAGTTCCGGTACCGGGACAAGGCCCGGGTGGGGCTGAGCATCGAGCGCGCGTACGCCGCGTCCAAGAGCTACCTCGCCGCGCTGGCCCGTAACTGAGCGCTTGTACCAGCAGCGGGGTGATTGCCGAGATAGCGCGGCTGATCGTGGGCTGCGAGACGCCGTAGTTCTCAGCGATTTCCGCTTGGACCCGGTTCCTGCGCAGATAGGTCAAGGTTACGGTGAGCGCATTGCGCAGCCCGAGTATCGGCGGCCATCTGCGCATCCTTGGCGAAAGCTCGCGGGCTTCAATTCTTGCGCACAGCTCGGTGATCTCGGCTTTGGTGAATCCGGTGGTATGATACATGCGCGGTCTGTTTCTTCTGGACTGAGTGTGGTAACCCAATCCTTTCGGGAAGCAGGCCGCCTTTCACGTAGGCCCGCCGCTATTCAACACATTGTCGGAAGAGGATTGCGAGATGACTGAACGAATTTCGTTGGAGGGAAAGGTCGCGGTTGTGACTGGGGCAGGCCGCGGGCTGGGACGGGCATACGTCGGACTTCTCGCCGAACGCGGCGCCCGAGTTGTGGTGAACGACTTGGGGACCGACGTATCGGGGTTCGGGAAGGACTCTACGATAGCGGAGCAGGTGGCCGACCTCATTCGGTCACGTGGAGGCGAGGCCATCGCGGATGACAGCGATGTTGCCACCCCTGAAGGTGGCAGTGCCCTCATCGCGAGGACCATCGAGCATTTCGGGAGAATAGACCTTCTCGTGAACAACGCCGGCATCTGCGGAAGCCAGCTATTCGAGGACGCCACCCTTGAGGATTTCGATCACTATTGGCGCGTGCACCTCGGCGGGCCGGTTAACACGGTGAAGGCTGCCTGGCCGCATATGGTCGCACAGCGGTATGGGAAGATCATCCTCACGACATCAGTCGTCGGCCTCTTCGGAATGCGTGGCCAAGCGACCTATGCGGCGGCCAAGAGCGCAGTAGTCGGTTTGATGCGCATTCTTGCAATTGAAGGAGCTGAACATGGCATTCTCGTGAACACCATTTCCCCAGTCGGGTACACGAGGATGCACCCGGCCTCGGGATCCCGCGTGTCTGAAGCAGATGGAAAAGCTGCCATGCCGGTTGAGGCTGTTGCGCCAGCGATCTCGCTATCGTCATGGGACCTGGCTTCTACGATCCACATCTGACACCCGAGAGCATCGCCGAGAACTACGCAAAGGTCGAATCGATCCAGGGCTTCTCCGAACCGGGTCCGTTCGAGCCCGGGTGATAGCAGTACGTAGATACAGATACCTGCAACTGAATGAGCCGCATTTTGTTACCGAATAGACGCCTCACGTGAATAACCCTCTATGTCTCGGCCCGCAGACCCTCCCGGCCAAGGGCCCCATCGCGCTCATCGTCCGGGGATACCGGCGCCTGGCCGGGTTGAGCGAGGGCCAATTCCTGGCCACCTACTGGGACCCGGCGGCAAATGGCGGCCAGGGCGGCTGGCGCTATCCGCCGGATAACGGGTTCGTGATCTTGTCCGGCCACCCGGTGGAATTCCCGTTTACCATTCGGCCCGGCCAGGAGATCGATCGCTTCGGCAGCGAGTACGGCAGCTTCCTGGCCCCGGTGGACACGCCATATGCCGACCGGGCCTTGCCTCCCCAGAGCCTAGACGACTTCGACCCGGCCTTCACCTGCAATTACCACCTCTACCGGGCGCTGAAGCCGTTCGAGGCCGAGGCCGGCCCGATCGCCCCCGGCTTCGGCCAGCCCGGGCTGGGACTGCAATACCAGCTGGTCAGCTCCCTGCTGCCCGGCGCCCCCTCCACCGCCAACGTGATGTGGCTGATCAGCAACGGATACCTGCAGCGCCTGAACTGACAGCGTGCGTGGTCAGCCCGGGCAGGCCTCATGCACCGCCGGGGCAGAAATGATCCAGATCGCCTGGCTTACCCGCTCGCCGATCGGCACCCGGTGCCCGCGGGCGTCCTGGCCTTTGCGCTTAGCCACCGTGATCCCCCCCATCACCGGCATCGTGGACACCGGACCGCTGTCCCGTCAACCAGGTGGGTCTGGAAGATCGGCCAGCCGATCTCGGTTCGCCACGCTGACTCGTCGGGTGTGTCATGGCGGCCGGACAGGTAGTACTCGCGGATGGGGCCGTCCACCGCCAGCGCGTGCTGGGCGACATGGGTGGCGAGGGCGCCGTAGGCGCGGTCGATGCCGTCGGGCGGGCCCTGGTGGACGATGATCGCCAGCTCGGCGGGCGGTACGGTCAGGGCTTCGACGCGGCCGACCGGGCGGATCTGCCCGGTGCAGGGAATGAACACGGTGGCCTGGCCGCGCTCGTCGGTGAACAGGTCCGCGGAGTAGATGCCGCCAGGAGCGCCGCTGGCGGACAGGGCCTGCGCGCTGATGATGGCCTGGAGCTCGCCGAGAGCTCCCTGGTACCAGGGGCTGGCGTCGTCGATGTCGATGACCGCGGTGATGGCGGCGGCGCGGGTCCCGCCGACGCTGCGGTGGCTGATGTCGGCGTACGCCAGGTCTTGGGGGCCGAGTAGGTCACGCAGCGCGGCGACCGCGTTCTGGGTCCGGGCCAGGCCCTGCTCCAGCCGGCTGAGGTGGGCGGCGACCAGCTCGTTGCGGGCCGCGACGTCGGGTGCGGTGAGGATGCCCCGGATTTCCTCGATCGGCATGTCCAGCTCCCGGAATCGCCGGATGACCTGGGCCGTGGGGATCTGGTCCGTGGTGTAGCGGCGGTGCCCGGTGAACTGGTCCACGTCAGCGGGTTCGAGCAGCCCCACGCGGTGGTAGTGCCGCAGCGTCTTGATGCTCATGTGAGTCGCCCGGGAGAAGTCGCCGATCGGCAGCGAAGAGGCCATGTCCCCAGTGTGATACCTCCCCCGAGGGGAGAAAAAAGCGCGGTCCGAGATCTTGATCCTCCCCGTGCCGCAGCCGGCAGTCTTCATGGTGTTAGGCCGGACGGCCGGGGTGCCAGCCGCACGGCTCCCGCCGATGGAAAGGAACCACATCATGATCGCCGCTGAGCTGACCGGCGTTGTCGCCGAGCACATCGCCGCCGTCAACGCGCTGGACACCGACGCCATCGTGGCCACCTTCGCCGAGGACGCCTACGTCAACGACGCCCGCCGCGAGTTCGCCGGCATCGAGGCCATCCGCCGCTGGGTGGCCAGGGAGCTGGTCGGCGACAAGGTCAGGATCGACGTCCGCGAGGTCCTGGAGCACTACGGCGACACCATCGTCCGCGGCGCCTACGACGGCGAGTTCGACAAGACCAACCTGCCCGAGGAGGTCATCTTGTCGAACTACTTCAGCGTCCGCGGCGGAAAGATCGTCAGCCTCATCGTCATCTTCAACCAGCCGGCCAGCTACTGAAACAGCCGTCTGGTTCGGCTATGACGCAGACCGCTGGCCGGGCTCCGGGGGTGTCGCAGGCAAGCACCACGGACCGTTCGGGAAAAAAAGGACCAGAACGATCCCGAACGGTCCCTGGTGTTACGCCCACCGCCACCGTCTCGTTACGGTGTGATCGTGAACCCGACCACGGCGTCGCATCCGAGGCCGGCGGCGAGGTCGGCAGCGTGCCTGGCGCAGGGTTCGATGCTGAAGTCCTCGGGCGGCGGCGCGCCGGCGTGTCCTGGTAGCGTCACGGCGACCAGGCGCACCCCGGAGAGCGCCGGCTGAGCCATCAGCTCGGCATAGGACCGCGCTGACATCAGGCCTCCGGGGATGAGCAGCACGGTACGGTCGGCGGCGGCCGGGCCCGATTCGACAGTTTCCCACTCAACGCTCATCTGGGCGCGCCCCTCTCCCCCAAGCGTCCCGCCAGCTGAACCCGGCCGAACTCTGAGGCCACCGTAGGCCCCCAGCCGACGCCGAATCATGAGGCGTTCTCCTCATCTTTCCGGCTTTCTGGCTTTCCGGCCTGCGATCGAGTCCCCGCATGTGCCGCACCAGGTTCCGGCCGATGACTTGCCGGATCTTCGCATGAACTGAAACACGTTCTAGTCTTGTGCCATGCGTCACGGCATCGTCTTGTTCACCTGCGACCGCGGGATCACGCCGGCCCGGGCCGCGACGGCTGCGGAGGAGCGCGGATTCGATGCCTTCTACGTGCCTGAGCACACCCACATCCCCGTCAAGCGGGAAGCCGCTCACCCCCGCACCGGCGACGAAACGCTGCCCGATGACCGCTACAAGCGGACCATGGACCCATGGGTCTGCCTGGCCACTGCGGCCGTGGTCACGTCGCGCATCAGGCTCTCCACCGCGGTGGCACTACCGGTGGAGTCCGACCCGGTCACGCTGGCCAAAGCCATCGCCACGCTTGATCACTTGTCGGTGGCCGGGTCACACTCGGTGCGGGGTTCGGATCTGAGGGCGCGACATGAGCCAGTCCCGGTCTGAACTGCCTGCGCCGCTCCCGGCGTCGGTGCTTGGTGATGGCGCCGAACGTTACGACGTGGTTGTCATTGGCTTCGGCATCGCCGGCGGCAGCGCGGCCCTGGAGGCGGCCCGGGCCGGCGTCCGCGTGCTGCTGCTCGAGCGGGCCGCTGTGCCCGGGGGGACCACGTGCATGGCCGGCGGGCATTTCTATCTCGGCGGGGGCACGGCGGTGCAGCAGGCGACCGGTCACGAGGACTCCGCGGAAGAGATGTACAAGTACCTGGTCGCGGCGTCGAAGGAGCCCGAGCACGACAAGATCCGCGCCTACTGCGAGGGGTCGGTTGAGCACTTCGGCTGGCTGGAGTCGCTGGGCTTCGAGTTTGAGCGTTCCTACTTCCCCGGCAAGGCCGTGATCCAGCCTGGTACCGAAGGGCTGATGTTCACAGGCAACGAGAAGGTGTGGCCGTTCAGGGATCAGGCCAAGCCGGCGCCGCGCGGGCACAAGGTCCCGGTGCCAGGGGACACCCGGGGAGCGAAGCTGGTGATGGACCTGCTGCGCGACCGGGTCGAGGAGGCCGGCGTCGAGGTGAGGTACGAGACCAGCGCGGCCAACCTGGTGACCGGCGAGTCAGGCGCCGTCGTAGGGCTGGCCTGGCGTTCTTTCGGTGACACCGGGGTTGTCCGGGCAGGCGCGACCGTGATCGCCGCCGGGGGTTTCGTAATGAACCCCGAGATGGTCGCCGAGTACACCCCGGCGCTCAGCGCGAAGCTCATCACGCTCGGCTCGACGTACGACGACGGCCTGGGCATCCGGCTCGGGATGTCGGCAGGCGCTGACCTTAAGCACATGGACGAGCCGTTTATCACCGCACCCTTCTACCCTCCCCCGGTGCTGGTCACCGGGCTCATCGTCAACTCCCGTGGGATGCGTTTCGTGGCCGAGGACTCCTACCACGCACGGACATCGCAGTTCGTGATGGAACAGAGCGGCTCCGCGGCGTACCTCATAGTGGACAGCGCGCACGTGGAGCAGCCCCAGATGCCGCTGGTGCCGGTCCTCGACGGCTACGAGACCGTGGCCGAGATGGAGGCGGGGCTCGGCATGCCCGCCGGGTCGCTGGAGAAGACCCTGGCCCGGTACAACCACCATGCCGCCCGCGGAGAGGACCCGGACTTCCACAAGGGCGCTGACTGGCTGGCACCACAGGACCAGGGCCCGTGGGCGGTCTTCGACCTGCGACTCGGCCACGCGCTCTACGCCGGGTTCACTCTCGGGGGTTTGCGTACCACCGTGGACGCACAGGTACGGCGTCCCGACGGTTCGGTCATCCCGGGGCTGTACGCAGCCGGAGCTTGCGCGTCCAATATCGCCCAGGACGGCAAGGGCTACGGCTCAGGCACCCAGCTCGGCGAGGGGTCATTCTTCGGCCGCCGGGCTGGCAGGCACGCGGCTCAGCTCCTGTCAGCGAGCCAGCCTCCGCCAGGTCCGGCACTCCCGGCGACCTGACCGACCACCGGGTGAAGGCTGGGGCCGGCCGGACTAGAGCAGCCGTCACGGTCCCGAACCGGATCACTGGATAGCCATGAAATTGGACCTTACCGGTGCTCCGCTTGGCGCCTAACGTCACGTACATGAGCACCATGACCCAGACCGAGTACGCCGGGCGCACCGCGCACAGCGGGCACCCCGGCCGCCCCGCCCACCGCCCGCGGCTCATCAGCGGCCGTCTCGCGCTGGTGCTGATGTCCTCCTTCGGCGCGCTGACCAGCTTCTACCTCCTGCTATCGGTGACGCCGATGTACGCCATGTCCGCGGGCGCCGGGAGTGCCGAGGCCGGCCTGGTGACCGGCTCGCTCATGCTGGCCACCGTGCTGGCCGAGTTCGCCTCGGCCAGGCTGATCAGGCGCTTCGGCTACCGCGCGGTGTTCGCCGCCGGGGCGCTGCTGCTCGGCGGGCCGGCCCTGGCCCTGCTAGGTCCGCACAGCGTGCCCGCGATCGTCGCGGTCAGCATCGCCCGCGGCATCGGCTTCGGCCTCAACACCGTCGTCACCGGGGCCCTGGTGGCCACGGCGCTGCCGCCGGAGCGGCGCGGCGAGGGGATCGGCCTGGCCGGAGTCGTGTCCTGCGTGCCCGCGATCGTGGCGCTGCCGTCCGGGGTCTGGCTGGCCGACAACACAGGTTTCGCGGTAGTCATAGCGATCACGGCCGTCAGTGCGCTAGCCCCGCTGGCGGCAGTGCCCTGGCTGGCCGTCCCCGCTGGTCGCCACGCCGAAGCGGATCCGGGCGAGGCGCAGTCAGCCGGCCTGCTGGCCAGCCTGCGATCCGGCGGCGCGCTGCGGCTGTGCCTGGTCTTCGCGGCTACTACCGTGTCGGCCGGGGTGGTCGCCGCGTTCTTGCCGCTGGCGGCCGGCGTGTCCGGCAGCGTCGCCGCGCTCGGGTTGTTCGCCCAGGCCGTGGCCTCGACGGGGAGCCGCTGGCAGGCCGGACGGCACGGCGACAGGCACGGTCACGCCCGCCTGCTGGTCCCCGGGCTGCTGATCGCCGCCGCCGGGATGACCCTGCTGATCTGGGTGGCGGCCCCGGCCGTCCTGATCGCGGGCATGGCCCTGTTCGGGATCGGCTTCGGGATCATCCAGAACGTCACCTTCACACTGCTGATCGACCGTGCGCCGGCCTCCGGCTACGGCACCGCCAGCGCCCTGTGGAACCTGGCCTACGACGCCGGGTACGGGGCCGGTCCCGTCGCGTTCGGCATATTCGTAGGCTGCACCGGCTACCCGGCGGCCTTCGCCCTCACCGGGATGCTGATGCTGGCCGCGCTGGCACCCGCCATCCGCGACCGCCACGCGTGACCGCACAACCGACAGCCCACGATCCCGCTGACCCCGCCACCGGCCGCAGTTCACAGCAGCCCCGCTAGCTGATCAGCTGGGCGATCGCGGCGTACTGGCAGGTCGCGGCGAGGCAGACGAAGGCGTGGAAGACCTCGTGGTAGCCGAACACTGACGGGGACGGGTCGGGCCGGCGGTGGCGGTAGCACAACGCGCCGGCGGTATAGAGCAGGCCGCCGGCCAGGACCAGCGTGGCCGGCGCCACACCAGCGTGGATCCATATGCCGGGCAGGGCCAGGGCGGCTACCCAGCCCAGCCCGACGAATACCGCGCCGACCAGCAGCTCGGGCGCGCTCATCCACCTCAGGTGGACCGCGGCCGCGGCGGCGGCCAGCGTCCACACGGTGATCAGGCAGGCCAGCCCGAACGCCCCGGGCGAGGTCAGCAGCAGCACCGGAGTGGCCGTGCCCGCGATGAGAAAAAAGATCATCATGTGGTCCAGGCGCTGCATCCGGGCCCGGCCCGCCTGGGTCCAGCGGCCCCGGTGATACACGGCGCTGACCCCGAACAGGGCGCTCACGCTGGTCGCATAGATGGCGCCTGCGGTGATCCGCTGCGCCCCGTGCGCCCCGGCCAGCAACAGCGGCCCGGCCACCACCGAGAGCCCGAACCAGACCAGGTGCAGCCAGCCGCGCAGCACCGGCCGGGCGTAATAGATGCCGCGGCGGGCGTCGAAGAACACCTCCGCATCCCGCGGGCCCGGCTCCTCCGGCATGGAACCCGTCCAGGTCATCGAGGCCTCCGCTCCCGGCCGCTCCGGCGAGATGCCGCCCGCCGACGCTGGCCCTGTAGGGTCAGATGAGGATATCGGCCTGCTGAGTCCGGATCGGGCTGCATGCTCGACCGGTACGTCGACCGGCTGGCCACGATCGCCCCCGAAGACCCCGCCGCCTATGCCGCCCGGGGCGCAGCGCCTCATCAACGAGGGCTACCTGCCGCCGACGGATTGACCGCATAAGCTCGGGCGGTGACCGGCGCAGGGGCCGGAGTCTGAGGCGCGCGGCTGGCTGGACCGGCCCGCCGCCGTCACGAGCGACTGAGAGAGGGCGAGTATGGGTATCGACAGGCCTGAGATCGATTTCCCCGGCGGCGAACCGCCGGCCGAACTGCAGATCACCGACATCTGGGAAGGTGATGGCGGCCAGGCGAACCCCGGCGACACGGTCAAGGTTCACTATGTCGGGGTCTCCTACTCCACCGGGGAAGAGTTCGATGCGAGCTGGAACCGAGGCGATCCCCTGCAGTTCCGGCTCGGCGCCGGGCAGGTCATCGCCGGCTGGGACCAGGGCCTGCAGGGCATGAAGGTCGGCGGCCGCCGCCAGCTGATCATCCCCCCGGGCCTGGCCTACGGAGACCGGGGCGCCGGGCAGGCGATCGCTCCGGGCGAGACCCTCATCTTCGTGTGCGACCTGGTTTCGATCTGATCAACGCCCCGGGTTCAGTCGGGCAACTCGATCGGCCCGATGTCGGCGAATACGTCCCCCGGTCCGGGGTTGTCGGGGTGGGTTCGGCCGCCTAGGTGGTGCATGATCCCCCAGACCGCGTTCAGCGAGGTCTGGACCGCGCCCTCGGCCCACGCGGGTGTCCAGGCGACGTCGTCTCCGGCGAGGAAGATGCCCTGCTGTTCCGGCGGCATGCGATCTTGCCTGAAATGGGCGTACATGCGCTGGTTGTATCGGTAGTGCCCGGGCAGCGCTCCCTTGAACGCCCCCAGGAAGTGCCGGTCGGCCTCCCAGGACACGGTGATCGGGTCACCGACGATGTGACCGGCGATGTCGACGTCCGGATAGATCTTGCTCAGGGCGTTGAGCGCGAGCCGGACCCGGCGGTCGACCGGCTCGGGCAGCATCTTCAGCGCGTCGCTCATCCAGGAGTACGTCAGGCAAATCACGCCCGGCTGGTCGGGACCGTTGTCGAACAAGTAGGTGCCGCGGGTCAGCCGGTCGGTCAGCGTCATGCTCATGACGTCGCGGCCGGTGCGCGGGTCCGTGTCCTTCCAGAACGGCCGGTCGACCATCACGAAGGTCTTGGAGGACTGCATGTAGCGCGTGCGGTCCAGGGCCGCCCAGATCTTCTGGGAGAACAAGGACTCCTCGCATTCGATCTGCGTGGTGAGCAGCCAGCTCTGGCACGTCACCAGCACCGCCGCGTACCGGCGGGTGTCACCCCAGGCGTCGGTGACCGCGATCCGGCCATCGCCCTCACGCGTGATCCGCGCGACGCCAGCCCTGGGCGCGCCGGAGTGCAGCGAGGCCAGCGAGGTACCGGCGGGCCAGTGGGCGAGCCGGGGCGCGGGGTGGCGCCAGATCCCGCGGGGAACCTGCTCGGCGCCGCCGACCACCAGCCGCTGGTTCTCGTCGCAGTTGGTCATCACGACCCGGAAGATCTCCAGCATGGAGTTCGGAAAGTCCGAGTCCCAGCCGCCGGTGCCGAACCCGACTTGGCCGAAGACCTCGCGGTGGTGATACGACAGCGAGGAGAACGCCTTCGAGCTCGCCACGAAGTCATAGAACGTGCGGTCGTCCCAGCGGAGCACCAGGTCGTTCCACAACGACTTCAGCGTCCTGGCGTCGCGGGCCCGGATCGCGTCCTGGATGGCGGTGTAGCGCACATCCTCAAGCGCCTGCGCCCATGCGTCGGCGACCTCGGCGAACAGCGGGGGGAGGTCGTCCAGCGCGCGCGCATAATGCGTGACGCCCTCAAGATCGATGACCGTGCTGCCGGCCGCCTCGGTCAGCGGGTTGGGGAACGGCCGGGTCTGCAGGCCCAGCATGTCGACGTAATGGTAGAAGGACGTGGACGACACCGGGAACCGCATCCCGCCCAGTTCCGCGACCACGCCGTCGGCTCCCTCGAACGCCTGCGAACGCAGCCGCCCGCCCATCCGCGAGGCCTCGTAGATCACTGGCTTGACGCCGAGCCTCATCAGCTCGTACGCGGCGACCAGCCCGGAGATGCCAGCGCCGACGACCGCGACCTCTTCGCCATGACGTTCGGCCGGGATCGAGCCCAGGCCGGCCGGGTGCGCGATCCAGTCGTCGAACGGGAACGGGAAGTCCGGGCCGAACATCGTGACCGGACCCATCTCGCCATGGGAGGCATCGCGGCTCTGTTCGTTCAGCATCAAGGCGCCTAACGCCGGCGGTGGAGGCCTGTTACGCGTGAGGATACGCAGGACCGCGCCGTCGATTCAATTACTGGCCGGCTGTCATGCGGCGGGCGCGGAGCGTGAAGCCCCGCAATACCGAACAGAACTGCTGCCACCCTAAACGAGCGCGGTCTTTGTGCCACAGTGTGGTTGTGGCCGGGTTCGGGCTGGTGCGGCGGTCTCCTGGGTTGGCCGGGCTGCTGGCGGCTCAGACCGTTAGCCCGCTCGGCGACGCGATGGCGACGACTGTCTTGATCCTGCACGTGCAGCGAGCCACGGGCAGCGCGACAGCGGTCGGGCTGCTGTTGTTCGTGCAGGCGATCCCGCCGCTGGCCGCGCCGTTGGCGGGCGTGATCGCGGACCGGTTCCCGCCGGGTCGCCTGCTCAGCGTCGGCTGGCTGGCCCAGGCGGTCCTGGTTGGGCTTCTGGCGCTGCTGTTGCCGCCGCTGGGAGTACTCCTCGCGGTGGTCTTCGTCCTGGCCCTGGTCGATACGCCGCTCTCCGCGGCGGTCGGCCGGTGCATCCCGGCTGTGGTGGCCGATGACGATCTGGTCGCGGCCAATGCCCTGCGAAGCGGGGTGTGGGAACTGGGAACGGTGCTAGGTCCGCCGCTGGCCGGATTGCTGTTCGCCGCATCCGGTGCCCGGCTCGTGCTGGGCCTGGATGCTCTTTCCTTCCTCGTCGTGGTCCCCCTGGCCCTGCGCCTGCCGGCGCTGGCGCGGGACACCGACGACCGGTTTCGCCCCTCGTTCGTCCGCGACGCCCGCGACGGGCTCGCGTTCGTCTGGCGCACGCCCGCTGTCCTGGCCATCGCCCTCGGCTTCTGGGTCGTGGTGCTCTTCTCCGCGCCCGATGACCTCATCCTCCCGTTCCTGGCCACGTTGACCTTCAGGGCCGGCCCGGTCGCCGTCGGCGTGCTGCTCGCGGCGGCGTCGGCGGGCCTGCTGGCCGGCCTGTTGCTCGTCCGTCCGGCCGGCCGGCGGCTGGGGGTAACCGGGGCCATAGTGGCCGGGTTCGCCATCATGGCCACCGGAAACCTGCTGACCGCGGCGGCGCCCTGGCTGATTGCCGCTTTCGCCGCCCAGGTGCTCCGCGGCCTGGCGATCCCCCTGGCGGACACGCACGTGACAACGTACCTTCAGCGCACCACGCCTCCCCGGCTGCTTGGCCGGGTCCTCGCCAACGTCTACGGCGGGGTGGGCGTCGCGGCAGCCGCCGGCTACCTCGTCGGGGGCCCAGTCGTTGATGCCACCTCCCCGCGCACGGCCTTCGTGATAGTCGGCTGCGGCGGCCTGGCGGGCGCGGCCGTCACTGCCGTATTGCTCCGCAATGCGCGGCGTCAGCCCGGCCCTCAACCGCCGTGATCAGCTGCCGAGGCCGCGGCCGCCGTCGACGACGATGCGCTGGCCGGTGATGAAGCCGGCGTCGTCGGAGGCGAGGAAGCTGACGGCGTGGGCGATGTCGCCGGGAGTTCCCATCCGCCCGGCGGGCACCGAGGCGAGGTAGGCGTTCCTGATCTCGCCGGAGACG
>WNGP01000339.1_pt1 | contig 35781 bp, 32 predicted proteins | sample 5407671 | NCBI WGS metagenome assembly WNGP01 (sample SAMN13153381, study PRJNA577476) | soil metagenome | isolation source: 40 cm soil or saprolite under Garry oak tree replicate 2 | place: USA:California | collected 2016-06-15 | reverse complement strand
ACGACGACTGGAAGATCGGCCACCCGCTGGTGTTCCCCTACAACATGCGGGTCGGCGGGGCGAACATCGAGCAGATGCAGATCCGGGTGCCGATCGACCGGACCACCACCCGGTTCATGCTCTACACGGTGCACGCGCCTCTTGGTGTGGAGTATCCCGATCAGCCGCAGGTGCCCGACTACCAGATCCCGGTCTACAACGAGCACGGCCGGCACCGGGTGGACTACGTCGAGGGGCAAGACATGATGGCCTGGGTGACGCAGGGGCCGATCACCGACCGGACCGTGGAACACTTGGGACGTTCGGATATCGGGGTGACGATGCTGCGGCGGATGTTCAAGGAGAACATGTCTTTGGTGGCCCGAGGTGAGGACCCGCTCGGGGTGTACCGGGACTTCCGCGACCGGATCGACCTGCCGTGCGAGAAGAACAAGTTCGACGCGGGCGTTTCCTTTGCCATCGACTTCATCGACCGGGCCTCATCCCGGTTCAGCCCGCAGGCCGACGCGCTGAAGAAGCTGCACATCAAGGCCAACGAGAACCGGAAGGCCGCGGCCGGGTGACGGCGGTTTCCCCGGACGCTGCGGCGGGCCCTGGCGGCCCTGATGTGGGGCGGGGCTGGTTCCCGGTTGACGCGGAGCGGCACCGCCGGGACGCGCCGCGGTACTGCCCGGCGTGCGCGGCGGCGTTGTCGCTGGCTGATGGAGGGCATGGGCTCGCCACCGAATACTGGACGGGCAGCGACCGGGTCTTCGTCTGCTTCTGCGGGGCCTGCGGCTGGTCCGGCGACATCGTGCTGGCGGATCGCGTCATCGGCCACGAGGCGGCCGGGTAGCGCCTTTGTCTGCAGTTTCGGGGGTTGGAGCACCCGAAACTGCAGACAAATCCCCGTCCGGGGGTCGGGCCGGGCTCAGTCGCGGGCTACGAACATGGTTGCCCCGCCGTCGGCGAAGTTCGCCACGTCCGCGCCTGCCACCTGTCCCTCGGGCGAGGTCATGCCGGCGTTCAGCGCCTCTCGGGAGGCGAAGCTGAGTTCGGCCAGTAGGTAGTAGGACGGCTTCGAGCCGTCGAGCGAGTCGCAGTGACGGGCGGTGAAGCTGGCCAGGCCCGGGATCTTCTCGGCGAGCGGCCGGTGGGTGGACGCGTAGTACGAGTCGAACGCGGCCGGGTCGGCCGGGTGGCCGTAGCAGACCGTCAGCACGTGCATGGTGACTCCCTTTCGTTATGTTCCGAAGACGTATTTTGCGGCCATGGCGGCGGGGTTCCATTCGGTAGGGGTGATCTGGGGGGCGGTGACGGTGACCGGGCGGGCCTGGACGACGCAAACCGGCTCGCCCTCGCGGCGGTGGCGGTCCAGGACCCACTCGACGTCGACGGGGTACCCGTAGTGCCGCTCGACGGCTAGCACGGCATCGACCACGGCGGCGATCTGCTCGTCGTCGAGGACCCGGCGGTCGACCAGCCGGGCCGGCATGGCGGTCTCCACGACGCGGCCGACGGCGTAGTCGAAGTTCGACACCACGGTCTTGGTCGCCACCTGGTATTTGAGGACCCGCCCGTCGGCCTTGCCGACCTCGACGTGATCCGGCGTGACCAGGCCCTGCACCACGGCCTCGCCCCAGCCCCAGCTGGTCTCGATGACGATGCGGTCGGTCTTCCCGGTGACCGGGTGGGCGGAGAACGCCACCCCGGAGGCCCGGGCGTGGATGAGCTCGATGACGCCGACGGCCATCGGCATGTCCCGGTGGTGCGTGCCGGCCCGCAGCCGGTAGGACACCGCGCGCGCGTTGAACAGGCTGGCCCAGCACTGGCGGACCGCGTCGAGCACCCGGTCCTGCCCGGACACGCCGAGGTAGCTGTCGAAGATCCCGGCGAAGCTGGCCGTGCCGGAATCCTCGCCGACGGCCGAGCTGCGCACCGCGGTCGGGACGTTGATATCGAAGCAGCGCGAGCTCAGCTCCTCGTAGGCGTCGCCGATCAGCGCGGCCAGGTCCGCGCTGACGTCCCGGCCGGTCAGTTCGGCCCGGATGGCGCTCGCGGCGGCCTCGACCTCGGCAGGCTCGGCGCCGGCGCCGAGCCCGCCGAGCGCGGCGTCGGCCACCTCGTCCAGGCGGGCCTGATCCCAGTGCTGCCGGAACGCCTCAACGGTGACGGTGAACCCCTTCGGCAGGCTCACGCCTGTCTGCAGCAGTTCGGCGAGCCGGCCCATCTTGGCGCCGCAGATGCCGACCGCCTGCTCCGGAGGGACCTCGTCCATCCAGGCGATGGCGTCCGGCATAGGCTCAGCCCTGCCCGTTCGGCGCTTGCTTGAGCACGGTGACCTGTCCGGTGGTGCCGTTCACCTCCACCTCGTCGCCGTCGGCGATGACCATCGTGGCCAGGCCGACCGCGGTCACCGTGGGCACGCCGTACTCGCGCCCGACGATGGCCGCGTGCGACAGGGTGCCGCCGCCGTCGCATACGCAGGCGGCGATCTTGGCGAAGGCCGGGGTCCAGTTCGGCGAGGTGGACTCGCAGACCAGCACCTCGCCCGGGCTCAGCCGGTGCAGCTCGTTGGCGTTGTGCAGGACGCGGGCGGGCCCCCGGCCGACGCCCTTGGAGGCAGGCACGCCGGTCAGCGTCTTGACCTGGCCGCCGGAGCCGGCGGCCTCTACCGCCCGGAGGAAGTGGCTGTTCAGCCCGAAGATCTCGATCAGGATCGGGTCGTTGACCGATTCGGGGATGGTGCCGACCACCTTGGGCAGGGTGGGACGCCGCTCCAGCCAGTAGTCGAAGTACTGCTTGCGCTGTTCCACCAGGCTGCGGAGCCCGGCGTCGTAGGGCCTGCGGCCGGCCGACACGTCCAGGATCTCTTCCCAGAACAGGTAGAGCGTGTCGTCCTGGTGGCCGGCCCCGACCCGGTCCGCGATGGCCTGGCAGGCCCACCGCATCGGCAGCGAGATGCGCAGGTCGATGTAGTAGTTGTGGTCGTCCTGCCACCACGGGAAGTTCGCCGCCCGGCAGGAGGCCAGGCCGCCGTCGAAGAGCTTCTGCTCGTCCAGGGTGAGGGTGGACCTGGCCGCGTCGACGGCCGCCTCGCGCTCCTCGACGGCCGCGTTCCTGGCCGCCTCGAAGTCGTGGTCGGTGTCCTTCTGCAGGAACGTCTTGATCGTCCCCAGCGCCGGGGTCGGGTCCTCGATCCAGCTCGGCAGCGCGATGTCGCAGGAGCCTTCGGTGCGCCAGCCGTAGACCTGGAGGAAGTCGTCGAACGTGGTCAGCCAGGTGCTGGCGGCGCCGCCGTGAGCGGCCAGCGCGGCGCGGATCCCGTCGGCCTCGTGGGCGGCGAACACCGACTCCAGGCCGGCCGCGCGGGCCGCGGTGGTCAGCCGCCAAAGCTCCCGGTCGGTTTCCATGATCTTGGTGTCGTTGCCCTGGAGGAACTTGCCGATCTGGCCCGGGTCCAGGCCGAGTTCGGTACACATGCTGTAGAAGCCGACGTAGTTCGCCAGCAGCGGGTACATCACCTGGAAGTGGATCTCGAAGGCGCGCTTGTGGTACTGGCGGGCCTGGATGAGGTTCTCCCGCAGGTCCTCGAGCGACAGCCCGGACAGGTCGACGCCGCGGAAGTAGTCCCAGCTCTCGTTGACCTCCTCCCGCATATCACCCCAGATGCCGTCGAAGTTCTGCAGGAAGGGCGGCAGGGCGCGCTCGAGCCGCCTGGCCCGCTGGCCGATCTCCCGCACGTCGTTCACCGGCAGCGGCGAGCCGTAGGTGTGGGTGCCGCCCAGGCGGCAGGTGATCCCCCGGCCCGGAGGCAGCGGCATCTGCTCGGCGGCCAGTTGCGAGGACCAGTTGTAGCCGTCCTCGTTCCAGATCAGGCCCATCGGGGTGAGGCCGCGGGGCCAGTGGAAGTCGAGGAACCAGAAGTTCTCCTCGTCTTCCTTGCGGAACGTCTGAACCGGGTCTATGTACCAGGGCGCGTGGGTGTATCCGGGCTTGAATCCGGGATACCACTCGTCGCTGATGAACTCGTCGACGGGAATGACCGTGGCCATTGCGTCTCCTAGGGCTGGCTGGACTCCAATGTCCAGAAGGTTTCACTGCCGTTTTCGCCCTGGCAACGAGCGCGTTCCCCAGCGCGGAACGCCGGCCGCGTTCCGCGCTGGCCGAACGGCCCGCTATCCCGGCCCGACGGCGTTGCCTGACGTCGTCGGTGTCCCACACGCTACGGGCTGCCCGGGGGAGCCGACAATGCCCGGCCCGGAGAAACCGGGCACCTCACCGCGGCCGGGCAGGGACCCCGCTCACCGCAGTCGGACAGGGACCCCGCGCCGGAGCGCTCACGGCGAACGAAGAACGCGCGGCGTTTCCGGCTCGCCTGGGGCGACGTCGTCCGGGACGCTGCGGACGGCGGCACCGGGCCTGCTCATCTTGGACGGCCACCAGTTCCACCGGCCGAGCAGCACCACCGTGGACGGCACGAGCAGGGTACGGACGAGGAAGGTGTCCATCAGCACGCCCAACGCGAGACCCGCACCGACATCACGGAACTGAGTGGATCCTTGCTGGGCGCCCACGATCGCGAAAACGGAGAACGTGCCGCCGAGCACCAGCCCGGCCGACGTGACCGTGGTCCCGGTCGCGACGAGCGCGCGGCTCACCGCATCTCGCAGCGGAAGACGCTGCGCCTCTTCCCTGATCCTGCTCATCACGAGGATGTTGTAGTCCTCGCCCAGCGCCAGCAGGAAGACGAACATCAGGAAGGGCAGGAAGAAGACCAGCCCGCCGTCTCCGGCGATCTTGACGAACACCAGGACCGAGAGGCCGAGCGCGGCCAGGTAGGACAGCCCGACCGAGACGATCAGATACAGCGGCGCGACCAGGCTGCGCATCACCAGGGCGAGCAAGATGCCGATCACGACGATTGCTATCGGGATCACGGTGGCGAGATCGCTATTGGAGATGCTGCTGATGTCATAGACGGCCGGGGCCTGGCCGCCCACGCCGTAATCCGTGGCGCCGATGCTCCGCATCACGGTGGCTGCCTCGGCGCGAACCGCGGGGATGGCGTTCATCGCGGCGGTCGTGGACGGGTCGCCCGCCTTGAGGCCGGCCTCGAACTGAACCGTCCGGCCGTCCTGGCTGATGTACAGCCCGGTCGCGCGGTAGAGCTGGTAGAGGGCCGGCGAGACGCTGGTGCCCGCGGGCGGAGCGGGCGGCAGCGACTGAGGTGCCCCGAGCTGGTCGTGCAGGGTGGTGAGCTGGGCAGGCGTGAGCACGCCGCCGTTCGGGTTCAGCGGCCCGGTCACCGTCGTGAACACCCCGCTGGCCGCGAGCTGGCTTCGTGCCGTCGCCAGGGCAGGCAAGTCATTCCACGCGGGCTGCCGGAGCCGGTAGATGATGTTCGTCGGGTTGGCCGACGTGGCCGGGAAGTGGGCGGAGAGGATCGAGGCGCCGGCCGCCGAGTCGGAGCCCGCGGGCGCCGTGGTGTTCCCGCCGAACCCGGCCGACGTATTCGCGCTCACCGCGACCGCCAGGCCGCCGAACACCAGCACGCCGACGATCAGGGTGAGAGCCGGACGGCGGACGACCCGGGCCGAGACGCGTCCCCAGACGCCCGTCTTTCCCGTGCCTGCCTGGGTCTTGCTCGGCCAGAACACCGCCCGGCCGAAGATGGCCAGCAGCGCCGGCAGCAGCGTGAGCCCGGCCAGGAGAATCACGCCGACGCCGATCGCCAGCGGGATCCCCAGGTTGGAGTAGAACTCAAAGGTGGCGGCGAGCAGGGACAGGAGCGCCGCGATGACGGTGGCGGCCGAGAAGGTGATCGACTCGCCGACCCTTTCCACGGCCGCGATCACCGCCTGCTTGCGGTCCTGTCCCGCGCGCAGGTTCTCGCGGACCCGGAAGACAAGAAACAAGCCGTAGTCCGTGCCCGCGCCGAGCACCAGCACGATCAGCAGGATCTGGGCCAGCGGCGATACCTTCAGCCCGTGATGCGCGGCCTCGGCCACGAGCGGACCGGAGATGGTGACGGCAAGGACGGCGGGGATGAGGGTGACGAGCGGCGCCAGCAAGGACCGGAAGACCAGCAACAGCAGCCCGACGATGAAGATGATCGAAAGCAGCTGGATCTGGCTGTCCGTGGATCCCGACTTCGACTGCTGGTCCACATTGATCGCGACCGCACCGGCCAGGTTCACGGACAGGTCGGACGGCGGGCCGTCGCGGGAGATCGTGCTACGCAGGTCCTTGACCAATGTGGTCAGGCCGCTGCCGCTACCGCCGCCGCTGACATTCGACAGGACCTGGAGCTGCGTGGCCTGGCCGTCGGGCGCACGGCCGAGGTCACGAACCCGTACGACCGTGGGCACCTTGCCCAGGTCTTGCTGAAGTTTCTGCAGCCAGACCTGGTCCGCTGCGGTGATCGCCCCCTGGGCGGATGCGGCGACTACCGGCACGGGCGTGAGGGTCGTCCCGCCCAGCGGCGCCGCCAGCTGCAAGGCATGCTCGCTCGGAGCGCTGGCCGGAAGGAAGTTCGCGTTGTTGCCCTGGGTCACGCTGGACAACGAGGGCAGGGCGCGTGGCACGGCCACGGCCGCCACGACCCACGCGAGGATGACCAACCACCGGAATTTGACTGCGAATGAACCTATGCCCCTGAAAACCCCGTGAATGCGCACGGGCGAAAGCATACTGAACCGGAGCTGAGGCTGTGCTGAGATGGTCCCGGCTGGCGGGAGCGCGCGCCCCCGGCGGCCGTCCTGTCAGGCTGACGCGGAGGAGGTGGAACACGTGGACAAGGCGGGAGTCGACCGCTGGCTGCAGGCGTTCGTTGAGGCCTGGAAGAGCTACGACCGCGATCGGATCGGCGAGCTGTTCGCAGAAGACGTGCAGTATCGTTACCACCCGCACGACGACCCGGTGGTCGGCCGCGCGGCGGTGGTGCGGTCATGGCTGGGTGAGGCTGACTACGCCGGCGCCTCGTCCAGGGACGAGAAGGGCACCTACGACGCCGAGTACCGGGCCGTCGCGGTCGATGGAGACGTGGCGGTGGCGACAGGAAGCAGCACCTATCTGTCCGGGCCGGGCGGCCCGGTGGAGAAGATCTATGACAACTGCTTCGTGATGCGGTTTGACTCCGCGGGCCGGTGCCGGCAATTCACCGAGTGGTACGTGCAGCGGCGGTAGCTCAGACGGGCGGCTGTGTCAGGCCGGCCCGCCCGGTGCCGGCGGGAGGTCGACGTTGAGCGGGTGATGGCAGGCGGCCAGGTGGCCTACGCCGTGCTCAATCAGCGGTGGCTCCTGCCGTGCGCAGATCTCGGTGGCGTACCGGCAGCGCGGGTGGAAACGGCAGCCCGGCGGCGGCACGATCGGGCTTGGCACGTCACCCTCGAGCACGATCTGCGTCCTGCGGTCGGAAAGGTCCGGGTCCGGGATCGGAACCGCCGATAGCAATGCCTCGGTGTAGGGGTGGACGGGCCGCTGGTAGAGCTCTTCGGCGGGCGACACCTCTACGATCTTGCCCAGGTACATGACCGCGATGCGGTCCGACACGTGCCGCACCACTCCCAGGTCGTGAGCGATGAAGATATATGTGAGGTGCAGCTCGTCCTGGAGGTCGTCGAGCAGGTTGATCACCTGGGCACGGATCGAGACGTCGAGGGCGGAGACCGGTTCGTCGGCGATGATCAGCCTCGGGTGAAGGGCGAGGGCCCTCGCTACCCCGATCCGCTGCCGCTGGCCGCCGGAGAACTCATGCGGGTAGCGGTTGGTGTGCTCCGGCGACAGGCCGACAAGCTCAAGCAATTCACGCACCCGGCGCTTGATCTGGTCGCGGTTTCCGCGCTTGTGGATGCGCAGCGGGTCGGAGAGGATCTGGCCCACCCGCTTGCGCGGGTTGAGCGAGGCGTAGGGATCCTGGAACACCATCTGCAGCTCACGCCGCACCGGCCGCAGCTTGCGCCGCGACAGCCGGGAGATGTCCTGGCCCTCGAACACCACTGACCCGCTGGTGAGCGGATACAGCCGGGCGATGCACCGGGCCAGCGTGGACTTGCCGCACCCCGATTCCCCGACCAGGCCGAGCGTCTCCCCGGCGCGCAACTCGATGCTGACATCATCCACCGCGTGGACCCGCGCGACCTCACGCTGTAGCAGAGCGCCGCTCCTGATCGGGAAATACTTCGTCACGTGCTCGGCTCGCAGCAGCAGTTCCCCGTCCGGGACCGCGTCCCCGTCCGGGACCGCGTCCCCGTCCGGGACCGCGTCCCCGTCCGGGACCGCGTCCCCGTCCGGGACGGGACCAGCCGAAGGCGACTCGGCCGCGGGCGGCACAGAGGAGGCGGTCATTCCGCGTTTCCGATCAGCTCCGGGTGGATGGTGGTTTCGCGCAGTTCCTTTTTCTGCTTGGGCTCCAGATGGCAGGCGTCCAGGTGATTGCCATCGACCCGGTCGAGCAGCAGCGGCCGCTCGTCGCACCGGTCGAACCGGTGAGCGCAGCGGTCGCTGAAAGCACACCCAGGGGACAGCCGGAGCAGCGAGGGCGGCTGCCCGGGAATCGCGGCCAAGCGTCTCGGCTTGGGCCGGTCCAGCCGCGCGATCGACCCGAGCAGGCCCCACGTGTAGGGATGCTGGGCGTCATAGAAGACCTCCCGCCGGCTGCCCTGCTCGACGATCCGCCCCGCATACATCACCGCAATCCGGTCGGCCAGATCAGCCACCACCCCCATGTCGTGGGTAATCAGCACGACCGCGGTGCCGAAGTCATTCTTGAGCTTCCTGAGCAGCTTGAGGATCTGCGCCTGGATGGTCACGTCGAGCGCGGTGGTCGGCTCGTCGGCGATCAGGATGTCCGGGTGGCAGGAGACCGCCATGGCGATCATCACGCGCTGCCGCATGCCGCCGGAGAACTCGTGCGGGTAGTTATCGACGCGGTCGGCTGGCTCAGGTATGCCGACGGAGGCCAGCAGCTCGATCGCCCGGGCGCGCGCGGCTTGCTTCGAGATGCGCTCATGGGCCCGGATCTGCTCGGCGATCTGCCAGCCGACCCGGTACACGGGGTTCAGCGAGGTCATCGGGTCCTGGAAGATCATGGCGATCCCGGTGCCGCGGATCTTGCGGATCTGCTCCGGGTTCAGCGTCATCAGGTCGTGGCCCTTGTAGAGCACCTCGCCCTCAAAGTGCGCGTTCGGGTCGTTGATCAGCCGCATCACCGACATCATGGTCACGCTCTTGCCGGAACCGGACTCGCCCACGATGCCGAGCGTCTCGCCCTCGGACAGGGAGAGCGACACGCCGTCGACCGCCCGGATGAGCCCGTCCTCGGTGCGGAACGAGACCTTGAGGTCACGCACCTCGAGCAGTGGCTCCCCCGTCATTCCGGCCGCACCCTCGGGTCGAGCCAGGCGTAACCGATGTCAACGATGGCGTTAACCAGCACGATGAAGAACGCCCCGTACACCACGGTGGCCATGATCGTCGGCAGGTCGAGGTTGGCCAGCGCCTGAAAGGTGAGGTATCCGACCCCGTGGATGCCGAACACTACCTCGGTGAGCAGCGCCCCGCCGGCGACCAGGGCGCCGAAGTCCAGCCCGAACAGGCTCACGAAGGTGATCATGGACGTCCGCAGCGTGTGCCGCAGCAGCACCTGCCGCTCGGTGATTCCCTTCGCCCGGGCCGTCCGGATGAAGTCCTCGTTCTGCGTCTCGATGATATTGGCGCGCAGGACCCGCCCGTAGAGGCCGATGTACAGGATCGACAGCGTTATCCACGGTATGACCAGCCCCTTGAACCACAGCGCCGGATTCTGGGTGAGCGGCGTATAACCCAGCGGGGGAACCCAGCTGAACAGGAACGTGTTATGCAGGCTCCCCTGCGTGATCATGTTGGCGACCTGGCCCACCCAGAACACCGGCGCGGAGACGCCGATCAGCGCCACCACCATCAGCAGCGGGTCGAAGACCGTCCCTCTGAGCAGGGCCGCCGCGACCCCGACCGCGATCGCCATCACCACCCAGATCACCGCGGCGCCGAAGACGAGCGACAAGGTCGCGGGGGTGGCCGCGCCGATCTCCGGGACGACGCGCACCCCCTGGTTGGAGTAGGAAACCAGATCCCGGCTGACGAACAGGCTCTTCATCATCAGGCCGTACTGGACCGGAAGCGGCCGGTCGAGCCCGAACTGCGCCCGGATCTCGGCCAGGACCTGAGCGCTCGGGTTGCGGCCTGCGATGGCCCGGGCCGGATCGACTCCCGGGGTCTTGAAGAAGATCACGAACACGACCACCGTGATCACGAACATGACCAGCACGGTCCACAGCACGCGCCGGATGATGAACGTCAGCACGGCGCCACTTAGCCCTCCACCCGCAGCTTGGACCGCGGGTCGAGCGCGTCCCGGATCCCGTCCCCGAACACGTTCAGTGAGAGCACGGTGAGCAGGATCATGATCCCGGGGGCCAGCGAGACCCATGGCCGGGTGTACAGCAGGTCCGTGCCGTCCTGGATGATCGATCCCCAGCTGACGTTCGGCGGCTGGACACCGACCCCGAGGAAGGACAGCGCGGACTCGGTCAAGATGGTGGTGGCGATTATCAGGGGGAGCAGCACGATCACCGTGGACACCACGTTGGGCAGGATTTCCGAGAAGATCAGCCTCAGGTTGCCCGCGCCCTGGGCGATCGCAGCCGACACGAACTCCTTGTTGACCATCGCGAGCACCTGGCCGCGGACCGGGCGGTAGACATACGGCACGAAAATGAACGCGATGATGACCGTGGGCAGCCACAGGCTGGACGCGCTGACGTGCACCGGCCCGAACTGGAACCCGCTGGAGTGAGTGAGCAGCTCTGTCGAGATCGAGATCGCCAGCAGGTACACGGGGAAGGCCCAGATGATGTCCATGAGGCGGGACAGCAGCGCGTCGATCGTGCCGCCGAAGAAACCAGCGATCAAAGCGACCACGGTCGCCGCAACGCAGCAGAGGACCGCCGAGCCGATCCCCACCAGCAACGAGCTCCGCCCGCCGTACAGCAGCAGGGCAGCCACATCGCGGCCCACGCTGTCCGCGCCGAGGAAGTAGTGGCCCGGATCCCAGGTCGGCCCGATCGGGGTCTCACCCAGGTGAAGGGTCCCGCCGCCCTGCTGCATCACCGGGACTACCTTGCCGTTCACCACCGTGTGGCCGTTCAGGTTGGGTGAGAACGGGTTCACGTGCGCCACGTAGGTCGCGAACAGCGGCGCGGCCAGGCACATCACCACGATCAGGAGGAACAGGCCGAACGCAGCCAGCGCGATGCGGTTGCGCCGCAGCCGCCTGGCCGCCAGCGCCCACGGGTTGCGGCCGACCTCGGCCGACGGCAGTCCAGTGCCGGCCTCAGCCTGCTCAAGCAGTGTGGCCATAGGCGTCCTCCAGCAGGTTCCGGCTTATTTCGGGGCCTATGAGAGCCAGAGCCTGTCAATGAGGATGTACCACTGCGGATTCCACGAGTAACCATGGACGTTGCTGGACAGGAAGTCGATCTGCTTCGGGTTGTACATGTTGACCCAGGGCGCCGCGTCGGTGTCAGCCTGGTCCACCTGCGTCCACAGCTTGCCGGCCCCGGACGGGTCGGTGGCCTGCATCGACTCGGCCTGGTTGATCTTCGCCTGGATCGACTGGTCGCAGAACGCGGCGATGTTCGGGCTGGCGTCGCTGTTCGGGCGGATGGTCCCGCAGCCGAGCAGCACGTTCAGGAAGTCAGATGGAGCCGGGTAGTCCTGGTACCACGCGGACCAGCCGACGTTCCACTTGCCCGAGTTGGCGGAGTTCTGCACAAACGGGTACTGGACGCTCGTCGTCAGCAGTTGCGGGGACGCCTTGTAGCCGATCGCGTCCAGATCCGAGATCATCTGCTCCACCAGCGCCTTGCCGACCTGGTCGTTGGTGCCGTTGACGACCACCTTCATCCCGGACGTGCCGGACTGCTGGACCAGCTGCCTGGCCTTGGCCAGGTCTGGTGCGCTCCACGCGGTGTGGCTGGATCCCGCCGTGTACGGGCAGTAGGACGAGTAGGAAGGGAAGTTGGGCGGCAGGATCTGGCACGCCGGCACGGCCAGCGAGGAGCCGCCCGCGATCTTGACGTAGGCCGCCCGGTTGGCCGCGTAGTTGATGGCCTGCCGGGCCTTCAGGTTGTTGAACGGCGGGCGCCTGGTGTTCAGCGCGAAGTACCAGTCGGCCGTCAGCGTGTTCACGTGCACCTGGCTGGCGTACTTCGCGCTGTTCAGCTGACTGAGCTGGTCGGACGGGATCTGGTCGCCGTCGTAGACCTCGTTGGCCTGGGCGTTCTGCACCGCCCTCACCTCATCGGAGACCAGAAGCCCGTACTTCTCGATGATCTCGTTCGGGTAGCCCTCCGGCTGCGCTTCGGCGTTCCACACATGGAAGTAGGGGTTGCGGACCAGCACGGCCTTGGTGTTGGGGTTGTACGACTGCCACATGTACGGCCCGGTTCCTGGCGGCACGTTGTTACCGGTCAGCTTGAGCGAGGTGTTCGCCGGGACCGCAAAGGCGAACGGCAGCGAGAGCTGATCCATCAGCTCAGGGTCGGGAGCGGTCAGGTTGAGTGTCAGGGTGTAGGCCGAGTCGTCGGCCACCACGCCCTGGGAAAGGTCGCAGCTCTTGGTGCTGCACTTGCTCGCGCCGACGAGGCCAGAGTAAAAACTGGTCGGCCCGGGCACGGTGAACTGCCGCTCGAACGTCCGGACGAAGTCGCTGGGCTTGAGCGTCTGGCCGTTGGAGAATTTGATCCCCTGGCGGATATGGAAGAGATAGGTCTTGCCGCCGTTGGTCGGCGTGGGGATGGACGTCGCGAGGTCAGGCACGATCTTCGCGCCCGCGACGCCGGCCACCTTGGCGAACCCCACCAGGCCGTCGTGGGTGTCGATCAGCAGCTGCCACTCCTGCAGCGTGTAGTTCTGCGCCGGGTCGGCGACGCCGAAGGCGGAGTTGGCCAGGATCGTGAAGGTACCGCCCTTGTGCCCCGCGGCCTGCGCGGTGCTGGAACTGGAACTGGACGGCGTGCCGGAGCTGCACCCGGCCATGACCAGGGTCAGCGCGGCCAGGCCGGCCACGCTGGCGGACCGTCCGGAGAAACTACGGGCTCGAAGCCGGCGCCGGGAGTGTGGCTGGAGACTGACAGCATGCACGGCGATGGCAGGCAGATCTTTCATGTTGGCCTCCTTGCCGTAGGATCGCACTGGTCTCAGGGGCAAACGATTGCGCTTAGATGACAGAGCGGTAACTCTTTAACAGCGGCATGGCGAATCACGCCTGGATGCCGCGCTTTGACCTGCGGGATTTTGACGGTCCTGGGATGAATTTCAGCGCGCGCCGGTCGCGGCCAGGTCACGCTCCTGGGCGAGCTGCATGGCGATATCGATGATCATGTCCTCCTGGCCGCCGACGTAGCCGAGCTCGCCGGCCCGCTGCAGGATCTCGTGCGCGGGGACGCCGTAGCGTTCGGCCGCCCGCTCGGCGTGCAGCAGGAAGCTGCTGTACACCCCGGCCCAGCCCTGCACGATCGCGGACCGGTCCATCTTCGGCCAGCGGGGCAGGAACGGCCGGACGACCTCCTCGGCCGCGGCCAGCACGCCGCCCACGTCCACGCCGGTCCGCACGCCGAGGTGGTCGAAGGTGGCGGCCAGCACCTCGGTGGGCGAGTTGCCCGCGCCGGCGCCGAGCGCGCACAGCGCGCCGTCGACCTGGCGGGCCCCGTGCTGGTAGGCCAGCACCGAGTTGGCCACTCCGAGGGAGAGGTTCTGGTGGCCGTGGAAGCCGATCTGCGCCTGGTGGCCGATCTCCGCGTGCATGGCCTGGATCCGCTCCTGCGCGTCGCCGAGCACCAGCGCGCCCGCCGAGTCCACGCAGTAGACGCACTCCGCGCCGGCGTCCACCATGATCCGGGCCTGCCTGGCCAGCTCGGCCGGGGAGGTCTTGTGCGCCATCATCAGGAAGCCGACGGTCTCCATGCCCAGGTCGCGGGCCAGCCCGAAGTGCTGGATCGACACGTCCGCCTCGGTGCAGTGGGTGGCGATCCTGGCCACCGAGGCGCCGGCCTGGCCGGACTTACGCAGGTCATCTTTGGTGCCGATGCCCGGGACCAGCAGCACGGCGATCTTGGCCTGGGTGGCCTCCTCGACGCCGGCCGCGATCAGCGCGATCTCGTCCACCCGGGAGAAGCCGTAGTTGAACGACGACCCGCCCAGGCCGTCGCCGTGGGTGACCTCGATGACCTCGACGCCCGCCGCGTCCAGGGCGTGCACGGTGGCGCGGACCTGCTCCTCGGTGAACTGGTGCGCCATCGCGTGGCTGCCGTCGCGCAGGGTGGTGTCGGTGATGCGCAGCTCGCGCCCGCCGGGGCTGGTCATGCTGTCACCTTCGCTGCCCCGCCCCTTTTGCCAGCTCTGCGCTGGCCGATGACGTCGCCGACCCGGGCGGCCGCCGAGGTCATGATGTCCAGGTTGCCGGCGTACTCGGGCAGATAGTCGCCGGCCCCCTGGACCTCGAGGAAGACCGCCACCCGGGCGTTGCCTAGCCAGGACTCGCGCGCCTCGTCGAACTGCGGCTCCGCGCGCAGCGTGTAGCCGGGCACGTACTGCTGCACCTCGGCGACCCGCTGGCGGATCGCCGCGGCGATCGCGTCGGTGTCCGCGTCGGCCGGGATGGCGCAGAACACCGTGTCCCGCATGATCATCGGCGGTTCGACCGGGTTGAGCACGATGATCGCCTTGCCCCGTTCGGCGCCGCCGACGGTCTCGATGGCGCGGGACGTGGTGTGGGTGAACTCGTCGATGTTCGCCCTGGTGCCCGGGCCGGCGGACCGCGACGCCACCGAGGCGACGATCTCCGCGTAGGGGACGGGGACGACCGAGGAGACGGCGTGCACGATCGGCACAGTGGCCTGCGCCCCGCAGCTGATCATGTTGATGTTCGGGGCGTCGAGGTGGGCGTGCAGGTTCACCGGGGGGCAGACCGGCGGTCCGAGGGCGGCCGGGGTCAGGTCGATGGCCTGCATCCCGGCCTCGAGGTAGCGCGGCGCGTTGGCCGCGTGCGCCTTCGCCGAGGTGGCCTCGAACACCAGCTGCGGCAGCGGATCCTGGCGCAGCAGCCAGTCCAGGCCCTCGGCCGAGGCGGCCAGGCCGAGCTTGCGCGCCCGGGCCAGGCCGTCGGACTCGATCACGCCGACCATGTAGCCGACCTCGACGTGCTCGCTGCGCTGGAGCTTGGCCAGCAGGTCGGTGCCGATGTTGCCGGGCCCCACGATGGCGGCGAGGGTCTTGGGAGTTTTCAAGTCACACCCCTTCCCAAAGGCGCTTGGTCGCGATCGCGGCACCCTCGGCGAGCGCGGCGAACTTGGCCCACACCACGGTAGGATGCACCTCGGGCGCGAAGCTGGCCCGGGACGAGAACCCGCAGTCGGCGCTGGCGATGACGTTCTCCCGGCCGACAAGACCCGCGTACTGGCAGATGCCGTCGGCGATGAGCTCCGGATGCTCGACGTAGTTGGTCGCGTGCCCGAGCAGCCCGGGCAGCAGGATCTTCCCTTCGGCCAGCGGCACGTCGGCCCAGATCCGCCACTCGTGCTGGTGCCGCGGGTTGGCCACCTCGAAGGAGTAGGCGCCCGCGTTGATCCGCAGCATGACCGGCACCACTTCGGCTAGCGAGATGTCGTTCAGCCGGGGACCGTGGTTGAGCCCGTAACAGGTGTGCAGCCTGATCCGGTCTTCATCGATCCCGCGCAGCGCGTGGTTGAGCGCCTCCACGTGCTCCTCGGCCCGGCGGCGGCGCTCGGCATGATCACTGCGGCCGTCGTCGGTGAGGATCTCGATCAGCCACGGGTCGTCCACCTGCAGAAGAAAGCCCGACTCGACGATGGCCAGGTATTCCTCCCGCATGGCCTCGGCCACCGCGGCCAGGTAGTCCTGCTCGGAGGAGTAGTAGTCGTTGCGGCCGAAGCCGCTCGGGCTGGTGGACGGCAGGAACGCCTCGACCGGACCGTTGACCGCGGCCAGCGCGCCGCGGAGGTTCGCGATGTCGGTCTGCACCGCGTCCCGGCCGACGTAGGCGACCGGGCCGGTGCACACCATCACCCGCATCGGCGCCACGGCCGAGGAGTACTTCGACATGTAGGCCTGGTAGTACTCGGGGAAGTCGTCGATCTCCCGCTGCCAGGAGGGCGGCAGCAGGGTCTCCCCCTCGACCTGGTCGAACCCGGCCAGTCGCTCCTTGACGTAGGTGAGGAACGAGACCTTGCCCTGCTCCCCGTCGGTGACCACGTCCAGGCCGGCCTCGGCCTGCTTGCGCACCACGTCGCGGACCGCGTCCCCGATCATCCCGGTGAAGCGGGCAGGGTCGTACGGTCGGCCGTGCTCCTTCTCCCGCATCACCTCAAGCAGGTCATGCGGGCGGGCCAGGCTGCCGACGTGAGTGGTCAGGATGCGTTCGCTGCTGCGCTGCATGACCTAAATCCTCCGATGCCTGGGCGAGGAGTAGCCGGGCACGCTGGTCATTCCCAGGTGGGCATCTCGTCGGGCGGGGGCACGTTCACCTCGGTGACCCTGTTGCGGTAGGCCACCAGCGCGGTCCCGCCGCCGCGGCGGATCCGCACTACCACTTCCTCGGTGTTGTACGGCTCGCCAGGATCGTAGCCGTGCGCCCAGGTGGCGAACGCCCGGATCGGCCCGGAATGGGTGGCCGCGATGATCCGGGTGTCCGGCGACTCGGCCATCAGCCGGTGGAAGCCGCGCCAGAAGCGGCGCACGCAGGACTGCGGCGGCTCGAAGTACATCAGCGGGATGGTCAGCCACATGTAGATCGGATCGGCGCCGCCGAGCTGGGTGCGGTAGAACCGGTCGATCTCCACCAGCCAGCGCGGCCGGTCGCCGACCGCCATCCGCTCCAGCTTCTCCATCAGCGCCTGGTACTGGCGGAAGGCCGAGGTGACGTCGCGCGGCCCGTCCGGCGTCCAGACCTGGAAGTTGCGCAGCTCACTGATCGGCTCGGGCTTGGAGATCTCGGCCTCCCTCCCCCACTGCCGCAGCCCGTCGGTCATCCCGCGGTAGATCTGGTCGGCGGTCTGCCTGGCCCGGCTGGTGTCGGCGCAGACAATCCGAACCTTCTGCCCGGGGCGCACGCTCTTGGACAGGCTGTGCCCGCGCTGGTGCGACTGCCAGCCGCCCATCGGGGTCAGGCCGGCGTCGGTGGAGTAGCCCTGGGTGATGCCGTGCCTGATGATCCGGATCTCGGTGGCGAAGTCCTCCCGCGGCTTGCGCTCCGGCGGCGCGACGATCTCCTTGTCCCGGGAGGTGCCGGCGAACTCGCTGGTGAAGCGCTCGCCGTCCACCTCGAGCAGGGCACTGGAGGCACCGGGGCCCTGCCCACTCCCGGGCCCACTCCCGGCGCGCTCCCTGAACCGACGCAGGTACAGCGGGAGGTCCGCGTCCGCCTCGCCGGTGCTCGCGGGCTGAGCCGCCTGCTCGAGCCCACGCCGTTCGGCATAACGGGCTAGGTAGTGAGGAGCATCGGTACGGTCGGTACGGCGGAACGCGGGGCCACCCGGAGCGGACGTCCCGCCGTTGGTGCCGGTCACGAATGTACCGTGAAGAAGCGCTCGTTGACCTCGCGGGCGTAGTAGAACATGGCCCGGCCCATCTCCTCCTCGGTCCAGGTGATCGGCTCGAAGTCCGGGTCGACCCAGTAACCGCCGGTGAAGACCTCGTTCCTGTTGCCGACCGGGTCGAAGAAGTAGACGGTGTAGCCGCGGGTGACGCCGTGCCTGGTGGGCGCCACGTCGATGGTCACGCCGTTGAAGGCCAGCAGGTCGGCTGCGTCGCGGACCCCGTTCCAGTCGTCCAGCCAGAAGGCGAAGTGGTGCAGCGCACCGTTCGGCCCGGTGACGACGGCGATGTCGTGCGGGGAGTGCGACCGCTCCAGCCAGGTGGCGAGCTGGTGCCCGTCGTTGGCGAGGATCTGCTCGGTCAGCCGGAAGTCAAGCACGTCGCGGAAGAACGCGGTGGCGGCCTCGACGTCCTCGGCCATGATGAAGATGTGGTCAAGCCGGGGCGGCGCGATGCCGACCAGGTTGGCGGGGCGGGGCGGCGGGTTGGTCAGCGGCAGCATGTTGCCGACCTTCTCCATGCCGTAGACCAGCTCGACCAGGTGGCCGGACGGCGCCTCGAACCTGATGGCCTCGCCCCAGCCGGGACCAAGTTCCCGGGGGGCGAAGCGCTTGACCGCGATCCCGGCCTTCTCCACCCGGTCGGCGTAGTAGTCCAGGTCGCCCGCCTCGGCCACCTTGAACGACATGTGGTCGAGCCCGTAGGTGGGCGCCTGGCGCAGCACGACCGAATGGTGCTCGTGCTCGTCCCAGCACTTCAGGAACACCCGGCCCTCTTCGTGGGCGACCTCGATGAGGCCGACCACTTCGGTGTAGTAGGCCGTGCAGAGCTCGAGGTCGGGAACCCTGACCTCGACGTGCTGCAGGCGCAGGATGCGATCGCTCATGTTTCTCCCCGCTCAGGTGTGGAACCGCAGGAAGCGCTGGCTGATGACGTTCTCGTAGTAGAAGAGGCCGCGGCCGAACTGGTCCTCGGTCCAGGTGATGCTCGAGAAGTCCGGGTCGGGGCGGTACCCGCCGGTAAACACCTCGTTCCTGATGCCGAGCGGGTCGAAGAAGTAGATCGTGTTGCCGCGGGTCACCCCGTGCCTGGTCGGGCCCTGGTCGATCTGCACGCCGTTGAAGGCCAGGATGTCGGCGGCCTTGCGGACCTCATCCCAGTCGTCCAGCCAGAAGGCGAAGTGGTGCAGCGCGCCGTTCGGGCCGTTGACGATGGCGATGTCGTGCGGGGAGTGCGAGCGCTCCAGCCAGACACCGAGCTGGTGGCCGTTGGCGTCGAGAACCTGTTCGGTCATCCGGAAGCCGAGGACCCTCTGGAAGAACGCCCCCGCCTCGCCGACCTCCTCCGCGTTGATCAGCATGTGGTCGAGCCGCGGCGGCGCGATCCCGGGCAGGCCGGGCGGCGGCACCGGCGCCGGGTTCAGCTTGCCGAGGATATTGCCGGTCTTGTCCAGCTCGTAGACCAGCTCCATGGTCTGCCCGGACGGGATGCCGAACCTGATCGACTCGCCCTGGCCCACGGCCTCGCCGCGGCTGACCCGCTGCACCTGGCAGCCGTATCTGGTTATGGCGTTCTCGAGCTCGGCGAGGTCGTCCTCGTGCTCGACCCGGAAGCTGAACAGGTCCAGGCCGGTGCGGGGGTCGTAGCGGAGCCGGACCGAGTGGTGGTCTTCCTCGTCCCAGCACTTCAGGTACACGGTGTCGTCGCCGCGCCCAGCCAGCTGCAGCCCGAGCACCTCGGTGTAGTAGGCGGTGGACAGCTCGAGGTCGGGGGTGCGAACGTCGACGTGGGCTAGGCGCAGGATTCCCACGGTGCCTCCCGGGGCTGGTAACGCTTGACGGCTCGAACATACCTCGCCTAGTGTTCCAGATAAAGCCCTAGCGTTCCATATAGAGGAACGCCCTGCCTGTTGGTGAGCCTTCTATGTCGACGCCGGAACAGATGCGCGCGGTCGTCGCGCATTATGTCGAGGAGATTCACCGTGCGTACGTGGCGCAGGCGCAGACGTTCCCGGCCGCCGTCCGCGGCCGGATGCCGCTGCTGGCGCCTGGGCCTTTGACGGTGGCCGCGGTGGGGGCGCGGAACCTGCACGTGCTGGCGACGCGCGACTCCCTCGGGCCGGTGCGTTCGCCCGAGGTCGAGCTTTCCGGGTCGGTGGAGGGGCTGTCCTGGACGCTGCGCTTCTTCGACCCGGTCGTGCTGCCCGAGCTGGCGCTGATCGACGAGGCGGACGGCCCTGCTTTTACTGAAGTGCGGCATGCGCTGGGCGTGGGGACCGTGGTCTACCACTTCGTGGCTTCCCCTGGTGCCGGTCTTTCCGGGCACCAGGCGGCGCACGTCGGAACCGGGCTGGCCGGCGGGCATTCGGCGGCGGCGCGGGACTTCGAGACGATCCGCAGCCGGGTACGGGGCCGGGAGGACCTGGTGGACGAGATGGCCGGCGCGGCGGCGGCGGGACTGGTCCGGGCGCACGCCATGCTGGCCGCCGCGGTGGTGCCAAATAACGCTCAGTTGCGGGCATTGGCCTCGGACAGGCACCCTGATCCGGACGCGGTCCGGCGCGAGCTGCTGGCCGCGGTCGGCGGGCGGACGCAGTGGCAGCCGCCTGCGGTGCAGGAGCCGCCTGCTCCGCTGGACCCGCCGGCGCAGCCGGACCCGCCGGCGGAGCCTGCGTCGTGACGACGGATGCTGCCGCTGGGGGCGGCCTTTCCACGGTGCGCAACGCGGCCCGGCTGCTCAAGGTATTCCGGTCCAGGGAGGCCGACCTCGGGGTCTCCGAACTGGCCCGGCGGCTGGGCCTGGGCAAGAGCACGGTGCACCGGATGCTCACCACGCTGGCCGCCGAGGGGCTGATCGAGCAGAATCCGCGCACCGGCGGCTACCGACTCGGCATCGTGATGTTCGAGCTGGGCGAGGCGGTCCGGGTGCACATGGACCTGCACGCCGCGGCCGCGCCGGTGCTCGGCGAGCTGCGTGCCCAGACCGGGGAGTCATCCCAGGTCGGGGTGCTCGACGGGCACGAGGTCGTGTACGTGGACCGGCTGGAGAGCGCGCACTCGCTGCGGCTGTTCACCGAGACCGGGCGGCGGGTGCCGGTGCACTGCACCAGCTCGGGCAAGGTGCTGCTCGCCTACCTGCCAGAGGCCAGGCGGCACGCGGTGCTGCGCGCCGCCCCGCTGACCGCGCTGACCCCGCACACGATCACCGACCGTTCCCAGCTCGCGAGTGAGCTGGATCGGGTCCGGCGCCGCGGCTGGGCCGAGGCCGTCAACGAGCGCGAGATCGGCGTGGCGTCCATCGCGGCGCCGGTGCGCGACATCTCCGGCGAGGTGGTCGCCGCGATCAGCATCGGCGTCCCGCTGGCCCGGTGCAGCGTCATGTCGCTGCGCAGGCTGGCGCCTGTGATCATGGAGGCGGCCGAGGCGGCGTCGCGCCGGCTGGGCTGGTCCCCGGAAACGTCTGTGCCACTGCAGCAGCGGAAGGAAGGCTGAGACTGAGATGCCGCTGACCGACGTGCCCGGCAAGGCCCGGGCGCTGTACGAGGCCCGCCGTACCCGGCAGCCGATCGAGCCGTTCACCGACGCCGATCCCGACCTCGGCATGGCCGACGGCTACGCGGTTCAGCAGGAACTCACCAGCCTGCTGCTGGCCGACGGCGACCGTATCGTCGGCTACAAGGTCGGGCTGACCTCCAAGCCGATGCAGACGATGATCGGGGTCGACCAGCCCGACTACGGGCCGGTGCTGGGCTCGACGGTCTACGCCGACGGCGACGCCGTGCCGTTGTCCGGTTTCATCCAGCCGAAAATCGAGGCCGAGATCGCGTTCGTGCTGGCGTCCCCCCTAGCCGGGCCGGGCGTGAGCGTGCTGGACGCCCGGGCCGCGATCGCCGGGATGACGGCCGCGGTGGAGATCGTCGACTCCCGGTTCGCCGACTGGCGGATCAAGCTCGCGGACACGGTAGCCGACCTGGCCTCCAACGGGGCGGTGGTCATCTCGAGCCGGCTGGTCCCGCTGGACGGGATGGATCCGCGGCTGATCGGGATGGTGCTCACCCGGCAGGGGGAGCTGGTCGATACCGGCGCGGGCGCGGCCGCGCTCGGCGACCCGGTCCGGGTGGTGGCCTGGCTCGCCAATACCCTGGGCGAGATGGGGGCCAAGCTGGAAGCCGGGCACCTGGTCATGACCGGAGCGCTGCACGCCGCCGTGCCGATGCGGGCCGGGGACGTGTTCCGCGCCGACTTCGACCGTCTCGGTCCCGTCACCGTCCGCGTCGTCGAGTAAAGGTGGGCTTGTCATGACTTTTCCTGATTTCGAGGCCGCCGAGGTCGCGGCCCGGCTGACGAAGGCGCGGGCCGACCGTGCGGCGATCGGCTCGCTGTCCGCCGAGCTCGGCGGCTTCTCACTCGGCGCGGCCTACGAGGTGCAGCGGCTGCTGCGGCGCGAGGCCGGCCCGCTGGCCGGCTGGAAGCTCGGCGTGACCTCCCGCGCGAAGCAGGCCCAGGTGGGAGTGCACGAGCCGGTGCGCGGCCACCTAGCGGCCGCGGACGGGCTCGATCTCGGCGAGCCGCTCGTGGTGGACCAGCACATCCAGCCCCGGTGCGAGCCGGAGATCGTGTTCATCATGGGCACGGACCTGTCCGGGCCTTCGGTCACCTCGTCGGCGGTGCTGGCCGCCACCGCCTCGGTGGCGGTCGGCATCGAGGTGCTCGACTCCCGGTACACGGACTACAAGTTCACCATGCCGGACGTGGTCGCGGACAACACCTCGGCGGCACGGTACCTGGTCGGTTCGGCCGTCCCGGCGGCCGGCCTGGACCTGCGGCTGATCGGGGTGGTGCTCGAGCACAACGGCGAGGTGGTGGCGACCGCGGCGGGCGCCGCGGCGCTCGGCCACCCGGCGGCGGCGGTCGCCTGGCTGGTCCGCTCGCTGGCCGCGGAGAACGAAGGGCTGCGGGCCGGTGACATCGTGCTGTCCGGCGGGCTGACCGCGGCCGTGCCGGTGCGGGCCGGCGACGTGGTGACCGCGACCGCCGACCGGCTCGGCAGCGTCGAGCTCGGGTGCACGTGAGCGAAGGCTTCTTATGCCGAACGAGCCTCGCGGGGCCCTGGTGCCGCTTGACCGCCCGGACGGGCAGACGCAGTGGACGTTCTCGCACGCCGGGCGGTCCTACGCGGTGTTCTGCGCCGGGGACGCCTTTTACGTTACTGATGGTGCCTGCCCGCACAACGGTGGGCCGCTGGCCGAGGGCCTGGTCCGCGACGGCGTGGTCACCTGCCCGTGGCACTGGTACAGCTACGAGCTGGCCACCGGCCGGTGCCGGACCGCGGCGGGCTACGAGCTGCGGCGGTACCCGGTCGTTCTCGTCGGCGGCCAGCCGCACGCTCAGCTTCCGGCGGCCGCGCCGCCGCGGAGCTGGTCGCAGATCCTGCGCGCGCACGCCCGCCCGGGCGGCCCCGCGAGCGGGCCGGCGCCTGGCCGCGACACGGCACGACCGCCATCTTCGCGAGAAGATGTGACAAAAGGCGTCAGCAATGACGCCTAAGGCCACAGATGAGGTGGAGGTTGAGGTCGGGGACAGGTCGGTGCGGATCTCCAATCCGGGCCGGGTGTACTTCCCGGCCCGCGGGGAGACCAAGCTGGACCTGGTCCGGTATTACCTGTCGGTCGGCGATGGCATCGTGCGCGCGCTGCGTGAGCGGCCGTGCATGATGCACCGGTTCCCGGCCGGGGTTGCCGGGGAGAAGGTGCACCAGAAGCGGGTTCCGCACGGTGCGCCGCCGTGGCTGGAGACGGTGCGGGTGGACTTCCCCCGCTACGGCCGGCACGCCGACGAACTGTGCGTGACTGAACTGGCCAGCGTGGTGTGGGCGGTGCAGATGTCCACCGTGGAGTTCCATCCGTGGAACTCCCGGCGGGCCGATGTCGAACGGCCCGATGAGTGGCGTATCGACCTGGATCCCGGGCCGCGCTGCGAGTTCGCCACCGTGCGCCGGGTCGCCCGCATTGTGCACGAGATACTTGGCGACCTCGGAGCTACCGGGTGGCCCAAGACCTCGGGCGGCAATGGCCTGCACATCTACGTCCGGATCGAGCCACGGTGGGGCTTCGCCGAGCTGCGGCGGGCCGCGCACGCCTTCGCCCGCGAGGTCGAACGCCGTGCGCCGGACCACGTCACGACCACCTGGTGGCGCAAGGATCGTGACCCCGCCATGCTGTTCGTCGACTACAACCAGAACGCTCGCGACCACACCATCGCCAGCGCCTACTCGGTGCGCGGCGTGCCGGAGGCGACCGTATCCACCCCCATCACCTGGGATGAGATCGACGAGGTCGACCCACGCCAGTTCACCATCGCCACCGTGCCCGCCCGCTTCGCCAAGCTCGGCGATCTGCACCAGGGCATAGATGACTCCGCCTACCCGCTGGACACCCTGCTGGAATGGGCAGAACGCGACGAACTCGACTAGGACAGCGCACTGCGGCTGCTCCCCGCAGCCGCTGGAAGGCCATGGAATCTGAGCCACCTGCGGCAGCAGAGAAGTTCCTACCATGGTAGGAACTACCATGGTAGGATGGTCGTGTGAAGGTGGATAAGATGAGCGTGTCGCTCGACCCCGAGCTCGGGGACGCCGTGCGGTCCGCGGCTTCGCGGGCAGGCAAGCCTTTGTCATCGTGGCTGGCCGAAGCGGCCGCGAGCAAGCTGCGCGCTGAAGCGCTCGCAGACTTCCTCGCCGGCTGGGAGGCCGAGCACGGCGCGCTGACGGCGCAGGAGATCGCCCGGGCGGAACGGGAACTTGGCGTAGCGGCGAACGATAACGCCGCGTGAGCGCCCTGGTTCTCGACGCAGGAGCGCTAGTGGCAATCGACCGCGACGACCGCTCGATGATCGCCAGGCTGCGCGTTGCCCAGCAGCGCGGGGTGGAGTTGCGTACCAACGCGATGGTGGTCGCCCAGGTCTGGCGGGACCGGCAGGGCCGCCAGGCCAATCTGGCGCGGCTGCTGCGCGCGGTCGATGTCCGGGCAATAGATCACCAGGACGGCCGCCAGGCCGGTGTCCTGCTCGGCCAGGTCGGCACCGCCGACCCGATCGATGCCTGCGTCGTCCTGCTGGCCGAGCCGGGGGACCGGATCCTGACCAGCGATCCTGATGACCTGACCCGGCTTGCTGTGGCCGCCGCGAACCGCGCCGTCATTATCACCTGCTGACCATCGCCGCATGGCCGGACGCGCAACATGGAAGCTTTTAGCCAGATCCGATTATCCAGGCACGCAAACGCCTGGTCTCATCATCGGTGAGTTCCATCCGGGCGTTAAGGCTTAGCTTAACGACATTGTCGGCGAATGCCTCGGCGAGCGTGGCTGCTCCCTGACCAGGCTGCCTCCAGTCCATGGCTGCCAACTGGAGCCCCTGTAGCACAAAATTTATAGCTGGACGGGGTATACGAGCGCCTCGCACGAGGCAAGCGTTGCGGAGGTCCGGCTCGATTGCGATCAGCGGAGCATTGACCGTTCCTTTCGCTGATAGGTGGGCAATCTCCTCGAACAGGACCCGGTATCCCTCAGACGTCAGTTGCGGGACGCCAACTATCCGGGCCACCCTGTGGGCGAGGTCAGCCACACTGTCGGGGAGTGGGTCTTGTGGCTCCTCAGGCTCAAGCGGTTCATGGCGCCGAGAGTCTACCAAATATCCGGGGGGATAAGGGCCGCTGATCCTCAGCTCTTCATTAGTAGCTGTCTGAACGAACGCCCGGAACGTCCCATGGCCGCCCCATCTGGACTGTAGAACGATATCCCCCAGCCGGTCCCGTATCCGCTGCGCCGCTGCAGCCATTGGAACTGGTGCCTGAGCAGCCGCCACTACGCTTGTCAACTCCTGGCGCATTCGCTGGAGCAAACGCTCGACATCTTTGCTGTCAGCCGCCGGGATGCCCTCACCGGAGCGATGTGAGGCCACGGTCGCGACGGGTTTCCTTGTCGTGTCGACGCGTGACACAGATTCGGCTGGTTGAGCCGCACCGCCTTGTTCCAGATCGATCTCAAGCGCCTCATTAAGGAAGATTTCCAGCGGGAGTACCATGTCGCATGCGCTGCGCAGCGCGGTGGCCGAGGGTCCCGTAGCCAGCAATACGGTCCGCCGATCATGCGCTCGAAGGCGCAGCATGACCGGGGTGAAGTCGGCATCGGCAGATAGGACAACGAACTCGTCAAAGATGGTCGGGTGCTCAAGAGCGTCTAGAATGTCGAGAACCATATATATGTCCGCGCTGTTTTTCCCGCGGGTGGTCAAAGGCGGGCAGTCGACCACGCGGAACGCAGCGCGCGTGAAGAACGGGCGAAAACGCCCATACATGACCGGATTGAGGTAACAGGCGCGCACAAGGATCTCGCGGCCCGCGTCTTCTGCCGCGTCCCGCACCACCTGCCCCATATCTTCCTGTATCCACCGCAACCACCGGTCGGGCTCCGTAGCGAAAGCCTTGCCCGCAGCAGGATCGATGGCATTGAGATTGGAGTAGACGTTGTCGAAATCAACGAACAACGCCGTCCTCACATAACTCCGGATCTGGTTCTGCATCGGTTCCCCTCATGCGCGGGAGGCAGATGGCTAGACGGCCTTAGGTGAGCTGCAGCCCCGACGTGAGCCTATACCGCTGCTAAAGGATAGCGGGGCCTAAAACCCCGCTAAGCACACACAAGCGGACGCGCTCATCGGAGCCCCTTTTGGCTCGTGCGACTCAGGGGGGCCCGGTGGGTGCTTCGACGTCGTCGTAGACGCGGGCCGCAGTCAGCAGCCCCTCCGGGCCGCGTTCGTAAACGGCGATTCCCGCCTGGGGCGGCAGGTCGTGGCTGCCCCAGCGGACGCAGTTGTATTCCAGGGCGCAGCGCACGCCGTCGTCGGTCACGGCGCAGTGCTGCAAGCCGATGCCGCCGCCCGCGCTGAAGCACATGGTGAAAAACGAGCGGAGCTCAGCGGTGCCGCGGTGGGCGTAGTGCGGGCCGATCGGCTCGCGGAAGTACCCGTCCGGCGCGAAGGTGCCCACTATCGCTTCGGCGTCACCAGCGTCCAGCGCGGCCTGATAGCGCCCGACGACATCACCGGGGCGGGCGGGCCCGGGCTTGAGTACGGGAGGCCGGAGATGGCGCCGTCCGTCGACCGGCCATTGGCTGCAGTAGGTGCGGAACACCACCGACCGGTCGTCCGGGGATTCGGCGACGACCGCCACCGGCCACGCCAGTTCGGGCCCGTCGCCGGCCAAATGCGCCAGCAGTTCTACTACGGCCCGCCCGCCGGCGACAGTGGAGGCCACGGTCTCGATACGGGCATGGCGCCCGGCCAGCCAGGATTTATTCTGGCTGACGAACCGCCACAGCTGCCTGTGGCCGCGGATCTCGCCTGCGCGGGGATCATAGATCACCACCTCGCCAGGCCACACCGTCTCCAGAACGTGGGTGTCACCATTGTTCAGCGCGGTGAAGTACTGCGCGACCGGATCAGCGTGACCCGCGGCACGAGTCTGCCTGCGCGCCAGCTCCACGGCACTGGTGAACTCCGGAAACCACGGCATCTCAACCCCTTGCTCCGCTGCCGGGCCCAGCGCCGGACCAATGAAAGCCCCGCACCGGCACGGATACTCTCGCTTGCCAGCGTGATGGGCACAATACCCCGCGCAGACGTACTAGTGACCGCGCCAGGGCGACAGACCTGGCACTCCTGCGGGCCGGGTCTGGCCAATGGATTCCCGCTCGTCGGGTCAGGCGGCGGCGAGGACGCCGACACGGCGGCCGGCGGTGAGGCGGCCGGGGGACGCGCCGACGTACGAGCCGGAGGTGGGGGCGACATCCGAGTAGTCGCGGCCGGTGGCGACGGTGACGTAGCCGCTGTCGGTGCGACGGCCGTTGCACGGGTCGAACGCGACGGCCTCGGCGTGGCCGGCGCGCGGCACGATCACTTCCACCCAGGCGTGGGTGCCGCCCTGGCCGAGCAGGTGTCCCGACACGTACCTGGCCGGCAGCCCGAGTAGATGGCACAGGGCCAGCATCACGTGCGCGAAGTCCTGGCAGACGCCGCGGCCGGCGGCCAGCGCCTCCGCGGCCGAGGTGGTTACCGACGTGACGCCGTACTCGTACGTGATCGCCGCGAAGACGGCGGCGCAGATCCGTTCGGCGATCTCATCGGGGGTGCTCTCGCCAGGCCGGGCGCCGACGTCCGCGGCCATGGCCCGCAGCCGCTCGTCGGCCGAGGTGAGCCGGGTGGGGCGCAGCAGGCGCGCAGTGTGCAGGGCCGCGGCCGGAAGCACCGTCGGGCCGTCGTCGCGGACCCGTTCGAGCACGGCGGCCAGCCGGAACTCGATCGCGTGCGGCACCCGTTCGGCCTGCAGCCAGGCGACGACGTTGCCGGCCGCGTCCCGGCGGACCCGGCGCCGCACCTGGGCGCCGGTCACCTCGAGCCGGTGCGCGCGCAGGTACTGGTTGCCGTGGCGGACCGGCGGGACGATGACCAGCCGCTGCCGCAGCGATTCCACCGGGGCGTCGTATTCGTACCGGAAGCTCTGCTCGAGAACGTACCTGACGCGCCGGGCGGCGGCCAGGTCGAGCCCGCGGTGATCGAGCACCGGGGCACACAGCACTGAAGAATCCAGCCTCATGCGGCCTCCTCCGCCTGGACCAGCATCGACTCGAGCAGCGGGCCGCCGAACGTGGTGGCCATGGCGACGTCGGAGGCGTCCCGCCCCCGGCCGATCACGATACGGCCTTTGCGCCTGGTGTTGTTGCGGGGATCGAAGGTCCACCACCGGTCACCCAGCCACACTTCCATCCAGGCCGCGAAGTCCATCGGCGCCGGATCCGGCGGGACGTCGAGGTCGGGCAGGTAGCCGAACACGTAGCGGGCCGGGATGTTCAGCGCCCGGCAGAACGAGATCGCGAGGTGGGTGAAGTCACGGCAGACCCCGCGCCGCCCCAGGTTGACGTCGGCCGCGCTGGACAGGGCCGTCGTGCTGCCGTACTCGAAGGTCAGGTGGCCGTGCACGTGATCGCAGATGGCCTGCACCCGGCGGTACCCGGGCTTCAGCCCGCCGAACCGGGACCAGGCCTCATCGCCGAGCACGTCGGGCAGGCAGTACCGGCTCGGCAGGGTGTAGATCAAGGTCTCGTCGGGGAGGGCGTCGGGCGCGCACTCGGGCGCATCCTCGTCCACCTCCTCGGTCAGGTCGGGCACCACGGCCACGGCCTGGTACCGGAAGCTGGACCGGCCCGCGGGCAGCACCGCGCGCAGGCACGGGTTGCCGTACAGGTCGGCGTAGCCGCGGATGGCCATGGCCGGGTCGGAGGCCCACTGCCCGCCCTGGATGGAAATATGCGCGGAGTCGGCCGGCTGCACCTGGAAGATCACCGGCGTGCTGACGGCGGCGACATAGGTGAAGTCGCATCCGATCAGAATCCGGCGCGTCTCCATGATTCATGATCTATGCCGGATGTTTCCGGCGGGTTACGCCACGCCGGACCGGGTGGTCGTCCTGACTTGGCGCGGGTGGCGCGCTTGCTATTTGCTCCGCTATCCGGCCGATCTTGGCCAGCCGGGCCAGGGTGGGCCGCGACACCACCTCGGCGATGTCGTGCAGCGCCACGATCAGTTCCTCGACTCCGTCCAGGGGGACGTCGTCGCCGGCGTAGAGCAGGATGGTCCGGTAGTCCTCGGCCGAGACGGTCGCGCCGGGCAGCTCGATAGGCCCGGCGTCGCAGAGGAACAGCGCCGGGATCGAGGTGTCAAGGGCCAGCGCGACAGCGGCCAGTTCGGCCGCCGTGAAGGCACGATGCCCGCGCTCGGCCTGGTGGACGGCCTGGCGGCTCCAGGGTTTGCCCAGGTAGCGGCCCATAGCCTGGCCCAGCTGCGTGAGCGACATCTGCCGCGCCTCCCGAAACGGCACCCGCCATATCATCGGGGACCTGCGCGGCGTGGATTTCCTGGACTCGACCGGCCTTGGCGCCCTGGTGGGCAGCCTCAAGCGACTGCGGCGGCATCAGAGATCACTCAAGCTTGTGACCAACAGCGGCCGGATCCTTGAGCTCTTCAACATCACCGGGCTCAGCCGCGCTTTCGTGCTCCACCGCTCCGTCCTAGACGCCATCTCCGGTGACGAGCACTGGCAGGCAGCCCTCGCGGGCGAAGGCCCCATCACCGGGGAACAGAGCACCGGGGAACAGAGCGCCGAGGAACAGAGCGCCGAGGAACAGAGCGCCGAGGAACAGAGCGCCGAGGAATGGTGCCGGAGACCGAGCTGCCGTAGTGAGGCCGGGTCCGGCGGGTTTGGCGGGTTCAGGTCCGGTCGAATCGTGACCTTCGGGGCGTTACCGGGCAGCGCTGAACTGCGGCGTTCAAAGGGCCGTAGTTAGTGATGGGAGCGCATGGACGGGGACCCTAGAACCCTAGGAGAGGAATGGTGAGCGGGTCCGATGGCTAGCGGTCTTGACAAACTCGTGGCTCCGGGAAGGCATACCCGCCGGCCGGGGCGGGCCGGGTTGCGCGGGGTGTGCGTGGCGGCGCTGATCATGCTGGTGCTCCAGTACGGCCTGGGCATCTTCCTGAACATCTACGTCGCGGTCCCGGCCTCCGACGCGCACGCCGGGATCTTCGCCGAAATCGCCACCGCGCCACTGGCGCTGACAGTGCACGCGCTGCTCGGGCTCGCCCTCATCGGGACCGCGATCCTGCTGGTGGTCAAGGCCGTCGGCGTGCGGGACCGGCTGCTTGCCGTGCTGGCGTCGGCCGGCCTGACCGCCATCGGCGGCGCTTTCGGCGCCGGGGAGATCTTCGTCCGCAACGGCCAGGACATTGCGTCGATGGCGATGGCCCTCCTGACCGGGGTGGCGCTGCTGTGCTACGTCGGCACTTTGGCGCTGGCCAGCACAGCCCAGCGAGAGGTACAGCGCCAGGGACAGGGACAGCTACAGGTACAGCGGCAGGCCGTCCGCCCGCGGCCGGCGCCCGCGGTCCCGGCCCAGTCCCGGGCTCGGGCGGCATACCCCGCCGCCGGGCCCGTGACGCCGGCGGCCGGCTTCCCGCCGGCGGCCGGCTTCCCGGCCGAGGAAGGCTGGCCTATCACGCGGCCCGCCAGGTCCCCGGGCTCCTGGTTCGGGCGGGAGTAAGCCCAGGGGTTTCAGGGGCTCAGCCAGGTCCGGGCGCGGCGGCACCCCGCCTCCCGGCTGACCGGTCACGCCAGTGGCCGCGATCTCCAGGGCCTTATCCAGGTAGACGCGGTAGCCGAGGTCGGCGCGGTAGCCGTGGATCTCGGGCGTGTCCAGGCTGCGCATGAAGGCCAGGATCTCCGGGCTGAACACCTGGCCGGGGACGAGCACCGGGTAGCCGGGCGGGTAGGGCGTCACGTAGGTGGTGGATACGACCAGCTCGCCGTTCGCCACCCGCTGCTCGACCTCTTCGGGCTTGAGGTACTCGCAGTAGCTGTCGTTGTAGGACAGGTAGAAGGCGTGTCGCACGTCGCCCTCCGGGGTTGGCGGGGTGGGTTCCCCGCTGGCGTCCTGGAAGCTGGGGTGGAAGCCGCTGAAGTCGGGCAGTGGCGCCGACGGGGCGGTCAGCCGCAGCACCGCGCGCTCGTGGGCGGCCCGCTCGGCCGGGCTCATGTCGGCCAGCTGGGCCTCCAGGTCGCGGGCGATGGTGACCAGCACCTCGATCAGGTAGGCCACCGAGCTACGGGTGGTGCCGATCGTGGTCATGAACAGCACGGTGTTCCGCGAGGTCTTGTTGATCTGGACGCCGTAGCGGTCCATCAGGTGCCTGCGCTTGAAGGAGTCGCCCTCGATGCCGGTGGCGCCGATGTAGATGGTGATCCGGGACGGGTCCAGGACGAACTCGTCGCAGTCCCAGGCCCTGATCATGTTGGGCAGGCCGGAGCGCAGCGGCTGGTCGATGCACGCCGGCCGGTATTCGGCCGGGATCAGGTCGGCGGTGGTCAGGCAGCGCATGTACTTGCTCAGCAGCGGGTGGTGGTCCACCGCGTCGCGGAGCCGCATCGCGTTCTCGATCTGCTTTTGCACCAGCTCGAAACCCTCCAGGGCCGCCTGGCGGCGGCCCAGGTCCAGGGAGGCCAGGATCTGGTAATTCGGCGAGGTCGAGGTGTGCGTCATGTAAGCCTCGTGGAAGGTCGCCGCCACCTTCTGGCTGAAATCCTGGTCCCAGACATGGATCATGGAGCCTTGCCGCAGCGAGGTCAGCGTCTTGTGGGTGGACTGGGTGGAGTACACCCGGACGCGAGCCCGGGCGGGATCGGGCGTGAGCCGCCGTTCGAGCAGCACCTCGTCGTCCGCGGCATCGATCGCGCCGAGCTCCTCGGCCTGGGCGTCGTGACGCTCGCGGTACTCGGGCAGCCGCAGCCGCTCGGCGAGCGTGCGGGCGGCCCGCATGGCGGTGCGCGGCCGGTAAACCGGGTGGAACCGGGCGAAGGCGAACCAGGCCTCGTCCCACAAGAAGACCAGGTCGGGCTTGATAGTCAGGCACTCCTCCATCACCCGGCCAACGTCGTAGACGATCCCGTCGAACGTGCAGTTGGTCAGCAGCAGCATCTTGACCCGGTCCAGCTTGCCGGCCCGCCGCAGCGCCAGCAGCTGGCGCTTGATCTCGGTGAGGGGGACGGCCCCGTACATCGAGTACCTGTTCAGCGGGTACGCGTCGAGGTAGGTCACCATGGCGCCGGCCAGCATCAGCCCGTAGTGATGCGACTGGTGGCAGTTCCGGTCGACCAGGACGATGTCGCCGGGCTGGACCAGCGCCTGGACGACGATCTTGTTAGCCGTCGAGGTGCCGTTGGTGACGAAGTAGGTCTGCCGGGAGCCGAACGTCTTGGCCGCGAGCTGCTGCGCCTCGCGCAGCGGCCCGGTGGGCTCGAGCAGCGAGTCGAGGCCGCCGCAGGTCGCAGACGTCTCGGCCAGGAAGATCTCCAGGCCGTAAAAGTCGACCATGTCCCTGATCCAGTGGGAGTTGACGATCGACTTGCCGTGCGAGATCGGCAGCGCGTGGAACACCCCGGTGGGCCGGTGGCTGTAGTCGCGCAGCGCGCTGAAGAACGGCGCCCGATACCGGGCCGCGACGCCGTCCAGGATGGATAGGTGCAGCTCTAGCGACCCTTCCCGGGCGTGGAAGATGCGCCGGAAATGGTGGCTGAGCCGGCCGGCCAGATCCTCGACCGAGATCTCCGTCATCAGGTACAGGTCCAGTTCGGGCCTGATCTTGGCCAGCGTTCTGGCGAGTACCTGAGCGCGGTCATCCGGCGTGTGCTCCATCAGGTCGTCAGATCCGTCGATGCCGACGAACTGTGCGAGCAAGGGCGAGTCGTGCCGGGACCGGTGGGTGAACCGGCGGCGGACCACGCACGCCTGCAGCCTGAAGTTCAGCCGCGCGGCCATCACCGCCTCGTCGAAACTGGGCACCACGACGATCTCATAGATGAACTGGTCATCTGGCCGCCGCCACCGGCGCAGCTCTTCCCGCAGTGAGTTCTCCTGCTCCTCGGTCAAGTCCTCGACGACGAGAACCTCGAAATAAGGCCGGTCGCTGCCGAACTGCTTCGCCGGGCGGATATCGCGCTCGTATGCGTCATCTTCGGCGCGCAAGTCCCAGGCCTGACCGCCGCGGTAGGACTCGGTGACCAGTGCCCGGTTGGCCCGGCCCACTACGGCGGCGAGCCGGTGGTACTTACCGGCCGCGAAGAGCCGCTGCACTTCCTGGAGGGCCCGCGCGCCGGGAAACGCCCAGAAACGCTCGATCGACCCGAGGACATCCAGCCACCCGGTCACCGTCTCGACCAACTGCTCGACGGAACGCTGCTGGGCGCCGGCCAGGGCCAGCTGAGTGGTCGATTCCTCCAGGCTGGACCAGGTATCGTTCCTGAGCTGCCACAGGCTGTTGTACGCCAACGCGTTGGGCACGGTGACCCACCTCGCAATGCTCCTCGGACGGCACAGGCGTCCTTACCAGCCGTCTATCAGTCACGATGCCCCCAGTGGGCGTTTGTGAACAAGAGCACATGGGCAAGTTGCCCCGGTTTGCGGTTCCTCGTCGGGGAGCCGCAAACCGGGGTTTTACTTGATGGTTCAGTCCAGCAGGCCGGTGACGGTGCCGGCACCGACCGTCCGGCCGCCTTCTCGGATGGCGAAGCCGAGCCCGGGCTGGAGCGCTACCGGCTTGCCCAGCTCGACAATCACGCTCACCCGGTCACCCGGCGCGGCGACGCCGTCCGGCCCGAGGTCGAGCACGCCCACCACGTCGGTGGTCCGGACGAAGAACTGCGGGCGGTAGCCCGTGCGCACCTCGGTCCGGCGGCCGCCCTCGGCCGCGGGCAGCAGGTATACGCTGGCCGTGAACTTCTGGTGCGCGGCCAGGCTGCCCGGCGCGGCCACCACCTGGCCGCGCCGGACCTGGTGGCGGCGGACGCCGCGGAGCAGCAGCGCCGTGTTGTCGCCCGCCTCGGCGCGCTCCATCGTCTTGCCGAACGTCTCGACGCCGGTCACGACGGAGGTCACCGTGGCGCCGAGCCCGATGACCTCGACCGCATCGCCGGACCGTACCTGACCGCGCTCGATCGAGCCGGTCACCACGGTGCCGCGCCCGGTGATCGTCAGCACGTTCTCCACCGGCATGAGGAACGGCGCGCTGATGTAGCGGTCCGGCACCGGCAGGTAGGCGTCGACCGCGTCCAGCAGCGCGCCGACGGAGGCGACCCAGCGCGGCTCGCCGGCCAGCGCGCCCAGCGCGGACACCTGGACCACCGGGACCTGCCCGCCCGGATAGCCATACCGGGACAGCAGCTCGCGCACCTCGAGCTCGACTAGTGATACCGCGGGCCGCCTCTTCGGGCGCCCGGTCGATGCGGTCGGACGGCACGTAGTTCGCCATCCCGCGTTCGGCCAGCACCTTGGTGATGGCCGCGGTGAGCGTGGTCTTGCCGTGGTCGACGTGACCCATGGTGCCGATGTTCAGGTGCGGCTTGGTCCGCAGGTATGGCTGCCTGGTCATTGTCCTTACTCCGGTTCGTGCGTTGGCGCGGAGACCCGCGGGGACGCCAACCCTTCCCCGTGGGGTCTCCCGGCCTCGCCGGGGAAGGGTCAGCCTCGCTTGCCGCCAGGCAGGGCCTGGGCCTGGGCAGCCGACAGCGCGCCCGCAGCAGCGAGCGCCAGGCTGACGGCAAACCGGAACATGTTGTTAAGGATGAGCGTTTCGCCCGCCCCACGCGACTGGTTTTCCGGGGTGGACCATGATCATGGCCAGATTTGGGCGCTATTTGCCCCGAACTGGCCATGATCATGAAAAGAGGCGGGTGGGGTTAACTTCACGTAGGCGATGGGGATTACGGGGGGTGCTTGCGGGAGGGGTTCGGACTTGTACTGGGCGCGGATGCCGTCGATGTAGCGGCGACAGCGCTCGGTGAGGCCCTCCGACGTCTGCATGCGGCCCTTGGTAACGAGGATGCCCAGGTCGGCGCCGTGGAACTTGAAGTCGCCCGGGCCGTACACGCGCATGAAGAAGGCCTCGTCCTCGGTAGTGATCTCGTGCCAGTCGTTGGTGACGTGCTCGAAGGTGAGAGCGCCGCCGTCGGACAGGCGCCAGGAGCCGGTGCGCGGGGCGGCCAGGATGCGCTCGACGTCGTCGCCGGGCTCCTTCATGATCAGCTGCGACCAGACGTCCACCGCCGCCAGCGCGCGCCAGCGCTCGTTGATCTCCTCCACGTCGACCGCGTAGTCCACGTCCATGAACTCGAGCAGGTGGAACAGGAACAGCGGCACGTCGGCGTAGGCGCCGGCGGTGACGTTCGTCATCGACGAGGCCCCCGATATGCGCGGGTTCAGCTCGCCCAGGTATACCGCCCCGGTATCGAGGTCGAGGAGCACGTCGACCTCGAAGAAGCCCCGGTAGCCCTCCTGGGCGAGCCGGTCGCCCAGGAGGCGGACGTGGCTGATCGCGATGGTCCGGTCGGCTTCGGACAGCGCCTCGGGGAACACGTCGTTGCCGCACCAGCCGCCCTTGTACGGGGTGAGCTCGGGGTAGCCGGTCAGGTCGGTCATGAACGGGCCGACGATCGTGCCGTGCCTGGTGATGCAGGCCTCCACCGCCGCGGCCTGGTTGTTGATGCGCT
>WNGP01000333.1_pt1 | contig 35945 bp, 33 predicted proteins | sample 5407671 | NCBI WGS metagenome assembly WNGP01 (sample SAMN13153381, study PRJNA577476) | soil metagenome | isolation source: 40 cm soil or saprolite under Garry oak tree replicate 2 | place: USA:California | collected 2016-06-15 | reverse complement strand
GGACGGTTGAGGGCCGCGCCAGAGGCGGGGGGCCGGCGGGGAGCGGGGGCGGGGTTAGTAGCGGGCGCCGGTGACCTGGGTGGCCAGGGGGTCCAGGACGGCGAGCTCGTCGGCGGTCAGGGTCACGTCCAGGGCGGCGACGTTCTGCTCGAGCCACTTGACCCGCTTGGTGCCCGGGATCGGCGCCAGCGGGACGCCGAGCCGCTCCTGCTGGGCGTACACCCAGGCCAGCGCGACCTGCGCGGGGGCTACGCCCTTGGCGCCGGCCACCGAGCGCACCGCGTCGACGATGGCCAGGTTGGCCCGGCCGGCCTGGCCGGCGAACCGCGGGTTGCGGCGGCGGAAGTCGCCGGCGTCCAGCGTGCTCAGGTCCACGGTGGCGGTCAGGAAGCCGCGGCCGAGCGGCGAGTAGGGCACGAAGCCGACGCCGAGCTCGCGCATGGCATCCATCGCGTCGGTCTCCACGTCGCGAGTCCAGAGCGAGTACTCGCTCTGTACCGCCGTGATCGGGTGCACCGCGTACGCGCGGCGCAGCAGGTCGCTTGTGACCTCGGACAGGCCCAGGTAACGTACCTTGCCCTGCGTGACGAGTTCAGCCATCGCACCGACGGTCTCCTCGATCTCGGCGGTCTGCGGCGGCCGGTGCAGGTAGTACAGGTCGATGACCTCGACGCCGAGCCTGGTCAGCGACGACTCGCAGGACCGCTGCACGTAGCCGGGCTCGCCGCGGACGACGCGGTGCCCGTCGCCGCCCGAGCGGTCGATGCCGAACTTCGTGGCCAGCTGCACCTCGTCGCGGCGGCCCGCGATACCGCGGCCGACCAGCACCTCGTTGTGGCCGGCGCCGTAGATGTCCGCGGTGTCAAGGAACGTGACGCCCAGGTCCAGGGCGCGGTGAATGGTCGCGATGGACTCGTCCCAGTCGGTGGCTCCGTACCACTCGCTCATCCCCATGCAGCCCAGGCCCTGCGCGGACACGGTGAGCTGGCCGAGTTTGGTGGTGCGCATGTCTTGCTCCTCTTACCGGGCGTTCGCTTGCGGGGGGCTGGCCACGCAGGTCGCGTAGTGGTCGATCTTCGTGTCGAGCAGCTTCAGGCACTCCCGCTGGCTGGCGAGGCCCCGGCGCACCTCCTCACGGTGCCGCTTCAGCAGCTCGAGCCGTTCGGCCTGGCCAGCGCCCGACCTGACCAGCTCGGCGTACCGCTGCATGTCCCGGACGGGCATCCCGGTTGCGCGCAGTTTGGTCAGCAGCGACAGCCACTCCAGGTCGTTGTCGCTGAACCGGCGGCGGCCGTCCCCGCCCCGGTAGATGGTCCCGAGCAGGCCGATCCGCTCATACCAGCGCAGGGTGTGCTCGGAAAGACCGCACTTCGCGGCGGCCTCGCCGGTGCTCCAGGTCGTCACATGTCCGAGCCTACGAGTTAGAGCGCGCTCTAACGCAAACTGCCGAAGGTAACGGTGACGCGCTGGAAGCCCAGCGACGTGAGCATGCCGGTGAGCATCCCCACGGTGTTCTTCTGCGCCTCGGTCAGCAGCGGGCTCTGCTGGGCCGCGGTCTGGATCTTCTGCTGGGCCAGGATGTAGACCTGCTGCTGGCCATTCGGGTTGCCGGAGAAGAAGTTACCGACGCGGTTGAACAGCCCCTGCTGCTGGGCGTAAACGTAGGACTGGGAGACGTTGAGCACGGCCGGCTCGAGCTGAGCCTTCGGCAGCGTGATGGTCACCGCGGTGCGGTTCGCGTTCATCGTGATGGCCTGGCTCTTGAGCCGGGAGAAATCGATGAAGGCGATGTCGGTGCCCTGCCCGACGAACAGCGTCTCGCTGCCCGCCAGGAACGAGGGCAGCAGGCTGGTGCGCTTGGTCAGGTCGACCACGACCTCGAACGAGCCGCTGGCCGCCTCGTAGCGGCTGAGGTTGGTGATCGATTTCAGGATGACCGGCTGGCTGCGGACGGTGGTGGTCTCCGCGAACGGGTTCCGCAGCTGCGGCAGCAGGTGGACCGCGGAGAGGACCACGATTAGCACTAGCACGGCCGCGATCGCCCCCACGATCCCGGACAGTGACCCCACTCTCGGCATGCGCGCCATTGTCTTCCTCACGTCATGCGCCCTTGGCTGGCTTTGGAGCCTTACGAGGCACTGAGCTACCCGGGTCGGCTCAGATAATTCGGCGGGCGCGGCATATTGTGCTGTGCCTGGGCATACACACCGGTATGTACAGGTCCTTGTTCAACCGGCCGGATCGGTACGGGGCGCGGCGCCGGCGGCGCTGGCCGCGATCGCGGGCCGGCGGCTGCCTGCTGTGGATCCTGCTCCTGATCGTGATCCTCATAATCCTCTCGGTGTTTTTCGGCGGCTTCCAGAAAGGCACCAAGACCAACGGCCTCGCCCGTTCCTGCACTACCTGCACTTCCGCCCCCGCCGTTGCGGGCCGGGCGGACCGGTTTTCATGATCGTGGCCAGTTCGGGTCAAATAGGGCCTTGTGCCAACTCTGCATCGGGGACTGGTGTGCCGGTCTGGTCGGGCTGCCGGGGGCCGGTCTGGCTGGCGGTTACGCGGGGGTCGCCAAGCAGGGGCGGTGATGGTGGCAGGGGTGGTGTCGGTGAGGGTGGCCCAGATGGTGGCCTGGTCTTGTTCGGGCCGGTAGAGGATCTGGATGTCCAGGGCATCGATGAGGGCTTCGACCAGCTCGGCGGGGGCGTCGTCTAGCTGGCTGGTCAGGTAGGGCAGTTCGTCCAGCAGGGCGGGGTCCTGGTCCGGGGTGGTGGCGGCGGCCAGGTCGTCGAGCTGGGCTTGGGTGCGGGCGTGGTCGTCATGGAGTTCGGCGTGGCGGGCCTGGATGCGCTGCCGGTAGGCCTGGGTGGCGGGGCTAGTGTCGGAGCCGAGGAGTTCCAGTTCGGTGAGCAGCCCGGCCTGGGCGGTGCCGACGCGGGCCAGCTCGGCGTTCAGGTGTGCCTGCTGGCGTTCCCGGGCGGCGGCTTGCTCGGCGGTGGTGGCGGGGATGAGGTCGGTGAGCATGGCGGCGCGGTCGTGGCCGAACACCCACTGATCCAGGAACCCGGCGATGGCGGCCATGATCGTCTCGTCCCGGATGGACACCGAGGTGCCCGGGTCGGGAACACGGAAGCGGCGCGGCGCGAGCACGTCAGTGCAGGCAGCAGGGGGGACCGGGGCGGGAACGCCCCGCACAAGCCCCGCGCACGCGTGCGCGGGGCTTGTGCGGCTAGCGTGCGGCCTCTGGCCGGGGCGTGCGCGTGCTCGCCGGGCCGGCGCACCTGGCCCGGCGCGGGCGTACAAGCCGGCGGCACGCGTTTTCGCGGGCCGCCATTAGCTGGCGGGCTGGCTTGCCTTGACCTGGAAGACGAAGTCTCTTACGGCCGGGAAGGCGAGGTCCGGGCGGTCGCGGAAGATGGTGTGGCGAGCACCGGGAAGACGCATCAGGCGGGTGGTCTCCGCAGGCAGCTGGCTGACTAGCTCCTCGACTACGGGCAGCGGGCAGATCGGGTCGTCTTCACCAGTAAGGACCAGCACGGGACACCGGACGGCGCCGGTCACGCTCCAGGGGTCGAAGTCGCTGGCCTGCTGACTGGAGTAGTGCAGGCTGACGTCCATGTTCTTGATCATCCGGGCCAGGAACTGGCGGGATTCCCCGGCCCAGCCGGGCGTGGCGCTGTAAAGCGGGTAGCAGACCCGGTTGAACTCAGCCTGATAGTCCCCGGTCTCATCAACGTAGGTGCGCTGCACGACGGCGGCTGCCTCGGGGCCGCCGAGGCGGCCGAACGCCTCGATGACGCGCTGCTGGTCGCTGCGGCCCCCGGTGGTGTTGGCCAGGATGACGCCGCCGGGGTGGTCAGGGAACAGCCCCGCGTAGGTGAGGGCGACGTTCCCGCCGAAGCTGCTGCCGAGCACGACCGGCTTGCGCAGCCCGAGCGCGTCGCACAGCCGCCGCAGGTCATCGGCCCAGGTCCGCATGTTCCAGAATTCGGCGCTGCTGTGATCGCTGCGGCCGTGGCCCCGCAGGTCGAAGTACACCACCTGGAAGTCCTCGGCCAGCGGCCCCAGGGCGGACTTCACCGTCATGTGATCCAGGCCGGGACCGCCGTGGACCGCCACCACGACCGGGCGCTCTACGGTCGTTTCTCCCTGCGGGATGACCGACGGCCCGGACACATCGAACCACAAGGACACATCGCCGAGGCTGATACGCATGCGACCTCCATGACATCTGCGGGCCGGGCTCAGATGTCCACGCTAATCCCAATGGCGAGCTTGCGGGCGACTGCTGGGCGGTCCGCACGGCGAGACCCGGGCCGGGCGCTTCGCGCGCCGCCAAGCGCAAGAAGGGGCGGCTGATGATCTTGTAATTACATGGACTGGCCGTTCCCCGGCGGATGGCGGGGAACGGCCGTTACCCTGTGCTGGGGGTCAGAGCTGGATAGTCGCCTCGATGGTCAGGCGGCGGGACTGGCTCATGTTTTCGGACTTGGCACCATGCCCTATAGCGCCCAAAACTGGCCACGATCATGGTTTGCCCTGGGTTGGGCGGGGTGGTGGAGTCGGGGCGGGAAGTGGGGTGGTGAGGGCTGGGCGGGAACTGGATTGACAGGGTTTTACGGGAACCGTGATACTGGCGGTATGCCGCACACATAGGGCCCTCGGCTTTACCTGGTCACCCGGGCCGATCTGGCGCCTGGCATGCAAGCTGTCCAGGGCGCGCACGCTGCACTCGAATTTTCCGTCAGGCATCCTGATGTGGTTTCCGCGTGGGCCCGCGATGGCGGCTCCCTGCTGTTCCTCGCCGCGGCCGATGAGCTGGCCCTGTGCTGGCTGCTCGCTGACGCCCAGCGTGACGGCCACCAGGCCGTGCCATTCTGCGAGCCGGACCTTGGCCACGCCCTGACCGCCGTCGCGGTCTACGGCGCCGACCGGCTCTGCTCCAGGTACCCCCTCGTAATGAGAGGGGGTGACAACAGAAGATGACCAGCGAAGAAGAGATCGTGAAGCTCCGCATGGCGCTGGCCGAGGCAGTCGACGAGATCGACGTGCTGAAGGCCCGGCTGGACGGAGACATCCCCCGGGCTTTGCACTGGCTGCAGGGCAAGGCCGAGCGCCAGCGACACGCCCTGGACGGCCTGAACCGCACGGTGCTCAGCCTGCACTTCGCGCTGCGGCTCATGAACCGGCTCCGCGAGCCGGTCACGGCCGCGGAGTGGAACGAAGCCAAGGAGGCCGTCGCGGACGAGGCGCTGCGCAAGCGCGTCGACGAGAAGGCTCCGGAGGCCGCATAATCAAGACGGCCAGGGCCCGCACATAGTCCTGGCCGGCACGCTCCTGAGGCCCGTTGGGACGGGCAGCCGCCTCTAAAGCGGTGCATAGCGGGTTCGAATCCCGCCAGGGGCGCCACTACGGCGACCCAGGCATACCCCTACCGGCCGGTAACAAGGTGTGCCATAGTCCGGGATATGGGCATCTTTGAAGATCTCGCGGCGGAGCAGGAGCGGCTTGAGAAGATCCTGCTCGGGCTGGATGAGGCGCAGTGGCTGTCGCCCTCGGCGGCGGAGGGCTGGACGATCGCCGACGTGGTGCTGCACCTGGCCCAGTCCGAGGAGGGGGTCGAGGCGACGGCCGCGCACCGGCAGCTGCGCACGGGGCTGGCCGCGGCGGCCGGCGTCACCATGGACGACCGGGCGGCGCAGGCGGTCCAGATGGAGCGGGCAGCACCCGCGGAGGTGTTCGCGCGGTGGCAGCACGCCCGGCAGGCGGGGCTGGCCGCGCTCCGGGCGGCCGACCCGGACCAGCCGGTGCAGTGGGTGGCCGGGCCGATGAAGCCGGCCACGCTGGCGACCACGCGGCTGGCCGAGCACTGGGCGCATGGCCTGGACATCACCGGGCCGCTCGGCATCGAGTTTCCGGACACGCCGCGGCTACGGCACATCGCCTGGCTGGCGCACCGCACGCTGCCGTACGCGCTGAGCGTGGCCGGCCAGCCGCCGGCCGCGGTGCGGTGCGAGCTGACCGCCCCGAAGGGCGCTGGGCCGGAGGGCGCTGGGCCGGAGGGCGCTGGGCCGGACGGGGCGGGGACGTGGCGGTTCGGGCCGCCGGACGCCGAGTCGGCCATCACAGGGACGGCCGACGACTTCTGCCGGGTGGCCGCGCAGCGGCTCGACCCGGCCGCGTCCGGGCTGCGGGCCAGCGGGCCGCACGGCGCCACCGCCCTGCGGGTGCTGCGGACCTACGCGGGCTGAGGCGGCGGGCTGAGGCGGCGGGCTGAGGCGGCGGGCTGAGGCGGCGGGCTGAGGCGGCGGGCTGAGGCGGCCGGGCCGGGCCGGCGTCAGAGCCGGGGGTCGACCGGCTCGGACTCCAGGGCCAGGACGGCGAAGACGCATTCGTGCACGCGCCACAGCGGCTCGCCGCGGGCCACCCGGTCCAGCGCCTCCAGGCCCAGGGCGTACTCGCGCAGCGCCAGCGAGCGCTTGTGGCTGAGCCCGCGCTGGCGCAGCCGGACCAGGTTGGCCGGCTCGGTGTAGTCGGGGCCGTAGATGAGGCGCAGGTACTCCCGGCCGCGTACCTTCAGGCCGGGCTGAACCAGCCCATGGCCCTGCTCGCTGGAGCCGCTGCCGCGGCGGGCACGGGTCAGGTTCGCGGCGGGCTTGACCACCATGCCCTCTCCCCCGGCCGCGGTCAGCTCCTCCCACCATCGGGTGGCCGTGGCGACCGAGGCGGGATCGCCGGTCTCCACCTCGACGCGGCGGGTGGTCGCGATCAGCTCCTGGCCCGCCGCGCCAGCGGCTCCAGCTAGCTCGCCGGCGGCGAGCCGGTCGGCCAGGCCGAGGTGCCACAGGTGCGGGCGCTCGTGGTAGACGGCGCCCTCGGTGGCGAGCAGCTGGAACGGGGCGAGGCGCACCCCGGCCAGCCCGTCGGTGGCCCAGCAGTAGCGCAGGTAGGCAGCGGTGAACGCCTCCGCGTTGGCCAACCGGGCCCGGGTCCTTTCCAGCAGGGCACCGACGCCGGGCAGGCTCCCCTCAGGCAGTTCCCTGGCCGAGGCCTGGGCCAGGGCCGAGGTCGCGGCGGGGAGCGAGGCCAGCGCGGCCGCGCCGGTGGCGGCGTACTGGTCCCGGAGCAGCTGGCCGGCCTTGGCGTTCCACGGCATGAGTTCGGCGTCCAGGAGCAGCCAGGACGTGCCGAGCTCATCGAACAGCCCGGCCTGCTCGGCCGCGGCGCGGACCTGGTCGATCAGGGAGGAAACGAGGCCGGCGGCGAAGAACGGGCGCCCGGTCCTGGTCCAGATGGCGCCGGGTCCGGGCAGCCCAAAGCGAGACCCCGCGGCGGGGCTGGCTGGGGCCGCTGCCGCGGCGGGGCTGGCTGGGGCCGCTGCCGCGGCGGGCGACGTGCGGCACACCAGCAGGACCGCGCGCGAGCCCATGTGCTTCTCCTCGCACAGCACGGATTCCACGCCGTCCGCGCGGTAGGCGTCGAAGGCCTGGTCCGGGTGCTCGAGCAGGTCATCGCGCGTGGACGTGGCGACCGGGCTCATGGTCGGCGGCAGGTACAGCAGCCAGCGCGGGTCGATCGCGAACCGGCTCATCACCTCCAGGGCGGCCGCGGCGTGCGCGTCGCGGACACCCACCCGCGGCAGGTACGCGGTCTCGATGACGCGTGATCCGGACACGTCGGCCATGTCAAGCAACAGAGTGTCCAGCGCGTCAGGCTCGCGCCAGCCGGCGACGGAGCCGGTACCGGGGGCGGCAACCGCGGGGAAAGGCCTGGCCGGAGGGTGGTAGACGCGGGCGGCTGGGACAGACACCACGGACCGTTCGGGATAATTCAATGCCGTGAGACGGCCACCGAAGACACAGCCGGTGTCCAGGCACAGGGTGTTGTTTAGCCACTCCGGGGCCGGCACCGGGGTGTGGCCGTACAGGACCACGGCCCGCCCCCGGTATTCCTGCGCCCACGGGTAGCGCACCGGCAGGCCGTACTCGTCGGTCTCGCCGGTGGTCTGCCCGTACAGGCAGAACTCGCGGACCCGGCCCGAAGCGCGGCCGTGGTAGCGCTCGATCAGGCCGGCGTGCGCCACCACCAGGCGGCCGCCGTCCAGCACGTAGTGGCCGATCAGGCCGTCGATGAACCGCTCCACCTGGGCGCGGAACTCCTCGGGCTCGCGGTCGAGCTGCTCCATCGACGCGTCCAGGCCGTGGCTGCGCTTGACGTTCTTGCCGCGCAGCGCCTTGAGCAGCTTGACCTCGTGGTTGCCGGCCACGCAGAACGCGGTCCCGGCCGCCACCATGCCCATGACCAGGCGCAGCACGCCCGGCGTGTCCGGCCCCCGGTCGACCAGGTCGCCGACGAAGACGGCGCGCCGTTCCGGGTGGCGCGCGCCGGCAGGCCGCCCGGCGGCGTCGCGCTCGAGCTCGTAGCCCAGCGTGGTGAGCAGCTGCTCGAGTTCGGCCCGGCAGCCGTGCACGTCGCCGATGACGTCGAACGGGCCGGCCTCGTGCCGCAGGTCGCTGAACAGCCGGGTGCGGGTGATCGTGGCGGCGTCGACCTCCTCGGGGGTGCGCAGCACGTGCACGGTGCGGAAACCCTCGCGCCGGAGACCGGACAGGCCGCGGCGGAGCTGGCCGCGCTGGCGGCGAAGCACATGCGCGCCGAAGTCCCGGTGCGGTCGGTCAGCGTTGCGCTCCGCGCACAGCTTCTCCGGCAGGTCCAGCACGATCGCCACCGGCAGCACGTCGTGCTCGCGGGCCAGCGCGATGAGCTCGCGGCGGGCTTCGGGCTGCACGTTGGTCGCATCGATCACGGTGAGGCGCCCGGCGGCCAGCCGCATGCCCGCGATGTGGTGCAGCAGCTCGAACGCGGCCGGGGTGGCGGACTGGTCGTTCTCGTCGTCGGCGACCAGGCCGCGGCAGAAGTCCGAGGAGATCACCTCGGTCGGCTTGAAGCGCGCGCGGGCGAACGTGGACTTGCCCGACCCGGTCACGCCGACCAGGACGACCAGGCTCAGCTCGGGGATGGCCAGCTCGTTCATGTGGCCTCCCTGGTGAAGACGGCCAGCTGGGTGGGCGGGCCGTCCTGCGGGTGCTCCGGCCCGACGGGCAGGAAGCGGACCTGATAGCGATAGACGTTCGCGGCCTGCTGGGCCCAGGCCCGGAACTCGGCGCGGGTCCACTCGAAGCGGTGGTCCCGGTGCCGCAGCGCGCCGGCCGGCAGGGTCTCGAAGTGCGCGTTGTATTCGGCGTTGGGGGTGGTGACGACGACGGTGGCGGGCGCGGCGAAGCCGAATGTGGTGCGCTCGAGCGCCGGAATCCGTTCGGGGTCCAGGTGCTCGATGACCTCCATCAGCACGGCGGCGTCCAGGCCGGCCAGCCGGTCGTCGCGGTAGGTGAGCGAGGACTGGAAGATCGTCAGCCTTTCTCGCTTGTTCGCGGGCATCTGGTCGAGCTTCAGGTGGCGGGCGGCCAGCTGCAGCGCCCGGGCTGACACGTCGACGGCGGTGACGTGCTCGATTTGCTGATCCGCGAGCAGGTCGCGGGTGAGCGCGCCAGCGCCGCAGCCGAGGTCGCCGACCCGGCGGGCGCCGCGTTCCCGGATTATGGCCAGGATCGCCTCGCGGCGCTGGACCGCCAGCGGCTTGTGCTCGTCGTCGTCGTCCTCGGTGACCGCGTTGTCGAGTTCGGCGGGGTCGGCGTCGTCGGCTGCGGCCAGCCGGGCCAGCGCGGACAGGGTGAGCCTGCGCTGGTGTGACAGGTAGCGGCGGATGATGAACTCCTTCTCCGGGTGCCCGGCCAGCCAGTAACCGCCGGCCCTGATCAGCTTGTCCACCTCCTCGGTGGACACCCAGTAGTGCTTGGCGTCGTCGAGCACGGGCAGCAGCACGTACAGGTGGTTGAGCGCGTCCGCCAGCCTCAGCTCGCCGGTCAGCCGCAGGTCGAGGTACGGGGAGTCGCCGAGGTTTTCCGGCTGGAGCGGCCGGCTCTGGGCGTCGACGTGCCAGCCGAGGGGCGAGAAGACGCGCTGGGCGAGCGCGCTGCCACCCCGGCAGCGCAGGGCCGGGACCCTGATGGCGAGCGGGATGCGGGCGGCGGCCAGGTCCGGGCGCGCGTCGCAGCGGCCGGTGAGCGCGGTGCGAAAGGCCTCCTTGATCGCCACCGCGAGCATGCTGGAGGCGGCGTAGGGCCGGTCGTTGACGTACTGGCCGAGCTCGGCGCCGCTGTGCTTGTTCTGGCCGGCAGGCCCGCGGACCAGGGCTACCGGGTCCACTTCGAGCAGCAGCGCGGCCGTGCACCGCTCCGGCGTCGCCTCCGGGTAGAAGACGTGCGCCTCACCAGCCGAAACGGCGAACGACTGGAGCCGGTCCGGGTGCTTGTGCAGCAGGTACCCCAGATCGGTCGCGGGCGCGCGGGTGGTGGTGATGGTTAGCAGCACACGTCATTGTGTCCGGTGCGGTGGGGCCATATCAAAACCCTTTTTCAGGCGCCGCGCGGCGGGGTGACGGTGAAGTACACCGAACTACTGGCCTGGCCGGTTACCGAAAGGACGACCGGCACCTTTTTAGGCAATGCGTCCCAGGGGGCGCCGGTAGCCGGGTCGGTTTGCGGCACCGTGAACTGGATGAAGGTGGGCGACAAGGCGGGCGACCAGGTGGCATCGATCGGTGCACCGTTCAGCAGCAGCTGGCTGTCCGCCGGCGATCCCAGATTGGCGCCCCGCACCGTTACCGGCGTGCCGGGTGGCCCGGTCTCCGGACTCGGCGGGTACAGGGCTGGCGTGCCGAAGGTCACGAGCTTCTTGCCGAGGTAGCCTCCCTGGCTGATGCCCATCAGCACCATCAGGGACGAGTCGATGTTCGGCAGGCCGTCTTGGATGTCACCGACGGCGATCTGGTGAATGACGGTAGCGAGGAAGATCCCGATCGCGACAATCGTGAACCCGATAACCTGGATTTTCGCCAGTTCGGGTCCGCCGCCGTCATCCTGGAAGATCCCGCCCGTGTTCTTGCCGGGCTCACCCGGTAGCGCCCCGGGTTTCGTCATCTTGCCGGTCTGGACGAATCCGCTGGTAATTCCCTTCGCCGCCACCGCCGTGCCGGTGCTGAAGCCGAGCACCGTGAGCAGGTTGACCGGTATCTCGTTCAGCGCCTTATATGTACCCTGCTCCGCCCGTAGCGACCAGAGGGCGGCGTAGGCGAAGAGGATGACGATGAGCCACAAGAACCACTGGAGCTTAGAGGTGCTGGCAAGGCCGTCGAAACCGCGGAACAGGTCAACGGGATTCCAGTGATGCGTGATAAGCGCCGTGAAAATGTAAAGCAGGATGAGGGCGCCGATTCCGATCAGTATCGCTCCGGCCTTCGACCCGCCGGATACGTGCGGGCCATTCTGGCTCGCGACGGTTAAGGTAGCGGCCAGCATGGGCGCATTCATTCTGGACCCCCCAGATGACAACATGTTGCGGGCGCTTCTCCCGGTGACTGACTGGCCCTTACCGTACACTCGCCCGGGCATTTGCGACAACCCCTCGTTATGGCGTATTTACGCCGGGGAGCGCTCTAGACGTGCTCGGTGGCGAGCCTGGCGCTGAAGCCGAGGAGGACGGCGCCGGTGGTGGCGTCGAGCCCGCGCCGGACCTTGCGGCGCGTCAGCAGGCGCCGGGCGCCGTGCAGGCCGGTGACGAGCACGAGCAGGTAGGCCAGGCTGATCACCGCGTGGCTCCAGGCCAGGACCAGCAGCCAGCCGAGACCCGCGCCCGGGGTGCCCGGGCCGAGGAACTGCGGCAGCACGGCGAGGTAGAACACCAGCACCTTGGGATTGGTGATGTTGGAGATGAACCCCTGCCGCCAGCCGGCCAGGCTGGCCGCTGATTTTCCCTCGCCGTCGAGCGGTGGGTACTGGCCCCGGACAGCCGAACGGATGGCCTGCGCGCCCAGGTACACCAGGTACGCGACCCCGGCCCACTTGATCGCCTCGAACAGCGGCTGTACCTTCACGATGAGCGCGCCCAGGCCGAACGCGGCGGCTGTCCCCTGCACCAGGTTGGAACTGCTGACGCCCAGCGCGGTCCATCTCCCCCGCCGGCGTCCGCCGGCCAGGGTGTTCTTGGTGACCACGGCGAAGTCGGGCCCGGGAACCAGGACGAGGACCATCGCGAAGGCCAGGAACTCGCCATATTTCGACCACGACATGGTCAGGTCAGCTACCCGCAGCGGCCCGAGTATTCCTTGGCGTTCGTAAAAACGGCCTGACCGGGTAAAAGTGGAGCGTGACGCGCTGGGTACTGCATGTGGACCTCGACCAGTTCATCGCGGCGGTCGAGGTGCTGCGGCATCCCGAACTGCGCGGGCGGCCCGTCGTGGTGGGCGGCGACGGCGACCCGACCAAGCGCGGTGTGGTGAGCACCGCGTCCTATGAGGCCAGGGAGCACGGCGTGCACTCCGGCCTGCCGCTGCGGACGGCCGCGCGGCGACTGCCGGACGCCGTGTTCCTCCCGGTGGACCGGGCCGCCTACGAGGAGGTCTCGGAGACGGTGATGGCCGTGCTGCGGTCGACCGGCGCGGTGGTGGAGGTGCTCGGCTGGGACGAGGCGTTCCTCGGCGTCGAGGTGGAGGATCCCGAGGGCTTCGCGCGGGCGCTGGCTCGTCTGGTGCGGGAGGCCACCGATCTCGACTGCACGGTGGGGATCGGCGAGAACAAGCTGCAGGCGAAGATCGCCACCGGGTTCGGCAAGCCGGCTGGGGTATTCCGGCTGACCTTCGCCAACTGGTTCTCGGTTCTGGGTGCCCGGCCGACCGACGCGCTGTGGGGCATCGGCGCCAAGACGGCGAAGAAGCTGGCCGGGCTGGGCATCCGTACCGTCAGCGACCTGGCCGCCGCCGACCCGGACGCGCTCGCCGCGGAGTTCGGCCCGATGACCGGGCCGTGGCTGGTGCTGCTTGGCTGCGGCCGCGGCGACGCCGACGTGGACGACACGCCGTACGTGGCCCGCGGCCACGGCCGGGAGGAGACGTTCCAGCGCAACATCGCCGACTGGTCCCGGGTCCAGGCCGAGGTGGCGCGGATCGCCGGGCTGCTCGCCGTGGACCTGGCGGCCGAGCCGCGGTCGGCCGTGCGGATCGTGGTGAAGGTGCGGTACGCGCCGTTCATCACCGAGACGCACGGGGTGACGCTGGCCGCGGCTTCGTCGGAGGCTTCGGTGATCTCGCAGGCGGCCGCGGAGGCGCTGGCCCGGTTTACCGGGCGCCGGCCGGTGCGGCTGCTGGGGGTACGCGCGGACTTCGGGTCCTGACGTTGACGAGGAGCGTTTTACAGGGGGCGGGTCATGCCGATCTCGCCGAGGGCCGGGTTGGAGGGCAGCGGCTGGCGTTCGGCGGTCGCGGTGAACCCGCGGCGCTCGTAGAGCAGGCGGGCGTGCTTGTTGCTCTCGGTCACCCATAGGTGTACTGACGTCGCGTTCCGCTCCCGGGTCCAGGCGATCACCGCGTCGATCAGCGCCTCGCCGACGCCGCGGCCGCGGGCCTGGGGCCGGACGAACATGGAGATGAGCTCGGCCACGCCGGGCGTCTCCTGGTAGCCGCCGGCCATCCCAGCCGGCTCGGATGTGCTGACCTCCGGGATCCAGGCCAGGAACATGCCACCGCCGCCGACCCGCTGCCGCCAGTGATCCTCGCCGAGCCGGACCTGGTCGGCGTAGGTGGAGCTGAAGGCATCCGGCGTGTCCCGGAGCGCGTGCAGGCGGATGCCCCGCCACGCCTGCCAGTCGGACGTCGTTGTCTCGCGCACCAGGACCATGCTCCATCGTCCCCGCGTCGCCGCGTGCTGAACAAGAGGTTTTCCGGCCGGAGCGCGCTGACCGGGCTCAGTCGAAGCGGCGGGCGCTCGGGTAGATTTGGCCGCCGTCCACAGCGATGTTCGCGCCGGTGATCCACGAAGCACGGGCGGACAGCAGGAACGCCACCGCGTCGGCGACTTCCGGCAGAGTGCCGAGGCGGCCGAACGGGAACTGGCTGGCCAGGAAGGCGGCGAAATCCTCCGGGTTTTCCCGCTGGAAGGTGTCCCAGCCGCCGCCGGGGAACATGATCGATCCGGGGCTGACGGCGTTCACCCGGATGCCGGCCGGCGCCAGTTCCTGGGCGGCGGTCGCGGCGAGATGGATCTCCGCCGCCTTGGCGGCGGCATAGGCGGTCCGCGGCGCCGGGCGCATCCCGGTGATCGACGAGATGATCACCACCGAGCCGCCGCCCGCGGCCCGCAGGTGCGGCAGCCCGGCCCGGATGAGCTCCGCGGCGTGGCCCGCGTTGAGCGCGAACGTCGCGGTGAAGTCGCCGTCGCCGGCACTGGCGAGGTTGCCCCGCCCGATGGTGCCGCCCGCGTTGGCCACCAGGTGATCCAGCCCGCCCAGCGCGGTCGCGATGTCGTCCACGGCGCGCTTGAGCTGGGGCGTATCGGTAACGTCGGCCGCCGCGGTGGCGACACGGACGCCGCGGAGCTCCAGCCGCCCGGCGGCCGCGGCCAGGCCTGCCGCGTCCCGGGCGACGAGGCCGACGGCCGCGCCCTCGGCGGCGAGCGCCTCGGCCACCGCGAAGCCGATTCCCCGGCTTCCTCCGGTGATCAGCGCGCGGCGGCCGTGCAGGCCCAGGTCCATAGGGGGCTCCAATCGTCCGGCACCAGCTGTCCCGTCAGGCCTACCACAACGGCAGCCGGGCACACGCTGGCGACATGGCGGAGGGGCCCGGTGATGCTTTCGCCGTCGGGAACGACGAGCAGTATCAGCCGGTGCGGGCGGTGGGCGACCAGCGGGTCCTGGTCAGCGGCCCGGAAGGAACGGGGCCGCTGGCCTGTCACGCGTCGCGGACGCTCGGCGGCCCGCGGCGGGGGCCGGTGGTGGTCGTGGTGCTCGGCGCGCTGCGGGACTCGGACCGATACCTGCCGAGCGCGCAGCACGCGGCGCGGCTGGCCGAATCGGAGGCGCTCATCGTTGCCCCCGCAGGGCCCGGGGCCGTGCCGGTGGTCTTGCCCCGGCAGGACGCCAACGCCGCCCGGTGCCCGGCCACGGTGCGGGTCCGGGGGCAGCCCCGGATGACGCCGCGGGCCTTGCTCCCTGGCGGGCGTCATCCGGTGCGTTTCTAGCGGTCCCGGGGTGTTACCCCGGGCGGGCCGGTGGGCTGTGGCTGCGCAGTACCTTGGTCCGGTCCTTGTTCCAGGCGGTGGTGGTGCCGTCCGGGTTCAGCACGACGGTCCAGCCCCACTGATGGATGACCACCTGATGATGAAACGTGCAGAACAGGGCACAGTCAGTGACGCTAGTCTTGCCGCCGTCGGCCTTGTGGGTCAGATGGTGCACCTCGCAGCCTGCGGCGGGCTGGTCGCAGCCGCCGGGGAACCGGCAGTGCTGGTCCCGCAGGATGACCGCCCGGCGGATCGCGGCCGGGATGTCCCTGCTGACCCCCACATCCAGCGGGAGGCTGGGGCCGCCGAGGCGGGCGCCGAGCTGCCGGCGGCGCAGGAACGAGGCCAGCCCGCCCGGCCCAGACAAAAGGCCGGCGGCCTTGCCGATGATCGCCTGCTCCAGGGCCTCCCGGGACCGGGCGGCATCCGGACCGGGCGCGCCCGGGACGGTAGCGTCGCCGGCGCTGCCGTCGCGGTCGCTGTCGCCGGTGCCGTCGCTGGTGCCGTGGTGGCGGAGCTTGTCCAGCTTGACGCACAGCCGGACCAGATCCTCCAGCGCGGCCGGGTCGACCTCGCCGGTGACCACCGGGGTGACCGACGCGTCGCAGGTAAACGCGCGGGCGGCGTCCCCGTCCAGCCACGCACCGCCATCGCTCCCGCTCACCGAGGCCCCGGCCCGCGCCGCGGCCCACCGGGCGCGCACCCGGGCGGTCCACTGGGCCATCAGCTCCGAGCTGCCGTCGAGCACCATCAGGTCCGCCAGCGACACGTGGACCAGGGCCTTGACCGGCTGCCCGGCCCGCTCCGGCAGCAGTCCCGCAGCCATCAGCCGCCGCATCGCCTCGGCCAAGCCATCGTGATACCGCTGCACGCGGGTCCGGGTGTCCTGCGCCCCGGCCGGCGCCGACAGCGCGTCCAGCACCGCGCCCACCACCGCGGCGCACTGCGGGGTCAGGTCGCCGGCCAGCACCCCCGCGCCGCCGAAGGTGGTCTCCAGCCGCACGCAGCGGTCCTCGAACGCCCGGCCGGGGTCCTCATCGGGCAGCTCCGGCCGGGACCGCTCATACAACTCCGCCGCCAGCGCGCCCAGATCCCGCAGGCCCATCCCCGCCCGCGCGGCGGTCACCAGGATCGCATCGGCGGCCGGACGGCAGCCGGCGGGGAGCTTGTCCGTCCACTGGCAGATCGTGCGCCCGTACGACTCCGACATCTCCCCGCCGGCCAGCGCCGCCACCACCTGCGGATGCCCGGCCAGGCGCCGCGCCCACGCAGTATGCCCGGCCGCGGCGCCCCGGGTGATCCCGGTCTTGTGGATCAGCCAGGCGCGGGGGCTGTAGTCGGCGTCCGCGGTGTACCCCTGGGCGGCGGTGAACGCGGCCAGCACCGAGGCCCGCGCCGCGGTGCCCATCGCGGCGGCCTGCTCCAGCATCCGCAGGCACCGCGCCTGGGTCTCCGCCCCCAGCGCCGCCGCGTCCACGGCGGCCAGGTAGCCCAGCCCCGCCCGCACCATCTCCATCGCCTCACTCACCGAGGCCGGGGATGCCGGGGCAGTACCCACCGGGGTCACCTCCCTTCACCGGACGCGCGGGCTGGAGTCATCTGCTCACTGGTTCCGGGGGTTCTCCCCTCGTCCCGGCCGGGACAGGACCACCAGCCGGGCATCTCTAGAATCTGAGTTCGATTCTACCCGGCAGCTACGACATTTCCCGGGACAAACACGCCGGATTTCGGCAGATTTTCTTCGGCTGCCCTTAGGCTGGGTCCCGTGCCGGCCGGACCCGGCGGCGTGGCCGCGCTCGTCGCCGCCATCGAGCCGTTCGACGACGTGGAGCCGGGCGAGGAACCCGCGGTCACCGCCGCGCGTGAGGCCAGGGAAGAACTCGGCATCGACGCGGACTTCTCGATCGCGGGCCGCCGCCCGGTGTTCGTGACGATCGCCCGCACCACCGGCCCGGACCAGCACACGGACGTCAGCCTGTGGTACCTCCTGGCCGGGAGCCCGGCGCTGCCCATCGCGCTCGACCCGCGGGAGTTCGCCGGAGGGCGCTGGTGGACAGGGCCGCAGATCGAGGCCGCGAACCCGGCGCTGCTCGACCCGAACATGGGTCGCTTCCTGGCCAAGGTCCGCGGTCAGCCGCAGGCGTAGTTGCTGGCCCCGAACCAGTCCACCACCACGACCGGCTCGTCGCCGACGACCCAGGCGTCGTGGCCCTGGGGCAGCGCGGTGACGTCTCCGGGCCTGGCGTCGAACTCGGCGCCGTCGGCCATCACGACGTGCAGCGTCCCCGCCACGTGGTACTGGAAATGCGGTGCCTCGCACAGGTCGGTGCCCGCCAGCGGCTTGATGTGGTCCGCTTTCCCGGTCATGAGGGTCTCCTTCCATCGGGGTGAGCTTTCCCGGTCAACGTGGCCGGCGGTGGTTGCAGCCAGCTTGCACTGACCTGGCGGGGGCCCGGTCGCCGGGATTTAATAACCAGCATGAAGTCGCTGGCCTTGCGGGTGCTGAGCGATTTCGGCGTGGACGGGATCGAGCCGCAGGCGCTCGGCAGCCGGAAGGCGCGGCTGGCGCTGCAGCTACTCGCGCTGGCCAGCGGGCAGGCCGTGCCGGCCGGCGTGCTGATCGACGCGCTGTGGGGCACCGCCCCGCCCGCCCGGCCCGAGGATCAGCTTGCGGTCCTGATGAGCAGGCTGCGCTCGGTCCTGGGACGCGACCGGATCGAGCATCGTGACCAGGGTTACCTGCTGCACTGTGACTGGCTGGACGCGACCGAGCTGGCGGTACTCACTCGCGAGGTGGCGGCGCGGCGGGAAGCGGGTCACGTGATGGGCGCGGTGGCGGCCGCCCGGGTGGCGCTCTCGCTGATCCGCGGCGACGGGCCGCAGCCGCTGCCCGGCGAGTGGGCCCAGCTCCGGCAGGCTGAGCTGGAGCGGCTGATCGGCCGGGCCCGGCTGGTGGTGGCGACGGCGCTGCTCGAGGCCGGCGACTGGATGGCGGCCGCCGACGCCGCCGCGGCGGCCGCCGAACGCGACCCGTATGACGAGGCGGCGCTGCGCGTTCTGCTCCGCGCCTACGTGATGGGCGGCCGGGTGGCCGGGGCGCTGGCCGCCTACGCCAGCGCACGCGCCCGGATAGCCGACGAGCTGGGCACCGATCCCTCGCCCGAGACGACCGCGCTCTACACCGCGATCCTGCGCGGCGAGCTGACGGTGCCCGCGCGGCCGGCCCCGGCGCTGCCCGGCCTGGTCGGCCGGGACGACGAACTGGCCTGCCTCGAGGCGATCGCGGCGCGGGCCCGCGGCGGCTCCACCGAGGTGGCCATCGTCGACGGCGAGGCTGGCATCGGGAAGACGACGCTGCTACGAGCCTGGGCCGACCAGCGCGCGGCGGCCGGGGACACCGTGCTTATGGCGTCGTGCGGGCCGCTCGACCGCTCCCTGCCGCTGGACGCGCTGCTGACCGCGCTGACCGCCCTGCTGCGCGAACTCGAGCCCGGGGTGAGCGCCGACATCCTCGGCGACGAGACGGCGCTACTGGCGCCGCTGCTAAACATGACGCCGGGCCCCCGCCCGCCGCCGATGCTGGCCGACAGCATGCTCGGTCCGGCGGTGCTGTACTCGGCCCTGGTCCGGCTGTTCGGCCGGCTGGCGGAGCGCGCGCCGCTCGTGGTCATCCTCGACGACGCGCACCTGGCCGGCCCGGCGCTGGCGGACTGGCTGCGATTCGTCCGGCGCGAGAACGTGGCGGCGGCGGCGGTCGTCGCCGCCGTCCGCTCCGGCGAAGGAGAGCCGCTGCCCGCGACGGCGCTCATCCACCTCGACGCGCTGGGCCGGGACGCGGCGGCCGAACTGGTGGGGCCGGCCCGGGTCGAGGAGTTGTACGCACGGTCGAAGGGGCACCCGCTGTTCCTGACCGAACTGGCCCAGCAGGCCGCCGGCGCGGAACTTCCCGCGTCCCTGGTGGAGTCGGTGTCCGCGCGGTGCGACGAGCTCGGCACGGCCGGGCTGCTGCTGCGCACCGCGGCCGTGATCGGCCCGGAACTGGACGTCGACCTGCTCGCCGCGGTGCTCGGCCGACCGGTCATCGCGCTGCTCGACGACGCCGAGCAAGCGGTGGCCAAGCAGTTCCTGGTCGAGCAGGACGGGATCTTCAGGTTCCGGCACGAGCTGGTCAGGGAGGCGCTGGCGGCGAGCGCGACCGCGGGGCGGGCCGCGCTGCTGCACCGCCAGGCCGGCCGCGTGCTGGACCGGCGGCCGGGCGCCGACCCGCTGACCGTGGCCGGCCACGCGCGCCTGGGCGGTGACCTCGTGCTGGCCGCCCGCGCCCTGCGCGACGCGTCGGCGCAGGCCGCGGAGCGCTTCGACCACGCGGCAGCGGAGGCGCTGCTCGACGACGCGCTGCGGCTGTCCCCCGGCCCGGACGGCTGGCTGGCCCGGGCCCGGGTGCGCACCCTGCGCAGGCGTTACGCCGAAGCCCTGGAAGACGTCGAGCGGGCTCTCGAAGTCGGGGCCGCCGGGGCGGCCGCGCTGGAGGTCGGCGCCTGGGCGTCGTACTTCGGCCGCCAGTTCGCGCAGGCCACCCAGTTCGCCGAGGACGGCGCGCTGGCCGCGGGGGACGCGGCTACCCGGGCTCGGTGCCTGGCGGCCGGCGGCCGGACCCGGCACGCGGCCGGCGACCTGGCCCGGGCCGAATTGCTCCTGGGCGAGGCGTTCTCTCTCGCCGAGGGCGCGGACCGGGTGACCGCCGCGGGGTGGCTGGGGGTGCTCAGAGCCCACCAGAGCCGGGTGGACGAGGCCCTGGCGCTGCTGCGCCCCGCGGCCCGCGGGCAGCTGGGGGTGGAGCACACCTCGGCCACCTTGCACTCCCTGCTGTTCACCGGGCACGCGCACGCGCTGGCGGGCCGCCCGGCGCAGGCGCTGGCCGCGTTCACCAGGTACACCGCCGAGGTGGAACGGCGCCAGGTGCCCCGTTTCGCCGGCCGGGCGGTGAACTTCGCCGGCTGGGTGCTGCGCAACCTGGGCGCCTGGACCGAAGCGCTGGACCATCACCAGGAGGCACTGGAGGTGAGCCAGCGGCAGGGCACCGCGGACGTCACCATCGCCGCGCTCGAGGACCTGGCCGAGCAGTGCCTGGATGCCGGCGACTCCGACGGCGCCGCGGCCCGGCTCGCCGAGGCCGGGGCGCTGCTCCACGGCGACCTGGTCTTCGGCTGGCGGCTGCAGCTCAAGCACCGGTTCATCACCGCCCGGCTGGCCCTGCTGCGCGGCGACGCGGAGCGCGCGCTCGCCGACGCCAGTGACCTGGCGGCCCGCGCGGCGGAGCTGGGCGTGCCCCGGTACACCAGCGTTGCCCGGCTGCTGGCGCACCGGGCGAACCACGCGCTCGGCCGGCCCGTGGACCCCGGCGTGGTGGCGGCGGACCTCGACCTGCTGGACAGCTGCGTGGCCATCGAGGCGTGGCGGTGGACCTGCGACGTGGCCGTCGACTTCGCCCAGCCCGCCTGGCAGGACCGGGCCGCGGACCGCGCCGCCCGGCTGGCGCAGGGCGCGGACCGCTATGCGGACGGGTTGCTGCGGGAAGCGGACCGGCGGCTGAGCCGCCGGTCCACGGCGGCGGGCTGAGCCGTATTCAGCTGGCCGGGCTCAGCTGGCCGGGCTCAGCTGGCCGTGAGCACCACCATCGAGACGACCAGCGGGCCCGCGGCCACGGCGGCCACGGCCTGCTCGGCCGCGCGCCGCACCGCGGCCCGCCCGGTCGTGTCCAGCGAGCGCAGGAACGGGGCGTAGTGGGCCATGCCCAGCCGCCACGACACCAGCTCGGCGGGCGTCGCCAGGCCGGTCGGGACGGCCATGGTATCCACCCGCACGCGGGTGAACCCGGCCGCGGCCGCCTGCCCGGCGAGCACCTCCGGGTCGCTGGCCCGTGACCCGGGCGCCAGGGCCGCGTACCAGGCGGGCGGCTGGTAGCCGAACGAGCGGAGGGCACCATCCGCCGCGTCCTTGGCCGGATGCGTCCAGCCCGGCGCGAACGTGCTGGCGGCGATGGCCGCGCCGACCCGCCGCGCCTCGGCCAGGCCAGCCGCGAGGTTGCCCAGGTGGTTGAGGCAGAACGCGGCCAGCACCAGGTCGAAGCAGCCGTCACGGAACGGCAGCGCGACCGCGTCGGCGGCGACCGGGCGCCACCCGCCCCCGCGCGGCGTGTCCGGGGAGTGCCGCAGCATGCCCTCGGAAAGGTCGACCCCCACCACCTGGCGCGCCCCGGCGGCCAGCGCGGCCTGGCCCGCCACGCCGCCGCCCGCCCCCAGGTCGAGCACCAGGCGGCCGGCCAGCGGCACCGGCGCGGCCGCCACCAGCACCCGGGCCAGCGGCGCGTACATCGGCCCGGGGCCGTCGGCCCAGTCACCGGCCGCCGCGTCGTAATCGGCCCGCAGTCCAGCGGCCAGCTCAGCCGCAATCAGCTCAGCCGCAATCAGTTCAGCAGGGCCGCCGCCGCCAGGGACTTCGTCTCCCACCATGCGAGTTCCTCGTCGTAACCACCCAGCGCCTTCTCCCAGCCGAACTGGACCAGGGCGCCGAGCAGGCACAGCGCCAGCTGGCGGTCCCACCATGGCGCCGTGTCGATGCCGCAGGCCTCCAGCGCCTCCCGGTAGGCCGCGATCGAGGCCTCCTTGGACTGGGGCAGGCGGCGGCAGTTGATCGCCAGATACCAGGCCAGGTCGCTGAGCGCTGCGCCGCGCCCCGGCTGTTCCCAATCGAGCAGCACCGTCCGCCCCGCGTCGTCGGTGCCGAGGTTGTCGAGCTTCCAGTTGCTGTGCACGAACGTCTGCGGGGTCGCGGCCAGCGCCTCCACCAGCGGACCCGGGTCGTGCGCCAGCGGGGTGACCAACGCGGCTGCGGCGGGGGCGACCTCGGCCAGCAGCGGCCAGCCCTTGGCGACCAGCCGCGGCACCAGGTGCGGCGAGCCCACGGCGGCCTCCGCCGCGGCCATCCACGGGGAAAGCTCCAGGTAGCGGTGCATGGCGGGGACGACGTCGAACTCGCTCCCGCAGGCCCAGAATTCCGCGTGCAGGGCGGCCATGTGCCGCAGGAACCGCGCGTGCTGGTCCGGTGCGATGGGCTCGTCAGTGGCGGGGACCAGCCACGGCGTGACGTCGCGCATCAGCAGCGCGCAGCCGCCCCGCTCCCGGGCCGCGCCGACGATCGGCTGGTTGAGGCAACTGGGCAGGCGGGCCAGGATGCCGCGCTCCCAGAGCACCAGCGGCGCGCCGCGCAGGCAACCCGAGGCCCGCATGGTCCAGTCTTCGGCCAGGTCGAGGTGTTTGAGCACGTAATCCTGCCCGCCGATCACCACCCGCTCCAGGGTGGCCCCCGACTTGCCGGGGACCTCGGCCAGTTCCGTCCGCTCGGTCGCGCCGGCGAGCAGTTCGGCCAGCGGGTCCACGTCGCCGGGCCGGCGCACTGCCAGCTCAGGCGCCGGCGGCTCAGGCGCCGGCGGCTCAGGCACCGGCCGCCTCCATCTCGGCCAGCAGCGCGGCCGGCCAGCGGCCGCCGCACATGACCGTGTCCGCGACGATGCGGTCATCGCGCACGGTCAGCAGGTGCATGTGATGGCCGGCGTGCGGCACGCCGTCCTGCGACCAGCTGAGCGTGTACTCGACCACTTCGGCCTCCCCGCCCTCGACGGTATAACGGCGCAGCTCGTCGAAGTGGCCGGGGTCGGCGAACCAGCGCGCGTACTCGGCGCGGATCGCATCGGCGCCGGCCGCGTGCAGCCGCCAGTTCGGCACGGTCGCGTCGAGCGTCGCGTCCTCGCTCCACACGTCGCAGCCGGGGATCGTCGCGGTCTCGATCGCCTGCAGGAACTTCTCAATCACGGGCATGTTTGCCATGGTCGCCTCCCTTGACCCGACCATCGTGCCCGCCCCGGGTTGCAGCCAGCTTGCAGCCGACGTTCCCTTACCAGAGACCCGCAGTGAATCGTCAGGGCCGGTCACTAGATGTCCCTTCCTCGGCGTACCGCTCAGCTAGGGTACGGCGGGGCCGGGTGGCCCTCCAAGGCGCGTCCGGCCATGTCCGGGGCGGAACCGCCGCAGCCGCAGGCTGCTGGCCACCACCAGGACCGATGACATCGTCATGGCGGCGGCCGCGATGAGCGGGTTGAGGAAGCCCAGCGCGGCCAGCGGCACGGCCGCCACGTTGTAGCCGAACGCCCAGGTGAGATTGCGCCTGATCGTCGCGCGGGCGGCCCGGGCCAGCAGGATCGCCTCGGGCACCACCCGCAGGTCCTCGCGGAGCAGGATCAGGTCGGCCGCGGAGATCGCCACGTCGGTGCCCGCGCCGATGGCCATGCCCAGGTCGGCCGCGGCCAGCGCGGGGCCGTCGTTCACCCCGTCGCCCACCATCGCCACCCGGTGTCCCCGCGCCTGCAGGTCCCTGATCGCCGCGGCCTTGCCAGCCGGAAGGATCCCGGCGATCACCTCCTCGATGCCCACGGCCGCGGCGACGGCGCGCGCCGTCGCCTCGTTGTCGCCGGTGAGCAGGACCGGCCGCAGCCCGAGGCGGCGCAGCCAGGCCACGGCGGCCGCGGCCGACGGCTGGACCGCGTCCCCGATGGCGAGCGCGCCGCGCAGCTGGCCGTCCCAGCCGACCAGGACCGCGGTCTGGCCGGCCCGCTCCCACTCCGCCCACTGGCTCGCCAGCCCGGCCGGGATCGCGATCCCGAGGTCGCGCAGCAGCCGCTCGCGCCCGACGACGACCTGGCGGCCTGCCACCACGCCGCGCGCGCCCAGGCCCGGCAGCGCCCGGAAGTCATCGACGGCCGGAAGCGGCCCATCCAGAGCAGCACCGTCCAGGGCAGCACCGTCCAGGGCAGCACCGTCCGCGGCGGCACAGATCGCGGCGGCGACCGGGTGCTCCGAGGCGTGCTCGACCGCGCCCGCGTAGCGGAGCAGCTCGGCCGGTTCGGTCCCCGGCCCGGCGGCCAGCGCGGTCACGGTCATCCGGCCGCTGGTGACGGTGCCCGTCTTGTCGAACACGACCGTGTCGATCAGCCCGGAGGACTCGAGCGCCTGGTGCCCCTTGATGAAGATGCCGAGCTGGGCGCCGCGGCCGCAGGCCGCCACCAGCGCGGCCGGCGTGGCCAGGCCCAGCGCGCACGGGCAGGCGATGATCAGCACGGCCAGGCCCGCGCTGAACGCCTGCTCCGCGGCGGCGCCCGCGAGCAGCCAGCCGGACAGCGTGAGCGCCGCGGCCGCCAGTATCAGCGGGACGAAGACGCCGCAGACCCGGTCGGCGAGCCGCTGGATGGCGGCCTTGTCCGCCTGCGCCCGGCCGACCAGCGCGACCAGCTGGGCCAGCTGGGTGTGCTCGCCGACCTGGACGGCCCGGACGACCAGCCGCCCGGTGAGGGCGATGGTGCCGCCGGTGACCGCATCGCCGGCGGCGGCCTCGACCGGGACGGGCTCGCCGGTCATCATGCTCCGGTCGACCGCGGACTCGCCGGACAGCACCTCGCCGTCCGCCGCGATCTTCTCCCCCGGCCGGACCACGAAGGTCTCCCCGCGCCGTAGCTGACCAGCCGGGATGCGCCGCTCCTGGCCGTCGGCGCCGAGCACGCAGACGTCTTTCGCGGCCGCCGCGGCCAGCTTCCGCATCGCGCCGGCCGCCGAGCCGCGGGCCCGGGCCTCGTAGAACCGCCCGGCGAGCAGGAACGTCGTCACCGCAGCCGCTACCTCGAGGTAGATGCCGCCGCCCGAGGCGTGCGCCAGTTCCTGCAGCGCGCTCGCCCGGGACCCGCGGTCCAGGCGGAACATCGCGTAGACCGACCAGCCGCAGGCGGCGACCACGCCGAGGGACACCAGCGTGTCCATCGAGCACGAGCCGTGCCTGGCGTTCTTGAGGGCGGCGCGGTGGAAGGGCCAGGCGGCCCACAGCGCCACCGGCGCCGCGAGCACCGCCAGCACCCACTGCCACCCAGCGAACCGGTAGGCGGGGAACAGCGACAGCGTGATGGACAGGTCGCTGAGCGGGACGAAGAAAACCAGCGCGAGGATGAGCCGCCGGCGCAGGTAGGCGGCCTGGTCATCGGTCGGCTGCCCTCCCTCTGACGGCGCCGCCGCAGCGGGCCCGGCCACCTGAGCCGCGTACCCCGCGCCTTCCACCGCCGCGATCAGCGCCTGGACCGGGACCGCCTCCGGGGCGGTAATAGTAGCCTTTTCCGTCGCGAGGCTGACCGCAGCGACGACGTCGGAGCCGATCAGGCTGAGCTTCTTCTCCACCCGCGCCGCGCAGGCCGCGCAGGTCATCCCGCTGATCGACAGCTCGGTACGGCGAAGGACGGGCGCTCGGCCGCCGCCGCCCGGCACCGGGGGCCTCGCGGGCACGTCCAGCATCTGATCTCCGATTCCCGTTGCCTACCAGGGACTTTGCCATTATTGTCCCTTCTGCCCCTTAAATGGGCAGAAATGTCACTCTGAGCGCCAGGGGGAGCGGCTCTCATGATCCACGTCAACAACTTCTCTAATGGGGCACTGAACCCCGCCCTCTCCTACCTGGTGTCGTGCGTGGGCTGCTTCCTCGGACTCCGCTGCACCACCCGGGCGCGGGCCTACCAGGGAGCGGCGCGGGCCCGCTGGCTGACCCTGGCGGCCCTGTCCATCGGGACCACGGGGATCTGGGTGATGCACTTCATCGCCATGCTCGGGTTCACCATCGCGGGCCAGCCCATCCGCTACAACGTGCCCGTCACCATCTTGTCGATGGTGATCGCGGTGCTCGTGGTCGGGATCGGGACGTTCATCGTCGGATTCAGCCGCGCGGGCACCTGGCCGCTGCTGCTCGGCGGCACGATCATCGGGCTCGGCGTGGCCAGCATGCACTACCTCGGCATGGGGGCCGTACGGGCACAGGCCTCGCTGACCTACGTCCCGGCGCTCGTCGCCGCCTCGGTGATCATCGCGGTGATCGCCGGGACCGCGGCGCTCTGGGCGGCGTTGCGGCTGGACACCGTATGGTCCACGTTCGTCGCGTCCCTGATCATGGGCGTGGCGGTCAACGGCATGCACTACACGGCCATGGCCGCGGTGCGGGCACACCCCGCCCCTGGCCTGGTCGTGAGCACCTCGGCGACCGCCAGCGCGACGGCGTTCCTGCTGCCGCTCATCCTCGGCCTGAGCAGCATCGGGTTCATCTTCTCCGCCGTGATCGCGCTGTCGCCGACGGCGGCCGACATCTTCGAGGAAGACGAGCTGATGAAGCGGATCAAACAGAGCCAGGCCGCGCGGTACGAGCCGCTGACGCGGCAAGCCCCCGCCGGCCCGCAGGACCCGGCCCGGCCAGACCAGGCACAGCCGGGAAGTCTATTCCGCCCGTACCGCCCGAAGGACCAGCCGTGACCGGGGCGAGCCGGCCCGCCCGGGCGACCTCACATCCGGACGTTGGCGTGGAGCCAGGAGCGGAGAGGCCGGGCCGTTCGGAAGAATGACACGACGCGGTCCTTGGCCTCGGCACTTTCCAGCCAAGGTCCGGCCGGCCATTGCTGCCACGCGGTCAGTCCCTTGTACCGGAGCAGCGTGATGCGCGGGTGGTCGGCGGGGTAGCCGCGCGGCGCGGACTTCAGCGCGCCGTGCCCGTGGACGGTGATGTCGGCCTTCTCGAGCTCGGCGGTGATCTGCTCGAGTTCGGCGCCGAGCCGGTCGCCGGCCACCGCCGCGCGGTAACGGGCGAGCTGCTCCGGGTTCATCTCCCACATCCCGGCGCCCGCCCCCAGCCCTTCGGCGGACAGCTGGACGTAGCCGGAGTCGCCGACGACCACCCCGATGTGCGTCTTGTACGGGGTCTTGTCCCGGCTGAACCTGATGTCGCGGTACGGCCGGAAGATCTTCGGCTCGCCGAACTCCCCGGCCAGTTCCTCGGTCAGCTCCGTCATCGGCCCCAGGATCTTCTCGGTGTAGACGGCTTTGTGCGCGGTCCAGTAGGTCTTGGTGTTGTCGGCCGCGAGCCCGTCGTAGAACTCCAGGGCCTCTTCCGGCCACCCGCTGAACGCCATCGTCCGGCTCCTTCCCGCCGGTTCACACAGTAGCCGTGGTACACCGGACCCATGGGCACGCCGGAACGAGAGGGCGTTTCGCTGACGCACCTCGATGAGCCGCTGTTCGACGGGGCGGGTGCCACCAAGCGGGACCTGGTGGACTACCTGGAGGCGGTGGCTCCGTTGATCCTGCCGGAACTGCGGGGCCGGCCGCTGTCGGTGATCAGGGTTCGGGCCGGGCAGAGGCCGTTCATGCAGAAGAACCTGCCGGATTACGCACCGCCGTGGATCCGTTCGGTGACACTGTGGGCCGAATCGTCGCGGCGCGAGGTGCGCTACGCCCTCTGCGACGACTGGCGCACGCTGCTGTGGCTGGCCAACCAGCGCGCGGTGGAGTACCACCCGACGCTGGGCCTGGCCGGCCACCCGGACCGGCCGTCCTACCTGATACTGGACATCGACCCGCCGCCCGGCGGGCCGTTCGGGCAGGCGGTGGCGGCCGCCAAGCTGGTGCGGCAAGCGCTGGCCGACGTGGGCCTTTCCGGTGCCGTCAAGACCAGCGGGTCCAAGGGGGTGCACGTGTACGTGCCGGTGGACGCGAGCAGCGAGGAGGCGGCCGCGGCCACCCGGGCCATCGCGGAGCGGGCTTCGCGTCTTGATCCCGCCCTGGCCACCACGGCGTTCATCGTGCAGGACCGGGAGGGCAAGGTGTTCCTGGACTCAACCCGGGCCTACGGCGCGACCGTGGCCGCGGCGTACAGCCCGCGGGTGCGGCCCGGGGTGTCGGTTTCGTTCCCGGTCCGCTGGGACGACCTGGATGCCGTGGTGCCCGGTGACTTCACCGTGCACAGCGTGCCGGGGCTGCTCGCCGGGCACCAAGTGTGGGCGGGTGAGCTGCCCGCGCCGCGGACCTTGCCGGCCGGCCTGGTGGAGGAGGGGCGGGCGATCCCGGTCGCCCGGGTGCAGGCCATGCACGAGGGCAAGCGCCGGAAGCGGGCCCAGCGGGCGCCCTAGCTTGCCTGGCTCTAGCTTGCCTGCCTGGCTCTAGCTTGCCTGGCTGGTGTTCCAGCGCTCGCTGAGCTCCTGCCAGCCCGGCGGCGGCCCGGGCAGCTCGCCGCGGTCGGTGGCGCGCATGCCGTCGAGGATGAGCGCCAGGTACCGGTGCCGCAGTTCGGTAGTGCGCGCGGGGTCGGCGAACTTGATCGCGGCCACCAGCTCGAACACCAGCGAGACGTCGTGCAGCGCCAGGTCGGGCCGGAGCGCGTCGCGGATCAGGCCGAACAGCTCGGCCATCAGCTCGCTTGACCGGTTGGCCAGGGCGAACATCTCCGGTGTGGGGGCGAACTTGCCGGCCAGGGCGCGAGTCATCGAGCTGGTGTCCGCGTCGGCCAGGTGGCGCATGAAATCGGCGAAGACCTGCCAGTGGTCGTCGCCTTTTTCCGCGCGCTCGAGGGCGGCCTGGGTCTCCTGCACCACGATCAGCAGCCCGTCCGTGCACAGCGTGCGGAGGAGCTCCTCCTTGCTGCCGTAGCGGGTGTACAGCGCGCTGATGCCGACGCCCGCGTGCTTGGCCACCGCGGTGATCGGCGCGCCGGGATCGGCGACGAACACCGCCCGGGCCGAGTCGAGGATCCGCTGGTCGTTACGGGCCGCCTCGGCCTGGCGGCCGCTCATCGGGCCGTGCCGTCCCGGTCGTGCGTTCGTCTCCGTCATGAAAAAGAGTGTAGCAAACACTGGAACAAACCATTCCGTTCTGTTAGTCTTGGAACAGAAGATTTCGTTCCGGTACTGCGCAGGAGGATCCGATGTCATCAGCATCCGAGACCATGAGCCGCCAGACCACCGCGCCTAGCCCCGGCACCGCGAGGGCAGCGTCTGCGGGACGGCGGTGGCGCTGGGTGGCGTTCGGCGCGGTGATCACGGCGGCGGTGATGGATCTGCTCGACTCGACCATCACCCAGGTCGCCGCGCCGACGATCCGGCACCAGCTGGGCGGCTCCTACGCCGTCATCGAATGGGTCACCGCCGCCTACGCGCTGGCCATGGCGGTCGGGCTGCTGACCGGCGGGCGGCTGGGCGACATCTTCGGGCGGCGGCGGGTGCTGCTGGCCGGGATCACCGGGTTCGTGATCGCGTCGGTCGCGTGCGCCGCGGCGCAGAGCGCGGGTGAGCTCATCGCCGCCCGGGCCGCCCAGGGCCTGCTCGGGGCGGTCATGCTGCCGCAGGTGTTCGGCCTGATCAGGGACCTGTTCGAAGCGCACGAGATGGGTAAGGCGTTCGGCGTCTACGGGCCGGTGATGGGCCTGTCGGCGATGCTCGGGCCGATCGTGTCCGGCGGGCTGATCAGCGCCAACGTGCTCGGCACCGGCTGGCGGATGATCTTCCTGGTGAACGTGCCTGTCGGGCTGGCCGCGCTGGCGCTCGGCGCGCGTACGCTGCCCGCCGGTGCCGGTGCCGGCTCCGGCGGGTCGCGCCGGGGGCGGCTCGACCTGCCGGGCGCGGTGCTGGCCGGCGCGGCCATGTTCTTGCTGGTCTTCCCGCTGGCGCAGGGGCACTCGCTGGGCTGGCCGGCCTGGCTGCTCGCGATGATGGCCGCGTCCGTGCTGGTGCTGGCCGGGTTCGGCTGGTATCAGGTCCGGCGTCAGCGCGCGGGCCGCGACCCGCTGGTGGAGGCGTCCATCTTACGGCACCGCGCGTACAGTGCCGGCATCGTGTTCTCCATCGTGTTCACCGGCTCGCTGGGCGGCATCGTGATGATCTTCAACGTGTTCCTGCAGAGCGGGCTGGGCTTCAGCCCGTGGCATTCGGCCGTCACCACCGCGCCGTGGGCGGCGGGCGCGTTCGTCGGCTCCGCGGTCGGCGGCATCACGATGAGCAAGCTCGGCCGGCGGGTGCTGCACGCCGGGCTGGTCGTCGAGGCGGCCGGGCTGCTCGGGATCTACGCGGTGCTGCGCGGCGCCGCCGGCGGCGTCTCCACCGTGGACCTGCTGGCACCGATGGTGATCGGCGGGATCGGGATGGGCATGGTGTTCGTGCCGCTGTTCGACATCGTGATGGCGGGCGTCCGGCCGCAGGAGATGGGCTCGGCCTCCGGCGTGCTGCAGACGGTGAACTCACTCGGCATGTCGCTCGGCATCGCCGGGATCGGCGCGATCTTCTTCGCCCTGGTTTCCGGGCGCGGGGGTCACGTGCCGGTGTACCTGCACGCCGCCGAGTGGACCGCACTCGCCACGGTGGGGCTGCTGGCCTGCTCGTTCGTGCTCGGGTTCGGGCTGCCCCGACGGGCCAGGGAGCAGTAGCGCGTAGCGAGATGATCGTGGACAGTTACCCCGCGGATTCCGGGGGGTAACTGTCCACGTTGTTCACAGGGTGCGGAGGGTGTCGGTGAGGGCTTCGGCGAGGCGGTCGACGTGGGGGCGGGCGAACGGGAGCGGGGGGCGGATTTTGAGGGTGCTGCCGTCCGGGCCGGTCGCGCTGATCAGGACGCGGCGCTCGCGCAGGCCGTTGACCACGCGGATCGCGGCGTCGCCGTCGGGCTCGCCGGTGCCGGGGTCGGTGAAGTCGGCCGCGGCGTACAGGCCGGCTCCGCGCACGGCGCTGATCCGGGGCGTGTCCCTGGCGATCGCCTCCAGAGTGTCGCGCAGGTAGCCGCCCACGGCCAGGGCGTTGGCGAGCAGGCCCTCGGTCTCGATCACGTCGAGCACCGCGGCCGCGGCGGCGATGCAGACGGAGTTGCCGCCGAAGGTATTGAAGTACCTGATCTTGCTGCCGAACTCCGCCAGGATCTCCGGGCGGGCCGCGACCCCGGCGATCGGCATGCCGTTGCCCATGGGCTTGCCCATGACGGCCAGGTCGGGCACGATGCCGTGGCGCTGGAAGCCCCACATGGCCGTGCCGGTGCGGCCGAACCCGGGCTGGACCTCGTCGGCGATGTACAGGCCGCCGGCCTCGTGCACGGCGTCGGCCACCGGCCGCAGGAATCCGGCCGGGTCGGGCCGGATCCCGTCCGAGGAGAACAGGCTGTCCGCGATGAACGCGGCGAGCCGGACGCCGTGCCGGTTCATGTCGGCGATGGCTGTCCGCACCCGTTCGGCGAAGGCCTGGCCGCCCTCCTCGGTCGGCAGCGCCTCGGTCGGCGGGGCGACCGTCCACACCGCCCGGCCCAGCGGGACCGCCGGGCCGAGGCTGGGCGATATCTCGGCGGCCGCCGCGGTCACGCCGTGGTAGGCGTTGGCGGTGATCACCGTCCCCTCACCGCCGGTGTGGAAGCGCGCGATGCGCAGCGCGAGGTCGACCGCCTCGCTGCCGGTGCAGGTGAACATGACGTTGCCGATGCCAGCCGGATACAGCCGAAGCAGCCGCTCGGCGTAGTCCAGGATGAGCTCGCTGGCGTACCTGGTGTGCGTGTTGAGGGTGGCCGCCTGGCGGGCGATCGCCGCCACCACCCGCGGGTGGCAGTGCCCGACCGACGGCACGTTGTTGTAGGCGTCCAGGTAGGCCTGCCCGTCGGCGTCGAACAGGTGCACACCCTCGCCGCGGACCATGCGCACCGGGTTCCGGTAGAACAGCTTGTAGGCCGGGCCGAGCAGGCTCGCCCGCCGCTCTACTATCCGGCGCAGTTCGGGGTCGAGGGAGTCGACGGCGGAGATGTCGAAGCCGTTGACCATGGTCGCGGTGTCACGCATGGCTCGCCTCCTGGATGCGCGCGGCGATCTGCTCGGGCGGGATGCTCAGCCACCGGTTCAGGTGCTCCCGCGCCCGGGGGGTGTTACGCAGGACGTAGGCGCGGTTCTCCGGGAACCGTTCGGCCCGCCATTCGCTGATGACGATCCGGGCCACGATGCGGGCCAGGATCAGGTCCGGCAGCAGCCCGAGCTCGCTGGCGGTGAGCGGGGTCGTGGCGCGGTAGCCGGCGATCAGGTCCAGGGCCGGGCCGAGCAGGTCGGCGTCGTCGCTGAGCTGGTAGGTGGCGGCGATGGCGACCTCGTTCACCAGGGCGGTCACGGTCACGTCGCCGAAGTCGATGATCCCGCAGACGCGGCGGCCATCGGCGGAGATCAGCGTGTTGTCCGGGCTGAAGTCGTTGTGCACGAGCTGGGTTCTCTGGGTCGCCAGCCGCGGCGGCAGGCCGTCCGCGAGCCGGGCGAGCTGCTCGCCGACCAGGCCCTGGCTCGTGGCCAGGAGCGGGCGCAGCTGCGGCAGCTGGGCGAGGTCCCACAGCAGCGGCCGGTGCACCAGCGGGTCGTCGAAATCGCGCAGCGCCCGGCCAAGCTCGGCGAGGGTGATCCCGAGGGTGCGGCGCAGCGGCTGATCCGTGCTGACCGACCGGAGCAGCCGGCCGTCGAGGTAGCTGAGCACGTGCACGACGCGCCCGCGCAGCGGGCCGTCCGCGACCACGGCCCACGGCTGCCCGTCCGTGGCGGGCAGCACCCGCGGCACCGGCAGCGCGGGCGCGGCCGACTCGACGTGCCGCAGCACCCGGACCTGGACGCTGACGACCGCCGGATCGGCCCGCAGGTGCGCGAACTTCACCACGTAGCGCTTTTCTTCGCTGGCCTGGAGGAGGAAGTTGTCGTCGGCCTCGCCGGGCAGCCGGGCGAGCTCGCCGGCCAGGCCGAAGCAGGCCCCGACGGCTTCGGCGGCCTCGGGCGCGGCGACCGGCGCGGACGGCGTCAGCCGGGCCACGTCCAGAGCGGCGTCTGGTGTCACGTCACGGCCTTTCGCCCGGCCGGTCACTGGACGCGCCGAGCAGTCGGTCGACCGCGGTGATGACCGTCTGCTCCAGCGGCGGCCAGGGGAACTTCGGCCGGGAGATGCGCAGGCTGACGAGGCCGTGCAGCTGCTCCCAGATTAGCTGCGCGGTGAAGAAGGCCTCGGCCGGGCCGGCCTCGAGGCACTCCCCCACCGCCGCGATCAGCTGCTGGAACGGCGCCCAGCCCGGCCACTGCTCCGGCGTCGTATTCTCAGGCATCCGCAGCGGGCTGGTGAACATCACCTGGTAGTGGCCCGGATGCGCCAGGCCGAACTCGCAGTAGGCCAGGCACCCGGCCTGGACCCGCTGGCACGGGTCGGCGGCCTCGTCCCGCACCTCGTCCTGCAGCCGGACCAGCTCGCCGAAGCGGCGGTCGGCGACGGCGAGGATCAGCGACTCGATGTTGTCGAAGTGCAGGTACATCGAGGTCGCGGCGACACCCACCTCGCGGGCGACCGCGCGCAGTGTCAGCGGCGGCGCGGCCGGGTCGGCCAGCAGGCGGCTGGCCGCCTCGATGATGTCGTCGCGCAGCCGTTCGCCCTGGCCGCGCGGATTCCGCTGCCGGGTCCTGGTCATCTGCTTCGCGGGCATCGTGGCCTCCTCGTCTGGCTATGAGACTACACCCGTTGCGCTACGGCTGAACTTTTGCGGCTTTTCTGCTTGACGACTGTAAGGCTACAACCGTACAGTCAATTCAACACAACGAGCGTAGCCTTACAGGCGTACAGATGGAGATGCGGACATGAGTGGGACACTTTCACCCCGCGAGCCAAAGGGTCGCGGCGCCGACTGGACCGAGGAGCGAGGAACGAGCGACGAGGGAAGGAGGCGCCTAGAAGGCGGCCCGGAGGCGAGCGGGGAAAATGGAGCCCGGCGCTGGTACACCCTGGGCGTGCTCTGCCTCAGCCTGCTGGTCATCGTGGTCGACTCCACGATCGTGAACGTGGCGCTGCCGACGTTCTCGCGTGAGTTGCACGCGAGCACCAGCGGACTGCAGTGGATCGTCGACGCCTACACCCTCACGTTCGCCGCGCTGCTGCTGCTGGCCGGGGCCATCGCGGACCGGTACGGCCGGCACCGCGCGCTGGCCGGCGGGCTGGCCGTCTTCGCCGCCGGGTCGCTCGCCGCGGCGTTCACCCAGACGACCAGCGAGCTCATCGCGGCCCGCGCGGTCATGGGCATCGGCGGCGCGTTCATCATGCCGGCCACGCTGTCCATCATCACCAGCGTGTTCACCGACCACGCCGAACGCACCAAGGCCATCGGCCTGTGGTCCGCGGTCAGCGGCCTGGGCGTGGCGATCGGCCCGGTGGCCGGCGGCTGGCTGCTCACCCGGTTCAGTTGGGACTCGATCTTCCTCGTCAACCTGCCGATCGTGGCGATAGCCCTGGTCGCGGGGCACTGGCTGGTGCCTGCGTCGCGCACGCCGCGGGCGGGCCGGCTCGACCTGACCGGGGCGGCGCTGTCGGTCGCGGCGTTCACCGGGCTGACCTACACCCTCATCGAGGCCCCGGACAATGGCTGGCTGTCTGTCGCCACGCTTGGCCTGGGGGCGGCCTCGCTGGCCCTGCTCGCGCTGTTCGTGGCCTGGGAGGCACGTAGCGACCAGCCGATGCTGCCGCTGCGGCTGTTCCGCAACCCGCGGTTCACCGGGGCCGGCGTCTCGATCACCGTGGTGTTCTTCGCCCTGTCCGGCGTGGTCTTCCTGAGCTCGCAGATCTACCAGTTCGTGCTGGGCTACAGCCCGCTCGCGGCTGGCCTGCGGGCGCTGCCCTCCGCGGCCGCGCTGGCCGTCTTCAGCCCGGTCGGGGCGGCTTGGGCCAAACGGACCGGGGTGCGGGCCCCGGTGACGGCGGGGCTGGCCGCGGTGACGGCCGGGCTGTTCCTGTTCGCTACGGCGTCCGCATCGTCTGGCTACGGGCACTATGTGCTGGCCATGATCATCGTCAGCGCGGGGATCGGGCTGGCGATGTCGGCCGCGACGTCGGCGTCCATGCGGGAGCTGCCGCCGGCCATGGCCGGGGTGGGTTCGGCAGTCAACGACACGACGCGCAACATGGGAAGCGTGCTCGGCGTGGCGGTGTTCGGCAGCATCGCGGCGTCGGTGTTCGCCAGCCGGATGGCTGGCGCTGCGGGCACGGCCGGGTCTTTGGCGGCAGCTGCGGCGGCGGGGCACCGGCCGGGCGGGGTTTCCGGGGCTGCGGTGCTGCACGCGGCGGGCGGCGCGTTCGTGGCCGGTGCCGACCGGGCCGTCCTGGCCGGGGCGATCGTGGTGGCGGCCGGCATGGTGATCGCGTTCCGCGCCTTCCGCCCGGTGCGCGCTGAGGCCGCCGGGGTACCGGCTGGGGTGCCCGCTGGGGTGCCGGCCGCGGTGGCCGCTGTGGTGCCGGTGCGGGCCGAGATGCCGGTGCCGGCTGGGGCGGCCCGGGGCTGAGCACCGGCCTTCGCGAGTACTACGCCATCTGAAAATAGGTGGTGTAGTACCGTGTCAGCGCGAACACGGTTACCACTAGCGGTGTGTCCCGTAGATCATGGGACAGGTGAGGACAGCGCGGCGCCGCCGGGCCTGCGGCCGGCCTTCCCCAGGGTCCCGCTCGCGCCCGGGGAACCACGGCGATGTGACATTGACGTTGCCCTGACCACGGTGATGTCACATCGCCGTGGTAGCGCCCGGTGCCCGGAGCGGCGCAGGACGGGACGGGCGGGACCTGCGGGCCGCACGGTGCGCACGGTGGCCGGCGGGATCCGGCGGCGGGCGGCGGGCGGCGGGCCCGGCGGCGCCGCGCCGGTTCGCGGCCCTTGACGGCACCTGCCTGCCAAGATCTACGGGACGCACCCTAGCCGGTGGCAGTCACATTAGGTCTCATTCCGGCCTGCGGTAGCTCGACCAAGTGGAGCGTCAATGCGGCGATCCTGCACATGCTCATCCGGGCGCACGCCGTGGTGGCGGTCATTCCTGATTCCCTTCCTGAGGCTGACTCTCCTCCGGTGGCCAGTTCTCCTCGAG
>WNGP01001436.1_pt1 | contig 35989 bp, 34 predicted proteins | sample 5407671 | NCBI WGS metagenome assembly WNGP01 (sample SAMN13153381, study PRJNA577476) | soil metagenome | isolation source: 40 cm soil or saprolite under Garry oak tree replicate 2 | place: USA:California | collected 2016-06-15 | reverse complement strand
AAGGTCGAAGACGGGTTCGCTGGCGGCAAGGAGCTCGCCGCCCTGGACGAGCACCAGGTCCGGAGCTGGACCTCCTGGCACCGGTGGACCATCCTGGCGCTGCTCGCCCACGCCTTCTTGTCCGTCCTGGCCGCGGCCCAGCCCGACCGCGGCGACCCGCACGATGACCTGCTCATCCCGCTGACCCGCAACGAAATCTGCAAGCTGCTCACCGGACTGTCCCGGAAACTGGCCGCACCCGCCCTGCAGCTGCACTGGTCCCGATGGCGACGCCGGCATCAGGCCACCGCCCGAGCCTGCCATTACCGCCGACGAGCCCTTGCACCCAAATGATCACGAAGTGTCGCTGGAGTATTAACAGTCTCCCGTTACACGGCTCTTCTCATCTGATCTTTCAGAACGTGGATATCCAGGCCCAGTGAGCAAACAGGCCGGGCTCTCGATCGACGAGCCCGGTCCACCACCGTTTGGCCTTCTTAAAACTGCCCAGCCGCCGGTACTTGTTGCGCGCCCACCGCACTATGTAGGTATTAATGCGTTGCAGGAGGCGATACAATCTCGACCTGTTGAACCGGCCATAGTAGTTCATCCAGCCGCGGACGACCGGATTGATCCACTCAGCGAGTTCTGCGAGGTCAGACCCGATGCGCTTGTGGATCCGCCAGCCACGGACCTGCTGACCCTTCGCTTTGAGGGCGTCCGGGCTGATCGCAGGCGAGAACGTGGTGAACAATTGCCCATTTCGGTTCTGCGCGCTGCGCGGACGGAACTCATACCCCGAGAACGTGAATGACGTGTGCTCAAATTGGCCGCGCCGGTTGTCGTCCTTACAGTACACTATCCTGGTTTTCCCAGGGTGCAGCCGCAGCCCCAGGCTTTCCAGCCTCTCAGCGAGAGCATCACGCACCTTGCCTGCCTGATACTCGGTCGAACAATGCAGCACCGCGTCATCCGCATACCGCTCGAATTCCACCGACGGGAACTCGCGTTCCAGCCATGAATCCATTGCGTAATGCAGAAACAGGTTAGCCAGGACGGGTGAGACCGCTGATCCCTATGCGCAGTGCCGGGTTATGCGCAGTGCTGGCCTGCCGGGGCTGGTGGGGGCCGGATCGGTGAGCGGGCGCTGCGCATAACTCCGAGGATTCCGATCATGCGGCCTGGCAGGGTGCCGGGCCGCGCATGATCGGAGGTCGGCCGGATGGTCGCTTTGTCTGCGCTGGTGTCCGGTCTGGACGCGGAGCTGGTGCGTCTGGGCTACAAGGACTCGACGATGGCCTGGTACCGGGGCTGCTGGCGCCGCCTGCAGAAGTACTTCGCTGGCCGCGGCGCGGAAGAGTTCTCGCTGGACCTGGCTATGGCCTGGGTCGACGAAGCCTGCAGCTTCTTTGCGAAGGAGCAGGCCGGCACGCTCAAGCAAACCGATGTGTACTTGTTCAGGGTCGCCCAGATGCTGGGCGATTACGCGGCCCACGGGGCTGTGCTGCGCCGCTACTCCCGCACGGTCAGCAAGCTGACCGGGGACGGGGCCGCTGCCGTTGCCCGGTTCGAGGCGTGGCTGCGGGCCGCTGGCCGCAGCGCCTCGACCGTGCGGGCCTACGGGACGCTGGCCGGGGAGTTCACCGCGTTCTCGGGCACGCGCGGCGGGATAGCCCTGTGCGACGCCGGGACGGTCGGGGCGTTCGTCGCCACGCTGGCCGGATACCAGGTCAAGACTGTCGAGCAGAAACTGTGCGCCTTGCGGTCCTTCCTCAGGTTCGCTTCCGATGACGGGCTGGCCAGCGCCGCCGTGGTGGAGGCGGTCCCGGCGGTGAAGTCCCGCAAGCAGGCCAAGGTCCCGTCGGTATGGGATCCGGCCGACGTGGCCAAGATCCTGGAAGCGGTCGACCGGGGCAACCCGTGCGGTAAACGCGACTACGCGATCATCTTGCTCGTGGCCAGGCTCGGGCTGCGCGGCATCGACGTCAAACGGCTGGAGTTCTCCGATTTCGACTGGCTGGGCAACCGGCTGTCCGTCGCTCAGGCCAAGACCGGCCACAAGGTGTGGCTGCCGTTGCTGAAAGACGTCGGCTGGGCGGTTATCGACTTGTGGGTGCCGAAAACCTATGCCACCAGGCGATACTCATGAATCACGCCGCCGGCGCGGTCACGTCGCTGAACCCGGAACCGGTCAAGGTCGGTGACGTCGTCGGGGGCCGGCGCAGCGGCGCGGCCTGCTTCAGGGCGCGGTGCGGCCGGTGGGTGTTGTCGAAGTCTTCGTATTCCCCGCAGCACGGTCATAATGTGCCGCTGGTTCCATACCAGGGTCCGGTCGAGCAGGGCGCGGCGGCAGCTGCCGATCCACCGTTCCATGACCGAGTTCATTCGGGGCGCCTGGATGGCGGAGCGGACGATCCTGGACCGTCGCGGCGCGGCGCCGGGTCGATCCCGGCGTTCATGAGGATCTCCCAGACCGTGGACGGCGCCACCGTGATGCCCAGTCCCGCGAGCTCGCCGTGGATCCGCCGGTAGCCCCAGGACTCGTTCTCCCGGGCGAGCCGCAGCACTACCGACCGCACCTTGCGATGCGTGGCCGACCGCCCGGACCGGCCACGCCGCGACAAGCGCCCCCACCGGCGGCGGACGATGTCGCGATGCCAGCGCAAGATAGTGCCCGGAGTGACGAGCAGCCGCATCCCGGCCAGGCTCCCGGCCGGCACCGTCCCGGCGAGCAGCGCCAGCCACGCCCGGTCCGGCCACGTCAACCGGGCGCGCGCCTTCGGCCGCTCACGCTCGGCGACAGCGAGCTGGTGGCGTAGCATCAAGATCTCGGCGTCCTTCCACCACGACTCCCGGCGCGACAGCCTGAGCAGCGACATGACACGGCTCACGACCAGGAAGATCAGCTTCAAGCCCACAAGCCGAAGATCATCCCACCTCCGGGCCGAGCCAAGACCGGCCCGGCCGACGCCGAGCGCTTGACCGAACCGCCCGCGTTCCGTAGGGCATCTGCCCAGGTGGCACAGGTTTTCGGCACCCACAGTTGCTGGCGCTGGTCGCCGGGCAGGATGTCGAGCCCGCTGAGGGATCGGACGGGACCGATGGGCGGTGGCGGATCGCCCGGAAGGTCGCCGGGGACCGCGTCGTCTCCACCGTGGACCCAGAGGCGCGGCATACTCGCAAGTCACCGGAGAATCGCCGCGATGGCTACCGCGTCCACGTGGCTGCCTGCCCGGAGACCGGGATTATCACCGGTGAAGGGCTGACCCGGGCAGCCGGGGAGGAGAACAGCGACGCCGCCGTCGCCGGGGAGTTCTTAGCTGATCAGGCCGCCGGCGGCGGGCCGCCGTGTGAGTGGTACGGCGATTCCGCTTACGGCACCGGGGACCTGCGCGCGGCGATCAGGCAGGCCGGGCACACGGCGGTGATCAAGCCCCGGCCGCTCAAGCCGCCGGCCGAGGGCGGGTTCACCCTCGATGACTTCACCGTCGATGAGACCGCGCACACCGTGACCTGCCCGGCCGGCGTCACCCGGCCGGTCACCGCCCGCCGCCACGTCACCTTCGGCGCCGCATGCCGTGGCTGCCCGCTGCGCGCCCGCTGCACCACCAGCAAGCACGGCCGTGCGCTGATCTTGCACGAGCACGACGCGCTGCTGCGCGCTGCGCGCCGCCTGGGCAGCCCAGCCCGGGCTGCGTGAGGACTACAGGAAGTTCCGCCCCAACGTCGAACGGGTGATCTCTCAGATCGCCAGCCGCGGCGGGCGGCGCCTCAGACTCCGCTACCTCGGCACCGCCAGGAACAACGCCTGGCTCAAGCACCGCACCGCCGCCCTCAACCTGCGCAACCTCATCGGCCGCGGCCTCACCCGCGACAACGGGGCATGGGTGCTGGCCTGACCACCCCGGCAGCCACCAGCGGCCGCTTGCAGCCATCCCCGCATCCCTGCCAGGCTGGCCCCGGCGGGAAGAGCGACCACGTTGCCGACCCGAAAGGGCCAGGCTCTCTGCCGCACAGACGGCCTTGTCGGCGCTCTTCCCGCCCCAGGACCACCGCATTATTCAGCGGCCTCCTAGAGAGCCAGCAGCGGAGCTATGCCGCAACACGTCCACGGCGAGGGGTCTCGACTCGAGAAGCGGGCAGTCGTAACGTCGGACGAGAGCCGAGTGGCAAGCAAAGACAAGGGTGTCCGAAGGAGGCTCGCGATGTTCGTTCAAGTGATCCGAGGCCAGGTGAGCGACCCGGAGCAGGTGCACGCCGCGCTCAACCGGTGGTCTGAGCAGCTGGCGGCCGGTGCGCCAGGCTGGCTTGGATTGACCGCCGGGGTAACCCAGGACGGCCGGTTCGTCGCGCTGGCCCGGTTCGAGTCGGAGGAGGCGGCCCGGCGCAATAGTGACCGGCCCGAGCAGGGCCAGTGGTGGATGGAGACCTCCAAGCTGTTCACGGGGGAAGTCATATTCCGCGACAGCAGCGACGTCACCGCCGACGTTAGCGGCGATCCGGGCGAGGCGGGGTTCGTGCAGGTGATGCAGGGCCGTGGTAGCGATCCTGGACGCGCGCGGGAGCTCATGGCCCAGAACCCGGACGACTGGGCCGCGTTCCGCCCTGATGTCATCGGCAGCGTGGTGGTGGGACACGAGGGCGGGGGCTACACCATGGCCATGTACTTCACCTCGGAACAGGCGGCACGCGAAGGCGAACTCAAGGAGCCGCCGCCTGAGCTGAAGGCGCAGATGGAGGAGATGAACCAGCTCAGTGTCGGCGAGCCGGAATTCCTCGACCTCAGGCAACCCTGGCTCTACTCACCCTGAGGAGCAGGCAGACAAACACTGCGGTGACGTAGCGCCACGTCCCCGTTCCTCCAACAATCCGTGCGGCCGGCCCGAAGGTGCACCGGTTCCGGTCCCAGCATCGTTGTCCCGGCCGGCCCGTATGAGCATGCCGTCACGCGCGCTCAGCTTGGGTGTCCGGCGCCCGGTCGTAGCTGGTGCCCGAGCGCAGGGCGGAACATCTCCTACATTCCGCTCCGTGGTCAGTGCCCGGTTGCCTCAGTGCCCGTATCCGCATGGTCGTAAACGCGGCAGCCGCCACTGCTGGCGGCGACGAGGCGGAGAAGGAACGCAGCCGCTGAGGTGAACCTGCCGGCACTAACCTCGGCAGGTTCAGCAGGTCAGGTGCAAGATGGCGTTGGTGTTCGCCGTGGCCGTGGTCAGCGCGCCGATCGCCTCCGCCGTGGGCAGGGCGACAAGGTCGACCTTGCGGCGGCGGGCCTCGTCTCGGACCTGCTGCATTACCGGCAGCGCGCCGTCGGCGCCGGTGCCGATCACCAGCTGACGGCATCGCCACGGGATGTCCTCCGCGATCGACAGCGGGGTATGTCCGTAGGCGCCGCGGAACTTCCGCGATTCGGCCTTCTTGCGCTTGCGGATCTTCCCGCGGTCGATGATCAGATCGTGATCGTAGGTCACGCCGTCGATCCGTAGTGAACCGAAGGAGTAGTCGGTGAATCGCATGCTGACGCTCCTTGCCCGCATCGGAATCGTATGGCCGGTACCGGCGGCCGGTCCAGCTCCGTCAGCGATCAGTTGCCCGGTTACCATCACGGGGCCGCGGGCCGCCCCGCTACCGGCTGGGCGCTGGCACGCAGGCTGGCCCGCCCGGCCGCGGACCAAGCAGCCGATGGTGTACCTCGCGGCGGCCGCCGTTGGCGGGCTTGTCCGGCGGGGGGATCATGACGGTTGGCGCGGAGGCAGGCAGCTCAGCAGGGCTCACGCGGTGGAGGTCCTGTGTTCCCAGGCCTGTAGGTTGAGCAGGGCCGGCGGGCGCCGGTCCTCCAGCGCGGTGAGCAGGTTGTCGACCGCCAGGTCGGCCATCGCCAGGCGGGTCTTCACCGTCGCTGACCCCAGATGCGGTAGGAGCACGGCGTTGTCGCAGGCGAGCAATCCGGGATGAACCTCCGGCTCGCGCTCGAACACGTCGAGCCCGGCGGCAAAGATCTGACCCTGCTGGAGCGCCTGGGCCAGGGCCTGCTCGTCGATGACCGGACCGCGCGAGGTATTCACCAGCACGGCTGTGGGTTTCATCAGGGTCAGGCGCCCGGCGTTGATCAGATGGCGGGTCTGCGGGGTGAGGCTGACATGCACGGAGACGAAGTCGGACTCGCGCAGCAGATCCTCCAGGTCCCGGTACTCCACGCCGAGTTCCTGCTCGACCTGGGCGGTCGGCCGGTCCGTGTCGTGGTACAGGACGCGCATGGCGAACCCGCGGGCGCGGCGGGCCAGCGCCTGCCCGATACGGCCGAAGCCCACGATGCCCACGGTCGCGTGGTGGACGTCCTGGCCCAGCATCATCAGCGGCCCCCAGATCCACGCCGCACCGGAGCGGACGAACCGGTCGCCTTCGGCGATCCGCCTGGCTGCGGCCATCATCAGGGCGAACGCGGTGTCCGCGGTGGTCTCGGTCAGCACACCCGGGGTGTTGCACGCCAGCACGCCGCGCCGGGTACATGCCTGCAGGTCGATGTTGTCGAAGCCGACGGCGTAGTTCGCCACCACCTTGAGCTGAGGCCCGGCGGCCCTCAGGAACTCCTCGTCGACCCGGTCGGTGAGCAGCGTGATAGCCCCCGCCTTCCCGGCCACCTGCGCCAGCAGTTGGTCCCGGGGCATGGCGCCCTCGCCGTCATAAACCGTCATGTCGCACCGGGCCACGATCCGGTCCAGTGCTTGTTGCGGCAGGCGCCGGGTGACCAGGACCGGCGGCCGCACCCGGCCCAACGCTAGGCCCCCAGCCCTGGCAGCACCGCGGCCTGGTCATCCCACTGGTACTTCACCAAGTCAGCCATCTAGTCCCCAAGGGTCGGCGCTGGATATCCAAACGGTGACGGCCCACGGCGTCCCGGGCCGCTGCGAGAATCATAAGGCGACCGGTCGCCGTTGAATGTGGCTTCACGCCCTGTGAGGAGCGGCAGGCCTTACTCGGCGCGCACAGCCGCCGTTACGTACGCCGCTACCGTACGCACGGGGGTTCGCCCAGCCAGTGCCGGACTGGATGTTCTGCGCCGCACCTCCTGATCATCTCGTGGTACCAGCCGGAGAAACCGCTGTCTTACCGTGGATGGAAACCGCTGTCTTACCGTGGATGCATGACCGCATGGGGCAAGCTGCCGCCCGCGTTGCCGCCGCATGGCACAGTGCTGGCCTGGGCGCGAGGCTGCCGGTGCGAAGAGTGCGAACGCGAGTACTAGCGATTCGTGTCCGAACTGGCAGTGCGAGGGCCGCTGAGGCTTGCCGCTGAGCCGGAGCCCCGCAAGCGACCCGTGACCGGGGATCCAAGGACGGGCGGCCACGGGCCGCCAGATGGCCGGGGTTCACGGCTCACAGCCGCACCCTGCTACCCGCGACGAGCTGGCCACTCGGGACGCCAATCGCACCTCATACCGTTCGGCGCGCACACTGCCGCCGATATGGACGGGTGTCGGCCTGGCTCCGATCACGGTGTTGACCACGCCGATCTGGGTGTTCCGCTCGTGGTTGAGGCGGTGCCGCCGATGGCCACCGCGGCGCGCCTGGTGCCCGGCGACGTGAGGTCGGCACCACGCGCTCGTACCGGCACGGCGTGCGACAGCTGACGGTAGGTTGGTGCGGTGACAGGACCGGATCGACGTGACCTCGGTCAGGTGTTCAACGAGGTGCCAGAGCTCTACGACCGCGTGCGACCGGCGTACCCTGACGAGTTGTTCGCGGATCTCGTCGCCATCACCGGCATAGACAGGCCGTCCTCGGTGCTTGAGGTGGGCTGCGGTACCGGTCAGGCGACACGCTCGCTGGCAGCGCTCGGGTACTCGGTGACCGCCATCGAGCCCGGCGCGGGCATGGCCGCGCTCGCTCGCCAGCGGCTCGTCGCCTTCGGCAGCGTCGAGGTCGAGAATTCGACGTTCGAGGAGTGGGACGACGGCGGACGGCGCTTCGATGTCCTCGTGGCCGCGTCGGCGTGGCACTGGGTCGACCCGTCCATTGGCTGGCGCCGAGCGCATAACGTGCTCCGTCCCGAGGGATGGATGGCGCTGCTCGGCAACGTTGTAGTCCGCCGGCCGGGTGAGCCGGAGGTGTACGCCGAGACCGCCGATCTCCACGAGCGATTTTCCCCCGGCAACCCCGGCTGGGGTCATCCGCCGCTCGAGGACGAGGTGCGGATGACGGACGAGGGCTGGGGACTGGTCACAGACCCCGGCGGCTTGTTCGGCCCGACGATCGTTCGGTGGTACCCGGCTGTTCAGTGGTTCGACGGGGACGGCTTCGCGGATCTTCTCCGCTCGACGTCGCTGTACCGCAGGCTTGACAGCCGCGTCCGTGATCCCCTGCTCGACGCGATCGCCGAGCGGATCCGTACGCAGATGGGCGACCGGGCATCACGCCGCTACCTGAGCGTCCTCCGTGTCGGACGGCGTGCCGAGTGACCGTAGCGGCGGTGGGAGGCCTCACCCAAAATTGCGCGCCATGCGGGCTGTTGCGGCACGGCGGACCGCGACGCTTGTGCCGTGAGCGATCAAGGCCAGTTCAGCTGGTTCGCCTGCGCGCACACGCACAGACCCCGATACGCCGAACTGGGAATTCTATGTGCCCGCGCCATGGTCGGCAGGCTGAACCAATGCTCGGTCATGCGTGTTGAGGGCGGGTCCGCTGATGCGACCGATCCAGCTGGAAGTGGCGAGATGAGGACGTTCACGTCCGCGGGAACGAGGCGCCGGCCATCGGCATGATCTGCGGGAGGGCTTGGGTCTGTACCCTAGGGGTGACTTTTCCTCAGAGACGGCTCTGCGAGTGTCTGGTGGAACGGGATCTGCCTCGCGCCGGAGGGACTGGCTTCGCAGCTCTGTCAAGCTGTGGGGGGAGCGGGGAGGTCCGCGGTGGTCAGCCGGATCTGGGTAGTTGTGCTAGGGGTAGTGGCGCTGGCTGCGTCTTGCGTCTCTGGCTGCGGCGGCGGGCCGAACGCGGGGGGTCCGGCGGCAACCCCGCCGCCGGCGTCGGCGGGTTCCGCCGATAGGGTTTGTACTCCCAGTGCGTGCATTTCGCTCAGCCGGCTGGCCAGCAGCATCGATAGCCAGCTCAAGGGAAACGTCGTCGGCTACGTTGCGCTCGTTGGCCCGTCGCAAGTTGTTGCCTCCGGCCTTGCCCGCACGGCCGCGGACGCGCCGCGGCTCGCCATGGGACCAGATGTCATGGTGAATGTCGCCAGCGTCGGCAAGATGTTCACGACGATTGCCGTCCTGAAGTCACTGGCCCGGCACCATCTCAGCATCGACCGCCGGATCTGGCCGTTCCTGCCCCGGACTGGGTGAAAGGCCCGGGTATCGACACCATCACCTTCCGTGAACTGCTGACCCGCCGGGCAGGATTCCGCCTCGACAGCGGCCGGGTCTTCGAGACCGACGATGCGGCGAGGGAACAGGTCAGGCAGGGCATCCAGCAGGTGCACAAGCAAGTGGCGGACTATAACAACATCAACTTCACCATCTTCCGGGACATGCTGCCCTTCATGGAGGGGGTTCCCGACCCGGGGCCAGCCGCGCGGGCCGCGGCCGCGACCGGCTTTTTCATCAGCTATGTTCAGCGTCAGGTATTCGATCCGGCGGGCGTCAAGGACGCCACGTGCGCGCCAGTCCGCAATGCCATGCTCATGTACCCGCCGCCCGACGCCGGCCAGCATGCGCCGGGAACTCGATGGCCTCATCAGCGGCAGCCTGCTGTCAGGCAGCCAACGGCAGCAGATGGACGGCAACTGTCTCGGCTGGGACTGCTCCCTCACCGGCCAGGCCGGCTACCGGGGCAAGGAAGGCGGCATCGGCGACTCAGGCTCAGCGGGCCTTCAGATCTTCTTCGACATCCTCGCGGGGACGATCCCTGTGGTGGCAGCCACCAGCTCCAACGGCCCCCCGTTGGAGACAGTCGTTCAAACCGCCCTGCTTGCCGCCACCAGCGCCCGGTAGCCGACAGGTAGCCGGCACGCTGACGGTCCCGCCGGGACAGATGACGTGTGGTGGGGCTGGCGTGCCGGTTTCCAGGCGGGCCCGGCCGGCAGGCTGGCGTGCGTCCTGGCCCGCGCCGGTTCCTCTCCCACGGCCTGCGCAGCGATGGTCATGATGATGTCCTGGCGTCCTGCGCGGCGGCCTGATGCTCCAGGTCCAGCGCCCGGTACAGCCTGGACCGGCCGACGCACAGGTGCCGGGCGATCGCGGTCACCGGCTCGCCCCGCTCGCGGCGGGGCGGGCGATGGCGAGAAGGTCATCGCTGACCGTGGCCGGGCGGCCGCCGCGCCGGCCCTGTGCCTGGGCCGAGCGCAGCCCGTCCATGGTCCGCTCGCGGATCAGGTCGCGTTCCAATTCGGCGAAGGTGGCCAGGATGTTGAAGAACATCTTGCCGAGGAGTCGGCGGGGTCGTAGATGGTGCCGCCGAGGGAGAGCTTGATGCCGCGGGCGACGAGGGAGTCGCCGATGTGGCGGGCGTCGGGGACGGAACGGGCGAGCCGGTCGAGCTTGGGCACGACGAGGGTGTCGCTGGTGCGGACGGCGGCCAGGGCCTGGTCCAGGCCGGGGCGGGCGCGGCTGGTGCCGGTCAAGCCCTTGTCGAGGCAGATCCGGTCGTCCGGGACGCCGAGCGCGGCCAGGGCCTGGCGCTGGGCGGTGAGGTCCTGCAGGACGGTGGAGCACCTGGCGTAGCCGATAAGTTCACTCACCCCCGGCAGCGTAACGTTTAGCCCCCGGTCACCGGACTATTGAGCGGACTGGTCTTACGAGACGGCGTTCCTGCAGGCCACGCGTCCCGGGCGGCGGTGCTCCGGCGTGTCCGGCAGGCGATCCCCTTGCGGACACTTGACGAACCACTAGACGGTCACCGGCAAAGGCTGCAGTGATGAGCCTTCGGACCTGCCGGCTCCTATGCGGCTGCCTTGCCCTGGTCCCGGAGGACCCGGTCCGCGGTGAGGGTCCGGTGCCACAACGCCCACCCGAGCGGGCCATGCCTGACTTCCCGGGCGAGCGCAGGCGGCGGAATGGCGATGACTGGGCACCCGGCGTGGGCCAGGCAGTAACGGCTTACCTTGCCGGAGACCAGCCGGGCCAGCGGACCACGGCGACCCGCACCCACGACCAGCAGGTCGTCGGGGCAGCAGGCCAGATTGACCAGGACCCAGCCAGCCTCGCCCCGCTGGACGACAGGCTGCACCGGCGGGTCGCCGGGGATCTCTCCCCAGGCCGCGTTGAGCGCATCCCGGAGCTGCCGGCATGCGTCGTCCTTCCAGATGCGGCGCAGGTAGCCGCTGGGGTGACGCCGGTCGGCGAGATCACCGCCCGGCGGCACCCAGCTAAGAACGGGTATCAGGGTGGCATTATGGGCGCGGGCCAGGTTCTCCGCGTAACGCAGTGCCCGGAGGCTGCCCGGTGAGCCGCTCGTGCCGACGATGACACGACGTACGCCGGGCACGGCAGCGCTCCTTCTTCACGGTTAGCTAGTCACTGCCTAGTCAACTCTCCTGCGGCCGGGAAAGGAAGCCATGTCAAGGATCGGGCGAGGCTGTTGACACGTACAGCATCAAACGAGACCCTGACTCGCTCCCCTCGCCCCTGACACTGATCTTGCCCGGCACATGATCGCGCTTTCCGGGAGGATGGGGAACAACGAGCCTGCCCTGCCGGCGGCACCCGGCAAACCCCGTCCAAGGGAGTCCCCGCTGACCGCGCCAGCATCTGAGCGAGCCCGGCCGCCGCGGATTCTGGCTGGAATACGCCAGCATGGCCTGGATGACAGCCGAGGCTGCCGTCGCCATCGCCGCGGGCATCATCGTCTCCTCCATCGCCCTGGTCGGCTTCGGCCTGGACTCCGTGATCGAGTTCGCCGCCGCCGCGGTCGTCGTCTAGCAGTTGCGCGGGGAAGCGGAGAACCGCGAGACCAGGGGCGGTTCGGCTCATCGGCGTCACCTTCTTTGCCCTCGCCGCCTATCTCGCCGTGCCGAGCATCCGCGACCTCGTCACGCAGGCCCGGGCCGGGCAATCTGTCCCCGGCCTGGCCGTCACTTCCGCCGCCCTTGTGATCATGCCGTCGCTGCCGATCGCGAAGCACCGCACCGACCGGCCCTGGGCAACGCGCTCCCATCGCCGACGCCGCCGAGAGCGCCTTCTGCGCGTTCATCGCGGCCGCCGCCCTGCTGGGCGTTGGCCTGAATACCTGGCTGGCTGGTGGCTGGCTGACCCGGCCGCGGCGCTGGTGATCGCCGTGCTCGCCGCCAGAGAAGGCATCGAAGCCTGGCAAGACGACGACTAACGCAAGTGGCACGAGACAGCCAGCGGCAAGCCGACCCGGGCTAATCCCCGCAGCTGCCTGGCTTAGCGCGACGATAGGGTCGGTGGCGATGGACATGATCTTCGCCAGGGCCGCGACGGCGTCTGGCCTGTTCGCCGACACCAACGTCGACGACATGGTCGTCCTCGCGGTGCTGAACGTGTCCTCCCGCGCGGGCGGCCGCCCCGCGGCGTGGCAGATCTGGGGGCTGGCCAGTATGCCGGGGTTGCCGCCCTGGTCGTCGTCTCGCTGCTCGCCGCGCTCGGCCTGGGGGTCGTCCCCGAGAGCTGGCTGTGGATCCTGGGCCTGATCCCACTGGGACTCGGCCTGCGCAAGCTGGTCATCGCCACCCGCGCCCACCGCGCCGGGCAGCGGGCCTCCCCTGCGGTGGCGACCGGGCTCACCGGGGTCATCGGGGTGACCATCGCCAACGGCGGCGACAACATCGCCGCCTACACTCCGGTGTTCCGCACCATCGGCGGCAGCGGCATCGCCGTTATCATCGTGGTGTTCATCATCGGCGTCGCACTCTGGAGGCCCGGTTCAGCAGGACGAGCATGCCCGGGTCCAGCAGATGCAGCAACTGGCGGGCCAGGCTGGCCTCGTCTCTGTTCGCTGCGCAGCCGACGGCGGTGCCGAGCAGGGCGCGGCTGCCGGTCTCGGCCAGGGTCATCAGCCGCAGCGTGGGATACGGGCGAAGCCCTGCCGGTAGCGGATCCGGCCTAGCCAGGACCGGTTGCGGCCGGTGTCGGGCACCTTGAGGGAGTTCAGGCCGTCGAAGGCGACGGTGCGCAGGCCGCCGAAGCCGACCCCAGGGGTGCGCGGCTGGGCCAGCGGGCCCCGCGACCACCTCGAACAGCGCCTTCAGCAGGGCCGGGCCGAGCCTGCGCCGCAGGTCCCTCAGCGCGACCGGATCGGCGGGTTCGACGGCCCGCCGCTGATCGTCTCGCGCACCGGCTACACCGGCGAGCTCGGCTACGAGCTGTGGTGCCATCCGCACGATGCCGTGGCGCTATGGGAGGCGGGATCGGCCTGTGACCTGGCGCCGCTCGGGCTGGACGCGCTGGACCTGCTCAGGATCGAGTTCGGCCTGATATTCGCCGGGGATGAGTTCTGCGACCAGGTCGACCCGTTCGAGGCCGGTATCGGGTTCACTGTCCCGCTGAAGACCAAGGAGGTCGACTTCGTCGGCCGCGAGGCCCTGCGCGCCGCAAGGCCGCCCCCCCAGCGCACCCTGGTCGGCCTGGAACTGGACGGCAACGAGACCGCGGGACACGGCGACTGCGTGCACCTCGGGCGCTCCCAGGTCGGCGTGATCACCAGCGGCACGCGGTCACCGATCCTGCGCGAGAGCATCGCGCTGTGCCGGATGGCGATCGAGTACTCCGAGATCGGGACCGAGGTCGAGGTCGGGAAGCTGGACGGGCACCGCAAGCGGATCGCGGCCCAGGGGGTCAGGTTCCCGTTCTACGACCCGGACAAGACCCGGCCCTGCTGCTGACCTGCAACGCAGCTATGGCGCGCCGCCAGGCTAGGTGGCAAGCTATCACTGTAACAAGGCACGTGTCACCGCCTGCCCCCGCCTGTCGAGCCTTGCATTTCGTGCCACGTGAAGGCGGAGCTGGGCCAGGTTGAGCATGCCGCCAGTGTTGTTCATGGGAGGTGTTCCATGGCCGCAGACATGACCGGCGACCGGGCTACGATCTCCGAACGGGACATGATCTCCGAGAAGGTGGCTCCCACCTTGGTCGCCAGGGTGCTGAACTCCTTCGACCTCGTGGTCATCTTCGTAGCCCTCGTCCTGTTCATACCGAACGCATCAACGGTGCAGTTTGCCGGGTCCGCAGCATTCGTGTTCTGGGGCCTTGGGTTCCTGACGTTCCTTATCCCGGGAGCCTTTGTCACCGCGCAGCTGGGACGCATGTTCCCCGAGGAGGGCTCGCTGTACGTGTGGACCCACAAGGCCCTGGGCCCGTTCTGGGGATTCTTCGCCGGGTTCGTCGCGTGGTGGCCGGGTGTTCTGGTCATGATCCTGTCGGGCTCACTTGTCGTGTCGCTTTCGCAGTCGGTTAATTCCAGCTTGTTCACCAAGCCGTGGCAGCAGGGGCTCATCGTGCTAGCCGTGCTGTGGTTCTCGTGCCTTCTCGGGACGCTGCGCTTCCGGCTGACTCAGAGTTACGTGAATGTGCAATTCCTGCTGTACTCCTTCTGCCTGCTTCTGATCGGGATCTCCGGCTTCGTCTGGCTGGCCGGCGGGCACCACGCGGCCAACTCCTTCGCCTTCCATTCTTCTTCCCTGACCGGATGGGGCCAATGGACGTTCTTCTCGACCGTGGTCCTCGCCCTGCTGGGCATCGAGGTGCCCATGAACATGGGTGCCGAGATCAAAAGCGAGCGTTCCATCAAGCGATACTTGTTCTGGGGTTGCCTGGTCGTGATCGTCGCCTACCTGTGGGCTACCTGGTCCAACATGCTGGTCGTCCCGGTGGCCCAGAACAACGCCACCTACGGCATAGTCCAGACCGTGCAAATCGCGATCAATCACACGCTGGGCTCGGTGGTGGGCTTCATTCTCGTGCTCATCTTTGTGTCCGACACGGTCGTGTATAACTACTCGTTCGCGCGCCTGATGTTCGTGTCGGGCCTGGAGCGGCGCCTTCCTCACCAGTTCGGGCGGGTGAACCGGAACAAGGTTCCCGCCAACGCCGTCCTCGCCCAGACCGTAATTGCCTCCATCGCGACCGCGATCATCTATTTCCCGATCCAGTCAGCCACCTCGAACTACGCCACCAAGGTCTACCTGGTGCTGCTCGCCGCAGTGACGGTGGTGTGGTGCACGTCGATGGTGCTGCTCTTCGCCGACGTGTTCTTTGTCCGACGTTCGTTCCCCGAGAAATTCAAGGAAGTCCAGCGCACTCCGTGGGCCGCGCTCGCCCTGTGCGGGGTCCTAGGCGTTGCCGCTGACGCGGCAGCCGTCGTGCTGCTGTTCTGGGCACCCTGGGCACCCATCTTCACGAGGACCGGGTGGGACCTGGCCGTGGGGGCGATCACGGTGGTGTCGATTGCCGTCGGGCTGGGCATCTTCCTCATCTCGGAACGAGGCCGCGGGGCGCGCCTGGGCCGGGTGGCATCCCCGGCGGAGACTGGGCTGTCATAAGCGGCCGGCTCGCCGAATAGAACCTCCCAGGACTCGATGCTCTCGATCTGCGAGCGCGCGCCGAATCCGCCGGGAGCCCTCCTCAGGGTGAGCCGCTGCCCGGGCTCGTGGGCCCGGAATTCGACCAGGTCAACCCGTCAGAGCCGACGCCCCGGCCGATCGAGGTGCTGGCCCAGTCGCCAGTCAGCTGCGGTGCGGCCCCCACTTACAGCAACGTGACCTACTACGTAGCGGGCAGCGGCGCGGGGTATTCGCTTCCGGCACCGAGGACTGGACCTGCGCTCTGCCCCGAAGCGGCAGGCTGCCCGGCGCCCGTCCAGCCCGCGGTGCGGCGCGCCATCCAGGCCGCCACGGCGAATATCCTCACTGCGTTCGCCGCCGGGCCCGCGGGCCGCGCGCATGCTGGTTGACAGTGCTCCACGTCCCGTGATTCCTATCGTTGGGACGGATCTGCCGGGCCTGGCTGACCCAGGGCATACGGAAGAGGCTTACTACGACATTGATCTGACATGGCCGCATCGTGGCGAGGCTGAGTCTCAACCCACCACCGTCGCTGATGTACGTTCGCTGACGGTGAGGATGACAGCGCAGACCTTGGTCAATCTGAACGACACGCCTGTCGACAGGACGGACGTGAAGCGCCAACCCGTATTCGGCGATCGGCTCGCTGAGGTGGGACGGTCCTCGTAGCGCTGCGTAATCAGCCCTCGTCTGGAGCAACGCGCACACTGCCGCCGATCTGGTCGGGCTCGGCCTCAGGCTGCTCGTCGGTCGCTGCCGCACCGATTGGGACACTCTATGCGCGGAAACGGCAGGGGTGGTTTCGATGGCCAGCATGTGCCATCGTTCGGGCAGGGCGCAGGATGATTTAGAGCCGCGCAAGTTACCGGCGGCTCGATGTGCGGTTGGCTGGGGATGGAGGCGAGGCCGCGATGACCACTGAGCCGCCGTTGCAGGTGGGGAGCCGGGAAGAGCTTGTCTACCTGCTCGGCGAGGCCTGCGAGATCGAGCATGGCCTGATGTGCGAGTACCTGTACGCGCAGTTCTCGCTTAAGCGCGCCGCTGGCGAGGGCCTCACGCCTGAGCAGGTCGCACGAGTGCAGGCATGGGAAGCCACGCTGATCGACGTCATCAAGCAGGAGATGCTGCACCTGGCGCTGGCCACCAACATCTTGACCGCTGTCGGCGCGGCACCGCATTTCGAGCGCCCCAACCTCCCGATCCTGTCGCGGTGGTATCCGCCCGGAGTGCAGATCGCGTTGCTGCCGTTCGGTGAGCGGGCGCTGCGTCATTTCATGTACCTGGAGCGGCCGGAGGGGATGACGCTGGAGGACGCCGAGGGCTTCGCCGCACAGCCGGGCATCCAGCCGTTGGCCAGCATCGACCGGCCGGTCGCCGCGGTGCCTGAGCCATGGCAGACGGTGGGCCACCTGTACCGGGGGATCGAGGCCGGGCTTGCCCAGCTGTGCGACCGCTACGGCGAGGACGCCGTTTTCATCGGGCCGCCGGGCGCGCAGGCCGTCACCGCGACCTTCGAGTGGAAGGAACTGACCGCCGTCACCGGCCTGGCCTCGGCGAGCCGGGCGATCGAGCTGATCGTGGAGCAGGGCGAAGGGGCGCGGGGCGACTGGGTCAAGTCGCACTTCGGCAAGTTCGTCGGGATCCTGGAGGACTTCCTCGCCATGCAGGCGGCCGACCCCAGCTTCGACCCGGCGCGGCCGGTCGAGCCCGCCTACGTCCGGCTGCCCCCTGACGTGGCGTCGGGGACGCTGATCGAGGATCGGGTCACGGCCCGGGTGGCCGACCTGTGCAACGGCCTGTACGAGGTGATGCTGCAGGTCCTGAGCCGGTACTACGTTCATCACGGCGAGACGCCCGCCGAGCTGGAGACCCTGGCCCGGACGGCCAAGCACCTGATGAACTGGGTGATGCGTCCGCTCGGCTCGGTTCTGACCACCCTGCCGATCGGCCCTTCGCACCCCGGCCGCACCGCCGGCCCGGCCCTCGAGATCACCCGGCCCGCCTACTTCGTGCTGCCCCACCGCGAGCCCGCATGGAAGATCATTACCGAACGCCTCGATGCCCTGACCAAGACCTGCACCGCACTCGCGCGAGAGCCGGGCCTAAGCGCGCTCGGCGACCTGGCGGCCAAGCTGCGCTCGATGCACGGGGATGTGCGCAAGCACCTGGACGAGCGCGCCAGCGCAGCTTCGCGCTCCGCTTAGCCACCTGGAATGAATCGCTGCCGGCGCGCACGGCTTGGGCGCATCCAGCCGTCTGCCGACGAGGGTGCCGGATCTCCAGGCTCCGCTCCATGCCAGGAAGCCGACCCTAACAGGACAATCTGCATCCAGCCGCCCTCGCGTCCGGTACCGCCACCACCCCGCGCCGAGTCGGCAGGAGCATTTTTCGGACGGCCTGACGTGCTCTGGCCCTGGCTCATTGGCGGCGTAGCGTGACCAGGCCAGATGGCTTACGGCGGGTTTCCGCTTAACCGATGGGACTGGAACTGGCCCGGCCTCCCCGGTTCCAGCCCGGCCGGGAGGTGCCCGATGACCACCGCCGTCCCATCCGTCGCGCTCGCCACGATCCAGCCCGCCTGCACCAGCGCCGAACGGCTCGCCCTCGCCGGGTTCTTAGCCGGCCTGACCAGGGAAGCCTGCGCGCTGGACCTGCGCCAGTTCACCGCCTGGTGCCGCGACCGCTCCCTGCCGCTGTTCTCGGTTCGCCACGCCGGGATCGAAAGCTTCGCCAGAGAGCTCGCGGCCCGGGGCCGCGCTCGCGCTGCGGTCACCCGGCGGCTGTGCATCATCGCCGGGTTCTGCAAATACGCGGTGGAAGAAGAATTCCTTGATCATTCCCCGGCCGCCCATGTCCGGCGGCCGCGGGTGGATTACGAGTCGCATGCCGTCGCGCTGGACCGCAACGAGCCCGGGACCCTCCAGTTGCCGTCGGCAGCGCACCGGCTGGCAGCTCCGCCTGGCGGCCACGGCGGCTAGGCGAAGCTGGCGCACCATCCGATTCCGCAGCCGCAGCCGACGGCCGCGCAGCGATCACTGACCGCGATCTGAAGGTGAACGCGAACCGCCGCTATGGACGTTCTGATAGCTGGGCAGCATTGCCCCGTCGGCGCGCCTGGATGAACATTCTGTCCGGCTCGCGGCGGGCGGGACATTCGGCCTGCGGAATGCTCGGCCCGGGAGTGCTCCAGCACGCCGTCGATGACACAGGTGCGGTAGAACCCGGCGGCCACCGAGAACCGCCGCGAGATGGTGGAGGGCTTGAACCGGCCGGTCTCCTGCATCCACCGGATGTACTGCTCCAGATCCGGGCGCCGCGCGGCCAGCGGGTCCAGGCCGCGGTCAGCACACCATCGCAGGTAACAGCGCAGGTCGGATTCGGTGTGCTCACGGGAAGAGCCCGTGAACCGGGCCAGGTAGGCGGACGCCGCCAGCCGTACACGATCAGCTGGCAGCGCATCGGCTGCGGGAGAGGAAAGGTGGAGCGGCTCGTTGTAGCGCATCATGCCCCGACAATGCGCCCGGTTCCCAAGCGCGCAAGGGCATTCATCCGCTTGCGCGTGGCATTCATGAGCGCGGCGCCCGAGGCTCAGGGCGGGCGGCAACGACCAGGACCTCGGCGTGCAGCTCGGCGGGGTCAATCCGCAGCCCGGCCCAGAGTGCCATCGCCGCCAGCAGGTTGAATGGCTCCTGCGGCGCGCAGCGCACGCTGGAGGTGAGCGGCGCGGAGCCGTCCAGGATCCCGGCCAGCGCGAGCCCGGCCGCCGCCGCATCCGCAGCATCCTGGTCTGCTGGCAGTGGCTCTGGCTTGCCGGCTGCGGTGATGAACGCCTCGGCCAGCAGCAGCTGCGCACCGCGGTGCCGCCAGGATCCGCGCCGTATCGTCACGGCCAGCCCCGGCACCATGACGGCAAGCTGGCGCAGCATCCAGGCTCCCTGCGCCAGTCCTGTCGCCAGCGCGGCGGCGCCGGCTCCCGCCGACCATGGCCTGTTGCCTTCTCCGTTCCGCGCCTTCCCCAGCGTGCGCCACGCATCGGGCTGGCCGTCCGGGACCGGCACCGACATCGGCGCCTCCAGCAACAACGCCGCCCGGGCACCGGACAGCAGGCCGGGCGCTAGCGCCGAGACCGCCGTCTCCAGGTCCGTCCCGGCCGCCATCACCTGGCGCCCTGGCGCATCGAACGCCGCCCATGCGAACTTCGAGGACGGCCCCACCGAACCGATATCGACTGCCACCACGCGGATGCCCATGCACACCGATCGAACGCCATGTCAGCCGCGCTCGGCAAGCCGATGAAGGTTGCCCAAGCGGGATGAGCGGACACCGGCTGGCCAGGGTTGACCTGCAGGGCGAATGGCGCATCCTGGTCGTGACGAACATGGCGGATGACGAAACGGGAGGGACTAGGCATTGAGCTACGATCCTGCGGCTGCCGAGCGGGTGCGGCAATTGCTGTCCGGCCGGAGCGACGTGGTCGAAAAGAAGATGGTGGGCGGCCTGTCTTTCCTGGTCAACGGCAATATGTGCTGTGGCATCACCGGTATGGCGCTGATGGTCCGGGTGGGCGCCGACAGCCGCGAACAGGCACTCCGCGAGCCGCACGTGCAGCCGATGCTGTTCGCTGGCCGGGCTTTGTCCGGCTTCATCTGCATCGAGCCGGAAGGCTACGCGGCTGATGATGCGCTCGCCAGCTGGGTGCAGCAAGGACTCGACTTCGTCTCCGGGCTCCGCAGGCAGACATGACAACCTGGGGCCGAGACCCGCGCAACAGGAACTGCGCGGTCAGTCATTACACTCGGGCGGCAGATTCGGACGTTCGGTCAGTGAAGGGGGCCCGCCACTCGGGCGCCTGGGCTGGGCCCCGGTCCGGTCAGGAATCGAGAAGCGCCACGGTGTGGTCGGGCCTAGCCTTTGGGTGGAAGGCCGACATGACACCGAGCCCCTGAGCGTCAGGAAAGGAAGCCCGAGAATGCCCGCGAAGAATGCCAAGACCGAGTCCGGTAACTTCAGCGCCGAGGAACGTGCCGCGATGAAGAAGCGCGCCGCCGAGTTGCGCGCCGAGGGCAAGAAGGGCGCCAAGAAGGCCGACGGCCTGCAGGCGGTCCTCGACAGCATCGCGGAGATGGCACCGGAGGATCGTGCGCTAGCCGAGCGCGTGCATGTGACGGTGACCGCGGCCGCCCCCGGGTTGTCGCCGAAGACCTGGTACGGGATGCCCGCTTACGCGAACGCGGACGGCAAGGTCGTCGCCTTCTTCCAGAACGCGGGCAAGTTCAGCTACCGCTACTCGACCGTGGGCTTCCAGGACGCGGCGAACCTCGATGACGGCGACATGTGGCCGGTGTCGTACGCGCTTAAGAAGTGGAGCCCCATAGTGGAGAAGAAGGTCGCCGAGCTGGTGAAGGCCGCGATCTCCTGACCGGTGCCGCAACCGCCGCGGAGCGCCCGCATCGTCCTCGGGTACAGCGGCTTCGGACGGCTCCGCCTCAGCCTCGCTGTCACGACCTACCGCGCCACAGCTTTGAGCGTACTCTCGCATCCAGTCACGGCGGAAAGACCGCACCGACCTAGGCACGAGCAGACGTTACGCGTCCCGCGCGCACAGCGGCAGAAGCGGACGACCGCCCTCATGACGGCGATGTATGAATATTCAAGTCGGCTGACCATGCGTTGAGACCGCAACCGAGCTGCCAGGCGACCAACGCCGGGTAGATAACCGCGCGCCGACCGCCGTTCTGTACGTCAGCGCTGGCCTGGTGGGCCGCCGTCAGTGCCGCGCCCTACAGGTCGTTATGCATCTGGGGTCGCTGGCTTGTCGTCGTGTCCCCTGCGCTGGTTATCGCCACCAGATGGCTTAGGCGTGGCTACTTATCAGGAACTGGGCCGCCCAGGCGGGCGGGTTGCGGCTTGGTTCGGCAAGATCGCCGCGTCGGGGCGCCGCAACCGGCGCTTCCAGCCTCATGACCGGCTGCGGAGCTGGCCGGTCTGGGCGCTCACGACGACATTTGCGAGGTCGTCCTCGGGGATCCAGCGGACGTACGCCGCGATCAGCCCGAGAGCCTCATCCGCCCCCGCTGACGCGGCGGCGACCAGCCATTCTGCCCAGGTCAGGACCGCTTGATCGGGTGGGAGCAGCTCAAGGAGGGCCTGGCAGAGCCGTCTGAACGGGCCGAGCTCCCCTCGTCGGGCCAGAGTGAACGCCGGCTCGGCAGCTGTCGTGAGCTGCTCAGCGGCGGCGTCCTTGGCCCCTCCGCGGTGCAACCCGATTGCGATGCACGCCCCGACTTCAGACTGTTCGGCGAGGGCGAGAGCCGGCCAGCTAGACGAGGCCTCGAGGATGGCATTCGCGGCGGCACCGGCTGCAAGGAGGTCGCCGCGATCGGCGGCGTCCACGGCGATGAGCGCGTGCAGGCCGGCGCGGACGGCGTCGATCAGCTCAAACCGTTCCGAAGGGTCCGTGGTGATCATCTGCGGAAGCCCGGCGAACGGGTCGCTCAGCTTTCCGATGGCACGCGTGGCATAGAGGGAAGCCTGTGTGGACCGGCCACGTTCCAGCAGAAGCCAGGCGATCTGGAGCATCTGCCCGGGGTCATCTGCGACTTCGGTATCTTTAAGCTCGGCACGGGCGGCGGCGAGGTACTTGCCGACAGCCCCAGCAACATTCAGGTTCGGGGCCATCCGCTCGGCCTGGCCTGCCAGCGCCTGAGCCCGATGCAGCCACTCCTGGCCCCCGTCCCCGTGACCGTTGCGGCTGCTCACCAGGACCATGCTCGCGGCGGAGACCGCGCGGGCCGCAGCCGCAGCCGCGATCTCTTGCTCCGACGGCTCACCCTCCCACCTGATCTCCTTGCCCTGCAGGAACTCCTCGGCCAGCGCCGCCGCGCGGCCGTCGGCAACGCTGCGCGCGAAGGAGACGGCGGCTTCGTACCCCCAGTTCCTGGCGGTAAGGTCGGTGACCTCAAAGACGACGTCGAGCGCGCCGACGGCCACCCGGACGTCCGACAGCAGCGCCGCCGCCGCGTCAAGCTCGTCGCTGGCTGATCTACGGCTGGCCGCGACCGCCGCTAGGACCATCGCCCGGGCACGGGCGCCGGCCTCTGACAGCGGCCGTGCGACCAGCAGCTGCCGGACCAGGGAGCGGACCTGGTCCACCTCCCCGGCGCCGGCCCGGTCGAGCGCCCAGATGCCAACCGCGGACCATAGGCCCGGGCGCGGCACTAGCTTCTCGGCTAGCCGGGCGGCCTCCTCGTGCAGCCCACGAGATGTGAGTGTGCGCATGGCCGCGCCGAGGGCGCTATTGACCAAGGGATTGGGCCCGATGCCATCGACGGCATCGGTGAGGCCGCTGGCGGCATCCCTGAGTGCTTCTTCGGGTATCGACGGCCCGGCAGTGGCCAGCGCGGCCGCCAGGGCCAGGCCCCTTCCAAAGGGGAGGCTGGTCACCTCGGCTAGCTCGCGCGCCTCGGTGAACCGGCCGCCTATCACCAGTTCGATGATCAGAGCCTGTTTGAACGGCGGCAGTTCGCCGACCTGCGCCTCATACACCAACGCCAGCGGCGTGACCGTGTCTGGAAGTGGTTCGCCGGTCCCCGCGACGAGGAGGCGCAGGGCGCTGCCGAGATTCGCTAGCCGCGGCTCGGCGCTCAGGGTCTCCGGTGCAAACCACTGCGGGCCGAGCAGCCGCTCGGCCGCGGGGACGAGTTGTCGCACGATCCTGGCGGCCTCATCCCTCCTGCCAGCCACCTGCAGGATCTGGCCGAGGCGGACACCGGTACCAAGGCGCAGATCGTCGCTCGGTGCCCGGTCCAGCAGATCAAGGCCCATGGCCGGGTCACCGCTGGCGGCCAGAAGCCATGCACCGGCAACGATCCAGTCCCGCTTGAACGCCAACGCTGCGACGCGCCGACAGTCCTCGGGCTGGGCGCGTTCGATGGTGGTCTGCACTAGGTTCTCTACGGCCTGGTCGGCGACCGTCTCGTCATCGATCAGACCGATGACTTCGATCGCGCCGTCGACCCGGCCGACGGCGGCGAGGTGGCGAGCCAGCCCTCGGTAGCCCACCGGGTGGTAATACGCCGACAGCGCATCGACGGCGGCGCGGGCCTCCTCGAACCGCCCAAGCGCGGCCGACGCGACCGCTCGCCGGTAGCGGGCGGCGTTGGCCGGGTCTTCGCTGCCCTGCTCGGCGGCGCGCTGGTCCAGCAGCGCGGCAGCCACGTCCAGCTGGCCATCGTCGGCGAGCCGTTCCACGGCGACCAGCGGGATCAGGTACCCGTACAGCTCCCAGAACGGATGACTGACGTTGGTTAGCTCCCCGATGGCGCCAGCCCGTGCGGCGAGTGGGGCAAGCCGGACGAGCGCGTCGAGCGGGAGGCGTGCCATCGCGATGAGCTCGTCGTTGGTGCCCTCCCACTCATCGGGAGCCGGGAAGTCCACCAGAGCGTGCACGGCGTTCAATGCGGTCAGCCCGGACAACAGCCCGGTTTCGACGATGCCGCCGAGGCGGGCGATGGTAGTGGCAGCCGCCCGGACCACGCCACGGGCGCGGGTAAGCTCACCGCGGTCCAGCAGCACTTCCAGCACCGCGACGAGGGCGTCGAAACGCTTATTAGGATCCGGGTGATCGGCCGACCACCGCAAGGCCTGGTCGACATCGCCCACCGTGGCCACGGCGCCGACGAGGTACGCCGGGGCTTCACGCAACGTAGCAGCCACCTGGCCAGACAGCACGCTCAGCCTTCCAATGGACGCCAGGTCCAGCGGAGGCACGGCGGCCGCGTCAAGCGCGACCCGGACGTCGTCGAGAGCTTGGCCCAGATCGCCCCGGCGCAGCAGCTGCCGGTGCACCCACGCGGCATTCACGGCACCGATCAGCTCGGCGGTGTCGCCCAGCGATGCGAGGTGGGCGACGAGGTGATCGTAGACGTATCCGTCGTCCGGCAGAACCGACCAGTCTCCGGCTCCCTTCTCGGCCCGGTAGCTGGTCACAAGCGCGGCCTCCAGCTCGGCCGTGTTCGGGGACTGGAGCCTGACGAAGTCCTCGTGGAGGCTGTGCAGGACAAAGCGATCGGCATCGGGCCCATCCCGGCGCTGCAGGAGCAGCCGCCGCTCTAGGACGGGCAAGACCAGATGCGCTTCGAGCGGCGGCAAGCGGCCAGGCCTGGACCACATGCGGACCATGACGCCCTCGGTCAGGGCGGCGCCGGGCCGGAAGGCGGCCAGCTCGAGGTAACACGCCGCCGCGCGCGGGTCGTCGAGGGCGAGCGCATCGTACGACGCAGCCAGCGCGCGCAGCACGTTCGGGTGCGGGTAGCCGGGGAAGCGGGCTGCGAGGAGGTCCAGCCTTCGTGCCTCCAGCGCCTCGGCTACGCGGCTCCACGGAACCCGGTTGCGGACCATCGCGCCGACGATCGCCAGCGCGAACGGCAGGCCGTCGCAAGCGTCCACCACGGCATCCGCTTCGGATGGGAGCGGCCCACCAGCCCAGCTCTCCAAAAAAAGCCGCGCCGAGGCGCCATCGAGCTGGTCGACAGCAATGTCGACCGCGCCCACGGCGGTGGCGACCGCCTGATCAAGCGTGGTCAGCAAGGCCCGGCCGCCGGGACCGAGCGCGCCCACGAACGGCATAGCGGCATCCGGGTCGCGCACGTCGTCCAAGACGAGGAGGACCTCACGGCCGGCAAGCCCCTCGGTGAGCGCGGGAGCGAGCTCGGCCGTGGTGTCCGGCGGCCTCGCGCCGATCGCCACCCGCTCCAGCACAGCGCGAGCGCCAGCGAGTGGCTGAAACGACGGCCCGCACGCCAGCCACACGACGCCGTCGGCAAAGGACCGACGGGTGCGAATCGAGCGCGCGAAAGAAGCGGCGACCGTGCTCTTGCCGACGCCCGAGGTGCCGTACAACGCCGCACTACGCGCTGCCCGGCCTGCCTCCTCGGGCCGTTGCCTGTCCACTCCAAGAGCCAAAGACACCCGCTCGGCGAGTTTCCGCCGGGCGAACGCATGCGGCACCAAGAGTGGAACCCCATGGCAGACGCCGAGTGGCGGCACTGGCTCGGACAGCAGCCGGACGAGGCTGGTGATGACGGCGTCCACATCCAACGGGGGCTGGGCCGGCACCGACTGGTAGCCGCGCAGCCGCTCGGGCAGGTCCGCGAAGCTGCCGGCACGCAAGACCGGAACCACCGGGATGCCGAGGTCGTCGGCGAAGCCCCACTCCTGGCCGACATACTCGCGGCTCAGCGCGCTAGGGCCAACGACGAGCACCAGCCGCGCGCTCGCCTCGATCGCGCGCCGGATCTCCTGGTCGAATGTGGTGCCGCGGCTGGGAAGCGAGTCACGATCAAACCAGGCCCGCATGCCCGCCCGCCCAAGGCCAGCCACCAACGCGTCGAGAAACCCGGGGTCGTCAGCCCTGGCATAGGACAGGAACGCATCAAAGCCCGAGCCAACCATCGCCGCCGGAGCTTCGTTCACCCAGGAATTGTCTCACGTCAGCAAGGAAGATATTTTCTGGCCGAACGACGGCGTCCGGTTGGTAGATGCGGCCGTGACCGACAGAAACCAAGGTCCTTCAGCTGAGAAAGCAGACCTCTCGCGAGGAGACCAGTGAAGACGCCTTGCCGCAGCTATTTAGGGTCCGCTGACATCGCAGCTGAGCCAGACGGTGTACAGACAACGCACAATAATGAATGATCTGTGCTTGGTTTTGCCAGTCGATCGGTGGCCCCTATCGGCACGCCGAGTCGGCGCTCTGGACTCTTTGAGCATGCACGACAACGATGGGCGGAGCGCGCCAAGGCGCAGCTAGGCGAACTGAAATCACGAATGAGTATGCCAAAAGCTGCATAGTTATCCGAATGGCCAACGTCCGCTATTCGGCACGAGCGGTCGTTGACGTCGCGTTGGCGAGAACGCGGCACGCCAGATCAGCCCGTTCTGCACTGTTCAGTTGCTTGTCGCCAGCGATGCTGCAGCCTCCCATATCGGTGGCTATCTGCCGCCGCAACGGTTCGGCTTACCACGTTCTGCAATCAGCGTCCGGCCAGATGACGGGTATCGGGCTGATCTTGGGCACTGGTTTGTCAACTATCTCGGACCGGGCTAGGTTCAGCTTCGCAGTGCACGTTCCGGCTATCCTGGGTCGTCTCTGCCGCGATTGTCGCCGTGCGTGCTAGTTTGTGGTTGGTCTTGGGTGGGGTACTGCCGAGGGGGGTAGTCCGTGACCGGCTCTGCTGAGCTGTATCCGTTTCCGCTGGCCGGAAATCCCGGTGATGGGATGCGGGCTGGCCGCCTGGGCATAAGGAAGAGACTGCTGGCGGGTCCTTTGACGGGCCAGACGCGTTCGCTGGCTCGTGTGACTGCTCAGGATGGCGCGGAACCAGGCATGCTGGGACGCGCTCGTGACATCGCCAGGGTCAAGTGGATTTGCCGCTGTCCTTGCCTGACGTTGGCCGGCGGTGAAGGGGTGTTGGGGTCTTGATGGGTGATGAGGTGCCTGGATCGGGGCTTCCGGCGGGTTTCTCTACCGGTTCACGGATTGCCGGGTACCGGCTGGAGGAGCAGATCGGCCGGGGTGGGATGGCAGTGGTGTTCCGGGCACTGGATGAGCGGCTCGGGCGGCAGGTAGCGCTGAAGGTCCTCGCGCCGGCGCTGGCGGCAGACGAGGCGTTCCGGCACCGTTTCATCCGGGAGTCCCGGTCCGCGGCAGCGGTAGATCATCCGCACATTGTCCCGGTGTTCGAGGCCGGCGAGGCGGACGGGGTGCTGTTCCTCGCCATGCGGTATGTGCCTGGCGGCGACGTGGGGACGCTGGTAAGGCGGCTGGGCCCGCTGCCTCCTGCGCACGCGGCCGCGCTCATCTCCGCGGTGGCCTCGGCGCTGGATGCCGCCCATGCCGCCGGGCTGGTCCACCGTGATGTCAAACCTGCCAATATGCTCGTGGACGCGCGCCCAGGGTGGCCCGATCATGTGTACCTGTCCGATTTCGGGCTGACCAAGGGTTCGCTTTCGTCAGCCAGCCTGACCGGGACAGGCCAGTTCATGGGGACGCTGGATTACTGCGCTCCCGAGCAGATTCAGGGCGGGCGAGTCGACGCGCGGACCGATGAGTACGCGCTGGCGTGTGCAGCGTTCGAGTTGCTGTCCGGGCAACCGCCATTCCCCCGGGATGAGGGAATGGCTGTGCTGTACGCGCAGCTATCAGCCGCGCCGCCGCTGCTGACATCGCGGCGGCCCGGCCTGTCGCCGCCAGTAGATGATGTATTGCTGCGTGCCTTGGCGAAAGCTCCTGAAGATCGCTTTGCCAGTTGCGGGGAGTTCGCCGCCGCGCTGGGGACGGCGCTGGCGTTCCAGCAGCATGGCCGCGACTATGGGCTGAGCCCGTCGCCGGGTCACCCGCCTGCAGAGGAGGCGTGGACCGGTAGTCGAGGCGATCGGTATTCCCGGCCGACCGAGGATGCCGCCCCGCGGCAGGCACGCCCAGTCGTGCTGGGTACCGCTGGCAGAGAGGCGGCGGACACGGACGGTCCGCGCTCGCCAAGCCCGGCTGCGGCCGCCATCGGGCGGCCAGCGCGTACCGGACGGCTCCGCCGCAGCGTGCTCGCCGTGGCGGGCATTGCGGCGCTGGCAGCGGGTGGCGCCGCCGCAGTCGTCTTCACCAGTGGCACCGCCAAAGGGCCCGGTCATCCCGTAAGTCCCGGGATAACCCGCTCGGCGAGCTCCGCGGCAGGCGTTGTTCCTGCCGCGTCGAGTCACGCCACGGCCACGCCTGAAGGCGTATCCACCCCCCCTCCTGATGTATGGATAGCGCAGCTGGCATCGGTCCCTGCAACCGCGGGACGCGCGCAGCTTCAACGTATGCTCGCCGAGATAAGGATCGAGATACCCGGCGCCCAGTACCTAGACAGCTCAAATTATGCATCGCTGAATCCGGGGTACTGGGTGGTGTACTACAGGGGAGCATTTAACGATGGTAATCAAGCGCTTCATTATTGCGCGGCCCACGGCCGGTCAACGCGCAATCAGTGTGTCGGCCGGTTCCTCAGCCAGGATATACGAGATAAACCGTACATATGCTTCCCTCCTGCGGATAGCCAGACAGCAGGCTGCTTCCGGCCCGGCACGACTGCATTTCGAACTAGCCCCGACATTACTCGGATAGCGAAAATAACGTGACACCTGCGCTCACATCGATCACAGCATATCAGCCAGATGAGTGGCCTCGCGGGTCGTGAACGTCTCAGCCCTGGCCGGTAGCTGCCTTGAACTTGGCCACTAGGTCAGCGGGCACCCGGCCGCGGTCTTTTACCTCGATGCCCTGCGCCCTAGCCCATTCGCGAACCTCGGTGGCGTTCAGGCCGCCCGCATGGCCGCGGCGGCTGTCGCGGGCTGGCTTGCGGGCGCTGCCGCCGGCCCGGCGCGCAGCATCCACGTACCGGGCCAGCGCATCCCGCAATTCCTCGGCGTGCCCGGCGTTCAGGTCGATCTCATACTCGGCGCCGTCCAGCCCGAAGCGGACGGTACCCTCGGCGGCGCTGCCGTCGAGGTCATCGATGAACAAGGTCTGTATCTTCTGAGCCACGGCCGCCCGGGTCCTCTCACTAGTCGTTAGCGCATTAGTGTATACAGTTTAGGCTAGACAAGCGCAAAGCCCCGCCAGTACGCCGAGCCGCTTCATTCAGATCTGCAAGACCCCGGCGCCGCGGCGCCGGGCGGCCGGGCAGGGCCAGATCGGCACGCAGTCCTTACGCTTCCGGCATAGCCGGGCCAGGCCGGACACGGATGGCCGCGCACACTGGCTTGTACCACGCCACTCGTAACGCACCGCCATCTTTTATCAAGTTCATATTTAGATGCATTGAACAGATCGATCGCCGACTCTGTGCCGCAGGCCTGTCATTGGAAAATGTCAGACACGGCGCTCATATCAGCCATTCCGGTCCGGCATCTGCCTCACGAACGGCGGATCATGGTCCGGTAGGCCGCCTGCGCCTGCGGCGGTGTCCCCTGCGAAACTTCCGGTACTCCGTCCCAGGGGCTTGTCATTGCTCGTGTCGCATATCGTCCGGCGTTAGCTTTCGGGTGTATCCCGGGACGCGCAGGGCCAGCGGCGTGCTGACGGCTCTGCCTGGCCGCGGAAGTGTCCTGCCCGGCTCGCCGGGCGCCCGGTGCTCCGGCTTCTGCTATGACGTCGCGGCCCTGGCCGTGAGAGACTTGCGTGAGATACGGGGGTGTCGCCTTAGGGGCCGCACATGGCGAGGGATCGACGAGCACGAGGGGATCGCCTCCGGCTGAGCGGTTTCGCTGGTCGCCGGGGACGAGCCGTCCAGCACCGCGAAACGCCGGATTCCCGGACGATGCCGGGCGGGGCCAGCGGGCGGGGACAGGTCAGCGAGGAGCTGGCCGACCTCAACCGCGACATCAGACTCCGCCCCGCCGACGCCTGGGCCATCAGCTCCCGCGGCCAGACCTATCTCGGGCTGGGACGGTATGACGAGGCCCTGGCCGACCTCGACCGCGCCATCGAACTCGACCCCGCCGGGGCCTGGGCCATCAGCTCCCGCGGCCAGGTCCTGGGGAAAATGGGGCGCTATGAGGAGGCCCTGGCTGACCTGGACCGCGCCATCGAACTCGACCCCGGCGATCCGCTGGTCCTGTGCGCCCGCGGCGAGACTTACCAGCTGATGGACCGTTACGGCGAGGCCCTGGCCGACCTCGACCACGCCATCGACCTGTATCCCGCCTACAGCTGGGCGATCTGCCGCCGCGGCGAGATCCACATGAATATGGGGCGCTACGACGAGGCCCTGGCCGACCTCGACCGCGCCATCGAACTCGCCCCCGACGGCGATGCCTGGGCCGTCGGGTTCCGTGGTGAGACTTATCGACTGATGGGCCGTCTCAGCGAGGCGCTGGCCGACTTCAACCGCGCCATCGAACTCGACCCCGCCGGGGCCTGGGCCATCGGCAGCCGCGGCCAGGCCTATCTCACGCTGAAACGCTACGACCAGGCCCTGGCCGACCTCAACCGCGCCATCGAACTCGACCCCGCCGAGGCCTGGGCCATCGCCGCCCGCGGCCAGGCCTATCTCGCACTAGGACGTTACGATCTGGCCCTAGCCGACCTGGACCGCGCCATCGAACTCGACCCCGACGACGCCGAGACCGTCGGCAACCGCGGCCAGGCCTACCGGCTGCTGGGACGCGAGGAGGAAGCCCGGGCAGACTTCGCGCGCGCCACCGAACTCGACCCCGGCTCCAAACCTGCCGGGGACTAAGCGCGTCATCCAGCCCGATCCGCGCATCTGCAGGCTCACGACGCCGCCCGAAACCGCTGGCAGGCTGTCGCCGCACAGATGAGCGTCCCACCGGCGCGAGCCGAGATCGGCACTGGGCCAAGTCGAACAGATCGTCGAATACGCGCTGCCTGTTGATGCCGGGTCCGTCATGAGCGAGCGGTACAGAACGACCGGTTCTAGTCTCCCAGCGGCCGCGAAATCGGCCAGCGTACCGAGCATGGAAGGCCTCATGACTCGTACGCTGAGGGTGTGAGACTGGGGCCGCGGTGAGCCAGCCGGCGCCGCGCCGCCGTTGGGCGCGGGCCGGGAATGTGCTGCTGGTCGTGCTGGTCACGGCGCTGCAGCTGGCAGCCCCGCGCGCCGGTAGCCCGGTGCGGGCGGCGGAGGTGCTGGCGGGGGTGGCCGGCGAGACCATGGGGGTGGCGGCCGCGCTGATCGGCGGCGTGGCACTGCTGTGGCGCCGTTCCCGGCCGGTCAGCGTGCTGGCGGTGTGCGTGCCGGCCTACGCCGTCAACGCGGTGGTGGTTCCGGGCGTTGCGCCGTACACGGGATGGCTCGCGCTGTATGCCGCGGGCGCCTATGGCCGTCAGGCGGCCCGGGCGTGGTATGCGGCGGCGGCCGGCGCGGCCGCGCTGGTCGCCGTGTTCGCGGCCTGCACCCTGCTGTATCCGAAGACAGTTGGCGAGCTGGTGTTGCTGATCACGGTCACGGCGATAGCAGCCCTGACCGGGACCCTGGTCCGGTCGCGGCGGGCGCAGCTGACCGCGCTGCGCGATCGCGCCGAGGCGCTGGAGCGGGAACGGGTGTCCGCCGAGGCCCGGGCGGCCGCGGAGGAGCGGCTGCGCATCGCCCGCGACGTGCATGACCTGGTCGGCCACGGGCTGAGCGCCATCGCCGTGCAGTCCAGCACGGCGCGGCTGGCGCTGGACGCGGGCAGGATCGAGACGGCGCGCACCGCGCTGGCGGCGGTGGAGTCGGGCAGCCGCGCGGCGCTGGGGGAGATGCGGCAGCTGCTCGGCGTGCTCCGCGCGGGGGAGGCCGGCGAGTATGGCCGTGTACCCGGGCTGGGCGACCTGCCAGGGCTGGCCGGCAGTGTGGGTCGGCAGGGGGTGATGGTGACGCTTCGCGCCGGCGAGGTCAGTGCGGTGCCCGGCGCGGTGTCGCTGGCCGCCTACCGCGTGGTGCAGGAGGCGCTGACCAACGTGGTCAAGCACGCCGGTGGCAGCCGGGTGACGGTGGAGGTGGGCGCGTCGGGCGGTGCCGTACTGGTGAGGGTCGAGGACTATGCCGGCCCGGCGGCGGCGCGGGCTGAGGCCGGTCATCCGCCGCTGCCCGGCGGGGCCGGCCAGCCGCCGGGCGGACGGGCATGCGGCGCTGGCCTGGTCGGCATGCGGGAACGCGTGGCCGGCTTCGGCGGTGAGCTAAGCGCCGGGCCGGCGGGCGATCATCCGGGCTGGCGGGTCCGGGCCCGCATCCCCTACGGCGAGCAGGATGCGAGATGAGGGTCCGGGTGGCGATTGCCGATGATCAGTCGCTGGTGCGCGATGGCTTCCGGGTTCAGCTCGGCCTGGCCGGCGACATGGAGTTCGCCGGTGAGGCATCCACCGGGGAGCAGGCGGTCGCGCTGGCCCGCCGGGAGCGTCCGGATGTGCTGCTCATGGACGTCCAGATGCCGCTGCTTGACGGCATCGAGGCGACCCGGCGGATAACCGCCGACCCGCGGACGTCGGGGGTCCGAGTGCTCGTGCTGACCACCTTCGATATCGACCAGTACGTGTTCGCGGCGCTGCGAGCGGGGGCCAGCGGATTCCTCCTGAAGGACGCGACGCCGGAAGATCTGCTCGCGGCGATCCGGATCGTGGCCGCCGGAGAGGCGCTGCTCGCCCCGGCGGCCACCCGCCACCTGGTGGCCGACTTCGTCTCCCGGCCGGCCGTGGGCCGGCCGGACGCGCGGCTGGCGGGCGCGCTCACCGAGCGGGAACGCGAGGTGCTCGTGCTGATCGCGCAGGGTCTGTCCAACGCCGAGATCGCCGGCCGGCTGGTGGTGAGCCCGGCCACCGCCAAGACCCATGTCAGCCGGATCCTGGCCAAGCTGGGCCTGCGTGACCGGGCCCAGCTGGTCATCGCCGCCTACGAGTCCGGGTTGATCACCCCCGGCGGCTGACCGGGATCTGCCTTCGGCGTACATCCCGGGGTGTATCCGGTACGCCGCAGCAGTACGCGATAGTGCGTCCTGGCGGCCGACGCCGCGCGCGGCCGCGCCCCCTAGCGTCGAGAGCGTCCACCTCACCACATTCACGACAACTTCAGGGGGAACTGCCATGAGCACCATCGCCGTCGAGGCGCTGACCAAGCGGTACGGCACCGTCACCGCGGTCAGCGACCTGACCTTCGAGCTGGCACCGGGCCGCATCACCGGGTTCCTGGGCCCGAACGGAGCCGGGAAATCGACCACCATCCGGCTGCTGCTCGGCCTGGCCGAGCCGACCTCCGGCCGGGCCACCATCAACGGGCACCCCTACCGGGACCTGCGCGACCCGCTGCGGCACATCGGCGCGCTGATCGACCCGAACGTGTTCCATCCAGGTCGGTCCGGCCGGACGGCGCTGCGGATCGCCGCACGGCCTGCGCGGATCCCCGGCCAGCGGGTCGAGGAGGTGCTCGAGCTCGTCGGACTCGGCGGCGCCGCGCACCGCCGGGCCGGCGGCTACTCCCAGGGCATGCGGCAGCGACTCGCACTGGCCGCCGCGCTGCTCGGCGACCCGGAGACCCTGGTCCTGGACGAGCCCGCCAACGGGCTCGACCCCGAAGGCGTCCACTGGCTGCGCGGCCTGCTCCGCGGCCTGGCCGCCGAGGGCCGCACCGTCTTCGTATCCAGCCACCTGCTCGCCGAACTGGCCCAGACCGTCGACGACGTGGTCATCATCAAGCAGGGCCGGCTCGTGACCGCAGGCCCGATGGCCGAACTGCTCGGCCGCACCACCGCCACCTCGCTCGAAGGCTTCTTCCTCGACGCGACTTCGGGGGACGCGCCCTCAGCCCATCCCGCCTCCACCCGGGCAAGGAGCCTGTCATGAGATCGCTGGTTTCCGCCGAACTGCTCAAACTCCGCAGCACCCGAAGCGCCTGGATCCCGCTGGCGGTCGCGCTCGCCATCGCCGTAGTCGCCGTGCTGGCCAATACCTCCACGGCCGGCCCCGACGCCAACCCGCACCTGTCACCGGCCGCGCTGCCCGGCCTGCTGCGCGCCTCGGGCGGGCAACTCGTCGATGGCGCGGTGCTGCTTTGCTGGATCGTGCTGTCGGCCGGGGAGTTCCGGCACCGCACCGCGGTCACCACGTTCCTCGCAGAGCCGAACCGGCTGCGCATCGTCTCCGCCAAACTCATCGCCGCCGCGCTGACAGGCGCTGCGGTCGGCCTCCTCGCCGAAGCGCTCAGCGCCGCCACCTCCGCCGCCGCGCTGTCCGCGCACCACGTGCCGCTGGCCTGGAGCCAGCCCGGGGTCCTCGGCGCGGTGACCGCCGTGCCGCTGCTCGCCGCCCTGTACGGCATGCTCGGCGTCGGCCTCGGACTGCTGCTGCGCCATACCGCCGCCGCGCTGGGCCTGGCGCTCATGTGGGCCTTCGTCATCGAGGGAATTATCCCTATGCTGACGCACCAACCCGGCATTACCCGCTGGCTGCCCGAAGCCGCCGCAAACGCCGTGCTGCACGGCGCATCCCCGGCCGCCACCACGCTGTCCGCGGGCGCGGCGCTCGCAGTCCTTGCCGGTTACGCAGCTGTGCTGGCCGGCGCGGGTGCAGCACTGACCGTCCGGCAAGAGATCGGCACCACCACCGGCTGACCTTCCGGCGAAGCCGGGTCCGGGCGGTCCGCGAGATCACAGCGTGGACCGCCCGGAGCCGCCCGCACCCGGCCCACGTGCAGGCCCCACCCGTTCAGGGTCAGATTGCCCGAAACAAAGCTGGGCCGCTGACACCGCAGCAAGGAACTGGTTACGCTTCATCTCGCGTAAGCCCAAGGCGCGACAGTAGTCATCGTCCTCTGGCGCTACCGCGCTCATCGGTACGACCAGGCGTCGATAACCGCGTCCGCCGCGTACAGATCACCCTGATCTGTACGGTCGCCGGTCTGCGTGAACTCGATCCTGGAGCCGCCCATATCGGCGGTGCTGCGCGCCGCGCTCAGGCCGAGGACGAATCACACTGCGTGAGCACATGCATCAGGTCACCGAGTTCCCGATCGCCGACTCGGATCGCCTGAGATCTGTATCGGCCGGACGGGTGGCCGCGCGCATCAACCTCAGCGGTCCCGCCGTCGGCCCGCACGGTCCTCGCCTGCTGGCCGGCCCGGGGGTTGTTCCGGCTGCCGGGACCCTTGGACGACGTCCGGTTCACACCCGCTGCGAGCCGCGTGACATGCCGGCGGCAGCTGGTCCCCGCGGCACTTGGCTGGTAACTGGCGGCGGTGGCCGCGGCGGGTGCCTGAGACGGTTCAGTGCCGGGAAATGCCGGCTTAACGCCGCAGTTCAGGGGCGGTACCGGGCTTCGTGCGCTCGCGTTGACACCAGATCGGCCGCGAGTGAGGATGGATCCCGGCGATCCAGCGGCATGAGGAGCACGCCATGCAAACCGGTCCGTCAACGTCCCTGCCGGGGCAAGTCCAGGCTGGTTCGGTTGTGGCGCTGTGGCGCTACCCGGTGAAGTCCATGATGGGCGAGGAGCTGAACTCCTGCGAGGTCACCGACCGGGGCCTGCTCGGGGACCGGCAGTTCGCGGTCGTGGACCGGGCCACCGGGAAGGTCGGAGGGGCGAAGAACCCCAGGAAGTGGGGCAACTTCTTCGACTTCCGGGCCGCCTATGCCGAGCCCCCGAAGACCGGGGCGAGGATATCCCCGGTCCGGATCACGCTTCCCGATGGGACCGTCGTGACCAGCGGGCACGCTGACCTGGAGCAGGTCCTCTCGCGCGCGTTCGGGCGGGAGGTGGCCTTGGAGGAAGCGCGTCCCGGCCACGGGTCCTCCGGCGCCACGGCCGAGGAGTACTGGCCGGACATGGCCGGGCTTGACTACCGGGACACCGTGACCGACTTTGAGATGCCGGCCGGGACGTTCTTCGACATCGCCGTGGTGCACCTGCTGACCACCGCGACGATCAATCATCTGCGGGCGCTGTACCCGCGGGGCCGCTTCGAAGCCCGGCGCT